>OIYG01000638.1_pt1 | contig 32604 bp, 37 predicted proteins | sample 1587861 | NCBI WGS metagenome assembly OIYG01 (sample SAMN03283272) | human gut metagenome | biome: human-associated habitat; material: feces | host: Homo sapiens | place: Peru | collected 2012 | reverse complement strand
ATATAAAGATAAATATTACTTTAAATTACTCTATTTTCAATTATTATTTACATATGTTTTCTTGTATTTGTTCAACACCTTTTTTTGATGTTTCAACAATATCTAATTCAACATATACTGTTCCTGATGAAGGATTACCATGATATTTATTAAATAATGAAGAAATTAAATAAGAATTTAGTTGCTCAAAATTATTTATTAATCCCTTTCCTTTCAAATGATAGGTAAATTCATAATATTTATATGTTTCTAAATTATTTATAGATGATGGAATCGCAACAACAAATGGAACATAGCCTTGATAATCATCTACAACAATATAAGATAACCCATCTGAAGCCAAAGGATAATCTATACTATCTATCACTCTATATGTTCGTGTAAAACTACAATCATATTCTCGTGATTCTTCATTTTGCTTATTCCCTAATTGTTTTTCTAATGTACTAACTTTTTCTTTGTACGAATCAACATCTTCTTTATATGAAGAAATTTTTGTTTTTTGTAAGATTACAAACACTACACATATAATTATAACTACTAATAAAACTATTATAGTTATAATTTCTATTTTTTTATTTTTCATAATAGTATTCCTTTCTTAAACATTATAAACTTATATAAATAATCCTACAATCCTCCTTTCTCAAATTTATATAGTTTATCTTATTACACTCTACTCTTAAATATATTATAGCATAATTTTTATTTTTTTACCACATTTGATTAAAATAATTTTTAATATTTTTTGCATTTATTAATACACTTTTTACTACTATTATAGTTAAAAATATTTAATATTGCATTTTTAGTTATTATATAAAAAGAGTAATATAAAGATAAATATTACTTTAAATTACTCTATTTTCAATTATTATTTACATATATCTTCTTGTATTTGATCCAATCCTTGTTTATTTGTTTCTTTAATGCTAAGTTTTACTTTAAGAACTCCATCTGGAACTTCATCTAGTGATTCATCTGTTATATAACGAGTAATATCAGAAATATCATTTATAATTCCTGTTCCTTTAACTTGATAAGTAAATTCATAATACTTATCAACTTCTTAATCTTCTTCTAAATTGGTAAGAATAGGATGAGCATATGCATTATGAGATTGAAATTTATAAACAATAACATAAGATATTTCTAGAACTTCTGCTACATAACCATTCATTTTATCTATAACTCTACACGTTTTCGTAAAACTACAATCACTATATTCTTTATATTTTTCATTTTTTTACTTCACTTATTAATAAAAACATATTAAGCTGCGTATACAAGGACCCCAGAATATCCTGCATTTTTTATAATAGGTAAAGAAACCATTTTTTCTCCAAAAGCAGAACCATTATTATACGCTCTATTAGGATCAACATAATATACATTTATCGGACTATAGTCATCATCAAAAATTCCAGTAATTGTATGTCCACTTATTGTTACAAAATGTCCTCCTGAATTACTATAATTATATGCAGGCATTTCTTCCATTCTGATGTGCATAATTGGTGGATAACCTAAGTCAATACTTCTTTTTACAATATTATAAAATTGACTATTTGTCAAAGAATTAGTCCATACATAAGTATAGTTAGATATACCTAATTCTGAATTCATAGCACCTGCAATATATCTTTGATCAGTACCAGCTGATGTATTTGTACCAACTAATGTTCCATAATATTCTTGAGAACTAGAGGTACCTCTAATAGCATGTATTGCTTGTTTCATTGAAGCAGGTCCACAATAATTTGGTAATTGTTCAAATGCTGGGACATCTATTTTATTAGCAAAATATCTACGTGTCATTACGTTAGGATCTTGATTTAAAGTTTCTAAATATTCATTCGTAAATGGTGTACCATTAGAACAACTTAAATCATAAATATCTGGTCTATTTAAAGATTCATAAAATGCTAAATCTTCCTCTGTATAAACTCCACATCCTTCTGAAGCACTAACATTTGATGTTGACATCATAAAAATAATAGCAGTAAATAATAATAAAATTTTTTTGTTCATATAGAACCTCCTTTATTTTTTTATTACCCCCTAAATTAAATAATAAATATAAATTTTAATTCAAAATACCACCTACATTCTAGATGGTATTTTCATAATAATACGATTAATTGACGAGCAGAAAAAACCATCATTAAGATAAAAGGTCTAATACTGCTTGACACTCTTTCTTATTAAGAATATATCATATTTTTTATAAAAATGCAATCATAAATCAAAAAAAATAAATATTTTAATAAATATTTTAATTAGAAAATATTTGTACCCAGTAATATTGATTATTAATTATATTAACTCCTATTCCTATTTTTTTAAATTTAGAAGAAATTATATTTTGGTAGTGGCCACTAGAAGAACGCCATCCTTCCATTACACTTTGTGAAGAACTATAGCCTGCCGCTATATTCTCCCCAGCAGTACCATAAGATATTCCAAGTTCTGATAAAACAGTAAAACAACTACTACCATTTGGTCTTGTATGTGAAAAACTATCACTTAACTCTTTTGCTCTAATACTCGCAGCAGTCACTAAAGAAGAATCTAAAGTTAAGGAAGGTACTCCTACTAAAGAACGATAATTATTTGTAATTTCATATACTTCATTTATTAAATCAGTATATGTATTCTCATTTTGTATATTATTGATTGTTATACTATCATATTCATTTATATCTTCTTTACTTATATCTTCATAATATTTATCTTCTATATCAGTTACTTCTTCTTTTTCTAAATTAGAATTAACTATCTCATTATCTTTATCTATATAAGTATTAGTACTAATTACTTTATTCTGATTAATAATATTCCTATAACTACCAATTACCATAAAAATAAAAACACCAATAATTACTATTAATCTAATACCATCAATTATATTTTGTTTTTCCATAAATATTCACTTCCATAATCACAGAAAAAAAGAGTTATTTATATCAAATATAACCTCTTTTTATTAATATTATAATTAATTAAAAGTTTTTCTTCTTTATTTTACTTTTATTTTTTTCAGAAGGAACTATATTACTAAATAATTTACTACTAATAGTATTAACATTATAAAAATTACTATTATTAATTAAATCAATAATTGCCCTATCATTAGTAAGTTTATAGTAAGTTTCTACATATAACTTCTTAATAATATTGAAATAATAAGTAATAATATCTTTCTTATTAGTACCATCTAATTTATATTCTTTATCATCATAACTTAATACTTCAACAGTAAAGAAATATATAATAGTTTCAATAAAGCTATAATCACCATTAATCTTAATAGAAGATTCTCTCTTTTTAAAGTTCATTAAATCATAAATAGAATCAAGTACATACATAAGTCTATATTTAGCTATAATTAGTTCATCTTTTAATTCAATATTTTTAGTTTTATTAATTTCTTTATCTAACAACTCTAAATACATCAAATAAAAATTAAGTTTTGTCATATCTTGCATATTAATTTTCTTTTTATTCTTTTTATTATTCATTTTTAATCTACCCTTAATTGCCCCTTTAGCAGAACTATCATTTATAAATAAAGCCTTGTCCATAGGAGTCTTAACAAGTAGTATCTTATCAAAAGGAGGATTACGAGATAATTTAACCTCTGATTCTTCACCATGCATTAATTTAGCTCGATCCTTAGCATATAAATATAAATTATCATAATCAACACTACTAAAATTATTATTAATATTTATATACATTATATTAGTAATAACTTTAAGTAACTTTATTTCTTCTCTAGTCTTCTCTATCGTATTTTCATCAAATAGTCCATCATAACTAAGATCTAAATATTTATATTCTAATTCTTCTTCTAATTCAAGTAAAGCATTATAAACTTGAACATTAGGATTAATACCTATAATTTCTAAAAAAGATATATCATTATGAATAACTTTTTCAACATCACTTATAAATTCTTCATCAAAGTCTTCTAGTATAACACTTTCTTCTTGAAGCTTTTTTAATTCATTAATACTTACATCAGAATTTAATCTAATAATACCATCTTCCATTTCAAAATAATCTTCATAATCATCCAAAAAGAAAGAAAGTTCATTAGCAAAATTAAAATCAAATATAAGATCTTCAAGTACATCTTTATCTAGATCAAAAGAATTAATAAATCTCTTTAAATATATTATTAATATATCTCTATATATCATCGTATCTCTATTATTTTTCTTTAAAGAAATCATAATATCAAATATTATATATGCTAATGGAATATCCATATAATCATCCCCTCATGTTGAATATATTATCATATAATATATTAAAAATCAATAACAAAACCAAATTAATATATCTATAATTTAAAAATTTTTAATACCTTTATTAATTATTTACCGTGGGGAATACAAGCATGGATTATCTGCTAATCATAAAGCTTCTTTTGATATTAAGTTAGAGCATCTATCTAAACTATATAATAAAATAAGTGGTAATGAGTTAAATCATTCTCCACTTTTTTTGGTAAAAAGAAAAGGCTTACAAAGTGTAAGCTTTCAAAGTCAAATGGTCGGGAAGACAGGATTTGAACCTGCGACCTCTACGTCCCAAGCGTAGCGCTCTACCAAGCTAAGCTACTTCCCGAAAAAAAATGGTGGAGAATGAGGGACTCGAACCCTTGACCCTCTGCGTGCAAGGCAGATGCTCTAGCCAACTGAGCTAATTCCCCAAAGACAATTAAAATTATACCAATAAATATAATACTTGTCAATAATATTTTAAAAAAAAATAAAAAAATTAGAAAAAACATAAGAAAAGCATATATAAATTATTAAATATATGCTATAATTATACATGTATTTAAAGGACGTGAAACAATGGAAAACAAAAATATTACAAAAAGAAATATAGATTTTGCAGCATGGTATACAGATATAGTAAGAGAAGCCCACCTTGCTAGTTACTCTTCTGTAAAAGGATGCATTGTTATTGAACCAAATGGTTATGCTATATGGGAAAATATGCAAAAAGTACTAGATGATGATTTTAAGAAAACAGGACACAAAAATATTTATATGCCTCTTCTTATACCAGAAAACCTAATGAAAAAAGAAGGTGAACTAATTAACGGATTTGCTCCAGAAGTCGCCTGGGTAACAATTGGAGGACAAAAACAACTAGAAGAACGCCTATGTATAAGACCAACAAGCGAAACATTATTTAGTGATTACTATAGTAAAATTGTAAAAAGTTATAAAGATTTACCAGTTAAATACAATCAGTGGTGTAACGTAATGAGATGGGAAAAAGAAACAAGACCTTTCCTAAGAAGCAGAGAATTTTTATGGCAAGAAGGACATACAATCCATTCTACAAGTAAAGAAGCCGAAGAAGAAACATTAAGAATGTTAAATGTTTATAATGATTTCTTCCATAACTATCTTGCAATTCCTTCAATAATAGGAAGAAAAACAGAAAAAGAAAAATTCGCTGGAGCAGAGTATACATACACTGTAGAATCTTTAATGTATAATGGAGTATGCTTACAATCTGCAACAAGTCATTACTTTGGTCAAAGATTTTCAAAAGCCTATGATATAAAGTTTGCAAATAATGAAAACAAACTAGATTATGCATATCAAACTTCATGGGGAAGTTCCACTAGAATGATTGGAGCATTAATAATGGTTCACTCTGATGACTATGGACTTGTACTTCCTCCAAAAATTGCTCCAACAAAAGTAGCAATAATCCCAATCAAAGAAACTGAAGAAGTAAATAACTATATAGAAAGTTTACAAAAATTGTTAGAAGATAACAATATCACATACATAGTAGATAACTCTAACAAAAGTGCAGGATATAAATTCGCAGAAACAGAAGTAAATGGAATACCTATTAGAATTGAAGTAGGACCAAGAGACCTAGAAAATAATTCCGTTACTCTAGCAAGAAGAGACACAAGAGAAAAATTAAATATTTCTACAAAAGATTTAACTATAGAGAAAATAAATAGTATCTTAAATGACATTCAAGAAAACTTATATAATAGAGCAAAAGAAAGAAGAGACGCTATGACATACACTGCCAAAAACATGGATGATATGGCAAACATAATAGATAACAACCCAGGATTTATAAAAGCAATGTGGTGTGGTAGTATGGAGTGTGAAAACAAAATAAAAGAAACACGCGGTATCAAATCAAGATGTATCCCATTTGAACAAGAAGAAATATCAACAACATGCGTATGTTGTGGAAAAAAAGCAAAAGAAATGGTTATTTGGGGCATTCAATACTAAAAACATTTACAAACCAAACATATTTTGATATAATTAACTAAAGAGCGAAAGGAAGATTACATTATGGAAATAGCAGTATTAATAGTATCAGTATTATTAATTGCAATAGTATTATTACAAAGTGGTAAAGCAGAAGCAGCATCACAAATAATTCAAGGCGGTAACTCTGATCTATTTTCAAATAGAAAAGAACGTGGAGTAGAATTATTTATAAGTAGATTAACATTTGCATTAGGATTACTATTCTTTGTATTATGTTTATCAATTTCAATTTGGGGCTAAGGCCTCTTTTTTTTATCTAAAACTCAATAAAAATAAGAAGACTGTACTAAAAAAGCAAGGATATCTTCCTCTTTTTGCTTTACAACTAAAATAAAATAAAAAAAATAATAATAATCAGTTGACACCGTCAATATAATGTAATATAATTTAATTGTACTAGCACATGTAGTACAAAGGAGGAAATATGATAACAATAAAAAATGTATCTAAAAAGTATGATAAAATAAACGTATTAGATAACTTAAGTTGTAACATCAAAGATGGCTCTATCTATGGCCTAGTTGGAGCAAACGGAAGTGGAAAAAGTACACTTTTAAGACTAATTAACGGTATCTTTATTCCTGATAGTGGAGAAATACTAATTAATGATGAAAAAGTATTTGATAACGAAAAAATAAAACAAGACTTAGTGTTTGTACCAGACGATTTATTCTTCTACCCAGGATACACATTATTAGATACTGCAAAATACTATGAAGCAATGTATAAAAAATTTGATATAGATTACTTAAAACGTCTAGCAAACATCTTTAAACTAGACCTAAATAGAAAAATCAGCACCTTATCAAAAGGTATGAAAAGACAATGCGCACTAATCTGTGCAATAGCAACTCACAGTAAATATATGTTTTTTGACGAGACATTTGATGGACTAGACCCAGTAATAAGAAACACCATGAAAAAAATATTAGTAGAAGAAATGGAAAAAAATAACACAACAATAGTTCTAACAAGTCATAATCTAAGAGAACTTGAAGACATTTGTGACAACCTAGGACTATTATATAAAGGTGGAATCTTATTTGAAAGTGAAATAGATAACATTAAAACAAATATGTTCAAAGTACAAATATCATTTAACAAAGATTTTGACAAAAACACATTTAAAAATATAAAAATACTATCTTACAAAAAAATAGGAAGTGTTGCAACTCTAATTATTGATGACGAAGACAAAGCATCAAGAAAAAAACTAGAAAAACTAAATCCAGTAATATTAGACTTTCTGCCACTTACACTAGAAGAAGTATTTATTTATGAAATGGAGGCATTAGGATATGAATTTAATGAAATTATTTAACATAAAATATCTAAAACAAAACTTTAAAAAATCTTCTTCAGTACTATTAATATTTACCATGCTTATCCCAATCTTAAATACATTAATATTAATAATGCAAAGCACTAAAAAAGATATTATCCCATCTTTTTTAGAAATTTCCTTGCTTCATATCATAGGAATATACATCTTACCAATAATAATATCTATCTGCCTATTTAGTTATCTCTTTAAAAAACAAAGCGTCGACTTCATAGGTTCTATGCCTATAAAAAGAAAAACCATTTACCTATCAAACATTCTTGGAGGATTATTTCTTATAATTTCAATGCTTATAGTAAATGTTATATTAATACTTTTAGTAAGCCTTGTATTTAAAGTACATATACCACTTATAATGCTACTAGAGTACATTGGCATATGGTTCATAACTTACTCATTTAGTCTAGCATCATCATTTTTAGCAGTCTCTATAAGTGGTAATGCCATAACTTCTATCGTAGTAAGCATCCTATTAATATTCTTTATTCCGTTTACTAGTAGTTTTGTAAATTTACTTCATGAAGAAGGAAAAAATGTAGATTATTTACTTGAAATAAAAGATGAAAAAATAGTAAAGGATAACTATATCTGTACAAATAAAGACTGTGAAACAAACAAAAGTCAAAACTTATATGATATAAACCTCACTGAAAAAAATAACTCTAACACTGCAAGATTATTCGATTTTCTATTTGGTTACCAAGAAGAAGAACCAGATTTTAAATTATACTCAAATACTGCAATGATAATACTTAGCATAATATATTTTATAATTGGTTACTTTGCCTTTACAAAAAGAAAAATGGAAAACTGCGAAACATCATTCAAAAATATTCACGCACATAACATTATCAAAGGCTTAACCCTTGCACCATTTATGGCAGTATCATATGCAATTTTAAGAGAATCACCAAGCATAATATCATTTATCTTTGTCTTTGTATTACTTGTTGTATATGCCTTAATCTATGATTTAATTACTAAGAAAAATATTTCAAACCTAAAAATATCATCATTTTACTTTGCCTTATTTGTTGCTCTATATATAGGAGTTTTCAGCATAAGTGACATAAATTCAAACGATACAAAAATAATTGAATATGGTAACATTAAAAAAATATCAATAGACCTAAACAGTATAAATGATAGTAGAGTATCAAACAAAATACTAGACACCAAAAACATCTTCATAGATAACAATAGACTTAAAGAACTAATAATCAAAAACAGTCTAACAAACAATCGTACAGAATACAAAAATAGCATAACAGCATACATAAAACTAGAAAATAACAAAGTATACAAACTCAATCTATACACAAACGATGACTATGAAGAAATATTATCAACATTATATAGTAACGATTTATACAAAGACATCCATAAAAACATCGACTATAACAAAATCTATGCTGTTAAAGTAGGAAACCAAGTATATAACAAAAAAGAACAAAAAGAATTACTTTCCCTACTAGAAAAAACACTAAATAATCTAACATTAAAAGAATATATATTCCTAGTAGACAAATACAGATACACAAATGACAATAATTACCAAATAAAATTATATACTTACAAAAATCACGATAAATATGAATACACTATAAATAGTTACATCAGTTATGACTTACTAAACTTTGTAGTAAACAAAAATAACAGCTACCTAAAAGAAAATCTAGATAAAATACACAAAAGTAGTTACGAAATATTTTATCAAAACAAGTACTTTAATGATAACTATGTAATAGATTATACTTGCATGATAGAAACAAAAGATGAATTATACGACTACGTAAAAGAAGAAATAAAAAACCAAGTAGATATGAAAAAAGAATATATCACCCTAGAACTTCGCGAAGAAGGCCGTTGCTATATATTTACATCAAATAACATCAGTAAATTCAGGAAAATACTAGACACAAAATATGAAGAACTAGTAAAAAACGGCTTTTACATAGACATAACTAGTGATGCTGAAGACTCTAAAGACCTTGTAGAAAACCAAGAAGAAAAGGAAAACTATGAATATTAACTTAGATTACACCAAAAGAATCCCTATATATGAACAAATAGTTCAAGAAATAGAAAGATATGTAGCACTTGGAATTTTAAAAGAAAACGAACAAATAATGTCAATAAGAGATTTAGCACAAAATCTAGGAATAAATCCAAACACTGTAAAAAAAGCCTACACAATTTTGGAGGACAAAAAAGTAATAGTAAGCATGTCTACAAAAGGAACATTCATAAACTCTAATGTAAACAAAATTAAAGAAGACAAAATTAATTCATATATAAACGACATAAAAGATATAATGCTTTTATTAAACAAACTAGGACTAACAAACAAGGAGATAATTAACTTATTAAATGAAAAAACTAATTAAAATTTCCATATCAATATGCCTTCTCCTAACATTACTAATAATCATAACAAACATAATAATAATTGGTAAATCAACATATTATATAGATAACGATATAAATTATAAAAATTATGATTACGTACTAGTACTTGGAGCAAGTGCCAAAAATAATCGCCCTAGTTTAATGTTAAAAGATAGATTAGATAAAGTAGTAGAAATATATAATGAAAACAATAACATCAAGATAATCCTATCAGGAGACTCGGTAAAAGAAAACTATGATGAAACAGGAGTAATGTATAACTATCTAACAAATAGTGGCATAAACTCAAATAACATCATCATAGATAAATATGGCGTAAGCACTTATGACTCAGTAGTTAGAATAAAAGATATAACCAAAGACAAAAAAGTCATAATAGTAACCCAAAAATATCACTTATACCGTAGTATTTATATTGCAAAACAAAATAACATCAATGTAGTAGGAGTAAAAGCATATGAATATAAATACTTTGGAAATCTAAAAAGAGAAATAAGAGAAGTCCTAGCAAGAACAAAAGACTATTTCTACTGTCTATCAAATCATAAAATTGAATATGAAAATAATTTATCAAATAAGTAATACTATATTACAAAAGTATTACTTTTTTTTATTGCTTTAATTTACATAAAACCAAAAAGAAAGTGTAAACCTAAAAAAATATCAAAATCGTTACAAAAATTCTTTCGTATTACATTTTTTTATATCAAAAGTCTTTTTTACTTACTAGTTCTTCCAAAAAAGTATCATTAAACCTATTACAAAATACTTTTTTTAGATATAAAAAACTTAATTTCAATATTTGTAACTTTTTCTTAGTTATGTTACTATTCTTTTGCAAGACAAAAATACATCCAAAATAAACGTTTATAAGAAAAAATAAAAATAGGAAGGTGAATATATGTACAAAGGATATAAATTTCGAATTTATCCAAATAAAGAACAATTAGCGTTGATAAACAAAACACTAGGATCAACACGATTTGTTTATAACTATTATCTAAATAAAATAAAAGAATCAAAAGAAAATGAACATACTGATACTGATGCTTATTCTTGTATAAAAGATTACATAACAAATTTAAGATATGAACATAGTTTCCTACAAGATATTTCACTATCAATAATAGAAAGCACAATCTTTATCTTAATAAACAATTTTAAAAGATATCAAAATGGTATGTCTAATTATCTTAAGTTTAAAAGCAAAAATTATACTCAAAAATATACCATACCCGCAGTTTATAAAACTTCAAATAATAAAATATATAGTAATATAAAATTAGATTTAAAAACAAAAAGAATAAATTTATCTAATATAGAAAGCATAAAAATAAAAGGATATAACGATATATATAATATTAATGGAAAAATAGTAAGTGCAACTATATCTAAAGAGCAAACAGGTAAGTACTACGTATCAGTAATATATGAAATATATGATAAAGTGCCAATTGTAGATGCTAAATCAATCGTAGGAATAGATTTAGGGGTAAAAAAACTTTTAACTTTATCTAATGGTATAACCTACGATAATAATAAATATATAGCAAAATATGAAAAAAGAATAAAAAGAAAACAACAAGAATTATCTAGAAAAGTAGAAGGCAGTGAAAACTATAAAAAATGTCAAAAAGAATTAGCAAAACTATATAGTAAACTTTCTAATGCAAGAAAATACTATACACATAAAATAACAAAAGAAATAACAGATGACTATGATATAATTGCTTGCGAATCGCTAAGTACCCAAAAAATGATAGAAAACGGTAAATCAAGCGACCTATCAAAAAGGATTAGTGATGTAACATTTAATGAAATATTAAAACAACTATCTTATAAATCAAAAAATAAAGGTAAAATATTTTATCAAGTTTCTCCAAAATTCCCATCAAGTCAAATATGTTCCAAGTGTAATAATATAGATAGTACTTACAAAGATATATCTAAAAGAGAATACATATGTAAAAAATGTGGTAATTCTCTAGATAGAGATATAAATGCCAGTTTAAACATTTTAAACGAAGGACTAAAACTATATATAAAGGATAATTTATAAAAAATAAATAAAGAATAATCACATTTTAAATCATAGTACGGTAACTACTACCGGATCTTAAGGTCTTTAAAAAGATTGCAATACAGCACTTAATAGAGAAAAAATTAATAAAATAACTTATTATTATTGACTTCTAATATCATTTATGATATTGTAATATTTGTTAATGGAGGTAAACTATGGAACAGAATTATAATGACAAAGAAGTTATCAAACAAAAAGAAGCAAAAATAATAGATGAATTAATTAGTATAAGGGAGGGTAAGAAAGTAAGTCAAAAGCAATTAAGTGAGCTTGTTAAAGTGTCACAACCTTCACTAGCCAGATTAGAATGCAAAAAAATTTCACCAGGTATAGGCACAATGATAAAATTACTTGCACCACTAGGTTATACAATTAAGGTTGTACCACTTGAAAAGGAAGTCAAATAATGCCAATACCAGTATTAGAGTGTAAGGCTCTAAATAAATCTCTTGGAAAAAAGCATATTTTGAAAGATGTAAATTTAGTATTAAATGAAGGAGATATATTAGGGTTTATTGGACCAAATGGTGCAGGAAAAACAACAACAATTAAGCTAATTTTAGGTCTTCAAACAATAGATAGTGGCAATGTTTCAATAAATGGATACGACATAAAAAAAGACTTTGTAAAAGCAATAAAAAACGTTGGAGCAATCGTAGAAAATCCCGATATGTACACTTATCTAAGTGGTTATGATAATCTTAAGATGTCACAAAGATTATATAACATAAAAGAAGATAGAGTTAAAGAAGTAATAAAACTTGTAGGATTAGAAAAAAGAATACATGACAAAGTAAGCAAATATTCACTAGGAATGAGACAAAGGTTAGGTATAGCAAATGCTATATTAAATAATCCAAAATTACTTATTCTAGATGAACCAACTAACGGATTAGATCCTGAAGGAATAAAAGAAATAAGAACATTACTTTTAAAATTAGCCAAAACAGAAAAAATGGCAATCTTAGTATCAAGTCATATACTAAGTGAATTAGATAGTTTTTGTAACAAAATAGCAATAATTCAAAATGGCAAAATAATTGAAACAAATGATATATCAAAAATTAAGGAAATAAATAAAGAAGAAGTTTATTTATTCGAAGTATCATCCACAAATAAATTACCAATAGAAAAAATCATTATAATTAGTGATACTGAATTTAAAATAAAAACATCCAAAGAAAATATACCAGATATTATAAATACTTTAGTGAAAAATAATATAAAAATATACAAAGTACACGAAGAACAAATGTCTCTTGAAGAAGTATTTTTAAAAAAGACTGGAGGTAATGTAATTGACTAACTTAATAAGAAATGAATTATATAAAGTCTTTCACAAGAAGAGTATTATTATCTTTGGAACAATAATATTATGTATGAGTATTTTAAATTCATGGATATATAAAACAAATTATGATGATGATGGATTATATAAACAAAACTATTCTTCTACATATTTTAATGATTATCTTAAAGAATTAAATAATCTTGACCCTAATAACATAAATGAAGTACAAAGTTATGTGGACATAAAAACAAGTTATGACCTAGAAAAACTAATTGATGACAATAACTTTGATGAAAAAAGCTGGCAACGTGAGTATCTATATGAAGGTAACACTTATAACATTTTGTATAATATAAATAGGTACACTTACATAGAAAAAGATGAAACAGAAAAAAATTATTATGTAGAAAAATTAAACAATATCATAGAAAAATTAAAAAAAGATGATTGGAAATATTTTATTAATGAACAGTTGAGTAATCTAGACGAAAATAGCAAATTAAAAAAAGAATTACTAGAATATAGACTTAAAAATAATGTACCATATTCTCAAGGTTTTCTAAATAGTGCAATTATAGATTACGAAAACATAACTGAAGAATTAAACACATTTAAAGATTTTAATAAACTAAATTATGAAGAAAAAGTACGTTATCAAACACTACTTAAAGTACAAGCAATAAATAAATATATAATGGATACAAAACAAAATGTATCTAAGCAAAACAACGTAAGAAATGGAGTAGCAAACGTAGTAAATGATTATGAGATATTTATAATAATATTTGTAGTACTAGTGTCTTCAAGTATAGTAAGCAGTGAATTTAAAGACGGAACAATAAAATTATTACTAATAAAACCATATAAAAGAACTACAATACTATTATCTAAATATATAACATGTTTAATATTTTTGTGTATAGTAGTACTCTATACTGCATCAGTGGAATTTATAGTAAGAGGAATATTCTTTGGATTTAAAGAACTAGATATACCATTATTAATATATAATTATAAAGCAAATGAGTTAAAAGAATTTAATTTTATTACATATATGTTAATTATGTTTGTACATAGATTACCAGAATTTATCTTACTATTAACATTATCATTTAGTTTGTCTACCCTGTTTACATCAACATCACTTGCAAATACATTAACCATTTTAGGTTATATAGGAAAAGACATATTAAATTCTTTATCACGAGGATTTAATCTAAAGTTTATGAATTATTTTGTAACACTAAATTGGGATTTAAGAGAGTATCTATATGGTAGATTACCAACAAGTGAAGGACTAACAATAAACCATTCAATAACAATATGTCTAATATATCTAATAATAATGTTAGCAGTAACATTTGTAGTATTTAAAAAGAAAAATATAAAGAATATCTAGGGAGTGACAATAATGATAGTTAAAAATTTAATCAATGATATTATGCCAGAAGTATGGCCTATGGTATTAATTATTACTGTAATAGTAGCATCACTAAGAATTGCGTATTTAATAAATGCAAACAAAAAGTTTGTGATACATAAAGAGTTATTTGGATTAATATTTATTGTTTATATATTATGTTTATACCATGTAGTAACTTTTCAAGATGTAAACTATGGAACAAATAACTTTGTACCATTCAAAGAAATATTTAGGTATAGCATAGGTAGTGCAAAGTTTATAAAGAACATAATAGGAAATATACTTTTATTTATTCCATTTGGATTTTTTAGTTCATACTATCTAAAAGCAAGAAGAATAAGTACGCCACTTATATTAACATTAATAACTTCTTGTACAATAGAAATAGTACAATATTACATAGGAAGAGTATTTGATATAGATGATATAATATTAAATGTTATAGGAGGAATACTAGGATTTTTACTTTATATAGGGTTAGATGCCATAAAGAAAAGATTACCAAATTTCCTAAAAAGTGATCTATTTCTAAATATAGTAATAATTATAATAATAGTACTTCTAATAATATATTCATTTAATCTAAATGTATTCATTTGGTAAAGGAGAATAAAATGTTTGAAATAATAAATAATACTAATAATGATATAGAAAATTTAACAACGCTAAATAACTACATAAATTTTGTAGTAAAAAAATTATCACTAGAAAAAGCAATATTTAACATAATATTTGTAGATAGTACTTACATACATAATTTAAATAAAGAATACAGAGGAGTAGATAGAGTAACAGATGTAATAAGTTTTGCTCTAGAAGACAATAAAGATTTTGAATACCAAGACTTTAGATTACTTGGAGACATATATATATGTGTTGAAAAAATGATAGAACAAGCAAATATATATGAACATCCAGTATTGAGAGAAATGTGTTTTTTAGCAACTCACGGATTACTTCATTTACTAGGTTATGACCATATGGAAGAAGAAGACGAAAAGGTAATGTTTTCCCTTCAGGAGGATTTATTAAATGAATATGAAATCAAAAGGTAAAAAAAGAACATTTTGGGATAGCCTTATAAATTGCCTAGAAGGAATAAGTTACACAATTATTCATGAAAACAACTTCAAAAGAGAAATAATAATAGGAATAATTGCATCTATCCTTTGTATAGTACTTCATGTAAGTATTATTGAATGGGTAATAGTATTATTACTTATTAATTTCGTACTTGTTTGTGAACTACTTAATACAGCACTAGAAAAAACAGTGGATTTATATACAAAAGAATATAATGAAACCGCTAAAGTAGTAAAAGATGTTGCAGGAGGAGCAGTGCTTGTAATGTGCATATTCTCCGCAATTATTGGTGCAGTAATATTTGTACCCAAAATAATAGTATTACTAAAATAAAGGAGAAAATTTATGAAAGAAGAATTATTAAGTTTATTAGATAAATCGTATGCCCCATACTCGAAATTTCATGTTTCTGCTATAATAGAAATGAAAGATGGTAGTAAAGTAAGCGGAGTAAATGTAGAAAATGCAAGTTATGGAGCAACAATATGTGCAGAAAGAAATGCCATAACGACTGCTATAACTAAAGGTTATAAAAAAGAAGATTTTGGTAAATTATACATAATGACAAGTGGTAAAAAAATAAGTAGTTGTTGCTTTATATGTCGTCAAGTAATCACAGAATTCTTTGATAAGGATGCTAAAGTAATATTAATGGATAAAGAAGGAAATACAAAAGAATTAACAGTAAAAGAACTTTGTCCTTATCCATTTGATGAAAGTGATTTATAGGTGATAATATGAAAAGTGGTTTTGTAGGACTAGTAGGACGCCCTAACGTTGGAAAAAGTACACTAATAAATAGCATAATAGGTAAAAAAATATCAATAATAAGTGAAAAATCCCAAACAACAAGAAATATAATCCAAGGAATCTATAATGAAGAAGATACCCAAATAGTATTTGTAGATACTCCAGGAATTCACAAAGCAAAAAGTAAACTAGGTAAGATTTTAAATAAAGAAGCATACCTAACAATAAATGATGTTGATATAATCTTATTTATTACAGATGCGACAGAAAAATTAGGACCTGGTGATAAGTTCATAATAGATTCTTTAAGTGAAGTAAAAGTACCAGTAATACTTGTATTAAATAAAATAGACAAAATCAAGAAAGAATTACTTTTGCCAAAAATTGAAGAATATAAAGAGTTATATGATTTTAGCGAAATAGTACCTTTATCTGCATTGAAAAACAATAATGTATCGCATCTTATAGACACACTAAAAAAATATCTACCAGATGAAATAAAGTATTTTGATGATAACACGATTACAAGTAGTTCAAAAGAATTTCTAATAAGCGAATTAGTAAGAGAAAAAATACTTGAATTAACATACGAAGAGGTGCCACACTCTGTTACATGTGTTACTGAAGAAATAAACTACAAAAACAATGCAGTAAATATAAGAGTTTTAATAATTGTAGATAGAGACAACCTAAAAGGAATAATAATAGGTAAAAATGGTCAAAAACTAAAAGAAATAGGAACAAGAGCAAGATACGATATAGAAAATTTACTAAACAAAAAAGTGTACCTAGAATTATATGTAAAGGTAATTCCAAAGTGGAAAGACAAAGATAAAATTTTAACAGATTTAGGATATAATGATTATTTTAAATAAAAGTGAATATAATTTTAAAATTTACCACACTATAATAGTGAAAGGTGGAAATAAATATGACAAAAGAAGAAGCATGGGAACTATTTAAAGAAACTGGTAAAATAAAATATTATTTAGAATATAAAAGAACAAAATAAGGAAGTAATATGTTAAAAAAAATAGAAGGAATAATAGTAAGTGAAGTAGATTATAAAGAAAGTAGTAAAATACTAAATATATACACTAAAGAATATGGAATAATTGGAGTAATAGCAAGAGGAAGTAAAAGACTTAAAAGTAATTTCTCAGGATTAACTACAAAACTTACATATGCTATATTTATAGTAAACTATAAAGAAAATGGTCCTTCCACATTAATGGAAGTAAATGTTATAGATAATTTTAAAAACATAAGAAAAGATATTGATAAAATATCATATGCTATGTACATAACAGATTTAGTAACTCAAGTATTTAAACACGAAAATAACATAAAAATATATGATTTATATATATCAAGTTTAAAAAAAATTAATGAAAACATTGACTACATAGTAATAACAAATATTCTAGAATTAAAATTACTAGACTTCTTAGGAATAAGACCAGTAATTGATGAATGCGTTTCTTGCGGTAAAAAAGATAGCATTGTTACAATATCAAGTTATAAAGGCGGACTTCTATGTAATGATTGCGTAAAAAATGAAAAAATATTACATCCAAAAACACTAAAATTAATAAGAATGTTCTACTATGTAGATATATCAAAAATTGACAAGATAGAAATAAGTGAAAACATAAAAAAAGAAATAAATGATTTTATTGATGATTATTATGATAGATATTCAGGACTATATTTAAAAACTAAAACATTTCTAAGAAACTTAAGTAAAATTTAGTTTCTTTTTATTATCTAAACAATACAATATATAAAGAGGTAATTTATGAATAAATATATAATAACATCGCTAATAAGTTTAATTATATCTCAAATAATAAAATATACTATAGAGAAAATAAAAAATAAAAAAGTAAGCATAAAAAGATTATATAACGGTATGGGAGGTGTGCCAAGTACTCACAGCAGTTTTACAGTATCATTAACAACCTTAATATTTCTTGATTATGGTATAACATCCACATATTTTGCAATAAGCCTAACATTCACTCTAATAACACTATATGATGCCATAGGAATAAGATATGAAGTAGGAAAGCATGCCAAAATATTAAATCAAATAGATAATACTTACAATCTAAAAGAAGAAATAGGGCATACCCTTAAAGAAGTAATATTAGGCTCCATATTAGGAATAATTATATCCATAATAATGTTTGCTTTCTTTACATTAAAGTGATATAATTATAAAGAAAGAAGGATACATATGAACAAAATAATCAAAGAATTAATACCATATATAATAATACTTTTAGTAGTAATAATAATAAGAACCTATATTATAACCCCGGTAACCGTAGTAGGAGATTCAATGTATCCAAATCTTAAGGATAAAGAAGTTTTATTATTAAGCAAAATATCTTACAAACTAAACAACATAAAAAGATTTGATATAGTAGTAATAAACATGCAAGACGAAGAAATAATAAAAAGAGTAATAGGACTTCCCGGAGAATATGTAGAGTATAAAGATAATAAATTATATATAAATAACAACTATGTCGAAGAAACATATGATTATGCAAAAACAAAAGATTTTGATTTACTTGATGTATGCTTAAAACAAACAACAAATGAAATTAACTGTAGCGAAAACACAATTCCAGATAATTACTACCTTGTTTTAGGAGACAATCGTGGCATTTCCAAAGATAGTAGGAGTATAGGACTAATAAAAAAAGAAGACATCATAGGAAAAGCAGTATTTAGATTCTATCCCCTAAACAAAATAGGAATAATAAAATAGAAATAACAAATTGGCGCTTTACCAAGGCGCTTTTTTAATAACTATTTATTTTTTCTTGCAATTTAAATGCTTTTATGGTATTATATTACCCTTGTAAAAAGAAGGGGATAACTATGAATAATGACAAAATAAACAATATAATAAACTACTATTTGGGAGTAAAAAGCTACAACTTGTTTCTTCAAGGACTAATATTTAATAATCCTATATATAGTAATTACATAAAAAATGACGATTACATCAAAATATCAAAAGTCGCATTTATAAGCAACATCTTTTTATCAATAAAAGAATCTCTCGTAGACAAAACTTCACCTAAAATTGATTCAAATGTCCTAGAAAACACAGTAACATATATTGCTAAAAAAACAAAAGTAGGTTATCAAGTTGACAATTACACATTCAGTACAAAAGAAGAATTATATATAACAATAAGAAATAAACTAGGACACGGAAATTACAGTATTGACCTACAAAATAACAAAGTATTAATATACCACGATAATACAATAATAAAATTAAATATAGATAAACTAACAAAATTTGTAATATCAAGTTTCAAAAACTATCTAAACTTTAATACCAATATTAATAGAAAAATAATTTATAACGAAAAGTTAAATTCAACAAGAACGAAAATAATATCATCAACAAGTGAACTAAAAGGACTACTAAAACATTTTAAAATATGCACAATAAATTTCAAAAGGAAAGATAATAAACCACTTACCGAAAAGGAATATCAACAACTAGAGTGTATCCTAAATACTTATAGACAAACAAACGATATAAAGGTACTACACAACTATTCTTGTATTGTAAAAGATAACTGCATCCTAGATTACACCCTTACATCATTAAAAGATAAAGACATATCAAAACTAGTGATATATCTACAAAACACAACAAATGAATCTAATTATCAAAATCAAAAAAACGTAATTGCAAATGAAGTATCACAATATGTAAAAGAAGATGTCCATTGTAACAACAACGAAATACCATTAACAAGTAACTTGTGTAATTTAATTTTACTTGAAAGCATAAAAAAAACAAATAGTGTAGATAAAGACAAAATATTTTCTTACATCCAAGAAAAATATAGTAATATTAACATGATAGGATTACAAGAATTAGTATCATCTGGAATATCAATGTTTAACGTATTATTCTCATATGGACTAGATAGCATCTACACAAATAAAACTGATAAGACAGCATCCCTAGATTATAGTAAATTAGACCTTTCAAAAATAAATGTAACTTATACAAATATAACAGAAAATATAGAAAATAAAATAAATAGACTAGATGATGATGCAAAAAACATCCAAAAAAACATAGACAAAATAAACACGTCAATTAATACTAAATATAGTAACCTAACAAAAATAAAAAACAATCCTCAAGCAGTAACAATACTACAAAATAACATAAACAAACTACTCAGCGACAAGCAAACGTTGTTAAATGAATACAAAGAGAAATTAAACGAACTAAAAGATTACAAAATCTATGTAACCCGAAATGCCAAATCACTATATAACGAAAGAATCGTAAATGGTATTAGAAATTCCATTGCACACGGAAATTACAAAATAAATATCAAAACTAGTTTTAAAGATTCTACAATAACATTCGATGACATATATAGTGAAGAAGACAACAAATTAACTTTCTCGTGCACAGTAAATGTTCTGGAATTTATAAATCTAATAGATGCAAATAGTCTAATAATAAATGACTACTTAAATAGCATAAAACAATCATCTAACATTCCTAGCACGCAAAAACTAATTAAAACAATATAAAACAAATTTCTATTCCTAAAAAAGTATTCAATATCAAAAAAGTATTCGTCTATCTATGAATGCTTGTCTCATTTTAAATAATTGACTTCCAAAAATATTTTATCTAAAAAAATTAAAATTTTTCAAGTAAAAAAAATCTTCTAAAAAAATAACTCTAAAATCTATAATAAAAACCCAAATTATCATCCCAAAAACACTAAAATAACAAAAAAGTTTCAAATCTTAAAAAACAAAATATCGCCAAAAATGGGATAATCAACAATCAACAACTCGACATTTAAAAACTAAATCATTCAAAAACATAAAAAAATCTAAAAATAAAAACTAATAATCAATAAAAATCTAAAAACTTTCCCAAATCACTTGACAACCTTCACAATATATTATATATTTAACATGACGTTTGCAAAGAAAAAACTTGAAATTTTTACCCGATGGAGATCTACATAAGAAATATGTAGGTTTTTTGCGTTGTTAGAAAGGAGTGAAAAAATGTCATACATCAAAGTAGAACACATTACAAAAACTTTTAAAGTAGCAAAAAGAAACGCTGGACTAAAAGCTGCTTTAAAATCATTTTTTAAAAGAGAATACAAAATAGTAAATGCAGTAGACGACATCTCTTTTGAAATTGAAAAAGGAGAAATAGTAGGGTATATTGGCCCAAATGGTGCTGGAAAATCAACTACAATCAAAATGTTATCAGGTATATTAACACCAACAAGTGGCACCATTACCATAGACAAGTTAAATCCCTCGAAAGACAGAAAAAAATATGTTCAAAAATTAGGAGTAGTCTTTGGGGCAAAAAGTCAACTATCTTACGACATCCCCGCTATCGACACCTTTGATTTACTAAGAGACATATACAACCTAGATGAAACAGAGTATCAAAAAACCAAAACACAACTTATAGACATGCTAAAAATAAACGAAATAATAAAAAAACCCGTACGAACATTAAGTCTCGGCGAAAAAATGAGGTGCGAAATAGCAGCGTCTCTTCTTCACAAACCTGAAATTCTCTTTCTAGACGAGCCAACAATTGGACTAGATGCCATAAGCAAAAAAATAGTAAGAGAATTCATAAAAAAAATCAACAAAGAAAACAAAGTCACAGTAATATTAACAACCCACGACATGATGGATATAGACTCACTTGCAAGTAGAATAATCTTAATAGGAAAAGGTAAAAAACTTTACGATGGTAAACTTAGTGCCCTAAAAAAGAAGTACGGCAGTTACAAAACAATAAAAGTATACACAAATGATAAAATACCTCCCCTAAAAGAACAAGGAATAATAAAACAAACCAATCAAGAAGATAGTTATAATTTCATAATAGATTCCAACCAAATAAGCATATCATCATTTATAAACATAATATCCTCAAAAACAAACATCATAGATATCGATGTCGATAACGAATCCATCGAAGACATAATCCTAAAACTATATAAGGACTACGAATTATGATGAAACAATATTTGATAAAAACTAAAAATCAAATTATAACTAACCCACATCAAAAGAGCAAAAAAAATTTAATTGCAAAACAACATCAAATAACATCCAGCAAACAAATTATAATTACACCTCAGCAAAAAAATAATGAACATCAAAACATAAAGCATCATCAAGTAAAATTCAAGACTAAAGCAATAAGTAATTTATACCAAACAAATAAAACACACAAAATAAATTCCAAAACTCAAATTATAACCAACACCCCCCAAAAAGTGAGGTGCACCTCCCTATGAAACAATACCTAACATATTTCAAACTAAGAATCATAACAAACTTGCAATACAGAATGGACGCCATCGCTGGAATCGCAACCCAAATATTCTTCGGCCTAATATCAATAATGATATATAACGCCTTCTATAGTAGCAGTGCGTCCACTCCTCCAATGACTTACAAAGAAATTGCCTCATATCTCTGGTTATCTCAAGCATTCTACGCTCTAATATATCCATATCTCAAAGACCAAGAATTACTATCCATGATTAAAAATGGCAACCTCGCATATGAACTAGTAAGACCTCAAAACTTCTACCTAAAATGGTACATCAAACTATTATCCAAACGACTAGTAAACATGCTTCTAAGATTTGCTCCCGTAATCATTCTAGCAATTTTACTACCAGCTCCATACAACCTAAGCGCCCCAAGTAGCCTAGCAAACTTCCTAATATTCATACTAGCCCTAATTCTAAGCCTATTTCTAATGACCTCACTATGCCTAATAATTCACTTGATTACCATGTTCACCATTGAAGAAAGAGGACCGATGACAATATATAGCGTTATCGCCGAAGTATTTATGGGCGCTGCAATTCCAATTCCATTTCTCCCAATTTGGATGCAAAAAATATGTGCAATCCTCCCATTTAGATACATCAGTGACTTCCCGTTTCGCGTATACACTAACAGCATAACAGTAACAGAAAGCATCCCACTACTAATCTCTTCATTTATCTGGATAATTATAACAGTTCTAATAGGATACATCATATCAAAATTCTCCCTAAAAAAGGCGGTGATTCAAGGTGGTTAAATTATACATCGAATACCTAAAACTAGAACTAAAAAAATGTTTAGAATACAAAGCATCCTTTATCCTAGAGTTCATATCCCAGTTCTTCATCTTCTTCACATACTATTTTTCAACCCTCGCGTTATTTAGTAAATTCTCAAACATCAAAGGCTTCACCCTATACGAAGTACTACTTTGCTTTTCCATCATCAATTTTGGTTATTCATTCAATGAAATCTTTTTTCGAGGAGTAGATCACTTCGAAGACTTCATAATCGACGGCTCACTAGATAGACTCTTACTTCGCCCAAGAAACGTACTATTTCAAGTCATGTCTTCAAAAATGGACTTTGTCAAACTATCCAGAATGCTCCAATCGATAATTATATTTATTATATGCTTAAAGAAACTAAATATAGATTTTACCATCCTAAAAGTATTTTCACTAATACTAATGCTTTTTTCCTCAGTAATTCTCTTTTTTGGAATATTTCTTCTTGTCGCATCATACTGTTTCATCACGGTTCATGGACTTGAAGTAAAAAATGTTCTAACAGACGGTGGAAAGCATATGTCGCAGTATCCTATGGGAATATTTAAAAAAGAAGTAAGAACAATATTTACCTTTGTAGTCCCATATGCCCTAGTAAACTATTACCCTCTAATGTACTTTCTTGGAAAAACAAACAACATACTATATCTAATCTCCCCATTACTAGTTGTAGTATATCTAATACCATGTATTTTAATATTTAATCATGGACTAAAACACTACGTAAGTGTAGGAGGATAACTTTATGACTACAATTTTAGTAGACAAAAAAGGACTAAAACAATACTATGATGAGCTAGATAGACTAAACACACTATATCTATCTAGTTCAAATAGTGCTAGTACTAGTTATGCTTCTGCCGTTGGAGATGGCTGGCATGACAACTTTGATTTTGAAGAAAGTATAAGAGAGTTAAGAAAAATAAAAACAAGAATTAATAATATGAAAGAAGAAGAACCATACCTAAAATTAGTACCCGATGAAAAATTAAATTCTAATATAATAAACATAAATGACATTATAAAAATAAGATTAATATATGCGAAAGACGACTACGAAGATTTAACTATAAAACTAACAGGCAACTATCTTCCTACCAAAAACGATAACTACGAAGAAATAACCCTAAACAGCATAATGGGCAAAACAATATATAAAAAAGACATAAAAGACAATATATACTACACAGTAAACGATAACAAAATAGTAATTCAAATATTAGAAAAGGAAAGTGATAATAATGAATAAAGCAGGCACAATATTACTAAGTAAAGATTATAAGAAAGTAGGACTAGTCTATAGAACTAAATTAGATGACTATTCCTTCCCAAAAGGACACATTGAAAAAGATGAATCATTAATAGAATGCGCCTTAAGAGAAACTGAAGAAGAAACAGGAAGAAAATGTACTCTTATAACTAACGAAGAAATAGGAAAACTAGAGTATGTTAACTATGAAGGAACGATATATACCCATCTTTTTCTAGCAATAGATAATGGACCCACTACAAAATTTATAAATGAATATGATAAAGAAAATCTTGTATGGGTAGACATTAACGAGGTAGCAAACAAATTAACATATAATGATTTAAAAGAATTTTGGTTAAATAACCTAGATAAAATTAACAAACTTATAAAAGAAACATCAAAGTAAAATAAGAAAAGCAAATTTAACATCAAAATATATATTTTACTCCAAAAAAAATTATAAATCACAAATAGAAACAATCGTAAAATAAGCAAAAACATTTGACTAACAAAGAATTCTATGGTAAAATCTATAATACATAAAAACAAAGAAACAAGAATAGGCTACATTAGTGGTCTATTTTTTAAGGAGGGAAAATAATGAAAAATCTAAAAGAATTCAAAATATTATTAACCTACATTAAAGAGTACAAAACAAAACTAATTATTGCTAGTATAATAATATTTTCTTCAGGAATAGCAGAAATATTTACAGGATATCTAAATGGTATGGCAGTAGAAAAAATAACTAACCTAGATGTAAAAAAAGCCTTATTATATCTACTTATCTATTTTTTACTAGAAATAATTTTTGGAGGTATCCTAAAAAATACAGCTAACTCTATACTATACAAAATAGAATCTGCCTTAACAAGAAAATTAGGATTTTATGCATACAAGAAATCCCTTGACTTACCCGCAGTAGCATACGAAGAACACCAAAGTGGAGAAATAATAAATAGAATTACAAACGATGCAGATACCCTAAGTTTCGCTTTTGGTAGACTGTTAAACATGGTATCATCTCTAGTATCATCCTTCATTGTAATAATATACATATTTATAAATTCCTGGATTATAGGACTAGAAATAATATTTATGGTATCAATTCTATTTCTAATCTTAAAAAAATATAATCCACTTCTAAAAACCATTCATAAAGAAAGAAAACAAGAACAAGATAAATTTACTTCACTAACTACTGAATCTTTAAGAGGTATAAGAGAAGTAAAAACACTTGGTATAAAAGACAATCTAATTACCGACATGACTATAGTAATAAAAAATATCTACAACAAATCAAAAACTGAAATTGACATCCAAAAAAGTTTTAATATCAAAACAAGACTACTAAAATCCACTCTAGAAGTAGGAACGTTTGTAACATGTATTATCCTTCTATCTAAAAATATGATTAGTTTATCATTCTTTATTGCAATGACTTACTACATATATCGTTTCACATGGCTTATCGAAGACGTAAACGACCTTTCCATCACATACCAAAAAGTATCGGTATCAATCTCTAGAGTAAATGACATTCTAGAAAATAGATTATATAAAGATGAGACATTTGGTAATATATCGTTAAAGAACCCAAAAGGCAAAATAGAATTTAAAAACGTTTATTTCTCATACCCAAACGAAGAAACAACCTTAAAAAACTTTAATTTAGTAATAGAACCCAACCAAAAAGTAGCAATAGTAGGTTCTTCCGGTGAAGGAAAAAGCACATTATTTAACTTACTAACAAGAATCTTTGATGTAAATAATGGAGAAGTCCTACTAGATAACACAAATATTAAAGACCTAACAGAAGAGTCCCTAAGACAAAACATCTCAATAATAAGACAAGAACCATTTGTCTTTAATCGTAGCATCCTAGATAACTTTAAACTAGTAGATGAAAATATCACCCTAAAAGAAGTAAGAAAATATATGAAATTAGCATATCTTGACGATTATATAATGAGTTTACCAAATAATTATGATACAATATTAGGTGAGGGTGGAGTAAATTTATCCGGTGGTCAAAAACAACGACTTTCAATAGCACGTACTCTATCTAAGAAAAGTAAAGTAATATTATTTGATGAAGCAACTTCAGCCCTAGATAACACAAGCGAGTCACTAATTAAAAAGACCATAGATAACCTAGTATCAAACCACACTATAATAATAGTAGCACATAGACTTTCGACTATAGTAGATGCAGACATAATCCACGTAGTAGACAAAGGACAAATAATATCTTCAGGAACTCATGAGTCTTTACTTAAAACTTGCCCAATATACAAAAAACTATACGATAAAGAAAACAAAATTAACTAAAAGGAAGTATAATAAATGAGAGAATTTAAAACCAATCTATCAAACATAAAAAAATGTCTAAAAATTAAAGAAAAACTAAATACCCGTCAAAAACTAAGAGGTATGTTATTATCTCTAGTAGTAATCTATCAAATATTTTTGTTTATTCTTGCCAAAAAACTAAATAATCCCTCACTACTAGATTCGAATGTAATAGTACCAGTTTTAGTAGTATCAATAACATCGTTAGATGCATATATCTGTAACAAAAAACTATCAAACACTACCACAAAACTATCAAATCTTTTAAGTGACCTAGAAAAACATAACATAAAAACATCTCTAAAAAATCTATCTAACGGCACTTTATATAAAGAAAAAACTAAAACAAACTATAAAATACCAAAAGATAATAAATTTGATCAAGTAGATCAAAAAATAGTAGATAACTATATCTTATTTAAAGACACAAATTCTACTACCAAAGGTATACTAGAAAGAAATATATTAGAAGTAACTAACTATAAAGAAGAAAAAAATACCACATTGCACTATGTTCTTGAAGAAAAAGAAGTAGAGTATGTAGAAACACAAATAAATACCCCAAAAAAACTAATAAGAAAAAGATAAGTATTTTTAACTTATCTTTATTTCTTTATTTAGAAACGTAGTTACGTAAACATCCGCCTCTTCTTTTATTTCTTTGCTTTTTAGCAACATCACTGCTAACGTATTCTGCAGTATCACGATAACTATTAAATAATTCACTTCTTATATCATGAGCAAGTCTTGATTGTAAATGAACTAATATATAATTCTTTAAATTCTTTTTACCTTTAGCAATGACACTTTCGAATAATGGACTCTCATTAATACCATTAGTATTATTTAAAATCTCATCTATCTTAAAGTTAGCAAACATCTCTTCAATAGTTTCTTCATTAGAATCCTTAAATTTTTGTATTTCACATTTTAATTTTTGAATATCGTTCTTACAACTACCTATCATAATACTTGCAGCATCATATGCAACAGTATTAAATAAAGCAATTATTTCTTTTAGTATTGTAAATACCTCAGTATTATCATCAGTATCTAATTCTCCAATAGTTTTAATTAACCCAAAATGATTTGGATTAGTTTTATCATATTTAACCCCTTTAGATAAATCTAAAACTCTTTCAACCTCAGTCATATCTTGTAAGTATACCAAGTCTGCTATTTCCTTATCATATTGAAAATATGGATTAACACTCTTTACATTAACATGCGTATACTCAAATAGCTCACTATTAACTATTAAATGTCCCTCATCACTAATAGTTAGATTGCTCTTAATAATAACTTTCTTAATTTTCTTTAATTCTTCCTTTGTCCATTTAATTTCTTTAAACATAACATATTTCCCCTTTCGAATTGCCATATATACTACCACAATATATCCCTTTTGTCAAATGTTTTTCTAAATTTTTTTAAAATACTAAAATATCACTAGTAAAAAAAAATAAAATATGTTATACTTAATTCATGAAGTAGGTGACACAAGTTGAATAAAGATAGATTATATGACTTAAGTAAAAATAAAATAGATAAAGCAGATTTAACAACTAACGAAATAACATTTATGTCACATATTTTTAATACTGTCCTAGATAGTGAAGATTATATATCCACAGTTAAATATCTAGCAGGAATAAACGAAATGACAGTGAGCGATATTAAATTACTTATAGGAATATATTTTCTAAAACTTGCTTCCCCTGACGAAAAGAAAGAGTATAGCATACTAAAAGAAAATATAAGAAAACAAAATAATTCTAAATCAAGAGGATTTGCAAGTATCAGCATAATTTCATCTATAGTAATATTAATATTAACTTTTGGTATTTATGTCGCATATATAATATATAATTTAATGTAAGGTGGTAATTTATGAGTATTATACAAAGTATTATTTTAGGAATAGTGCAAGGACTAACAGAATTTTTACCAGTAAGTTCTTCAGCACATTTAAATCTTTTTCCTTGGTTCTTTAACTGGGGAGAAATGCCAGAATCGTTTGATATAGCCCTTCATTTTGGTACTCTATTAGCAATATTATTATATTTCTTTAAAGATTGGATAGCCCTACTAAAAGGTAGTTATAAAAAACTAAAAGGAGAACAAAGTAAAGAAGGAACATTGTTTTTTAGACTAGTAATTGTAACAATACCTGCAGGAATACTAGGAATTGTCTTAGAAAAACTAAGTGATAAATTACTTACTACAACATCTTCTCAAATGATATCAATAGCATTAGCATTAATAATTATGGGTATCATATTATACTTAGTAGATAAAAATAGTAAAGAAACAGTATCTCTAGATAAAATGAACTTTAAAACATCATTCCTAATAGGTATATCACAAGCCCTAGCAGCAGCATTCCCTGGAGTATCAAGAAGTGGAATAACAATCACTGTAGCAAGAAAACTAGGTTTAGATAGAGAAAGTGCCGCAAGGTATTCATTCTTACTTTCAGCACCAATGGTTGCAGCAGCAGTACTAGTAAGTATTAAAGATTTTGTCTTTGACTTAAGTTTTGTAATTGGTGTACTATCTAGTTTTATCACAGGAATACTAGTAATCAAATTCTTGCTTGACTACCTAAAAAAAGGAAGTTTCAAAGTATTTGCAATTTATAGAGTAATATTAGGATTAATAATTATAGGAATTGTCTTATTTAGATAATTCTTTTTAATATATAAAAAAATAGAACTAACTAAATAGCTCTATATCTATCTTTATCCTTAAATGGATCTTTAGGATCTATATGATCATAAAATAATATTCCGTTCAAATGGTCTAACTCGTGTTGAAAAGCAATTGCTAAATCTTCACGTACTCTGTATCTTATAAGATCTCCATTTAAATCATACGCTTCCATAGTAACTCTAGCATATCTTGGTACAATTCCCTCAACCTCTCTATTAACACTTAAACAGCCTTCCCCCTCACTAGCATAAATCATTTCAGTAGAGTGGGATATTAATTTAGGATTAATAAGTACATAATCATCAAACTTACCATCATCATATTCATGACATACCACAAAAAATCTTTCATTTATACCAACTTGTGGAGCTGCAAGTCCCATACCAGGCCTTAAATCATACTTCTCGCTTAACTCCTCAATTTGACTAAATCTTAAATGCTCAAGCATCTCCTTAATCATTTCTTTATTTTTATTTGATAATGGTAGTATCGTATCTTTATTTTTTGCACGTACTCTTATGTCTTTTTCATCTAATATATCTTTAGTTTTAAGCATAATATCCCTTCTTTCTTAAAGTATTTTATCATAAAAAAAGAAAAAAGGGAAGTCTTTTTCCCTTAAACAGCGATACGACATCCTATAATTATTACAAGTAATATAAATAAAACTAATACTATAGCAGCACCATATGAACTTCCACCATAAGAGTATCCTGTAGTAGGAGCATATGCTGGGTATACATAGTTATTATTTCCACTGCATCCACAACCAGTAGATCCTCCACTGTATCCTCCATAATAAGCACCACCCGCAAAAACAAATTCATCAGCAGAAAGTAACCCAATCTTTTCAACTAAAACATCACTTTCTTGACAATTAAAATTAGGATTGTATAATCCAGTATCTTGGCCAATTCTCTGATAAGAACCATAATAAAATACTGAAGCATATGTACCAGAACTAGTAGCATAACCACCAGCAGTATCTAAACAAAACTTAGAATCAACTATATAATCCTCATAACTTTTCAAATTATTATTATACCATCCCCTAAGAGTTGTACTATCAGTACTATCAATAGAACCATAAATTGGAGAATTAACAGAAGAATTACTAGTATCATTAACCAACTTTACTAAAGTATTCGCAGTATCAATACTACTAGCACTATAAGAAGTCTTAAAAGCCTTAGTAACAATACTATTAGAATTTCTAATATAATCATTCAAAATAAGTCTAACATTACCAGTCTTATATATCCTAATTATTCTCCAAGTATAACCACCAAAACTAAAATAATTATTACTAACACTTCCCCTATAATAATAAGTATATCCATCACCATCTTTAGCACCGTAAATACCAGAGCTAGAACTATCAGAATTTGAATAATCAATATTATCAGGAGTAGCTTTTATTCCACCACCACCACCTAAAATAATATATTTATTCTTGTCCTCCAAAGTTAAAGTAACAGAACCAACATTGCAAGAAACCCTTTCATCATAATCATCTACCTTAGCAATAACATTAATAGTAGCAGTTGTACCACTAGCAATAGATGAAGTAGAGTCATTAAGATAAATATCAAAAGTATCACTACTATTTGCACCCAAATAATATGTTGAAGCAATACCATCTTTATTATATATAACAAAACCATTTTCTCCCTCCAAAGCATAAGACACTGGAAAATTATTAGGATTATTAATTGTTATAGTAAATAAAGCTCCTAAAGCAGTATCAGTAACATTACCATTATCAGGACTTAAAGAACCAGTTAAACTCTTCAAAGCCTCCCTAGTAGTAGAGCCAAAATTAAATGTCAAAGCAATATTAGAAGTAGTAGAACTAGGTAAAGTATACTTATGTTCATCAGAATAAAATATCGTTACAATACATGTTACAGATTGCCCTGATTCTATTATAGTAGAAGTATCAATACCAGAAACAGAATATGAAAAAGCATCATTAGAAATAGAAGAATCCACAGAAGTAAACCTAGAACCAACAGAACCATTATTTTTTATAGTAACCTCATAAGTAGCAGTTGAATTAACCTTAGGTAAAGATATTCCAAGAGAAATACTACTACCACTATAAGAACTATTACTACTCTCAGATGCACTATTCTTAAATGTCCCTGCAGAAATACTACTAACAACAGTTCCACTAGCAGAAGGTAAAATACTCAAACTACCATTAATATCAAGATTTTGACTTAAATAAGCATAACCAACAGAAAAAGAAGAAAGCAAAATAATAGTTACAAGTAATAGTAATCTAACGCTCTTTTTTTCAATAACATAAATCATTATTTAAAATCCTCTGCTTTAACACTATACTTATAAGCATGTTTTCCATCAAGAAGTAAAAATATTGCCAATTTA
>OIYG01000636.1_pt1 | contig 32652 bp, 28 predicted proteins | sample 1587861 | NCBI WGS metagenome assembly OIYG01 (sample SAMN03283272) | human gut metagenome | biome: human-associated habitat; material: feces | host: Homo sapiens | place: Peru | collected 2012 | reverse complement strand
ACAAACTTCCAAATCCCTGTTTTACCCATATAGTTTTCATACCCAACTGTTTTGCAGGTACAATATCATTATCAATACGGTCACCAATCATAACTGCATTCTCTGGTCTGCAACGGCTTCTTTCCAATGCAATTTCAAATATTCGCCTATCTGGTTTTGAAACACCTTCTTCTGCTGATGCGATGATCAAGTCAAGATATTTTCGTACTCCAAGATTTTCTAATCTCTCAGAAGTTCCTAGTGATTGGTTTGCAATTACACCAATTTTATAAATTCTACTTAACTTTTTCAGACAATCTTTGGTATCTGTATACAGCCTTTCGTATTGCGATTCCCATTTAGGTAGTTTCACGCCCAATTGCCTTGCTACCTCTAAGTCTCCTTTTTTGTTTTCTTTATAAAACGACATGGCATATTTATTAATTTGCTCGTAAGTTAAACCTGATAAATCCGCTATCCTTTTCATCCTGTCTTCATAAACTTTGCTTTCATCAACCAACGTCGAGCCAACATCAAAAAACAGCCATTTTATTTCTTCCTTCTTGGGCAGAAATCCTCTTTTCCTTGCTTCTTCCAGCAGTTTGGGTTGAATTTCCGGATAAGTCCAATTAATCGGTAGTTCATCCATAATTGCAATTTTTTCAATTTCACTGTGAAGCTCTTTTTCAAATGTATGTATATCTGCAAAAAATAATTTTCCAAAAGTCTCCCTTCCATCGAAATTATCTGGTGCAGTCACAGAATATATACAAATTGGAGTAATATCAAAAGTTATTGCTCCTGTTTCTTCATATAGTTCTCGTTTGGCTGTTTCAAGAATATCCTCACCATCTTCTCTATGTCCCCCCGGTACCTCCCATGTATTTCTTTCCTTGTGCTTGCAAAATACCCATTTACCATTATGTCTGGCAATAATAACTGCAAACTTCAGCATTGAATCATTAATACTATCATAAAAATTCACTTTCGTCATATAATGCTCCTTATTAGATTTCATCTATTTTCTTGCCATTATTGCTCTCACAAATAGAGCCAAACTAGAGCCATTTGATAAAACAAATGCCGGAAGCCCGCATAAATACAGGCTTTCGGCATTTTAGTCCGTTATTCAAACTCCAGACCGACAGTAACGGTTATAAGCAAAAATCGTTGATTTTAAGGCATTTTCAAAAAAGATTAGACCCTATAAACCACTATAAAAAAGAAAAATAATGCAATAAAAATGCAATAGAGTACATTCAGATTATATCCCAAAATACCTAAGACCTCAATATCAATTTTCAGATAGGCGTTCAGACATGAACGTCTATTTTTATGAAAAACAAAAGTGAGGCTATACCGTTAAAGCGAGAGTACAATATTGTATTTCTTACAATTGTAACCCTCTTAGCTATTTCAAGAAATTTTCAACAAACAAAAAGATAAACAAATCAACGCATATATTAGTTTTTATAAGCGGATAAAACATTAAAATCTTTTCATAATTTGTCAATACAAAAGAAATTAGTTGCTTAACAATCAGAGAAATTGGGGGAATGTTTTTAGTTTGCAAATTGGATTCAGCTCTTGATGAAGTTTTTAACGAAACAGATATTTTTGATCTTTTATCTGTTTTTTCACGACAAATTGACAGAGTTGCAGAAAATTTACTTTTTTTCATAAAATCCTCCTTAACTATTTGAGGTTAGCGACATAAATCCTATTTTCATGCCGGTAGTTATTTAGTTATACTCATTATATAGCAAACACATGTTTTGTCAAGTTATAAACTTCAAACATTACAGAAGAAATCGTTGATTTTTATTCATTGATATAAACACAAAACACCAAATATAAAAAATCTCAATATCATTTTTTAGATAGGCGTTCAAACATGAGCGTCTATTTTTTTATCCAAGACCAAGAGAAAGGGGGCTGATACCGTGGCAGTATTTCGTGTGGAGAAAAACCAGAATTACACGGTTATGTCGAACCACCACCTGCGCAACCCGGAACTGTCCTTAAAGTCAAAAGGGCTTCTCTCACAAATGCTTTCCCTACCCGAAGAATGGGACTACACCCTAAAGGGGCTTTCCAAAATCAACCGTGAGGGGATTGACGCTATCCGGGAAGCAATACGGGAACTGGAACGGGCGGGATATGTGACCCGTACCAGAGTGCGGAACGAAAAAGGGCAGCTAGGGGCGGCTGATTATGTAATACATGAATTTCCAATACCGCCAAAACCTACATTGGAAAATCCAACACAGAACAAGCCTATATCGGAAAATCCAACATTGGAAAACCCTATGCAGGAAAATCCAACGCAATTAAATAAAGAACTATTAAATAAAGATTTATCAAATAAAGAGGTATCAAATACCCAATCCATTCCTATCCTATCCACCCTTTCCAAAGTGGAAGCGGCTACGCCGCCGGAACGGAAAGGAACGGGATATAAAAACATGGACGCAGTACGAGCTTATGAGGAAGTCATAAAGGACAATATCGAGTATGCGTATCTGATACAGGACAGGCAGCTTGACCGGGACATGATTGACGAGATTGTTTCACTCATGCTTGAAACCGTATGCACCAACAGGAAATACATACGCATTGCAGGGGACGACTACCCGGCAGAGCTTGTAAAAAGCAGGTTTATGAAACTGAACCACAGCCACATACAGTATGTGCTTGAATGTATCGGCAAAAACACCACCGAGATACGCAACATCAAAAAATACCTGCTTGCGGTTCTGTTCAATGCGCCTGCCACCATTGACACCTATTACACCGCCCTTGTCGCCCACGATATGGCAAGCGGCGCACTATCCGGCAGCAGACATTATAATGACCCGGATTATTATTCATGCGGGGAGGGCGAAATCCTGTAACCGGGAAAAGGAGGACTACACACCATGAAACAGGGGGCTTTGATTTATGACAAGGAAAGCGGACGCTATGACATTCGTTTCGGGCTGAATGACTATAACGGCGGCTTGCATTGCGGCGAATGTTTTGACGTATTCGCAGGCGGCAGGTGGAAACCCACACGCATTGAAATGAGCATGGAACAGAAATGGTATCTTGTGGGTATCAAGACTGACGTACTGGACGGCTTGCGTGTGCGGGTACATAACAGATAGCAGAGGGGCGACCAATTATGACGTCTGCCCCTTTTTCCATACCCGCCCGCCGCCTGCAACACACTGACACGGGAAAGGAGGAATGACACACCATGCAGGAGCAGATCAACGAAAAGACCGTTGCACTGTCAATCAAGACGGCAAAGCTGACCGCCGAAGTCTTACAGAAAGCTATCAGAAAAATGTTAGCCGCAAGGAAGAACAAAGCACCAAAGATATACAGGGGCAGACAGACCCTAAAGCACCTTATGAAGCAGAACACGGGCGTTTCCAGTATGGAGATTACGGACGCTAACATAAAAGCGTTTGAACCCGTTGCCAAGAAATACGGGCTTGATTACAGCCTAAAAAAAGTCAAGGGCGAAGAACCGCCCCGGTATCTTGTCTTTTTCAAGGGGCGGGACGTAGACGTTATGACGCAAGCCTTCAAGGAGTTTGCCGCAAAGCAGCTAAACAAGGAGAAAAAGCCGTCCATACGCAAGGCACTAGCCGCCTTTAAGGAAAAGGCTAAACAGATGAACCAGAACAGGCAGAAAGAAAAAAACAAGGACCGGGGGCGGGAATTATGAAACCGAATATGAAAAAGCTGCTTATCCTCAATGCGCCGTACCTGCTCTTTGTATGGCTCTTTATGAAAGTGGGCGAAGCGTTCCGGCTCTCTCCGGGGGCTGACCTCTCCGGGAAGCTCTTACACATCATGGAGGGCATGACACTTGCTTTTGAAAGTCCCCTGCCAAGCCTTAACGGGCAGGACTTTCTTATCGGCATTGCCGGGGCGGTTATCCTGCGCCTTGCCGTCTACATGAAAGGCAAGAACGCCAAGAAGTACAGGAAAGGCGTTGAGTACGGCTCTGCACGTTGGGGGAACGCAAAGGACATTGAACCCTACATTGACCCGGACTTTTACAACAACGTCCTGCTGACACAGACGGAACGGCTTACCATGAACAGCCGACCCAAAAGCCCCAAGTATGCGAGGAATAAAAACGTGCTTGTCATAGGCGGTTCGGGAAGCGGCAAGACCCGCTTTTTCGTGAAGCCGAATTTAATGCAAATGCACAGTTCCTATTGCGTCACTGACCCAAAAGGCACAATCCTCATAGAGTGCGGGAAGCTCTTAGACAGGGGCGGCTATAAGATAAAAGTGCTTAACACAATCAATTTCAAGAAGTCCATGCACTACAACCCGTTTGCGTACCTGCACAGCGAAAAGGACATTTTGAAACTTGTCAACACAATCATGGTAAACACCAAAGGCGAGGGCGAAAAGTCGTCCGAGGACTTCTGGACGAAAGCGGAAAAGCTCTACTACACCGCACTGATAGGCTACATCTACTATGAAGCCCCGGAGGAAGAAAAGAACTTCACGACCCTGCTTGACATGATAAACGCAAGCGAAGCGAGGGAGGACGACGAGGACTTTAAGAACCCGGTAGACCTCATGTTTGACCGTCTGGAAGAAAAAGACCCGGAACACTTTGCCGTAAAGCAGTATAAAAAATACAAACTTGCGGCGGGCAAAACGGCAAAATCTATCTTGATTTCCTGCGGCGCACGGTTAGCACCTTTTGACATACGGGAACTTAGGGAACTCATGGAAACGGACGATTTGGAGCTTGACACGTTAGGGGACAGGAAAACCGCCCTCTTTGTCATTATCTCCGACACGGACGACACTTTCAATTTCATTGTCGCCATGATGTATACGCAGCTTTTCAACCTCTTATGCGACAAGGCAGATGATGTGTACGGCGGCAGGCTTCCCGTTCACGTCCGCTGCCTGCTTGACGAGGTAGCCAATATCGGGCAGATACCAAAACTGGAAAAGCTCATTGCCACGATACGGAGCAGGGAAATATCCGCCTGCCTTATCTTGCAGGCGCAGAGCCAGTTAAAAGCCATTTACAAGGACAACGCCGATACCATAACCGGGAACTGCGACACCACCCTTTTCTTAGGCGGCAAGGAGAAAACCACGCTCAAGGAAATGTCGGAGCTTTTGGGGAAAGAAACCATAGATTTATACAACACTTCCGAGAACCGGGGACGGGAAAAGACCTACGGGCTTAATTACCAGAAATTAGGCAAGGAGCTTATGAGCCAAGATGAAATATCCGTCATGGACGGCGGCAAATGTATCTTGCAGGTACGGGGCGCACGTCCTTTTTTCAGTGATAAATTCGACATTACAAAGCACCCAAGATATAAATATTTGTCCGACTTTGACAAGAAAAATGAGTTTGACATTGAGAAATACCTAAAACGCCGCCCGGAGATCATCAAGCCGGACGAACCCTTTGACCTCTACGAGATTGACGGGGAGGACTTGTAAAAGCACAGGGACAAGGGCTTTGCGTCATGGAAATGTGCATAACAGGCTATTGCGTCATGGATAACGCCATTCACAGCACATGGAAAAGCGAAAGTGCCGCTTTCCCACGTCCTGCAAACAGCGTTACCCACAACGCAAAATGCAAGCCAGTTATACACAGTTCCACAACGCCGGGCGGCTACGGAGAAAAGCGCATCCCCTCTTTCTTTCATTCATAAGGGCATAAAGCCTTAAAGGAGGTAATCATCATCAAAACCGTAAACACCGGGTACATGGTTCGTGCGCCTACCAAGAAGCGCACTACCCCGCCACAACTGAATACCGCCACGCAGCAACACCTACGCAGCGTGGGAACAGCCGCCGATACAGGCGGCTTTTTTCATACCCAAAGACCAACAAAATATATTTTCCAGAGCCGCACGGCGGCAGAAAGTGAGGACTTAATTATGGCATTTTTCAATTCCGCAATTACTGTATTACAGACACTTGTTATCGCATTGGGCGCAGGATTGGGCGTATGGGGCGTTATCAATCTCTTAGAGGGCTACGGCAACGACAACCCCGGAGCAAAATCGCAAGGCATGAAACAGCTCATGGCGGGCGGCGGCGTTGCCCTTATCGGCACGACCTTAATCCCTCTCCTGTCCGGGCTGTTCGGTTAATCCGGGAGGTAGCCGCCTATGGAGAGCATATTTGAAGCCATAAACGAATGGCTAAAGGAAATCTTAATCGGGGCGATTAACGGAAACCTGTCAAATATGTTCGGGGACGTGAACGAGAAAGTAGGCACGATAGCGGCGCAGGCAGGGCAGACCCCGCAGGGGTGGAACGGCGGCGTATTTTCCATGATACAGAACCTTTCACAGACCGTCATTCTCCCCATTGCGGGGATTGTCATTACTTATGTTCTATGCGTGGAGCTTATCAGCATGGTAACGGACAAGAACAGCCTGCATGACATAGACACTTTCATGTTTTTCAAATATGTGTTCAAGGCGTGGGTAGCGGTTTACCTTGTTACCCACGTTTTTGACATTACTATGGCAGTCTTTGACGTGGGGCAGCATTTAGTCAACAATGCGGCGGGCGTGATAAGCTCCGACACCGCTATTGACGTGGAAAGCACCCTTGCCGCCATGACCGCCAACATGGAAACAATGGAAGTCCCCGAACTCCTTTTGCTTGTAATGGAAACCGCCCTTGTTAGCATGTGCATGAAGATAATGTCCGTGCTGATAACGGTTATCCTTTACGGCAGAATGATAGAGATATATTTGACCTGCTCCGTTGCCCCTATCCCCTTTGCTACCATGACGAACCGGGAATGGGGGAGCATTGGGAACAACTACCTAAAAGGCTTGTTTGCATTGGGCGTACAGGGCTTTTTCATCATGGTATGCGTGGGCATTTACGCCGTGCTTGTGAATGAAATGGTAATCGCTTCAAACCTGCACAGTGCCATTTTCAGCATAGCCGCCTACACCGTGATACTCTGCTTTTCCCTGTTCAAGACGGGAAGCCTTGCAAAGAGCATTTTCCACGCACATTAAGGACACCGCCCCATACGGGCAGAAAGGAGGTTTTTATGGCATACGTCACAGTACCCAAAGACCTTACGAAAGTAAAAAGCCGGGTTGCGCTGAACCTTACCAAGCGGCAGCTTGTGTGTTTTGGTGCGGCGGCGGTTGTGGGCGTACCGCTTTTCTTTCTTATCAAGGACAGCGTACCCCAGACCGCAGCGACCTTTATCATGGTGCTTGCCATGCTCCCGTTTTTCATGTTCGCCATGTACGAGAAGCACGGGCAGCCCCTTGAAACCATTTTAGGCAACATCATCAAGGTGTTTTTCCTCACGCCAAAGGAACGACCCTACCAGACGGAAAACTATTACGCCGTCTTAGAAAAACAGCAGAAACTTAACAAGGAGGTAACAGCCATTGTCAAAAAAAGCTATCAAAGACAGACCGCAAAAACAGCAGCCAAAAGAAAAGATCAGACTGTCACGGGCAGAGAAAAAACAGATAGCCGCCCTCATGCGGCAGGCAAAGGGGGACGGCAAAAAGCACACCGCACAGCAGACAATCCCCTATGAAACCATGTACCCGGACGGGATATGCCGGGTAAAGGACAGCCTTTTTTCCAAAAGCATAGAGTTTTCCGACATCAACTATCAGCTTGCACAGCCGGACGACAAGACCGCAACCTTTGAAGCCTTATGCGACTTCTACAACTCACTTGACAGCTCCGTGGGCTTGCAGCTTACCTTTGTAAACCGTGTCGCCGGGGAGGGGGACTTTGCAAAGAGCATAGCCATACCGCCGCAGCAGGACGGTTTTGATGACGTGCGGGAGGAATACGCCGCCATGCTGCAAAACCAGCTTGCAAAGGGCAACAACGGGCTTATCAAGAAAAAATACCTTACGTTCACACTGGAAGCCGACAGCCTTAAAAACGCAAAATCAAGGCTCTCCAGACTGGAAACGGACATAGAGAACCACCTTAAAATCTTAGGGGCGGCAAACAAGCCGCTTGACGGGAAAGAACGCCTTGAAGTGCTGCACGGCATTTTCCACCCGGACGGGGACAGGCGTTTTCTGTTCAACTGGAAATGGCTTGTACCGTCCGGGCTTTCCACAAAGGACTTTATCGCCCCGCCCTCATTCGCTTTCAGAAACGGGCGTATGTTTGGCATAGGGGACAAAATGGGGGCGGTATCGTTCTTACAGATACTTGCGCCGGAACTCAATGACCGCCTGCTTGCCGACCTCTTGAACGTGGAGGGGCATTTATTAGTAAACCTGCATATCCGCAGTATCGACCAGAGCGAAGCCATAAAGACGGTAAAGCGCAAGATTACCGACCTTGACGCAATGAAGATAGCCGAGCAGAAAAAGGCGGTACGCAGCGGCTACGATATGGATATTATACCGTCTGACCTTGCCACCTACGGCGGGGACGCTAAAGATTTGTTACGGGACTTGCAGAGCCGCAACGAGCGAATGTTTTTACTCACGTTCCTTGTGGTAAACCTTGCGGACAACAAGCAGCAGCTTGAAAACCAGATATTCCAGACGGCGGGCGTGGCGCAGAAAGCCAACTGTTCCCTTGTGCGCCTTGACTATCAGCAGGAAGCCGGGCTTATGTCGTCCCTGCCTCTGGGACTGAATGAAATCCCCATACAGCGGGGGCTTACCACGTCAAGCACAGCTATTTTCGTGCCGTTTACCACGCAGGAGCTTTTCCAGAACGGGGAAGCCCTCTACTACGGCTTGAACGCACTTTCAAGCAACATGATACTTGCGGACAGGAAGAAGCTCAAAAACCCTAACGGCTTGATTTTGGGAACGCCGGGAAGCGGCAAGAGCTTTTCTGCCAAGCGTGAGATCACTAACGTATTCCTTGTGGCAGACAAAAAGGACTGTATCCTGATATGTGACCCCGAAGCCGAGTACGCCCCGCTTGTCAACCGTTTAGGCGGGCAGGTAGTGAAAATCTCCCCCACAAGCAGGGACTTTGTGAACCCTATGGACTTGAACCTCAATTATTCCGAGGACGAAAGCCCCTTGTCGCTGAAAAGCGATTTTATCCTTTCCCTTTGTGAGCTTGTCGTTGGCGGCAAAAGCGGCTTAGAGCCTATCGAAAAGACCGTCATTGACAGAGCCGTGCGGGAAGTCTACCGGGAATACCTTGCAGACCCCGAACCGTCCAAAATGCCGATTTTGGAAGATTTATACAACGCACTAAAGAAGCAGCCGGAAGCGGAAGCCGCACGGGTAGCCGCCGCACTGGAATTATATGTGCATGGAAGCCTTAACGTGTTCAACCACCGCACCAACATAGACATACATAACCGCCTTGTCTGCTTTGACATTAAGGAATTAGGCAAGCAGCTCAAAAAGTTAGGTATGCTCATCATACAAGACCAAGTTTGGGGGCGTGTGACCGAGAACAGGGAACTCCACGCTAACACATGGTTCTATTGTGATGAATTTCACTTGCTGTTAAAGGAGGAACAGACAGCCGCCTATTCCGTGGAAATCTGGAAGCGTTTCAGAAAATGGGGCGGCATACCCACAGGCATAACGCAGAACGTCAAAGACCTGCTTGCAAGCCGGGAAATCGAGAACATCTTTGAGAACTCCGATTTTATCTATATGCTGAACCAAGCGGGCGGCGACAGGCAGATTTTGGCGAAACAGTTAGGCATATCCAACAAGCAGCTTTCCTATGTGACCCACTCCGAAGCCGGGCAGGGGCTTATCTTTTACGGGAACGTGATCCTGCCCTTTGCAGACCGCTTCCCGACAGACACGGAGCTTTACCGCATAATGACGACACGCCCGGAGGAACTTGCCAATGGGACGTAAAAAAGCCGCCGTGACCGTACAGAAGATTGACCCGGAAACGGCGGTTTCCTTTATCCGCAGATACCATTATTCAAAGGTGCTGCCCCGTCTGAATAAATACTATTTAGGTTTTTTTGAGGGCGGGCGGCTTTCCGGCGTTGCCCTGTTAGGCTGGGGGACGCAGCCCTTACAGACGATAAGGAAGATTTTCCCGGCGCATGACCTTACAACAGCGTCCTATGTGGAAATCGGGAAAATGTGCTTTCTCCCAGAAAAGAACCACACCGGGTATTTTGGCAGCCTTGCGCTCTCCGCACTCACACACTGGGTACGGGACAACACGGGCTGCCTTTTCCTTTACACCCTTGCGGACGGCATTATGGGAAAATGCGGCTATGTGTACCAAGCGTCAAATTTCCGCTACTTAGGGCATTTCACAACAAGCGTCTACCGGGACAGCTCCACCGGAGAGAAGATACACCCCCGGAGTGCCGGGCAGCTCTTAGCGGAGAACGCCGCCCTAGAGGGCGTGGAAAAGAAGAACTGGCTGACCCATGACTTTTGCGCCGCAAAGGGGATTGAGAAGATAAACGGGCGTATGTTCCGCTACATCTACCCACTGACAAAGGAAGCGGAAAACATCTTGAACAGCTACCCGCAGTACACGGGCTTGCGCCGACCAAAAGACAAAGATTTATATTTTGCCGTCCGCACCGGGCAAAGGCAGTACAGGCAGATACCGCCGCCCCGCTTCAACCGGGAAGTATGCCGCTACAACCCGCAGAAATACGGGCAGGCAGAAAGGAGGTAACAGACCTTGCAGGAATTTAAGGCAAAGGCAAAGACCACGCAGAAAATGACCCGTGACGGCGTTGTGGAAACCAACCAAGCCACCGGGGAGCAGACCCGCAAAAGCAGGCGGGAAACAGACGGTTTTTCCGGCGACACAGCGGAAAATGTGACCGGGAAAGCCTTTGACCGTGCCGCCACCGAAAGGCAGCGGCACAAGGCTAAGAAACGCCGGAAAAAGGCAGAAAAGGAAGCAAAAAAGGCGCAGGAAGCCACAGGGAAACAGGCTTCCCGCCTGCAATTTTCCGAAGCGGAGCGCAGCGACCCGGAGCTTGCAAAGTATGTAAAAAAGTCCGAGAAAGCCGCTGACAGACTGGAAACGGCAAGGGCAAAGATACCCAAGCAGAAACGCATTAAAGCCGCAAGGGAGTTTGACGAAGCCACCGGGCGGGCAAAGACCCGCCTGTACTTTGAAAAGACCGACAAGCCACCAAACGGCAAGCTCCACCATAACCCGGCAGACCGCCCCATAAGGGAAATCAAGAATTATGTGCATGGGAAAGTGGGCGAAGTGGAGAAAGAAAATTCCGGCGTTGAGGGCGCACACAAGACGGAGAAACTTGCGGAAAAGGCGGGCGGCTACGCCGGACGGAAATTAAAGGAGGGCTACCGAAGCCACAAGCTGAAACCCTACCGGGAAGCCGAAAAAGCACAAGCCGCTTCCATGAAAGCTGACACAAACTACCTCTACCACAAAACGCTAAAGGAGAACCCGGAGCTTGCAAGCAATCCCCTCTCCCGTTTCCACCAGAAACAGCAGATAAAAAGGCGGTACGCAAAAGATTTACGGGGCGCAGGAAAATCGGCGGGGAAAGCCGCAAAAAAAACCGGGAAAGCCGCAGGGGAAGCCACGAAAAAGACAACGGACTTTATCGCCCGCCATTGGAAAGGCATACTGACCGTAGGCGTGTTCCTGCTCTTAATTGTAATGATATTTACCGGGCTATCTTCCTGCGCCGCCATTTTGCAGGGCGGCGTGTCCTCTGTCTTAGGTACTTCCTACACTGCCGAGGACGAAGCAATCCGGGAGGTGGAAGCCGACTACAAGGAACTGGAAAAAGACCTGCGGGAAGAAATCGCAGACATAGAAAGCAACTACCCGGACTATGACGAATACCAGTACCATTTAGACGAGATCGGGCATAACCCCTTTGCCCTTGCGTCCTACCTTACCGCCAAGCTCTACGACTACACAAGGCAGGAAGCACAGGCAGAATTGCAGGCATTGTTTGAAAAGCAGTACACCCTTACCCTGCGGGAAGAAATACAGACACGCTACCGCACGGAAAGCACCACCGACCCGGACACCGGGGAAACCACTACCGAGGAAGTCCCCTACGATTATTACATTCTCCATGTGACATTAACCAACAAAAACATTGAAACCCTTGCAGGGGAACTCCTTACCCCGGAACAGAAAGAAATGTTTGACATTTACATGGAAACCAAAGGCAACAAGCCGGACATATTCGGGGAGGACTACGCAGCCACGCCGGGCGGCGGGCAGTACACGGACTATGAGATACCCCCGGAAGCCCTCTCTGATGAACGCTTTGCCGCCATGATTGCGGAAGCGGAAAAATATTTAGGCTACCCCTATGTCTGGGGCGGCAGCTCCCCGTCAACGTCCTTTGACTGTTCGGGCTTTGTGTGCTGGGTAATCAACCATTCCGGCGCAGGGAGTGTAGGCAGGACAACGGCGCAGGGCATTTTTAATTACACCACGCCCATAGCACCAAGCGAAGCCAAGCCGGGGGACATTATCTTTTTCACGGGGACGTATGACAGCGGTTCGGCGGTTAGCCATGTGGGAATTTATGTCGGCAACGGCATGATGATACATTGCGGCAACCCCATTTCCTACGCTTCCGTCAACACCCCGTACTGGCAGTCACATTTCTATTCTTACGGCAGGCTTCCGTAAAAAAATAAATAAAACAGGAGGGAAATTTTTTATGATGAAACTGGAACGTATCGTTGCGGAGATTGAAAAAACAAAAGAAACAATCTCCAAACAGCAGGGCAGGCTTAGGGAACTGGAAGCGCAGAAAACCGAAGCGGAAAACCTGCAAATCGTACAAATGGTGCGGACGTTACGCATGACCCCGGCAGAGCTTTCCGTCTTTTTGCAGGGCAAGCCGGACAATGCCGCCGCCCCCGCAGCAAAATCCGCCAATAACCTTTTTTCAAGACAGGAGGACACCGAGAATGAGTAAAAAAATCTTACATACCCTTACAGCACTTGCCGCCGCCCTTATCCTTACGGGCGGCTTTTCCATGACCGCCTACGCAGGCGGCGGGGAGGAATACGAAGCAACGGAAACCCCCGCACCAGAGCCGGAGGAAACAGCCGAACCGAGCGACCCGCTGACCCCGGAGGGGAACGCAACCCTTGTTGATGATATTTGGGGAGAGAACAAACAGCTTATCACAGTAACCACCAAGAACGGGAATTATTTTTATATCCTGATTGACCGTGCCGCCGAGGGGGAAAACACCGTGCATTTCCTCAACATGGTAGACGAAGCCGACCTTATGGCACTAATCGAGGACGGGGAAAAAGAGGAAACAACCATCATGCCGCAGACCTGCACCTGCACAGAAAAATGCGAAGCCGGGGCGGTCAACGAGGGCTGCCCCGTGTGCCTTAACAACCGCAATTCCTGTACCGGCGCAGAGAAAGAAACCGAGCCGGAAACCGAAGCCGAGCCGGAAAAGCCAAAGGACAATAAAGGCACAAAAAGCCTGCTCCTGCTCTTTCTTGTGACGCTCCTTGCAGGCGGCGGGGCGTTCTATTATTTCAAGTACATCAAACCAAAGGACACCGTAAAAGGCAGCCCCGATTTTTCCGGCTTTGACTTTGACGAGGACGAAGAAGAAACGGACTATGAGGACGAAACCGATTATGGCAGCTACGAGGAGGACACAGACGACACCGGGGACGGCGCAGGCGATACCGAAACGGACGCAGACACCGGGGAAACAGAGTTTGAGGAAGATACGGGGGACAGTGTATGACGTGGTTTACAGACAGCCCCTTTGAAAAGATGATGACACAGAAACCGGGACACGGGCGGCAGACAGACACGCCGCCCGTCCCCCATTCCCTGGCTTGTATCGGCTGCCCTTACCACAAGGGGCAATCCCCTTGTATCGGATATTGTATCAAGAAATTGCAGGCAAAAAAGCATACCGAGCCGGAACACTGAAAGGAGATATTTTAATTCAGTTTATAGATTTTTGAAAGCAGTTGTGCTATCATCATTACAGTTATGAACAAGCCAAACTTTAAGGAGCATATTTTATTATGGAAATTTACTCACAGCAGGATATTGAGAAAGCATTAGAAGTTATAAACTCTATCATTCCAAGATGTGAAAAAGCACAATTAAAGTTCAAAGAGGGAACGTCACAGTTTTCTTTATTGAAAAATAGAATTAAGGCATTAAAAATTTCCAAATGCCTGTTAGAAAGTAATGATGATATAAATTCATACAGTGATACAGACATAGAGAAATCATTGCCGCCTATAAACTCAATTATTCATAAAACAGAAACAGCAAGAAAAAAGTTTGAAAAAGGCAGCACCCAATACAAAAGACTAACACCCACAATAGAAGCAATGTATATCTCTAAATATTTCATTGAAAATACACTGTCTAAATGAGGTACACAGCGATAAATTCATCAATACTTCCCATTCAATTATGAGCAATCGAAAAACGGTTGCTCTTTTTTTATGCCAAAAAGGAGGAAATCTATATGCAGTTAGTAATCGCAGAAAAGCCGAGCGTGGCAATGTCAATCGCTTCCGTTATCGGCGCAGACGAAAGAAAGGACGGCTACATGGAGGGCGGCGGTTTTATCGTTAGTTGGTGCGTGGGACACCTTGCGGAACTGGCAGACGCTACCCACTACGGGGACTATAAAAAATGGCGTTATGAGGACTTACCCATATTGCCGGAGCATTGGGAAACCGTCATATCCCCGGACAAGGAAGAACAGTTTGAAACCTTGAAAAACCTCATGCACAGAAAGGACGTTGACGCTCTTGTGTGCGCCACGGACGCGGGGCGTGAGGGAGAACTGATTTTCCGCTTTGTCTATGAGAAAGCCGGGTGCAAAAAACCGTTCTCCCGCTTGTGGATCAGCAGCATGGAGGAAAGCGCAATAAGGAAAGGCTTTGAAGATTTGCGGGACGGACACGACTACGACCCGCTTTACCAATCCGCACTATGCCGGGCGAAAGCCGACTGGCTTATTGGTATCAATGCGACCCGCCTTTTCTCCGTCCTCTACAACCATACCTTGAACGTGGGGCGGGTACAGACACCGACCCTTTCTTTGTTGGTGGAACGGGACAACGCCATACAGAATTTCCAGAAGAAAAAATATTATGTGGTGCGTATCGGGGACGGCACTTTTGAAGCGGCAAGCCCGCCCTATACAGAAAAGGACGAAGCCGAAAAACTCCGTGCGGATTGTGACGGGGAAACGGCGGTATGCACTTCCCTTATACGGGAGGAAAAGACCGAGAACCCGCCCCGCCTTTACGACCTCACGACCTTGCAGCGGGAAGCAAACAGGCTTTACGGCTACACCGCCAAGCAGACCCTTGACTACACCCAATCGCTCTATGAGAAAAAGCTATGCACCTACCCCCGGACGGACAGCCAATACTTAACAGACGATATGCTCCCCACCGCTGAAAATATCGTGTCCGGGCTTTTTAGCACACTGGACTTTGCAAAGGGCATTGACCTCTCCCCGAACTACTCCCGCATATTGAACAGCAAGAAAGTTTCCGACCACCACGCCATTATCCCCACCGCCGAAGCGGTAAAGACGGATAAAAGCAGCCTGCCGGAAAGCGAAAGGAATATCCTGCTCCTGCTCTCCATGAAACTGTTATCCGCAACGGCGCAGCCGTACCGATATGAAGCCGTGACCGCTTCCTTTTCCTGCGGCGGCGCAACCTTTACCGCAAAGGGAAAGACCGTAAAATGCGAGGGCTTTAAGGAACTGGAACGCCGCTTCCGTGCTTCCTTAAAAACGCAGCCGGAGGACGAAAAAGCCACGAAAGAAAACGCCCTGCCGGAACTGTCCGAGGGACAAAAAATCAAGGCAAAGGCAGCCATGACGGAGCATGACACAACGCCCCCGAAAGCCTATACGGAAGATACTTTACTGTCCGCTATGGAACGTGCAGGAAGCGGGGACATATCAGAGGACGCAGAGCGCAAAGGTTTAGGCACTCCCGCCACCCGTGCGGCGGTACTGGAAAAACTTGTGCAGGCGGGCTTTGTGGAACGGAAGAAAAAACAGCTTATCCCCACCAAAGACGGCAAGAACCTTGTCGCCGTCCTGCCCGACACCTTGACAAGCCCGAAGCTGACCGCCGAATGGGAAAACGCCTTGACAGAGATTGCAAAAGGGAACGCTGACCCGGACAGCTTCATGCAGGATATTGAAGCTATGGCGGCGGGGCTTGTCAAAGACCATGCCGCCGTATCGGAGGAACATAAAAAGCTGTTTGCCCCGGAAAAAAAGGAAATCGGCAAATGCCCCCGCTGCGGCTCTCCCGTCTATGAGGGAAAAAGGAATTTTTATTGCAGCAGCCGGGATTGTGCATTTTCCATGTGGAAAAATGACCGCTTTTTTGAAAGCAAGAAAAAGGAACTGACCGCCACGGTAGCCGCCGCCCTGCTTAGTAAAGGCAGGGCAGGCATGAAAGGCTTGTATTCCGAGAAAACAGGCAAGACCTATGACGCTGACGTGCTGCTCTGCGACACGGGCGGGAAATACGTCAATTACAAAATCGAGCTGAAAAAGACCAAGAAGCCAAAACCCAAGAAGTAACCAAGAGAAGAATAGCAAGCATAGGGATTGAGTACCCAATCCCGTAAATTCCCACTTTCCCGCCCAGCGGGACTTGTGGGAATTTTGCTTGTTGGGAAGTGTCCCAAACCCTCTTGATAAAACCAAAAAAATTGAAAGGAGCTAATGCTTATGAAAGATGATTTTTCCGTGCTGATACAGAACCGCACCGAGTTTGAAAACCACAACCCGGCGGGCGTGTTCCTCTCCCTGCCCGCCACAAAAGACGAGCTGCACGAAGCCATGAAAGCACTGAACATCACAGCAGACAACCCGCAGGACTTTTTTATAAACGGCTATTCCACAAACGAGGACAGGCGCATTGAGATACCCTCTGACTGGATAAGGGACGGCGACCTTGACAAGATAAATTTCCTTGCCGCAAGGCTTGAAGAAATGACAGCAGGGCAGCTTGAAAAACTGGACGCTGTAATGCACAGCGATTTCAAGCCGGACAGCCTTGACGGGCTTATCGACCATACCTACAACACAGATTTTTACTCCCATGTTCCGGGCATTTTCAGCTATAAGGAATTGGGCGATTATTTCCTCAATGACAGCGGCATGGTGCAAATGCCGGAGCAATGGAAAGCGGGCATTGACAAGGAGGATTTCGGCTTTAACGCCGCACTCCATGAGGACGGGAAGCTGACCGACTACGGCTATATCGCAAAAAGCGGGACGGAATGGAAAGAGCTTTATGCCGGGAACGAAACGCCGGAGAAATACCGCATAATGAGTTACCCCGAAGCGGAACGCACCGCCCCGGAAAATGCGGAAATGGAAACCGCACCCGTACAGACCTTAGACCCGCAGGCAGTAGCCGCCGCCAACCCCTCACACCCTATCGAGCTAAAGGCACAGAAGCCCGCCGAGAAGATGAAAGAGATCACTGACCGACTGGAACAGGGCATACAGGAATTGTTTGAAAGTGACCGCTTCAAGGAATATCTGCGGGTAATGTCAAAATTCCATAATTACAGCTTCAACAACACCCTGCTCATTGCCATGCAGAAGCCGGACGCTACTTTAGTGGCAGGCTACAACTCATGGAAAAATCTGTTTGGGCGGCAGGTGGCAAGGGGCGCAAAAGGTATCAAAGTGCTTGCGCCGTCCCCGTACAAAATCAAGAAAGAAATAGATAAAATCGACCCCAAGACACAAAAGCCCGTGACGGATAAAAACGGAAACCCCGTCAAGGAGGAAATGGAAATAACCGTCCCGGCGTTCAAGGTTGTTTCCGTCTTTGACGTGTCGCAGACCGAGGGAAAGGAGCTTCCCTCTATCGGCGTTGACGAGCTGACCGGGGACGTGGAACAGTACGAAGATTTTTTCAAGGCGGCGGAGCTTGCCGCACCCGTCCCGGTTGGCTTTGAAAAGATAGAAAGCGGCGCAAAGGGCTATTACTCCCAGACCGACAAGCGCATTGCCATTAACGAGGGCATGAGCGAATTGCAGAACATTAAAACGCTGATACATGAAACCGCACACGCCAAGCTGCATGACACAGATTTGAACGCACCCCCGGAGAAGCAGGCAGACCGACCAGACCGCCGCACCCGTGAGGTACAGGCAGAGGGAATTGCCTACGCCGTCTGCCAACATTACGGGCTTGACACTTCCGACTATTCCTTTTCCTATGTGGCGCAATGGAGCAGCGGGCGGGAGCTTGCCGAGCTGAAAGCGTCCCTTGAAACAATCCGCAGCACCGCTTCCGAACTGATTAAGGACATAGATAAAAACTTTGTGGAGCTGACAAAGGATAAGGAGCAGGCACAGGCGCAGGAAACGCCGGGGAACGAACCCACGCTGGAGGAAAAGGCAGACGCAGCCGAACCCGCAGCGGACACGCCGCCGGAGGAAAAAACAGCCACGGAAGAACCCGCCAAAAGTGAAGAACAGACAGAACAGACCGAAGATAATTTCCCCACGCCCGACCCTAACGGAGAGCCGATTGTCACTATTATTTGGAGCGAACACAGCCGCTTCCATGACGGCGAAACAATGAGCCTTTCCGAAGCAAACGCACTTATCGGAAGCCTTGACGCAGCAGTTACAAAAGAGGACGGCTATTATAAAACCAAATTCCGCATTGACTTTGTAATGGACGGACAGCCCGATAATTACGGCGGACGGCAGGACTTAGGGGACGGGGACGGCACTCTCATAGACCATATCGAAAAATACCATACTTATTATGAGAATAACGAGCAGTGGGACAATTACCTTTTACAGCACGGCGGCACGGAAAGACTGGAAGCGGACAAGGCAGAGCGTTCCATGCTCTTAAATGAATTTGTCCCCTATCTGAAACTGCACGAAAACCTCTCCAAAATGGAGCAGACCGCTACACAGGCATTGCAGGAAAACGAAGCCATGACAAGCACCGAAACCGCCTACCACACCGCCATGCAGGAGTATGTTTCAAAATGCCGGGTAATGGTAAACAGCGGAAATTATGAGCTGCCACCCGCCCCGCAGCTCAAAGACTTTGACACGGAGCTTGAAGCCTACAAAGAACACGTCAAGGAGGAAATCGCACAGGAAGCCGCAGCCGCAGGAATGACCGTAGAGGAATATGCCGCAAACGGTTACGAGCCATACGCCGCAGAACTGCCAGACCCCTCTATCACTGTCCCCGATATGCAGGAATACGGCTACTCATGGGACGGTATGCTGCCCCTAAAGGAAGAAGCCGCCCTGCACCTTTACGAAAAAGAGGATATGCAGATTTTCTTGCTCCATGAGGACGGGAGCGAAAGCATACCAGAGAACGCAGAGGATATAAAAGCCCATGCGGAAAAAGGCGGCATTTTCGGCGTACACAGGGAGGACTGGAACGCCCTCACGAAGTACCGTGCCATGAAAGAAGAATTATCCGGGAACGAAGCCACAAAGGAAATGCTGCACGAATACGGCGCAAAGGAGCAGGACGAAAACACCTTTACCATTTACCAGTTAAAAGATGATGTACCCGTAGATTACCATTTCCGTTCTTTAGAGCGATTGCAGGAAAACGGGCTTGCCGTTGACCCCGCAAACTATGAAAAAATCTACACCGCACCACTCACGCCGGGCATGGGCTTAGAGCGCATTTTTGAGAAATTCAACTTTGACCGCCCGGAAGATTTCAAGGGACATTCCCTCTCCGTTTCTGACGTGGTAGTGCTTCATCAGAACGGCAAAGACACCGCCCACTATACGGACAGTATCGGTTTTGTGGATATAACAAAAGATTTCCTGTTAGAGAACCCCTTAAAAGCCGCCGAGCTTTCCACGGAACAAAATGCAAACATGATTGACGGCATTATCAACAACACCCCCAATACGGACGCACTGGAAGCAAAAGCAAACGCCGGGGAGCAGATCTCACTTGCCGACCTTGCGGACGCAATACAGAAAGACCGGGAAGCCGACACCGGGCAGGACACCGCCCGTATCACAGCCGCAAGCCTTAGCCGCTATGACGGCATGGTTGCCCTCTTTACTATGGACGACAAAATCTATATCGGGAAAAGCGAGAACTACGACAACAAGGGGCATTATGACAACACTGATAATTCCCTGCTCTACGTTTCCGACTGCCAACACGCCTTTACATTCCTTACAAGCGAGGGGTGCATATACCCGCAGGACAAAGCATTGACACGGGGCATTTACACACAGGAGGACTACAAGGAATTTTCACGCATTACGGACTTTCTATCGCAGGCAGGCTTTACCCCGGCAAAGGAGTTTTGCTTTGACGGGAAGCCCTTTTCCCTGCATGAAGATACGCCGGAGCAGGCATCCCCGGAAAGCAAGACCATTTATTATACAATCAATGAGGGAGCTGCCCGCCGTGCAAAGGAAGCCAACAGTTACAGCGACTACAAGCCCGGCAGCGCAACCGCAGAATACCGCCAAATGGTAGACAACGCCGTGGAGATTGGGGAACGCCAGAAAAAGCGGGTAGACCCCATGTACCATGAAAAGATTGACTGCCTTGTTGACACCTACGCCCGGAAACTTGCGGAGAACATGAACAGCAGTTTTTCCATTGAAGCCCGTGTACCCTCTATCCTCATTACAGGCGGCTCTAATTTCCCGGTACGCAAGAAAGAGAAGCAGAACGCCGCCCGTGACAGGAACATGGAGGAATGGAACGACATACAGGGCTTGCTTGACAAGATACGCAGTACGGGCATGGGCGGTATCAGCGCAGACGACCCGCAGGCAATCCAGAAATTAGAAGCCAAACTGGAAAAGCTGCAAGCGGCACAGGACACCATGAAAGCGGTCAACGCCTATTACAGAAAGCACAAGACCCTTGACGGCTGCCCGAACCTCTCCGCTGAAAGTATCGAAAAAATGAAAGCGGAAATGTCGTCACAGTGGCACATAGAGGATAAGCCCTACCCCTCATGGGCTTTATCGAACAACAACGCAGAGATACGCCGGGTAAAGGGGCGCATTGCGGAGCTGACAAGGAAGCAGGAAACCGCCTACGCCGGGTGGGAATTTGACGGCGGCAGGGTGGAAGCAAACCGGGAGGACAACCGCCTGCAAATCTTCTTTGAGGAAAAGCCGGATGAAAAGACCCGTGAAACCTTAAAGGAAAGCGGCTTCCGTTGGTCGCCCAAAGCCGGGGCGTGGCAAAGGCAGCTTAACGACAACGCCATTTACGCCGCTGACCGCTTACCCTGCATACGCCCCCTTTCCGGGAAAAGCCCGGTGGAGATACAGAAAGAAGCCCGCACAGCCGCCAAGACAGAAAAAAAGCCCTCTATCCGGGCGCAGCTTGCACAGGACAAGGAAGCCTTGAAAGCCACCCCGAAAAAGGCAGCGCAAAAGGAAAAAAAGCAGGACTTAGAAAGGAGCTGACCCCATGCAGAAATTTGAAAACGTAGATATATTAAAATCCCTAAAGGCTATCATGCAGACCCACACCGAACACTTCCAGTCTGATTTTGACATAGACACAGAAACACTAAAGCAGGCAGCAAAAAGCCCGAACCCGGAGGATAAAAGGCAGCTCTGGTTATGCCGCCCCGCCGGGACGTGGTGCTTACGGGAGCGTGACACATTCATCAAGGACACACGGGAGCATAATACTTTCTGCTTTTACGCCGAGCAGACAAGCGACAAGATACTTGCCTATGCGGTGGAGCTGACAGGCATTGAAAAAGGCAGGGTAACGGGAAACCTTTACGAACTGGACTACCAGAAGCACTATGAACACGTCAAGAACGTTTCCGTAGACCACGGAGATACCAAGATGATATACGAGAACGGGGAACGGACGCAGGAAGCCGGAAAACGCATTACCGGGGACGCTGACCCGGACTTAGGGAAATTCCTAAAATTCGAGGAACAGCCCAAAGACCCCGCCGCCCTGCGCAGCGTCCTATGGGACGAGAAATACAGCAGAGATCACTTTGACAGCGGCGACATAAAGGTGCATATCGAAAAACTGTCCGGCAAAGAGAAAAAGCCGTCCCTGCGGGCGCAGCTTGCAAAGGGCAGGGAAACCGTAAAAACCGCCCCGAAAGAAAGCAAAACCGTCCACAGGACGGTTACAAAGACCAAAAACAAGGGATTGGAGGTATGACACATGAATACATTCACATTTGAGGAAATCAACCTTATCTGCTGTTACAGGAGGAAAACAAGGACTGATACGGTGGCGGCAATGACCGCCGCCCTGCCCTACATGGAAACAGAGGTACAGGAGATTGCGGAGCGTACAGCGGGAAAGCTGAAGCAACTGACCGAGGAAGAATTTGCTGGGCTTGTGTTTCTGCCTGCTGAAGATATGGAGTAAATGAAATGCCGGGGGATAGTAGTCTGAGGATTGCTATTCCCCTTTTTTTGTTTATATTAACTCTGCATAGCAGATGTATACTATGTTGAAATTAACACTATTCCGTGAATTTCTCTTTTTAGCTCTTTCTTTTTACAAATTGATATGCTATAATGCTTATATCCTAAAAAAGGGAGTTAAAAAATATGCGGCAAGGTATTCTTAAATAAAACTATAATCAAATAGTGGGAACAAAGAATTTTAAAATGCCTCTTTAAAATGAGGTTTGTTTTTTGTACCCAATTTAAGAATACTTTTACTTTATAGATTTTGACGTATCTAAATTGACTATTACTGCCTGCCAGTTTGTCATGTATATATGTCCATAAATATATTATCCCCAGTGGTAAAAGTATTTTACTGCTGGGGATTTTTATGCCCTTTAGGGCTTTGAATGGAGGACAATTACATGAAAATAATCAATATCGGCGTTCTCGCCCATGTAGACGCAGGAAAGACGACCTTAACGGAAAGCCTGCTTTATACAAGTGGAGCGATTTTAGAATTAGGTAGCGTAGATAAGGGAACGACAAGGACAGACACTATGTTTTTGGAACGTCAGCGTGGAATTACCATTCAGGCAGCCGTTACTTCTTTCAACTGGAACGGCTACAAAATCAATATTGTAGACACTCCCGGACATATGGACTTTTTAACAGAAGTATATCGTTCTTTGTCTGTTCTTGACGGGGCAGTTTTAGTGATTTCTGCGAAAGACGGTGTACAGGCTCAAACCCGGATACTATTCCATGCACTCCAAAAAATGAATATACCAACAATCATTTTTATAAACAAGATAGACCAGTACGGAATTAACCTGCATAATACTTATCAAAATATCAAAGAAAAACTTTCGACTGATATTATCATTATGCAGAATGTAACATTGACTCCAGAAGTATCACTGGAAAATATCACGGATTTAGAAAAATGGGACGCTGTAATTGCAGGAAATGACAGACTTTTAGAAAAGTATATTGCAGGGGAAACATTGACGGTACAGGAATTAAAACAGGAAGAATATGGACGGGTTCAGAAAGGTTCTTTGTTTCCTATATATCATGGAAGTGCAAAAAACAACATAGGGACACAACAGCTCATTGAAGTCATTTCAGATATTTTTTGTTCCGAAATGGATAAAAGCCAGTCAGAACTATGCGGAAGTGTTTTCAAAATCGAATATACAGACCGAAAGCAGAGATTAGCCTACTTACGCCTTTATAGTGGAACATTACACTTACGGGATACCATTATATTGTCAGAAAAGAAGAAAATGAAACTTACTGAAATGTATATTCCTTCAAATGGAGAAATGATACAGACGGAAATTGCCTGTTCCGGAGACATTGTTATTTTGCCTAACGATACATTAAAATTGAATGATATTGTGGGAAACGAAAAAATGTTGCCATGCAACGCATGGAATGACAATCCTGTACCCATGCTGCGGACAATGATTGAACCGATAAAACCAGAACAAAGAGAGTATTTATTGGACGCTCTTACAGAAATTGCAGATACAGATCCCCTTTTACGTTATTATGTTGATACGATAACACATGAAATCATCATTTCTTTTTTAGGAACAGTGCAGTTAGAAGTTATCTGTTCTCTGCTGACTGAAAAATACCATATAGACATAAACGTTAAAGAGCCTACGGTTATTTATCTGGAAAAGCCATTACAAAAGGCAGATTATACGATTCATATTGAAGTGCCGCCAAATCCTTTTTGGGCGTCGATTGGCTTATCGGTAACTCCGCTTCCAATAGGCAGCGGAATACAGTACGAAAGTAAAGTTTCCCTCGGTTACTTAAACCAAAGTTTCCAAAATGCAGTAATGGACGGTATTGATTATGGATTGGAGCAGGGATTGTATGGCTGGAAAGTAACAGATTGTAAAATTTGTTTTGAATATGGTGTTTATTACAGCCCTGTCAGCACTCCCGCAGATTTTCGCTTCCTTGCCCCTATTGTACTGGAACAAGTATTGAAAAAAACTGGAACGCAATTATTAGAGCCGTATCTTTCGTTTACTCTTTTTACACCGCAGGAATATCTTTCCCGTGCATATAACGACGCACCACAATACTGTGCAATTATTGAAACAAGTCAACCGAAAAATGATGAAGTCATTTTTACGGGACATATTCCTGTACGTTGTATTAGTGCATACCGTAATGCTTTAACTCTATATACAAATGGGCAAGCAGTTTGTTTGACAGAATTAAAAGGCTATCAAGCTGCTACTTGTGAACCAGTTATTCAATCACGCCGCCCCAATAGCCGAATAGATAAAGTACGCCATATGTTTAATAAAAAAACTGAACACCTTTCTAATGAAGCGTAATAAAACTATCTAAGCAACAGAAAAAAGCTGAAAATTAGGAGGTGGCAACATAGGAAAAATAATTATACTTACATTTGATGATAAAGAAGAAAAGGCAGTTGAAAAAGTTATTGCCACCATTGCTAATAACTTACAGTTGGAAACTATACAGCCGCCATACTCTCAAATACTCACTTTTTCGGAACTGGAAATAAGATTACATCAACATCGGGTATTTCAGAATGGAAAAGAGATACACCTTACCCGCCTTGAATACAGCACCCTTGTATTCCTTGCTTCCAATCCGGGTACTGTATTCACAAAGGCACAGATTTTTGAAGCCGTCTGGAACATGGATAGCGATAGCTGCTATTCAAGTGTTGTCAATGTAATTTACAACCTGCGGAAAAAAATAGAGCCGGACAGCAAGAACCCGACCTATATAAAAACCGTGTTAGGTATCGGCTATAAATTCAGCGCATGAACGCCGGGGAATGATGATTGATACATTGTCATTTCCCGGTGTTTTTTTGCCCTTATGGACGCTTAGACCCCCTTTTCCGAGCTATTGTCTGTCTACGCCCCACAAAACGCTCCGAAAATGCCCTTAAAACGCCTTTCCTGCCCCTCTGAACAGTTCGCATTATCTTTCTGTCTGCCTGTCCCGTTCCGGCTGCTTTGTCTGCCGCAAGATACTGTCTACATTCTGCTTAATCATATCGTACTGTTTCACTTTCTTTTTCAGTTTGCCGTACTCTTGATACAGTTTATCTTTCTTCTCCGTAAGCTCCTTATACTCCGTGTGCAACTTCTTGAAATCGGGCAGTTTCCCACCGTTTTTTGCCGCCTGCAACGTCTTAACGGCGGCTTCGTAAATGATGATACTGCTCTCATTCCCACGCAGGAATTTTTCTTTGTCCTTTGCCTTTTTGTACTCCGCATAGACCGCCTTTGTCTGTTGGTATGCGGATATGTTTTTCATCAAGAGGGATATGTCGGACAGACGGCTTTCCAAGCCTTTCAGCGTGGCGGCTGCCTGTTCGCTTTCCGTATGCACTTCATCAAGAACCGCCTGCAACTGCTCATACTCTGAAATGTCATGCTCCGTGAGGAAATTCAAAGTCTTTGCCGCCTGTTTTAAGTTGTGTATTTTCGCCCACTGTTCGTAGCCTTTGCTCTCTGCTGCCTTGATACTGTTCTGAATGTCTATCAGCATGGAGATACCCGCTTTTTCCTGCCTTAACGCTTTCGGCTTCGCCCGGTATGCCCCGGCAATCCTCTCCGTTATGGCTTCCACCGTGTAGGCTTCCCCAAGCGTCTTAGAACGGGTAAAGCGTTCCTGCCCCGGCGCACGGAATGAAACGTACTTCCCCCGCTTGATCTCATAGCCTGCCGCTTCCATGAGCCGCAGGAAATCTTCAAAATCTTTCGCTTTGGGGACAGTATCATCAATGACGGCTTTCAGCTTTACTTTCCAACTTGTGCCTTTCCGTTCAGCGTCCCACTCCGCATACTTCTTTCCCTTGTCCTGCCCCGGCGTGACGACTGACAATCCGTGTTCCTTGCACAGCCTGTCACTCTCATTTCTTATCTGGTAATAGCTTTTCTTGTTGGAAACATACTTGCGGTGCGTGACAAAATCAACCGAGCAAAATATGATGTGGTTATGGATATGCCCCTTGTCTATATGGGTAGCCAAAACATACTCATATCTGCCGCCAAGAACCTTGTCCGCAAGCTCCTTTCCTATGCGGTGGGCTTCCTCATAGCTGACTTCCCCCGGCGCAAAGGACTGTATCAAATGGTGTCCGAGGTTGTCCCCTTTGTCCCTTGCCTTTGAGAGCGTGAAAGCAAATTCTATGTCTGCCGTTTCATAAGAGCAGCCGTAGGAAGAAATCAAAATCTTGTCGTCCGTCTTGTCGGGATTGCAAATATAGTCAATCGCCTTATTCAGCGTAGTTTTGATAGGGTGTATCTTTGTAACTGCCATATCTTCTCCAATGCCCCCTTTATTTCTTCCAAGTCCTCTTGATAGGCGTTCCCGGTGGAATTGACCCGCTTCGCTATCTGGTTCACGTTCACGCCGACTTTCTGTATCTCTGCCGTCTGCTCCTTGATTCCAGAATAGTCTAGCTGTATGATGTAGCCGTCAATCGCCATTTTCCGCAGGTACGCCCCCAAGTTGTCTGTTTGCAGCAGCTTCATTTTTTCCTCAATCAATATGCGCTCCTGCTCCGTCACATAAAATTTTAACTGGATAGCCCGTTTTCTCTCTGCCATAGCTCCGCTTCCTTTCCGTTTTTCTAAGAGGGTAAAACCCTCTAAAATGCAGAGGGTTTGGGACACTTCCCAACAAGCGTTTTTTACGCCCGGACGGTACGCCGGGGACGGGAAAAACACGGGATTGGGTACTCAATCCCTATGCTTGCTATTCTTCCCTCTGTACTTACTACGCACTGGAAGCCCAAAATGGCAAACTACTTGAAAAATAATTGAAAGAAAAGAGGGGAAGCCGATTTTTTTATGGCTTTCCCTCTTAGCTGACCCATAAGCGGAAACGGGCGGCGGGTGCAAGGGCGGGCGTTCTCTGCCCGTGCATTTTACCCTTGCGACTACCGCCTGTTTCTGCTACCCGGCGTTTCCATCAAATGTATAAAAATGTCATTCTTTGCAGAAAGACTTGATACAATCCCGATACAGACATGATAGAAACGTGATACGGGGGCTGTAAAATCTTTTACTGGAAAGCGGCACAAGCCCTTTCCAAAAAATCAAGGAGGTGCAGCCTATCCATAAAAAATTTTTTAATGGCAGGTACACCCGAAAAAACGCCTTTCATTTTGCAGGGCAGGCAGCGATTTACCAACGACAACACCCCACCAAACACACCCGACTGATAAAAAATTACAGCCGGGCTTTTTTATGCTTTGTCGAAAACTTTTTGAAAATTTTTTTGAAAAAGTTTGCCATTTTCGCCTTCCAGTGCGTAGTAGTAACAGCACAGGAAAAAAGCACAGGCTTTTTCCGCAGGCATGGGGAGGTGGAAGCATGAAGCCAGACCCGAAAGAAAAACACAAGCAGCATACCTTTGACGCATACTGCAAACGCATATTGAGGAACGAAAGCAGGGATTACCACAGGCGCATGAACGTACTTAGACAATATGAGATACCCTTTTCCATGCTGCCGCAGGGAACGCTTGCACAGTTAAGCGCATGGGACGAATATTTCAAAGATACATACCGTTTTGAAGCGAGGGGCTTTGAGATTTTCATAGCGGACGAGCTTCTAGCCGAAGCACTAAAGACCTTGCCGCAAGACAGGCTTGAAATCATTCTGCTGTATTACTTTTTAGGAATGAACGACCCGGAGATTGCAGCACACTTAAACCTTTTGCGCCGGACGGTAGCCTACCGCCGGACAAGCTCTTTGCAGGAACTAAAAAAATTCATGGAGGGAAATGCTGATGAATGAAACGACTTCCAACACGCCGCACTTGCAGGGCGGTAACGGTTTACTCCCTTACCCCGTCATTGTGTCGGCTGTTTCCGGGAACGTGGACGCTATGAATACCGTGTTGAAGCATTACGAGGGCTACATCACAACACTGTCAACACGAACCATGTATGATGAAGCAGGCTGCCCCCACCCGTGGTTAGATATGGAGCTACGGCGCAGACTGGAAACCAAGCTGATTATAAAGGTTATGACCTTTAGCGTGGCTTAAAAGACAGGAAAAAAAGAGGACAGGAAAGCACGGGCGGCATAACCGCCCGCCGCTTCTTGCCATTCCGCAAAAGTACATCTTCATGGTGTGCCTTTGCGGGCTGACAAGCCCCAAGAACTTTGACAAAGAAAGCGCATGACGCAGCATAGGGCAATCGGACACGTTCAATGTGCGGCGAGCCTGCGGGCTGATACGCCAAGACCCCTAAAAGGGCGAGCGATACTATCAGTGTACCGCAGGCGGCAGAGTGGAAACTGCCGCCGCCATGACCCGCACATTGGTATAATGATACACCCGTATGACACGGCTACTCACAAGAATGAGAGGGGTGCAAGTCCCGTGGAGCTGCCAAGCCGTCCGTTTTGCCTGTCTTACTCAACTTTTTTGAAAAATAATAAAATTTATAGCGCATTTTTGCTGAAAATCTGTTATGATCGTAGACAAGATATTGAGGTTTCATTATCTGGTCTAGGAAAGGAGGGCTATGATAACCGTAACCAAAAAAGATTTAATTGCTCTGGGTTATGGTACTTCTTTTGCGGCTGACATTATACGGGAAGCAAAAAAACTTATGATTTCCAAAGGGCATACATACTATCAGTCCCGGAAATTAGACCGTGTACCGAGGGAAGCCGTGGAGGAATTATTGGGTATTACATTTCCAGACGGACAGGCTGAATGTACTTCTTGCACATCTATGTAAGGAGTGAGATTATGGCAAAAGACCCAATTAAGAAAGCAGATAACGGAACATATTATTTTAGAGCAAACTTAGGCTACAATCCGATAACAGGCAAACAGATACAGAAATACCGAAGCGGCTTTAAGACAAAAAAGGAAGCAAGGGAAGAATATTCAAAACTTGTACTCACTTCCACCGAAGAACTGACCGCCAAAAAGGAAACAATTTCTTTCCAGACGTTCATTGAGGAAACTTATCTCCCGTGGTACAAAACACAGGTAAAGGAAAGCACCTACTTGAACCGCCGTTCCACCATTCAGAAGCACTTCGCATACTTCTACAAAATGGCAACGGACGAGATAGAACCTATCAACGTGCAGAATTGGCAGTTGGAGCTTGCGAAAGAATTTAGCCCCAACTATATCCGTATCGTACAGGGTATGCTGTCTATTGCATTTGACCGGGCGATTGTTCTGGGAATTGCGAAAAAGAACCCGTCACGCATGATAGGAAACATCAAAGGCAAAAAGACAAAGGTTGACTTCTGGACGTTGGAAGAATTTCAGAAAGTAATCTCCCTGCTCTACAAAGGGGATTACTACGAACATTACCTTTTCATTTCCTTTTGGGTACTGTTTATGACAGGTTTAAGGATTGGAGAAGCCGCCGCCCTGCAATGGTCTGACATTGATTTTGAAACGGGGCTTTTAAGCATAACAAAGACCCTGTACTATAAGTCAATGGACGATTACAAATTTGTTGAGCCAAAGACGCAGGCAAGCGTCCGTACAATCTATATTGACACGGACACCATAAGGGAATTGCAGGCGTGGCGTGAAGTTCAGCAAAAGGTTTTGAAAGGCTGCGATCTGGTGTTGAGCTACAACGGTATTCCTACCAGTAAACACACACTTCCAAGAGCCTTAGAAAAACTTGCCGGGCTTGCAGGCGTACACCGTATCAAAATTCATGCGTTAAGACATTCCCATGCTTCGCTGCTAATCAGCATGGGCGAAAACCCGCTTTTGATTAAAGAGCGTTTAGGGCATGAGAAGATACAGACCACTTTAGGAACATACGGGCATTTGTACCCGAACAGCAATCTTGAAGTTGCCAATAAATTAACGGGCGTACTTACCTATACACCCGCTTCACACAGCATTGCAGATTACACAAGCAATCAGCACACCGCAGCTTATCACAAAGAGGTTGAATAGAAAAATGCAATCGTAATGCAATGATAAAGAGAAAAAGCCGCCAAACCCTAGTGTTTACGGGCTTTGCGGCTTAGCTCCAACTATTCAAACTCGACAATTACTAATCAATTTTGTTTAGAGATTATTGGTTGCCGTGTTCGCTTTTCTTTCAATTATTTGATTTATCCATATTATCCTGCCTATATGGGCTAATGTTATCAGTTTGTTATCGGTGTTGATAACACTCGCTCCGTAACTGTGGATAATAACAATATGTTCCGATTCAGATTATAAACGGTTTTGCTTAGAAAAGCAACAGTATATAATTAAAAACAGTAACCACTTCAGACAAATTAAATACAACTACTATTCCTTATTTATATTCGCCATCTTACTAACGCCGATATACATTTTTATGAATTTCCAATAACTGCTTTAACACATCCTCTATCATCTCATTATTTTCGGTATAAAAAATGTTCTCTTTCTCGTTCAAAGTATTTTCCATGATCTCGATATTGCTATCTTTATCAAAGCAACCTTTTATACTTCTAAAATGATTAAATTCAATAGCAAAATCCTCTCCATCATAAATAGAAATACTAATCTCTATATCTTCAATCATAAAATCGGCATAACTGTTTTTTACATGAAAGTCCTTCTTTAAGAACGGGAGTTTTTGGTTTGGCAGTCGATACCGAACATTGTCTTTTTCTAATTCGTAAAGTTCTCCTTTTACGAATCCTAATTTCTCTGCATTCATTTCAAATGCTTGATTCATATTTCTTTCTGTAATTTTCCAGTTAATAAATACAATTGCAAATATAAGCAAACCAGCCAACAGACACATGCCCACTAATCGAATTGCCTTTTTATATTTATTGTAAAAATCTATTTTCTCAACAAACTCTTTATCCTCGTTTAATAGCTTATCCAAAGAAACATGATAGGTGTTACAGATATCAATCAACATTTGAAGATCTGGCAGACTTCTTCCATTTTCCCAACTGGAAACTGTCTGTCTTGAAACACCAAATTTTGCTCCATATTCTCCTTGAGTCATGTTTGCTTCAGTCCGAGTTTTTTTTATCATCTCTGCAACTGTCATTTCAGCTCACCTTTCCATTGTATAATAATGCGCTGTCTCAAGTATGCCATAATCGTGTATTTTACACAAGATATTATCGTTTTACATGCATGTAAAGTAACCTTATCCTTCTAAAATCCAACTGTAAAAGGCTATTTGCTTTATTTTTTTCTTCCAACAACCTATACTTTCATTAACAACAGCAATTGCCGTACAGATTTAGAAAGGATGAATTTTATGAATGATATTATTAGAACCCAAAACCTTTGTAAACATTACAAAGAAACAATCGCTTTAGATAATGTTTCCCTTCATATTCCTCGAGGTGCTATCTATGGATTGATTGGAAATAATGGTGCAGGCAAGACAACTTTAATGAGAATACTTTCTAATTTGCAAAGTCCATCCTCAGGAACAGTTGTTAAATCTGAAAATATTAAAATCGGTGCCATTATTGAAACACCTGCATTATATCCTACCTTAAGTGCAAAAGGAAATTTGAAGTATCAGCTTAAAATTTGTGGATGTCCATCAAAGGAAGTAAAGTCGAAGATTGCTGAACTATTAGAACTGGTACATCTGAAAGATACTCGAAAACTGGTAATGAATTATTCATTAGGTATGCGTCAGCGTCTGGCTTTAGCAATGGCACTTGTAGGAAATCCGCAATTCCTCATTTTAGACGAGCCTCTTAACGGACTTGATCCTGAAGGCATAAAAGATGTCAGAGCTATCATCGCAAAGTTAAATGAAGAGTATGGTGTTACCATTATGATTTCAAGTCATATCTTAAGCGAACTTCAAAAAGTGGCAAACCACTATGGTTTCCTCAAAAATGGTGTTTTAATTCAAGAATTCTCTTCATCAGAAATAGCCGATACCGATTTAGAAACTTTTTACTTCAAAAATTTTTTATAGAAAAGCAGAAAGGAGACTTAAACTATGAATAAACTTTTATCTATGGAACTAAAGCGTGCTGCAAAATCTCCAATTCTATGGCTTGGAGTAATCGCAGTAATTGCCATCAATGTTTATGGAATCTTATTAAATGGATATGGTTTCAAAATCTTTACAACAACATTTTTATTGGAAAATTCTGACCTGATATGTATCATTTTGGCAGTGTTGATTCCGTTATACTTAGGGAGTGACTTTGAAAACAGAACAATCAACAACAAGATATCCGCAGGATATACACGAAAAGAGGGGAGCATCCCAAAGTTTGTGTAAACCTCCAAACTGATGTAAGATAAAATTACT
>OIYG01000635.1_pt1 | contig 32679 bp, 29 predicted proteins | sample 1587861 | NCBI WGS metagenome assembly OIYG01 (sample SAMN03283272) | human gut metagenome | biome: human-associated habitat; material: feces | host: Homo sapiens | place: Peru | collected 2012 | reverse complement strand
TTTCTTTCCCATATATATCAAGAACCTCCTCTCTATAAAGATTAGAGGTAGACACTCAACAACTGATGTTCCTAAACCTAATTGTAGCAGTATAATGCAACAAAATCAAGATAAAAAAATACAAATGTTCGATTTTGAAAATCTGCAATATTTCTTTTTTTCTTGTTTTAAAGCGATATCGATAGTATTATTAATTTAGTTATCAATGTTGCATAAAATAAATAGGGGACATTCAGTTTTTGCTAGTTGAATGTCTACCTATTATTATTTTGGTTGGACATCTAATTCTAATGAATTAAGTGTCATTTTTTTATTGCTAGTACTAATAATTTGATAGAGATGCGTTTAAGGAACTTTATAGCAGGTTCCTTTTTTTGTTATTAAGTTTTTCTTTGCATAAAAAATACTATTAAAAAGTTTATAAATCGGTTTAGTTTTAATGATATTTATTGTATAATAATTCATATAGGTAGGATGTGGCTTCATGGATGAAAAACTAATAAACTTTTTTAAATTAATCAATTATAATGATGTACTTGCATTTGAAAATGCTAAGTTTAAAGAAATGGCAATAAGGGATAATGGAACAACATGGATTATTAGAATTAATGCAAAAGAACTTATTCCTGTAAAATCAATGATGAATTTGATTACTTTATGTAAGGATGGAATAAATGATGTTAAATCTATTATTATTGAGATGAATTATAATGTATTACCAAGTCAATTAATTCTTGAATATTTCTTATATTTTTTAGATGAGGTAATAAACAATTATCCAAGTTTGAGTGGAATAAATAAAGATTCCATTGATATTGATGATGATATTATTTTAATAGAGGTTACAAGCAAAAGTGAAGAGACAATTTTAAAAAAAGAAGTTAAGAAAATATTAAATCGTATGAATACTCTTGGTATACATGGAATAGATGCTTCGTTTAAAATAAATGAAGAAGAAAAAAAGAATATTAAAGAAAAAATAGAAGCTGCTAAAGAAAATGTAGTTATTCCAACAAAAGTAGTTGTTGAAGATAAACCAAAATGGACGCCAAAGAAAAAAGTTGAATATCAAAGAGAAGGTATTGTTTCTATTGCTTCAATTGAAAAAGAGGAAAATGCTGTAAATTTGGAAGCTTACATTTTTTCTACCGATTTCAGTGTTTTAAAGAAAAAAGATGGTAATCCACTATATTTAGTAACTTTGAAAATAAGTGATAATACATCAAGTATACTTGCTAAAACTTTTGCAAGTGACGAAGAAGAGTTTAATAAATATGGAAAAGAATTAAAATCCGGTAAATGGTATCATTTTATTGGCCAAGTTAGAGATGATTCTTTTGCTCATGATTTGGTTTTTCAATTTAGAAGTTATGAAGAAATTGATGATCCTACTATTAAGCGAAAAGATGAAGAAATTGAAAAAAGATGTGAACTTCATGCACATACAATGATGAGTCAAATGGATGGTGTTTGTGATGAAGTTGCTCTAGTGAAGCGTGCAATGGAATATGGTCATAAAGGTATTGCTATAACCGATCATGATTGCTGTCAATCATTTCCGCATGTGTTTGGTACAGTTACAAAATTCAATAAAGGAAGAAAAAAAGACCTTGATGCTAAGATTAAGGAAAATGAAGAAACCCTTGAAAATATTAAAAGTTCAGGAAATCAAGAAGGAATAGAAGAGTTAGAAAAGTATATTGAAAGTTTAAAAGAAGAAAAGAAAAATTTTGTTCCATTTAAAGCTGGATATGGCGTAGAACTTGAAATGACGGAAAGCAAACTTAATGTTGTTTTCAATCCAAACGACGAATTAATTGAGGATAATACGTTTGTTATATTCGATACCGAAACAACAGGCTTTAATCCTGGTTTAAGCGATTCTATGATTGAAATTGGTGCAGTAAAACTTAAAAATGGTGAAGTTGTTGATAGATTTGATGAACTTATTAATCCTGGGCATCACATAGATGAATCAATTACAAGAGTTACTAATATAAGCGATGATGATGTAAAAGATGCTGATAATGAAGAAAACGTTATAAAACGTTTTAAAGAATGGATTGGTTCTTTACCTTTAGTAGCGCACAATGCTAGATTCGATAAAAATATGCTAGATATGGCATATTATAAATATAATTTAGGAAAATTAGAAAATCCTATTATTGATACCTTAATGTTATCAAGAGTAGTAAATCGTGAACTTAAGAAACATAGTTTGAAAGCCTTAGGTAAATTTTATGGTATTGATACAGGTGAGGCGGAAGATGAAGAACAAAGTGATTCATCACTACCTACCGGAAGCTTCAAATTTGACGATGAAGATGGAGAAAAGATTGAGGATGTTTTAGTTGATTCTGAATCTATTTTGAAAGTTCAAAGCGAAGAATATTTGGATAATGATATTACAACTGAAAGTAAAGTAACTAAGGTTAGAAATACTTATTATCTTCCAACAATTTATAAAAAGAGTAAAACAGAAAAGTGTGAAATTGAAGTTAAATTTAAGGATGGAAGTGTAATAAAGCGTGATTTTACCCTTCATCCAGCAGAAAATGCTTGTATCATAAATTATGCAAGTACGTTTGGTGAAAAAGAAATACCAGTAACTATCTATGTTGGACAACACCATGGTGCAGATGTCGACTCAGAAAATACTGGATATATATTTAATAAGATGTTAAAACAAATTGAAGGTTTAACTAAAATATCTGAATTAAACGATCTTTATAAACTTGAAGATGTTGCTTTTAGAAATGATCGTAAGAAACTTGGCAATATTGCTGAATTATGTTCATATAAAAACTATGTAATTCCGGCTGAAGAGGATAAAACATATGAAGATAAAGATTATCCTTTCTTGAAATATGATAATAAGAATTATGTATGGAAATTTCCTTGGTGTAAAGATGATTTCTTGCAAATGTATGAAAATATTCCTGGTAAAACATTTACAGAAAATCTAGCTAATATCTATGATTTTACAAAGCACGTTACTTTTATTGCTAAAAATAAAGTTGGTTTAAAAAATATGTTTAAACTTATCAGTTTTGCTAATACAAATTTTATTGAAAGAAACGCTAAAATACCAAGAAAACTAATAAATGAGTATCGTGAAGGAATTTTAGTTGGTTCGGCTTGTTTAAATGGTGAAATTTTTAATCTTGCTTTAACAAGATGCGAAGAAGATTTAATTGAAGCAATGAAATTCTATGATTATATAGAAATTCAACCAATTGATAACTATAAACACTTGCTTAAAAATCATGATATATCTAATATGGATGATTTAAAACTTGCGATAAGAAAAATTATTAAATGCGCTAAAAGTATTGGAAAAATGATTGTTGCAACATCCGATGTACATAATATTGATCCACAAGATTTAATCAGTAGAGAAATAATTGTTAATCAAAATGTTCCAGGAAAAGGAAGACATCCATTAGCTAGATATTTAAAAGGCGATTATAAAGTTAATGTTAATAAAGAAAACATTGAGCATGCTATAAAACAAGCACATGATAAAGGACATGATTTAACAAGTGTAGATATAAAAGTTTTAAAATATATTTATGCGTTAACTAATGTAAAAAATATGGAGATTACGTCTAATAATTTGGCTTTAGTTTATGCAATTGATAAAAATAATCAAGATGAGGTTGCTGCTAAAACTAGTTTTGAAGAAAAAAAATATATGATAGATTCTTCTTTAAGAAAATTACAAATAGCTGGTTTAGTAAGCGTTAATTATGTTAATGGAACTTATTCACTTTTATGCAAATATACTAAAAGTGAAATTCCTAAAATGGGACATATTCCTAATCAATTCTTTAGAACTACAAGAGAGATGCTAGATGAATTTGCATGGCTAAATGATCGAGATTTAATTCATGAAATAGTTATTGATACTCCAAATAAGATAATTGATATGTTGGAAGAGATTGAAGTAGTAGTTTATCCTGATAAACCATATTCTCCAATTATAGAACATTCTCAAGAAACATGTCGTGATCTTGTATTTGATAAAGCTCATAGTATGTATGGAGATCCACTTCCTGCTAATATTGAGGAACGTATTGCTCAAGAATTCTATGGAGATAAAATTAATGTATTAGTTCAAGAAAAAATTGATATTGAGCATCCAGAAATGAGTGAAGAAGAGAAAAAGGCGATATTTACTCCAACACTTCATGATGTAATAATGAGTGGATATGATGGAGTAGTTAATTTAAAAAAAGAACAAGTTAAAAGACTTAGCGATAAAGAATTAACTGATGAAGAGGCTATAGAAGAAGCAAAAGCTCAGCTAACAGGAATTATTGGCGGAGGATTTGACGTTATTTATTTGATAGCTCAAAAACTTGTTAAACACTCAAATGATGATGGATACTTGGTTGGTTCTCGTGGTTCAGTTGGTTCTTCATTTGTTGCCAGTATGATGGGTATTACAGAATGTAATGGTCTTCCAGCGCATTATTATTGTCCAAATTGCCAATATAGTGAATTTAATGATAAAGAAGGTCGTCCTTATTCTGAAAATTATCCAAGTGGATTCGATTTACCTGAAACTAATTGCCCAAAATGTGGAACTCAAATGATTCACCAAGGAAATGACATGCCATTTGCAACATTCTTAGGATTTGCTGGAGAAAAAGTTCCTGATATAGACCTTAACTTCTCGGGAGATAATCAAGCAAGTGCCCATGAATATACTAAAGTTTTATTTGGTACTGATAATGTTTATCGTGCCGGAACTATTGGTACGGTTGCTGATAAAACCGCTTTTGGTTATGTTCAAGGTTATTATGAAGACGAAATGTATAATGAGTTAAGTATTGAATGTGCATGTTTCGGTCTTTCAGTAACAAGTAAAGATGAACTTAGGAAAAAGGGCTTGGTTAAATCATTTATCCGTATACCAGAGATTGAAAGAATGGCAGTAGGATGTACGGGAGTTAAAAGAACAACTGGTCAACATCCTGGTGGAATCGTAGTTGTTCCAGGATATAAAGACATTTGGGATTTTACACCATTTCAATATCCGGCTGATGATCCAACAGTTGCTTGGAGAACTACACACTTTGATTATCACGCGATTGATGCTGACCTTTTAAAACTTGATATACTTGGACATGATGATCCGACTGTATTAAAAATGTTACAAGATCTTTCAGGTATTGATGTCACTAAAATCGATTTAGGGGATCGTGATACTATGAAAATATTTACAGGTCCAGAAGTTTTAGGAGTAGAAAAAACTCGTCTTAGAGGTTTAACAAGTAAAGATGGAGTTAAATATTGTCCAACGGGAACTCTTGGAGTACCTGAATTTGGAACATCTTTCTTACTTGGAATGCTAGAAGAAACAAAACCAACAACATTTGCTGAACTTATTAAGATATCTGGTCTTTCACATGGTACTGATGTGTGGTTAGGCAATGCAAGAGATTTGTGTACACCGGATGAATCCGGAAATATCCAAGTTCCATTTAAAAATGTTATAGGATGTCGTGATGATATCATGGTTAACTTGATTCAATGGGGAGTTCCTGCAGGAAAAGCCTTCAAGATAATGGAATTTGTTCGTAAAGGAAAGCCAAGTCAAGATCCTGCAACTTGGGCAGAACATGCTGCTTTTTTAAGAGAATATAATATTCCAGAATGGTATATTGAATCATGTAGGAAAATAAAATACATGTTCCCAAAAGCACATGCTACAGCCTACGTTACAAGCGCATTTAGAATTGCTTGGTTTAAAGTTCATCATCCAATTTGGTATTATTGTGCATACCTTTCTATAAGAAGAGATGCATTTGATATTGCTTCAATGATTAGAGGGGAAAACGCGATAAGAGAGAAAATTGATGAAATTGATGCAAAAGGAAATCTTGCTAGTAATAAAGAAATAGACACTCGTGATACTTTATGTATTTGTCTTGAAGCTGCAGCAAGAGGTATATATTTTAAAAATATTGATATTGAAAAAAGCGATGCTAAAAAGTTTGTAATTACAGATGATGGTAATGGTTTAATTATTCCTTTCTGTGCATTAGATGGACTTGGTGAAAACGTTGCTAAAGAAATAATTAGAGCAAGAGAAGACGCTCCATTTATTTCTCAAGAAGATTTACAAAAACGTGGAAAAGTAAATGGTACATCAATAGAAAAACTTAAAGCTTTAGGTTGTTTAGATGGTTTAAGTGAGTCTAATCAATTATCGTTATTTTAAAAGGAATTAGCTTATAACTAATTCCTTTTCTTTTTCGTTTTCAGTTCTTATGGTTTCTATTTTGCTAGTTAATCCTAGAATATAATCTGCAGAGATATTATAAAATTGACATAATTTTATTAAATATGTAACTGGCATAACATTTATTCCTTTTTCATATCTAGCATATTGTTGTTGTTTTATTCCTAAATAAGCAGCAATCTCTTTTTGAGTTATATTTTTAATGTCTCTTAACCACTTCATTCTGTCTGTATAATACATAATAATTCACCTACAATATAATTAGCAAATTAAATAAAATAAAAGTTCAAAACTGAACACATATGTTGTATAAAAATGAATATTAAGATATAATTATTATAGTATGCACACACTGCTATAATAAATGCATTTTTAATTTTGTCATTATTGTTAGATTATTATATTTTGATAAAATAAACTAAAAAAAGTTTTTACAAATAAATTGTGTATTTTTTTTTCAAATTGACTTGAAAACCTAGATAGGGTTTTTTAAAATAAAAATAGAAAGATAGATGATACAAAATGAAGAAAACGACAATACTTATAATAGTAGTTTTATTTATGGTAATAGGATATGCAGCATATAATACAACGATAAATATATATGGAAATGGAAAGTTAGCAGAAAACCTAAGTGATTTTAATGTATATCTATCTAACTTAAAAGTAAATGGAAAAGAAGTAAGTGGAATAAATAATACAAAAGATGAATTTACAATAAATGATATAAATGGAGATATAAGTGTAGATGTAGTAAATGATTCAACAGAATATGATACAGAAAGTTATCTTGAGTGTGCAAGTATAATAACCCCAGATAAAACTGAATGGGCGTTTGATTATACAGGTGCTGAACAAACATTTACAGCGCCAGTAACTGGAACATATAAGTTAGAGGTATGGGGAGCTCAAGGTGGAAACAATGGTGGAAAAGGTGCTTATGCTTCAGGAACTATAGAACTAAAAAGTGATGATAATCTTTATATATATGTTGGAGGAAAAGGCAGCAAGAACGACGCAGGAGTAGCACAAGAAGTACCAGGAGGATATAATGGTGGCGGTTTAAATCACGGACAAAATTGTTGTAGTAGAGTTTTCGGCTCTGGAGGCGGAGCAACTGATGTTAGATTAAAAAATGGAACTTGGAATGATTTTGACTCTTTGAAATCACGAATAATGGTTGCAGCCGGAGGAGGTGGAACTTTTTCCGATGGTACAGCAAATAGTAAAGGTGGAGCTGGTGGAACTTTAACAGGAAAGAGCGCTACTGGTGATTATTCTGATTGGTGTAGAGGACTTGGAGGCACACAAATCTTAGGTGGAAAAATAGAAGAGTCTTCAGGTCAGTATTGTGCTGCTGGAACAAATTCTACATATACAGCTCCAGGGCTAGTAACTGGTGGATTTGGAACTGGTGGTTCCCACGGAACTGCGGGGAATAATAGTACTGGAGGCGGAAGCGGATATTATGGCGGCTCATCATCTGGACACATCGCTTCTGCTGGAGGTGGTTCTTCGTTTATATCTGGATATACTGGTTGTAATGCCATATCTGAAAATTCTACAAAAAATAATATAATACATACAGGTCAATCCATACATTATAGTGGATATTATTTTACCGGTGCTGTTATGAAATCTGGAGATGAAACGATGCCCACTCATAATGGTAGCAGTACAATGACAGGAAATAGTGGCAATGGATATGCACGTATTATCTTAAATTCAAGTAGTTCAAAAGAAGTTTCTTCAACAGATCCAACAATTATAGAAGCACAAGATAGGAAGACTATAACTCGTAAAAACATAAATACAAACAATTTAACTTGTAAGTTAAAGTTTAATAAATTATCAAGAACAGAAAAAGCATATGATGGTCCAACTGAATGGGCTTTTGATTACACTGGAGGAGAGCAAACGTTTACTGCGCCAGTAAATGGAACATATAAACTAGAGGTATGGGGAGCACAAGGTGGCGGAGATACTTCTTATACAGGCGGATATGGTGGATATTCTATTGGACATGTATCTTTGATAAATGGAAAAATTTTGTATATAAACGTAGCCGAAAAGGGAAAGTATTGTACAGGAAATGAATGTATAGCTGATAATACTTACAATGGTGGTGGATATTGTAAATCATTGGATAATCAAAGAGCTGGTGCAATCTCAAGTTGTGGTTCAGGTGGAGGTGCAACACATATTGCTACAAAGTCGGGATTGTTATATACATTAAAAGAGAACAAAAACAGCTTAGTAATTGTAGCAGGTGGCGGAGGCGGAGCTAATTATTGTAATGGATTTAACTATGCTAATGGAGGTCATGGTGGCGGATATATTGGTACCTCAGCCATAAATATTGGAGCTAGAGATTTTTCTGCTAACGGAGGCTTAGAAGCCACAGGAGGAACTCAAACTTCTGGTTATGCTTTTGGTCAAGGATCAAAATATGGAAATAGTTCTAATACAAACGTTGGTGGAGGAAGTGGCTTTTATGGTGGAAAGTCATCAACTATAAATGGTGCTGGAGGAGGTTCAGGATACATCGGAAATACACTTTTAACAGAAAAAACAATGTATTGTTATAATTGCCAAGAATCAAGTGAAGAATCTACCAAAACCATATCAACTACATGTACGAGTGCAACACCAACAGCAAATTGCGCAAAGCAAGGCAATGGATATGCAAAAATTACATTAATAAGTTTGCATTAAAAAATCACATCAATTCGATGTGATTTTCTTATTAGTCGTTATTGTTGTATCCAGTCCAGCCAGCGCCGATTATTATTACTAATAGAATGAATAATACAATCCATAAAGCTGCACCCCATGAATATCCACCAGTTGTGTATCCAGCAAATCCAGGATTAGACATACAACAAGGATTTGTATTCATGCCATAGTTATTATATCCGTAATAGTACATAATATACCTCCTTTATCTACTATATTTTATTAGTGATGGTTATGTTTTGACATTACTTTTTTAAAAACATATATAATTATAAACAAATGTATGATATACTTTTATTAAGGTGAGAAAAATGTATAGTTATATAAAAGGAATAATTGATGAAGTTACAAGCAGTAGTGTTGTTATCGACAACAATGGAATTGGGTATAATGTATTTGTTTCAAATCCATATTCATTTAATGTTGGAGATGAATATAAAGTATATTTATATAATTATATAAGAGAAGATGAATATTCTTTATATGGTTTTAAGTCTTTAGAAGAAAAAGATTTATTTTTAAGACTTATAAATGTAAAAGGACTTGGGCCTAAAATAGCTTTACCTATGCTCGCAACTGGAAGTGTTAATGGAATAGTTGATGCAATTGATCGTGAAAATATTATGTATTTGACTAAATTTCCTAAAGTTGGAGATAAGCTTGCTAGACAAATTATTCTTGATTTAAAAGGAAAATTAAATACTAAAGAAACAGTGGTTGCTCAAAATGATGAATTAATAGAAGCTTTAGTAAGTCTTGGTTATAAAAATGCAGATATAAAGAAAATTGTAAGTAAAGTTGATCAAAGTGCAACAATTGAAAATCAAATAAAAGAAGCATTAAAATTATTATTGAATAGTTAGGAGGTGTATTATGGACAGAATAGTTACTGGAGATAAAACAGAAGAAGAAGTTAATGAAGATAATATAAGACCCCAAAGATTGGATGAATATGTTGGTCAAAGTGAAGTAAAAGAAAACATAAAAATATTTATTGAAGCGGCTAAAATGCGTAATGAACCATTGGATCATGTCCTTTTATATGGTCCTCCTGGTCTTGGAAAAACAACACTTGCTCATATAATTGCCAATGAACTAGGTGCAAATTTTAAAACATCAAGTGGACCAGCAATTGAAAAATCAGGAGATTTAGCAGCTGTTCTTTCAACTCTAGAACCTGGAGACGTTCTTTTTATCGATGAAATACATCGTATGCCAAAATTTATTGAAGAAATACTTTATCCAGCAATGGAAGATTTTGAACTTGATATAGTTGTTGGTACTGATTCTTCAAGTAGAAGTATAAAAATTGATTTGCCACCTTTTACGCTTGTTGGTGCAACAACTAGAGCTGGAGATTTATCAGCTCCACTTAGAGATCGCTTCGGGATTATAAATAAGCTTAATTATTATACTGAAGAGGAATTAGTTGGCATTATAAAAAGAACAAGTCGAGTATTGGATATGGAAATAACTGATGATGCTGCCGTTGAACTTGCAAAGCGTAGTAGAAAAACTCCAAGAATAGCAAATAGATTATTTAAACGAGTTCGTGATTTTGCATCGGTTATTGGAGATGGAGTAATCGATTTGGATATAACTAAAAAGGCTTTAGATAGATTAAAAGTTGATAAATATGGACTTGATAAGATAGATATACAATATTTAACAAGCTTGATTGAAAAGTTTAATGGTGGACCAGTAGGTGTTGAAACTATAGCGTCATCAATTGGAGAAGAAGTTTCTACACTTGAGGATGTTGTAGAACCATATCTTCTACAAGAAGGTTTTATTAAACGTACTCCTCGTGGAAGAATGGTGACAGATAAAGCATATGAACATTTAAATCAAGGAGATAGATTATTTTAAAAGGTGAATTATGAGAGATATAAAAAAGTATGTACAAGATAATTACGAATTTGATAAAGATGAGATAAATGATCATCTATTGTATAAGAGATTTATGAGAGTATATGATAAGCTAAAAATTACTGTTGGCTATGATGAATATGAGAAAATGCTTGACTTTTATACGGATGATGAAATGGGTTCTTGTTATTATCTTATGACTTTTGTTTGTATACTTGATAAGGATAAAAGGTTACTTAATGCAAGTTTAAGTGTTATTGATGATATAGTAAGAGCTATATATAATTTTGGTTTAAATATTTCAAATTATAAAAAATATTTGGATATTGTACTAGATCCAAGAGTTCTTATGAAAATAACTCAGCTACATGATGAAAAAAGAAATCTAAATTTTGATTCAATGCATGTTTTGATGTTTGGACTTGAAGAAATTGAACCTGATGGTTTAAAAGAAGAAAATATAAATATAATTATAAACTACTATGAAAAAAAATTAGAGAAGCCTTTAGAAAAAAAACATCTTTGGTTTGATGAAAATGATGATTTTGATAAAATTGCGGCAATAGTTTTAGACCAGATGCATGAATTAAATGAGTTTACTCGTGATTTTTCTGATTATAATGTTTTTTCTGAAAGTGAGTGTTCTCGAGTTGAATTCATTTCTAAATTAAAGTATTTGGATTTAGATAGACAGAAGGAAATTTTAGAGTTTTTTCATCAAATAGATGAAGAACCAAAGGGAATAAAAGAAAAATGTTTAATTATAATTAGTACTGCTCAAAGTTATTATCGTTCTTTTGGGAATGATAAAGTAATATATGTTGATTTTTCTGAGAAACACAGAAATAGGTGATTTTGGTGACTTTAAAAGATTATGTAAATGATTTAGTTGATAAAAAAGAACTGATTTCTTATGAATGCTTATTATTAGCAAACTTCAATAAAAATGTAGATCGTATTGATTCGTTTTTTTGTAATAATCAAAGATATCATGATTTAATAATGTCATATGGTGATATGGGTGATGATGGAGTATGGTTGATTGTTATTTTGATAAATTTGTTATCTTGTAATTCACATATATTAAAATGTAATGATTATATAATTGATATTATTGTCAATGCTTTTTTTGAAGAAGAATATTCTATTGATTTATATCCTAGATATTTAAAAATATGTTTGTTTGATGAAAATGTTAGAGGACTAGAACAATTTTATTATATGAAGAGCATTGGTATTTTCTTTTGTAAGATAGATGATATGTTGTCAGCTATGTTAAATACTATTAATCTTTATCAAAGTGATAGTAATTTAAAGAAAGAGTTAAATGTCTATTATGAGAAAATGATTGGTTATTATTCTCCTGCTGATGGAAGTGAATTTAAATTTTTATCCTCGTTAGATGAAATATATGTAGCTGTTTTAGATAAGATGGAAGAAATACAGGAGTTTGTTGATCAATATGGTCAAAAAATATTTCAATTAGATGATTTTGAAAATATTAAGCGTATTAAGTTACTTGAAGCAGAAACTAAAGAAAGAAAAGATGAGTTTTTACAATTTTTTAGAGAAATTTCTTCAATGAATGTATCTATTATTTGCAAAATACTGAATATAAATGCTAAAATAGTCGAATGTACTAAAGAAGTAAGTGAAGTACAAACGGAATTAAAAATAGTTCCATTTAGAAAAAGAGGTAGTAAAGATGAAAACAGATGATTTTGATTACGAATTACCAGAGGAATTGATTGCCCAAGTTCCTTTGAAAAAAAGAGATGAATCTAGACTTATGGTGTTACATAAAAAAACGGGCAAGATTGAACATAAAACATTTACTGATATAATAGATTATTTAAATCCTGGAGATGCTTTAGTTATAAATGATTCTAAAGTTATTCCAGCAAGACTTATTGGAGAAAAAGAGGATACTCAAGCAGTTATTGAACTTTTACTTTTAAAAAATATTGAAAATGATATTTGGGAGTGTTTATCTAAACCTCAAAAGAGACTTCATGTTGGCACTGTTGTTTCTTTTGGTGATGGTTCCTTAAAAGCAGAAGTTACTGAACTTTTAAATGATGGTATTACACATGTAAAACTTATATATGATGGAATACTTATGGAAATTCTTGCTAATCTAGGAACAATGCCACTTCCTCCATATATTCATGAAAAACTAGAGGATAAAGACCGTTATCAAACCGTTTATGCTGAAAACTACGGCTCTGCTGCTGCTCCAACTGCTGGACTTCATTTTACTAAAGAATTATTGGACTCTATCAAAGAAAAAAAGGTAAATATTGTGCATGTAACACTTCATGTCGGTTTAGGTACCTTTAGACCAGTTAACGTTGAAGATGTTACTAAACATGAGATGCATACAGAAACTTATATTATTGGTGCTGAAGCGGCTAAAACCTTAAATGAGGTTAGAAAAAATGGCGGTAAAATATTTGCTGTTGGTACAACTTCAACAAGAGTGTTGGAATCAAATAGAAAAAAATATGATGAATTTACACCAGAGGTTAATGATACAAATATATTCATTTATCCTGGGTTTGAATTTAAAGGAATAGATAATTTAATAACTAATTTTCATCTTCCAAAATCAACATTAATTATGCTTGTAAGTGCTCTTGCAGGAAAAGAACATGTTCTTAATGCTTATAAAGAGGCTGTGTTAAATAAATATCGTTTCTTTTCTTTTGGAGATGCAATGTTGATTATTGATTGACATTGAAAAATATTCTATTTATAATATTTTTTTAGGTGGTAGTGGTAATGATAAATAATATGCTTTTTTCAAGAAGTGAAGTTGATGTTCTTTGGGAGAACGAATTAAAAAACAGAGCAATATTTTCTTATAATGATAAAGTCGCATATGCGAGAATTTTAGCAAATACTACGCTAGATAGAGTTACTCCATTTGTTGATGATATGACTTATGATTTCATAAATGATGTGATTAAAGTCGATGATGATTTAAATAATGTGTCAATTCATTATTATATGGATCTTCGTGGTAATGTTTCCACACCAGCATATGTAGATGGTGATCCAACTTTCTTTTCAATATATTTTGTTGGTGATGAGGATAAAATGCCTTTTCAAACTTATTATGAACGTAAAAGTGAAATCGCGTCTTATCTTGAGGAAAAAGAGGCTAAAATTGAAAGTAAAAGTAAAGATATTTGTTTAAAAATGGCAATGTCTTCAAAAAACAAATAAAGACACTTGAGTGTGTTTTTATTTTTGATTAAATATAGTATAATGAGAAATATAGAGGTGTTGTAATGAAGATAAAATATACATTATTAAAAGAAGAAAAAAATACAAAAGCGCGTCTTGGTAAAATAGAAACCAATTATGGTACTTTTGATACTCCGATGTTTATGCCAGTTGGAACTCAAGCTACAGTTAAAACTTTATCTCCAGAAGAATTAAAAGAAGTTCATGCGGGAATAATTCTTTCAAATACATATCATTTATGGTTAAGACCAGGTGAAGATATTGTTGATGAGGCTGGTGGACTTCATAAATTTATGAATTGGAATGGTCCAATTCTAACTGATTCTGGAGGATTTCAAGTTTTTTCTTTGGCTAAGAAAAAAGATATAACTGAAGAGGGAGTTAAATTTAAGAATCATTTGAATGGTGATAGTTTACTTTTAACTCCAGAAAAAAGTATTGAAATTCAAAATAAATTGGATTCGGACATTGCTATGAGTTTTGATGAGTGTATTGGTTGGCCAGCGACACGTGAATATGTTGAAAATAGTGTTGAAAGAACTTTACGTTGGGCTAAAAGAGGAAAAGAGGTATTTAATAATCCTCGCCAAAGTTTATTTGGAATAGTTCAAGGTGGTGAGTATCCAGATATTCGACGTCATTGTGTTGAAGAACTTGTTAAAATGGATTTTGATGGGTATTCTATAGGTGGAACAAGTGTTGGCGAGGATAAACCAACAATGTATAAAATGGTTGAATATTCAACTGAGTATTTACCAAAGGATAAAGTACGTTATCTTATGGGAGTTGGGGATCCAATTGATATAGTTGAAAATGTAATACGCGGTGTTGATATTTTCGATTGTGTAAGTCCAACTAGACTTGCACGTCATGGACATGCTTTAACACGTTTTGGTAAGATAAATCTTAAAAATGCAAAATATAAAAGGGATTTTACACCTATTGATGAAACATGTGATTGTTATGCTTGTAAAAACTTTTCTAAAGCATACATAAAGCATTTAATAAATGCTGATGAGACTTTTGGAGCAAGACTTTTATCTATTCATAATATACGTTATTTAATAAGATTAACAGAAGAGTTAAGAGAAGCAATAAAAAACGATACTATACTAGAATATCGTGATAAATTTATAAAGGATTATTATGAAACAAATAAGTAATTTTTTGATTTTTTCAATAACTATAGCAATATGTGTTATAATTGTTGTTACTTTTACTACGATTTCTTTAACAAAAGAGCATGATGATAAACTCATGTATGCGCTTAATACTAAGATTGAATATGCTTTTAAAAGATGTCGATTAGAAAATCGTTGCAGTAATGATATAACTTTAGAAATGCTTTACGAAAACGAATATATAGAAGAACTTGTAAATCCCATAACTAAAGAAGTAATTGATCCTAAAACAAAAATTAATTATGTTCATGGTGAAACTATTATTGATTATTAAAAGGAGGCTTTAAAAGTCTCCTTTGATGTTATATATCGTATTATAGTGTCCTTGAAGTTTTAACAATGATGTTGAAGTATATCCATAAACTCTTTTTAATTCTTCATTCATCGCGTCCCATGTACAATAGTATTGGTATATAGAAGCTAATGTTTCATCATCTTCATATCCTAGTTGAGAAGCGTTTATTAAAAAATAAAGTTGCTCATTAATATTTTTTATTTCTAACATATTTGGTTGCACAAAAATATGATATATTAATAAGTTGATATCAATTTCAGGAAAAGATTCTTGATATCTTTTTAGGCTTTTATCTAAAACTTCTTTGCGATCTTCGGGTATTTCTTTTATTAAATTTATTTTTTCAAGAATTTGATTTAAAAGAGGAAAATTATCTTTGTTTGTGTATCTTTTTAGTGTTGAATAATTATTTCTTTTTAAATATAGTTTTTCTAATTGTATAATTGATGGAATAAAAAGTCCGATTTTTTCTTGAACTTGGCTGGATAAATTAAGAATTGCTCTCGATTTTTTTCGTAGGGCTTCTTCATATGCTAATTTTCCTTCTTTCTTTTCTTTTATAGTTTTGGCTTTTTCATATGTTTCTTTAGCTTTGCTTTCGCTTGGTATTTTAGCACTATTGTAAAGTTTCCATGTAATACATTCTGAATCAATAACTAAAATTAAAAGCATTACTTTTTCAGTTTTATCAAAATCTTTGATTTCATTTCTAACGTGATAAAGTAGCATTTGCAAATATTTTGGAATATCATCACTATAGAATTGATTTTTTAGTTCAGTGGCTTTTTGCTTTAAGATTTCAATCTTTTCATCACTTACATTTTCAAAGCTTTTTACACCACATATATTAAAAAAGTCTGCATATAATTTAATTGTGATTTCAGGTTTCATTTTTGTTGTGTACATTATAGTTCCTCCCTTTTTCTTTTTGTGTATGTATTATATATACAAAAGTAAAAAAAATCAAGTTTGGTATTGAAAGTCATAAATATTTATGCTAAAATATATGTGCTTTTGGAAAAGCTAAATGTAATCCGCTTGGATAGTTCAATGATTATGTGGGTGTATATTTATAGAAAGGAAGTATATCATGAATTTAAAAGATATCGTAGATGCAAAAAGTATTAGAACTGATGTTCCTGAGTTTCGTGTTGGAGATACTGTAAGAGTTGACTATAAGATTCAAGAAGGTAAGACTCACAGAATTCAAGCATATGAAGGAATTGTAACTTCTATTAAAGGAAGTAAAATATCAAGAACTTTTACTGTTAGAAAGAAAAGTGGAGGAATTGTTGTTAAAAGAATTTTCAAAGTTAATTCTCCATTAGTTGATAAGATAACAGTTGTAAGAAAAGGTATGGTTCGTAGAGCTAAACTTAATTATCTTGACAACAGTGCTAAAGATATTAAAATCAAAGAAAGAAACTAATTATTGTTTCTTTTTTTTTGACTTTTTGATACAATTAGTTAGGTGAATATAGATGAGTGAAAAAAATTTAACATTAGAAGAAAAAGAAACAATAAATAAAAATACTAAAAAAGCAAGTAAGGACTTGTTTTTAGAATATATGCCTTATTTAATTATTATATTTTTTGTAGTAATAATTAGATTATTTGTGGCAACACCTGTTAATGTGAAGGGGTCAAGCATGAGCCCAACTTTACAAAACGGTGATACAATGATTCTTTATAAATTGACTAAAAATATTAGAGGAATTAAAAGATTTGATATTGTAGTTATAAAAACTGATTCTGGAGATTTGATTAAAAGAGTTATTGGTCTTCCAGGGGACAAAATAAAGTATGAAGTAAAATATGTAAATGAAGAAAAAACAGGAGTTTTAACGGTAAATGGTGAAGTTGTTGAAGAAAAGTTTTTGACTACTTCAAAAAAAATTGGAACTTGTGAAACTAACTGGACAATTTGTAGTGAGGAAATAACAGTTCCAGAGGGTGAGTATTTTGTTATGGGTGATAACAGAGATGATTCTAAAGATTCAAGAATGATTGGAACTATTCCTTTTAAAGATGTAAAAGGAACAACTGAATTAATCTTATTTCCATTTAATAGATTTGGTAAAGTAAAGAAGTATAATTAAAAAATATGGATCTGCGATATTTTCTGCAGATTTTTTTTTACAAAAATTTGTGTAAACTCACCAAATTGACTTGAAAATCGGGGGGGGTATTATAAAATAAAGAAAAGTAAGGTGTGTGTAATTTATGAAAAAGAAAAGTGCAATAATAATTGCAATTATTTTGATGTCTATAGGTTTTGCAAGTGTTTCAACAACATTAATGATAAATGGAAATGCAAAAATATCTGAAGGAATAGATGATTTTGATATATATTTTAGCAAAGCTTTTATAGATAACATAGATGTATATGAAAGCGTAGTAAGTCAAGATAAGGAGTCTATAACGTTTACAACTTCTGACTTAAAAACCTTGGGACAAACAAGTGTGCTTACATATGAAGTAACAAATAATTCAAGCAACTATGATGCAAACGTAAGTGTAACTTGTGTACCAAAGGAAGGAACGACAGCAAAATATACAAGTATCAAAAATAAATTTGATGGAAATGCATCTAAAGTTTTAGCAAGAAATTCCCTTAATGGAACTTTAACTATAACATTAAATTCTTTGCCAATTGATGAAGTGGTAGAAGAATATGTATGTAAGTTAGATTTTAATGCCTTAGAAAGAACCGAAATAGGTGTATCAGAAAAACAAGCGTCATCACCTGAATTAATTGATAACATGGTACCGGTAACGATAAATAACGATGGGGAAGTAAGAAAAGCGGACATAGCAAAAAAGTGGTACAACTATGAGGAAAAAGAATGGGCAAATGCAGTAATATTAAATGATGATTATGATTATTTAAGAGAAAACGGAAAAATAAATGGAGCAACAAAAGAGAATGATGGAGTTTTATTTGACGGCGTTGACGATTATGTAGAATTAGGATTTGAAAATTATGATTTTAAAGATGCTTTGACTTTAGTTACAAAATTTAAGGTGAACTCTTCAAATGATCATAGTCAATGTATAGTTGGAAATTGGCAAGGAGGTGGCGGAGGAATTCTTATTAATTCCTCTAATAAAATAGTTGCTGAATTATATTTATCATCTCAACAAAATTATGTAAAAGTTGAATCTAATGAAAACGTCGAAGTCGGTAAAGAGTATGTTGTAATTGCAAAATATGATGGAAAAAATTTATGTTTATTTATAAATGGTGCCTTGATTGGAAAATCACCTTTAACTGGCATGTTGAAAGCAAGTACAATGCCAATAACTTTAGGTGCAAATCCAGACCCAGTTGCGAATTGTGACTATGCTAATATGTTGTTAAAAAAAGTTGCTTTATTTGATCGAGCATTAAGTGATGATGAGATAACTAACTATTATAAAGATGATGTAATGATTACTAATAAAGCTGATTTATTAAAATATGTTAATTTTGAAGGAACGATTTCGAATAATGAAATTATTTTAGAAGAAAATATTCAATCTTATTTTGTATGGATACCAAGATATAGATATAAATTATTTAATGTAGATAATACTAATCTAACTACAGTAGCAAGTGCGGCTGATGTAGAAAGCAAAGTCCAAAGAATAGAAATTGAGTTTGAAAGTAAATATGATAAAGTTTCTAATGGTACAAAAAATGGCGAATGGTTAACTCACCCAGCTTTCAAAAGTTTTGATACAAATGGATTTTGGGTAGGAAAGTTTGAAACTGGATATAAGGGAGCAACAACAAGTGATGAAGCATTATCTAATACAAATGATTCTAATAAGATAGTTATAAAACCAAACGTATATAGTTGGAGAGGATTAAATGTTAGAAATGCTTATAATGCTTCATATAATTATAATACAACTAGTAATTCTCATATGATAAAAAATACTGAATGGGGAGCAGTTGCATACTTATCTAATTCTAAGTATGGTGTTAATGGTAAGATTAATATCAATAATAATAGCTCATTTAAAACTGGTTATTCAGCCCTTCCAAGTACAAAGCGGCAAACAAGTTCTGGAGAAACTGGCGATGGAAAAGAATATAATTCTTTATATAATACGGAAATAGGTTATCTTGCGAGTACAACAGGAAATATAAGCGGAATATATGATATTGTAGGTGGAGCACAGGAGTTTGTTGCGGCATATATTGATGGACAAACTGGAACTGACATATTTCCACTATATGATTCTAAATATTATGATGTATATCCTAAGAATGCTATAGACTATTTTTATAAATATCGTATTTTAGGTGATGCAACTGGAGAAATTGGTCCATTTTATCAATATAACGATTTTGACGGAAATTCAAGAACTCATAGTAGTTGGTATAATAGTATTTCTAACAGGCCTAGCACGATTTATTCTATTTTATTTAGAGGTGGTCCTTACTCTTCTGAAAGTGTTGCATCACAATTTCATTTCAATGTTACTTCTGGGCATCAAGCTAGTAACACTGGCTTTAGAATAGTTCTTGTGCCTTAATATCAGATTTTTTATCTGATATTTTTTATATGGGACTATTTTAAGTTGTTTCATGTTATAATTCTAGTAGAGGTGTTGGTTTATGGTTAAGGATTTATGTTTTGAAATATTGGACAAATGTCCGAATAGATGTATGTTTTGTTCTTCTAATTCTTGTATAGATAAGAATACCTTTATATCTTTAGATGACTTTAAAAGAGTAATTGATTATTTTATGTTGACTGGTGGAATAGAAGAACTATCTTTATCTGGTGGAGAACCATTATTACATCCGGACTTATTGAAAATGATTAGTTATGCTTCTAATTTAGGAATAAGAGTTACTTTATTTACGAGCGGAATACAATTTGCTAATAAATTAAGTGAGAAGGATGTTTTTTATTATTTAAAGAAAAAAGAAGATGCTTTAAAAGATATAGAACCTGATGATTTATTAACGATACATAGTGTTAAAAAATATTATGATAGGATTTTAAATAATAAAACTTATTCGGGAATACCAAAAGAAAAAATAAGAGAATTAATCAATGCAGGGCTTTCAAAAATTGTTTTTGATATTCAAGCTTATGAGTATGAAACAGATGAACTACTTATGGGAAGAAAAGAAACTTTAAGAGTTTGTCTTTTGGACTCACTTTTTAATGCAGCGTATATTGGAATAGATACTGATGTTCACTTTATTCCAAATAAATTAAACTATAAAGAAATACTTGATTTATTAGAACTTATTGAAATTGTTAAAGTTCCAAATATTAGTTTACTTAGTTTTGTTCCTCAAGGTAGAGGAAAAGAAAATGCAAATTCGTTAGAATTATCTAAGATGGAAAAAGAAGAGTTTTTTTCATTACTTGAGAAGGCAAAAAATGTGTATTCTGGAAATATAAGAGTTGGTATACCATTTGCTACCGAACAAACACATCTATGTACTGCTGGACTTCAAAAAATAGATATTAAATATGATGGAACAATTTTGCCTTGTCCAGCTTTTAAAGAGTTAAGTGAGGAAGTGTATAAAAAATATGGGATAAAGCATTACAATATATATGAAAATCTAGAGGAAGTTCATATAAGTGGAACCGGTACAAGAACTTTTCCTTTATGTAAAAAGATTTATGGTGATATATATGGAAAAAATTAAGAAACTTAAAGAAATAATTGATTCTTCTTGCGATATCGTGTTTTTTGATGGAGCAGGGACTTCTACTTTATCAGGAATAAAGGATTTTAGAGGTAAAAATGGAATATATAAAATGGATTTAAATATATCTCCAGAATATTTACTAAGTATTAATTGTTTAGAAAATAATCCTTTTTTATTTTATGATTTTTATAAAAGTAATTTGAATTGTTTAGGTGCTACTCCAAACATTATTCATGAATATTTAAAGTGTTTAGATAATCAAAATAAATTAAGATGTGTAATAACTCAAAATATTGATGGACTTCATAAAAAGTCAGGATTAACTAAAGTTTTAGAACTTCATGGTACAATTTATAAAAATCATTGTATGAAATGTGGAAAAGAGTACGAGGCATCATATGTGTTTTCTAATCATGATATACCAGTTTGTTCTTGTGGAGGAATTATTAGACCTGATGTAGTTTTATATGGAGAAAGTTTAACTGAAGATTATGATGAGGCCATAAAGGTAGTTTCTTCCTGTGAAACATTAATAGTTGCAGGTTCTTCTCTAACAGTTAATCCGGCTGCAAGTTTAGTTAGTTTATTTAATGGGAAAAATTTGATTATTTTAAATGATAATGAAACTCCATATGATAGGTGTGCTACTTTAGTAATTCATGATGATTTAAAAAATATTTTTAAAAATTTAAAATAAAGGTGAAAAAACATATGAAAAACATAAAGAAAATAGAATATAAAAGAATAAGCTATGATGAAACAAAAGAAAAGCTAGAAAAGATGATTGAAGAATTAAAAACAATTAAAGACTTTGAAAAGTTTCTAAAAATAGTTAGAGAAATAATAGAATTACAAAATGAAATTGAAGAAATGTATGATTATGCAGATATTCAAAATATGCGTGCTTTAGATGATGAATTTTATAAAGAAGAAATGGAATATTGGAATGCAACTAAGCCTAAATTTGATGTTTTATTTGTTCCTTTTTACCAAGTCATGCTTGACACTGGATTTAAAGATAAACTAAATGATGTTATACCAGAAAACTTTTTTAACACTATTTCATCTAAAATAAAAATTACAAGTGATAAAGTAGTTGATTTAAAAAAAAGAGAAAACGAATTAAAGTCTGAATATCGTTCACTAAATAAGATTTCGATTGATTTTGAGGGAGAAAGTTTAACACTTCCACGTATAGCAAAATATTTTACTTCAAATGAAAGAGAAGTTCGAAAGAAAGCACATGATGCAGTTAATGAGTATTATTATAGTCAACGGGATAAATATATTAGTATTCTTTATGAATTAGTTAAAGTTCGAAATAAAATAGCTAGGGAATTAGGATTTAATGATTATTCTGAATATAGTTTACATAGTTTAAGAAGATTTGGATATGATTATGATGACATTAGAGTGTTTAGAGACAATGTTATAAAGTATTTTATACCTCTATGTAATTCTTTGAGTGAATTTAAAAGAAAAGAATTGGGTGTTGATAAATTAACTTATTATGATACCGTTTTCTTTAGTGATTCTCCAAATTTGTTATATTCTAATGAAGAGTTGTTAGAAAAGATGAAAAAAGTATTTTTTAGTATTGATGGAGATTTAGGAAAACTATTTAAAGATATGCTTAATAATGGCTACATTGATTTTTGTACAAGAGAGAATAAAGTAAACTTTTCAATAACTAATTATTTAGTATGCGAAGCGGTTCCTGTAGTGACTGGTAATTATAAGGAAAATTATAATGATGTGATTACAACAACACATGAAATGGGACATTCATATCAAAAATATTTGGCTGGTATTGAAGATAAAAAATATATTGTTTCTCCTCTTTTAAAATATCCAACATTTGAAATTGCTGAAATGTTTTCTTATGCACTTCAATTGATTGCTACTGATTATGTTGATCCGTTATTTAGTGATGATGACAAAAAGAAATATGGTTTTTTATGTATATACAATTTAATTACAATGATGCCTTATATTTGTTTAATAGATGAATTTCAAGAAACAATTTATAAAAAAGTGGATTTGAAGCTAGAAGATATTAGTTTAATTTATATTGAACTTTCAAAGAAATATCATTTGTATGATGGATATAGTGGTAATAAAAACCTTGAAAGTGGAAACTATTATTTTAGACAAACACATGTCTATTCTGATCCTTTTTATTATATTGATTATGCACTGTCATACTTTGGTGCTTTTGCGATTTGGAGTAAATCAAGCAAAAATTTAGATGTTTTTAGAAATGTTGCAGCTGTTGCTTCTTATTATCCATTTAAAAAATTAATTGATTTATATGGAATGCCTGATCCTTTTAAAGAAAAATCGTTTGAAGAAGTTTCTATGATGTTAAAGAAAGTACTTGAAAAAAATCTGTAAAATAATGACAATAATTAAAGATAAAATTTGAACATATGCTATAATGCTTTTGGTGATAGTATGTTACTTAATGATATTAAAGCTCAAGTGCATATGTTAATGGAAGAGTGGAATTTAGGTGCCCTTGAATCTGATGCTCCATATGAATTATGTGCCTTTATTTACTTACTTGAGATAATTGAAGAAACGGAAAAGTTTGTTTATTATCGTGAAAATGGTAAACTTTTAGGCTTTGCGGGATATTCTAAAAATGGTTCAAGAAAACACGCCTTTAGAAAAAAATCAGCTAAATTTATTAGAAAGTGTTTATATAAAAGTAAGACAATAAAAGACAAACAAGCTTTAGTAAACTATGATGAAACATATGATTATGTTCCAGAAGAATTAAAAGATTATTTTGATGGAGAAGTATCCATTCTTATACTCGATAAGAAGGTTAGAGGGAAAGGTATTGGTAAAAAGTTGCTTACTGATATATTTACATTAGCTAAAAAGGATGGTTTAAAGAACTTACAAATTTTAACTGATGATTCTTGCTCTTATTACATCTATGAAACTACTGGATGTAAACGTGTTTTTGAAACAACCATAAAATCTAAAGAATATGGTAAAGATGGAAAAATGTATGAAGAAAAAGCTTATATATATGAAAAAGAGTTGTAAGGGAGTTTAGTTATGTTAGCAAATGTTTTACTTGGAATTGTTTCTATGTGTACTTTAGTTAGTTTTTTACCTCAAGCAATAAAGCTTATAAAAACAAAAGAAAGTGATGATATAAGCATATCATCTTGGGTGTTATGGGTAATTTCATCTTTATCATATGTGTTATATGCATATCTTTGCACAAATGAGTTTATGTTGAGACTTGAAAATACTTTGGAATTTTCGTTTTGTCTACTTATTTTATTTTTAACGCTTTTTTATAGGCGTAAATAATGACTCTACAAACCGTAGAGTTTTTTTCATGTGTTTCCATGATATATTTTAATCGAGGTGATGAGATGATATATTTTATAAGACATGGATTAGACGATGAAAGCTATATTGGTGGATGGAGTAATATCCCTTTAATGGATACTGGAAGAAAGCAGATTAAGGATTCTGCAAATTGGATAAAAGAAAACTTAAATATTAAAGAAATTATTTCTAGTGATATTTTAAGAGCGAGAGAAAGTGCTTTAATTATTGCAAGTATATTGAATATAGATGTAGCTTGTTTGGAGTCTTTAAGAGAACAAAACAAAGGCATATATAATGGTTTAGAAAGGAAAAAACTAAAGCAAGTTGATAAAACTTTCATTAAAAATGTGCAGGTTGATACGATTTTTCCAGAAGGGGAATCGTTAAAAGATTTATATAGAAGAATAAGTAAATTAATTTGTGAATTAAATGTTTTAGAAGATGATACTTTGATTGTTACACATCGAGGTGTCATAAATATGATTTATTATAACTCACTTGATATACCTCTTGATATGGATAAAGAAAGATTTTTAGTTACTCATGGAAGTGTTCATGAATATGATAAAAATAAAAAAATGATAAGGAGAATTTATTAGATGGAAAAAAGAATTGTTTTAACTGGTGGCCCTGGAAGTGGAAAAACAACTGTTTTAAATAGCATTGTGAATATGTATTCATCTTTAGGAGTAAAAGTAATCGTGGTAAGTGAGACTGCAACAGAAATAATTAATTCTGGTATTAAACCTTTTGGAGATGATAAAATTGATTTGCTTGATTTTCAAGAACTTGTGCTGTCTTTACAGCTTAGCAAGGAAAAGTTATTTGATAGATCGATTGAGTTATATAAGAAAAGTCACCCTGATAAAGATATTTTAGTTATCTATGATCGTGGTGCAATAGATAATAAAGCATATATTAATGATAAAGATTTTAATAGTATTCTAAATCAAGTTTGTCAAAATAGTTATTCGAGTATTTTAAATAAATATGATTTGGTTATTGATTTAATTGGAGCAAAAAGCTTTTATACTTTGGAAAATAATCATGCTAGAAGTGAAAGTGCTGATGTTGCTTTAGAATTGGGCGAAAAAACTCTAAAGAGTTGGACAGGACATCCTAAAGTTAAAATAGTTAGTCCAAAAGAAAAAATGGAGGACAAGGTTGCTGAAGTAATAAGTTATATAAATGAATTGCTTGATAAAAAAACTTTGAAAAAACAAAAGAAATATCTTATTGATATCAATGAAAGTGATTTAAATTATCTTTTTGAAAATGGAGTTTCTTCTTTTATAGAACAATGTTATTTAGTTAGTTCTAAAGATGAAGAAAAGAGGTTAAGAAAAACAACAATAAATGATTCACCTTCATATGAGTTAACAGTTTATGAAAAAAATGAAAGCGGAAAAATGCTAAAAAGTTCTAAAAGTATCTCAGAAAAAATTTATAATGAATTAAAAGAGTTTAAAATTCCTGATTCATCTGATATTAGAAAATATCGTGTGTATTTTACTTATGAAGATACATATATGTATGTAGATACCTTTGTTGATGGTGAAAAATATGAAGAGTATGGATATTTAGAGATAAATTTAAGTGATGGAGAAAGTGTTAGTATACCACCATTTATCAAAGTTTTGAAAGATGTTAGTGATGATCAAGATTATGATAATTATGCAAAAGCAGTTGGTGAAAAATCTGTAGAATTAAAAAAGGTCATCTTATAGATGACTTTTTAACTCAATGTATTTCTTTGGTTCGATATTTTCTAAGTTAACTGAAAAGTATTTACAAACAGATATTATTTTCTCATAAGAATTATTTTCGGTGTTTATAGATTTAAACTCAATGAAATTACCTAAATCAGTAACTGTATCAAATGAGATAATAAAATCGTTTAAGTATTTATAAATTATACGTTCCTTATTTATAATTCCTAAACTTTTATATCCAAGAAAATTAAGTATTTCTAACATGCTTTGTTTAATATCTATAGAAACAGAGTCTTTTAAATAGTTATTATCTTTAATCTTTCTTTTTAATGATAAGGTAATGTTGTTTTTACTTTCTCTTATTCTAAGCCAGCTATTTTTTTTGTTCATAATAAAATATTCGTCTGTTTGCTTAATTTTTTCGATAAAGGACGAGTTTGCTTTTACGTCATTTAAAATTCTTAAGTATTCATCGTCGGTTACACGAATTTTTAATTCAATTTCATCTTTTTCTTTTGTTTTATTTCCATATAGTAAATAGTCGATAGTTGTGTTTAAAGTTTCACTTAAAACGCACAGACTTTTTATATCTGGTTTAGTACGATTATTTTCCCAACTTGAAATAGCTTTGTCTGAAAAATATAAAGTTTTAGCTAATGTTTCTTGAGTATATCCACATCTTTTTCTTGCTAATTTTATTCGATCTCCAATTGTTTCCATAGGCACCTCTAACTATATTATATAATTAATCTATGTAATTTGGTATAACTTATGGTATAATCTCTATAATGATTGTGAGGTTAGGAGTAGAGGTTATGAAAAGGCTTTTAAAAATCAGTTTTGATTCTTTATTTTTTTCTTTGATGCCAATATTACAGTGGTTTTTATTAGGTCTTCTTATCGATAAAAATTTAATCAATGTGTTTTCTATAACTTATCCGTTACAATTTATGTATTCTCTTATTAAATCAATCTTTGGGGTAGCTCCTAATATTCAGGCAGAAAAAGAGAGTAATAAAAACTTTGTTATGTCAGGATTAGTTTTAGGAATATTTTTTACATTTTTAATTTTTGGATTGTTCGCCATTAATGTGGATAATTTTATTAGATTTATGAATATGGATGTTCAGATCTATCATAATTTTTGCCTTTTTTCTATTGCTCAATTAGGTTTTCATAGTATCTTTGTAATAATGATAGAAAAGTTTTATTACGAAGAAAAGAATACTAAAGCTAATATTTATATTATCTTATTTAATATCCTAAGTTTATTTTCTCTTTTTGTGTTTTCTCTTATTACAAAAAATCAAGTTATTATAACTACTGGATCTTTACTAATGATGGTGATTTTTATAATCATTATGTACATGCTAGAATTTGAAAAATTTAAAATGGATTTTAAAGTATTTAAAAGTATAAAATATGATTCTGTTGATGCTTTAGATAGTTTATTATTTTTCTTTATATATTTCTTTGGACTTTCCAATGCTTCAAATTTCGGAGTGGAGTATTTAGCAGCTTTAAATTTTGTTGCTCTTATAACTGATTGTCAGTGGGATTCATTTGCTGCTATAAATGAAGCAGCTAAAATAGATCTTGCTAAGAATAAGTATGATAATAGAAAATCTTTAAAAAATGCTTATCGTTTATTATTTATTTTATATTCAACAATTATTTTGATGTTTATAATAATGTATAATGGATATGAGTTGAACTTGGGTTTAGTGGCCATTTATCTTTCTGTTGAAATATTTGATTTAGCAATTTATCCAATATATAGTTTAAAAACTTGCTATTTAAATCTGGAATATTCAAGTGTTAAGATGACTACAAATATGTTCATAGCAAGTGGAATAAGAGTTGTATCATCATTTTTACCAATACCATTTTGTACAAGTTTAGGTCAATTAATTTCGTCTATTTATCAATTAATAACAACAAATATTTATATGAAAAAATTTAAGAAAATTAAAAGTGGGGAGAAAGAATGTGAATTTAGAACAATTGAAGGTGAGGAGAAAGAATATGAATTTAGAACAATTGAAAGTGGAGTATGATAAGCTACAAAATAAGTATGGTGATAAAAACCTGGATTCTATTAATTTTGGTGGATGTACTGATAATCCAGATGTATGTTTTGTTTTCATGAATCCAACTGGCAGAAATATAGCTTCGAGTAAAGAGTGGAAAGGTTTAAAGTCTCCTTGGGTAGGCACTAAAAATATATGGACACTTTTTCATGATGTAGATTTGTTAGATGATGATATTTACGAAAAAATTCGTTCAATTAAAGGAAATGAGTGGACGTATAATTTTGCTATAGAGGTATACGAAAATGTAAAAAAACATAGGTATTTTATTACTAATTTGGGAAAATGTACTCAAGTTGATGCTAGAGCCCTTCCTGATAAAGTTTTTAAGGAATATTTACATCTATTAGAAAAAGAAATAAAATTTGTTAATCCTAAAGTAATTATACTATTTGGAAATCAAGTTAGTTCAATCGTATTAGATAAAAAAATATCTGTTTCTCTTTGTCGAAAAGAAAAATTTATAAAAACTATTGATAACAAAGATTTTGAATGTTATTCAGTTTATTATCCTGTAGGTAATGGAAGATTTAATATAGATAAATCTATAGAAGATATAAAATGGATTATAAATTCAATTAAATAAATTTTAAAAATTCTTGAAAAAAACTTACACAAGAATTTTTTTTATGCTATAATGAGCAAGGCTCAAAAAAAGAAAGTAGGTAAAAGATGAAAGAATTAAATTTGGGAAAAGAAAAAATCAGTAAGTTGTTATTAACTTTTTCAATACCTTGTGTTATTAGCATGCTTATTAATTCAGTCTATAATATAGTCGATCAGATATTTATTGGCAAAGGTGTTGGAACACTTGGTAATGCAGCAACTAATGTTATATTTCCACTTGTTATTATGTTTAACGCTATAGCTGGACTTATTGGAAATGGAGCAGCAGCAAACTTATCATTAAAACTAGGTGAAGGAGATAAAAAGAGTGCAGCTAAGAGTATTGGTTCATCAATAACTTTAACACTTATTGTATCTCTTGTTGTAAGCGTTATTGCATATATCATGCTTCCAAAACTTGTATATTTTTTTGGATGTACAGGAAGTGTTTATAAATATGCTGTTGATTATGGAAGAATTGTTATAATTGGAGCCCCATTTATGATAATGTATTCTAGTATGTCAAGTATTATAAGAGCAGATGGATCACCTGCATATTCCATGGTTATGTTAGTTGTTGGAGCTATTATTAATATAATTTTGGATCCGATTTTTATATTTGTTTTCCGTCTTGGTGTTTCTGGAGGCGCAATTGCTACCGTGATTGGTCAAGTTGTGTCATTTATAATCGCATTTGCATATTTATTTAAAGTTAAATCAGTAACACTAAAGAGAAAATATTTTAAAATTGATAAAGATATTTTAAGAGTTTTATCTTTAGGATTATCTTCATTTATAACTCAAATGACTATTTTAGTACTTTTTGTATTTATGAATAATATGATGACTAAACTTGGTGCAGTAACTAAGTTTGGTTCAGATATTCCTTTATCAGTATATGGTGTAATATCTAAAATAAATAGTTTATATATTTCCACTGTTTTGGGTATATCAATTGGAGCTCAACCAATAATTGGTTTTAATTATGGAGCAGGTAATGAAGAACGTGTAAAAGAAACCATTAGAAAAGTATTAATTATTAATTTTATTGTGGGAATTATTTTCAATATAATATTTATATTATTCCCTAGAGAACTTGCGTCAGTATTTATAAGTTCAACTGATCCATCATATGAATTATTCATGGAATTTGCTGAATTAATGTGTCACAGTTTCTTACTTGTAATATGTTTAAATGCTTTAGAGATGACAACTAGTATTGTCATTCAATCAGTTGGAAATGTATTTAAGTCAACAGCAGTATCGTTTATTAGACAAATAATATTGCTTATTCCAATATCGCTTGTTTTAGCTTTTGGATTCAATAAAGGATTATATGGGGTAATGTATGCTGGTTGTATAGCAGATGCTATTTGCTTTGTAATAACTTCATTTATATTATTAAGTGAATATAAGAAAATTGGCATAAAAGAAAGCAAGAAAATGAATCTTGAGGCCAATACTTCAAATAGTTATAATGGAAAACATGTTATAGTAACTATATCTCGTGAATATGGTTCAGGCGGAAGATTTGTTGGAAAGCTTGTATCAGAAAAACTAGGAATTCCTTTTTATGATAAAGAAATTATAAATTTAGCTTCTAAAAAGTCTGGTTTAAATGTTGATTATATTGAATCAATTGATCAAACTAAAGGATGTTCAAGTTATATTAATAATAATGATGATTTATTATACGTAGCAGAAGAAAAAGTAATAAAAAGTGTTTCTAAGGATTCATGTGTAATTGTTGGAAGATGTGCCGATTATATTTTAAGAAAGAATAAAGATTTAATAAAAGTATTTCTTTATAGTGATCCATCATCTAAAGAAAAACGTGCAATTCTTTATTATGGATTGCAAGAAAAAAATGTTTTAAAAGAGATTGAAAAGATTGATAAAGAACGTGAAAAACATTATAAATTCTATATGGGAACTGATTGGAAAAATTTCAGTAATTATGACATTATGTTAAATGTAGATAAATATGGAGTTGAAAAAACAGCTGATATTATAGTTGATTATATCAATAATTTGAATAAATAAATTAACAATTTTTTTTATAAAAAAGTGTCAAAACTACCAAACTTAAAAATTGGTAGCTTTTTTTTGACGAATTTTAACGATTTGCATGTAAATCGATACAGATATTAAAGATCTGAGCCTCCAAATTTAAAATTTTGTAGTTTTGAAATATAAAAAAATTATGCTTAAATAAATATTCGAGAAGCAAGGGAAAGATGCTTATCACTTTCTTATATGTAGGACGTATATTTTCAGCAAAATGAGCTGTAGTAAGGAAGTGATTTATAATGTTTAAGAAATCATTTAAAACAGATGTTTTAATTGTAACTTTATTCGTTATAATTTTTATATTATTATATCTACTTTGTAAAAAAGGAATATAAACTATAAAAAAGCACCTTTTCTTTTGAAAAAGGTGCAACTACCAACTGTGGTAAGCAACAGTCACAAAAGAGACTTTGCTTCTCACTTGAATAGAATATAACATTTTTTTAAAATGTTTTCAATAGCATGTATTAAATATAATCATAATGTAAATTTTGTGAGTATTAATTAAATACCAAGAATATATAAGATAATTTATGATAAAATAATGCTGGTGATAGTATGAAAAAGTTAATCCTCTAAACATGATTATAATTGGTTTAATATTTGGCTTTGCAATAAGAATGTTTGACATATATACACAAGTATTAGGTGCTATTTTTTCTTAGATTTCAGTTTATATACTTATAGGTGTTATGATTACTTTAAATAGTAAAAATAAATGGTATGCGATGAGAGACTGTTTTTTAATGGATGAAGCTTTAATTTGTTTATTAAATGAAGAAGATTATGAATATAACGATAAAAGAAATATGCAAAAAAAATGGTGTTAATAGATCTACGTTTTATCTTCATTATGAATCAATAGGTGATTTATTAGAAGAAACTTTATGATTTATAAATAAAAAGTTTTTTGATTATTTTGAGGATACTTCTGATTTTATAACTAGTATTAACTTGTCTTCTAAAGAAAATTTGTATTTAATAAATGATATCCATATCTAAATTATATTAAGGACAATAAAAATATTTTTTGGCATCATTTAAAAGAAGAAAAACTATGAAGTCAGTAGAACGTTATGAAAGCTTAGAAAAATATGTTTTAAATCCTATTTTAGGTAAATATGATGTTCCAGCTAAAATGAGAGAATATATTTTGTCATTTTATATAAATGGTATGGCTGCTCTTATAGGAATTTGGATTAAAAACAACTGTGATATGCCAGTTGAAAAAATGATAAATATTATAAAAATATGTATAAAGGAGGAATAAATTATGAAAGTATTAAGTATAAAAGAACCATTTGCAACGCTTATAATGGATAAAGATAAAATGATTGAAACAAGAAGCTTTAAAACAAATTATCGAGGTGAACTTTATATTCATGCATCCTTAGGTAATGTTAATATTAAAGAAAGAGTTGATCTTTTTAATTTAGTGGGAAAAAGATCTATGCACAATGGTTATATTATTTGTAAATGTAGGCTTGTTGACTGTGTTTACATGAGTTCAGCTTTTGTTGAAGATATGAAAAAGAATAATTATAAGGAGTATATAGGGAATTTGTCAACCTTTTGTACCACTTTTATGGAGGGTATAGCTTT
>OIYG01000634.1_pt1 | contig 32680 bp, 36 predicted proteins | sample 1587861 | NCBI WGS metagenome assembly OIYG01 (sample SAMN03283272) | human gut metagenome | biome: human-associated habitat; material: feces | host: Homo sapiens | place: Peru | collected 2012 | reverse complement strand
CATTACAATTTAAATCGGAATTTAAGCAAAAAGAAAATGCACTTGAAACTATGGAGATATTTGTACCACTTGCATATTATATTGGGGCTTATAGAATAAAATCAGAGTTAGAAGATTTATCATTACAATATCTTAAGCCAGATATGTATAAAAAAATAACTGAGAGAAAAATGAGATTGGAAGAATCAAGTGATGAATGTTTAAAGGAAATGCTGTATAAGATTGAAGCATTGCTAAATGCTAAAAATATACCAAATGAGATAAAGATAAGAACAAAGAATATTTATGGCATATACAAAAGACTAAATGAAGGTCATAAATTATCTGATATTCATGATTTGTTAGCACTTAAAATAATGGTTGATGAAGTAGCGAATTGCTATTATACATTAGGGATGATTCATAAGGAATATCATCCAATAAATGATAAATTCAAAGATTATATCTGTAATCCAAAAACAAACATGTATCAAAGCTTACATACAACTGTATTTGGGCCTGATGATAGATTAGTTCAAACTCAAATAAGAACATTTGATATGGATAAAGTAGCATCATTTGGATTGACAGCATATTGGGATGAACAAAAAGGAAAAGCAAGGGATGTAATGCAAGAGGATTTGAAACAAAAATTTCAATTCTTTAAATCACTAACTGAAATAAATTCTATGTTTGGTGATAACCAACAATTTGTTAACCAAGTAAAAACTGAACTATTTGCTGATAGAGTTTACGTTTATACGACAAAAGGTGACATAATAGAATTACCTAAAGGAGCTACACCAATAGATTTTGCATATAAGATACATACTGATATAGGAAATACAATGGTTGGAGTATTTGTAAATGACGAATTTGTGCCAATTGATTATGTGTTGAAAAATAAGGATAGAGTAAGAATTGTTACTGATGATTTATCTTTTGGCCCTAGAGAAGATTGGATAGATAAAGCTCAAACGAGCTTAGCTAAAAGAAAAATAAGGGATTTTAATAAAAAGTAAGGAGGAAGTATGAATAATAATCAAAGAATAAATGAATTAAAACAAATATCGGATTATGTTAGAACAACTGCTTTAGGAACAATCTTAAATGCAAATAATGGACATGTTGGTGGTAATTTATCATCTGTTGAATTATTGGTTGGATTATATTTTGGTGGTTTATTTAAATTTGATCCAAATAACTCAAAAAATGAAAATAGAGATAGAGTATTAATAAGAGGACATGAGGGACCACTAAGATATACAATATTTTCATTATTGGGATATATTAATCCAGATGAGTTAAAAGGATATAGACAACTTGGATCTAGATTACAAGGACACGAGGATATGTTCTTTGTTCCTGGAGTAGATATTACACCAAGTGGATCGCTAGGAATGGTTCTTTCTTATGGAGTTGGTTCTGCAATAGCAAATAAAGACAAAAATATTGATTCAAAAACTATAGTCTTTTTAGGTGATGGAGAAGAACAAGAAGGTAATATTTCAGAAGCAGCTCGTCATGCAGCTAATTTGAATTTAAGTAATTTGATATGCATATTGGATAAGAATGGAAAACAATTATCAGGAGCAACAAGTTTTCATGATTCTGGAGCAAATATTGAAGAAATTTGGAAAGGATATGGTTGGGATGTTATAACTATAGAAGATGGTAATAATATACAAGAAGTTTTAGAGGCATATAGTAAAACACAAAATCAAATTAAACCAATTATGATTATTGCAAATACAACAAAGGCTTATGGAATTAAAAATGCTATTGAACATTTCAATGGATATCATACATTATCTGGTGCTAGTAAAAAAGAAAAAGAGCTTATAATAGAAACTTATAAAGAAATGAAAAATGCTTTAGAGCAGCAAGGATTAAGCTATGAAAGTGTTTCTTCACTTGCAAAAAAATTGGTTTCTACTCCATCTAATATAATTGTCAAGAATAACTACATTGATTCTGATGTTTATGATATACATACAAATCAAACTGGTATAAATGTGGAGGATGCTCAAGATCAATTTTTTGAAGAATTAAGAAAAAATGTAATACAGAGTCACAATAAATCAAACATATATTTTATTACACCTGATTTGATAAGAAAAGACACTGAGGCATTAGCAGATTTTAAAAACTTTACTCATTTTATTAATACAGGAATTAGAGAACAACATGCTATAGCAATGGCTCATGGAATTTCGGTAGAAAATCGTGATGCAAGAATTATATTATGTAGTGGTGATGCATTTTCATATAGGTTTATGGATCAACTTAACGCAGCAGCAACAGGTAAAAGTAATATTTTAGTTGTTGGAGAAAATTCTGGAATATTTCAAGGACATAATGGGAAAACACATCAAACTGTATCACAACCTGGAGCTTTAATGACTATACCAGATGTAGATTTTTATGAACCAGCTGACAATGTAGATTTATATAATATATATTCATCAGTCTTGAAGAAAAACAATGGTTTAAATTATGTTAGAATACATCATGGCACTTTAAACATTGAACGAAACGATAGTGATAAAGATAATATAATTGCTTATTATATTCATCAAACTGACAAAGAACCTAAACTTGTATTAATTTCTACTGGTTTTATGGGAGAAAGTGCTGTGAAAGTTGCAAAAGATTTGGAAATTAATTATGGAATTCCAACAAATGTAATAAATATGGTATGTCCAAATAAATTTGGACAAAAAGCTAATGAATTATTAGTTAACGACGCACCTATTATTACATTATATAATGGTAGTCCAGAAATACTTCCACAGCATGTATCAAGCACTATACTAAGTAGTGAAACATTACCAAGACCTAAATTTATATATGGACATGGATATTATGAAGGAACATCTGGTAGAGTTGATGATTTAATTAAACACTATCAATTTGATGAGACTGGTATAAAAACAATGGTTTTGAAAAGGATGAATAAAAATAGATGAAACAATTATTTATTTTTGATTTAGACGGAACATTATATGATGAAAGTAATCCTATTTCAAAAATCATTGATGAAAGAATAAAAAACTATATAAAACAAGAAAGAAATCTAACAGAGAATGAATATAAAAATTTAGAAAAAAATATTCCTGATTTGTTAACTGCATTGTCAAAATTAAAAATTGATAAAAATAAATTCTATGAAGAAGTATATAAAAATATAAATTACAATGAATATTTTGATAAAAATGAGAAATTAAAAAATGAATTAAGCAAATTAAATGGCAAAAAAATTATTTGCTCTAATTCGTGCGAGTATCATGTCAATGAAATACTTAAAAATTTAGGTATTGCAAAATTGTTTGACAATATTTATTGTACTGATAAACATAAAAATAAACTTGAAATATACAAAAAAATTGTAGAAAAATATAAATTATCACCAGAACAAATTTATGTAATAGGGGATAATTATATGGTTGATATAGAACCAGCTTATTCTTTAGGCTTTAAAACATTATATATAAAAAATGGAAGTGAAATAAGCAATATTGAGGATGCTTTAAAAAAAATTAATTATGAAAAGGAGAAAAATTAATATGAACAAACATTTTTTAAATCCAGAAACAATGGATATAACTGAATTTTTGAATGATATTGAGTTATTACATAAGAAAGTTGATAAAAATATAATTCATTCTTATTCGAGAATTCCTAAAAACACAAATAAAAAGTATGCAGAATTATTAGAAGATGAAAACTTGAAATTTGAATCACAAAGCGTTGATGAAGTATATGAGCAATTGGCTAAATATACTGAAGGTATGGTTTTATGGAACAATCCGGGTACTTTAACAAATGTTAATCCTGTTCCAACAATAGAATCTTTAGCTGCAAGTAGTTATTTCTCATTATATAATCCAAATGCCGCACAAGATTTATCATGTGGATTATTGATGACAACTGAACTTGCAACTATAAAAATGATAAGTGAATTGGCCGATATTGATTATAAAAAATCTGGCGGTATATTTACTTTTGGTGGCAAATCAACAAATATGCATGCAGTTAAGCATGGTATTCAAAGAATAAATAAAGATTTTAGAAAAACAGGAATAAAAGATGATATAATTGTCTTTTCAAACACTCAAGGACATATTTGTCACGTTGAAGTTTGTGGCTGGTTAGGCATTGGAGAAAACAATTGTAAAAGAATAAAGACAGATCCAATGGGAGTTGTCGATTTGAAAGAGTTAGAAAAAGAACTTGATAATGCTTTATCTTCTGGAAAAAAGGTAGCTACAATCATTGTAAATGGATGTACTACTATACAAATGACTATTGATCCTATTAAAAAAATTGTTGATTTAAGAGATAAAATGGTAAAGAAGTATAAGCTTGATTATATTCCAAGAGTTCACGTTGATTCAGTAATAGGGTGGGTATGGTTATTTTTCAAAAATTATGATTTTGCTGTAAATCCATTGAATATTCATACAAAAGCATTAAATAAAATTAAACTTTTAACTGAACAAATCAAAGATATAAAATATGCTGATTCATTTGGAGTAGATTTCCATAAAACTGGATTTTGTTCTTATCTATCTAGTTTATATATTACTAAAGATAAAACTGAATTATATTCACAGGGAGATGCTCCTAATATTCCATATGATGAATTAGAATTTGGAAATTATTCTCCATTCCAATATACTCTTGAATTATCGAGATCATTAGGGGGTCCTATATCTGCTTATGTTAATTTAAAAATGTTAGGTATCGAGGGATATCAAAAAATTATGGCAAATTTATTAGATTCATCACAATATTTAAAAGAAAAACTTGAGGAAACTGGAAAATTTGAAGTAATAAATGATTTGGATAGTAATGGATTTGTAACATTGTTTGTAGCAAAAGAAAACAATAATGTTCCATCTTTCTTTGATTTAGGTAAGGGAGATTTAGAATATGCTAAAAAATTTGGAGAATATAATTATAAGTTTTATACATATTTGCTAGAAAAAGAAAAACAAGGTATATGTTCGTTTACCATTGATTATTCATCTGGATATCATATTTTATCCAATGGAAAAAAGATTGGTGTTTTAAAGGCTTATCCAATGTCTGCACATTTTAATAGGCAGTATGTTGATAAGTTTATTGATGAATTAATGAAACACATTAATGATTTTGATAAAATAAAAGATACATTTGAAGCAAAAGAGGTTCCACATAAGCCTAGACCATTTGTATTTAGATAAAGGAGGAAATATGGAAGAAGGTTATTATATATCAACATTTTTATCTTTTGGTGAATTGCAAAATATTTTAAAGATAAAAGTTAGACACGATCATACTATTGCACTATGGAGTTATTTCGGAGATGAAATTAAGTTAGTAAAGTATTGGGAGTTAGAAAGAATAACAGGTATAAAACAACATCAAATAGCAGCATATAGTAAAGATTCTTTATTAGAACTGATAAATAAATTATTAAAAGAAGAACAATTAACATTAAAAGACATAAAAGGAATTTGGGGCACTAAAGGTATAGAAACAGATAATAAATATATGAATTATATTGATTCAAGGGTATGCTTCCATAATATTGCTCATTTATTAACGAGTATATTTTATTCAAATAGTTCTCCTTTTTCTGATAAAATTATTGCTTTGGCTTTAGATGCAGGTCCAGATAGTTGTTTTGAAAATAATGCATATGATTTGCAATACTATTCAGGAGCTGTAATAAACAATGGGAAAATTGAATTTTTGGAGGTTGAATCTCCTGCTAGATTCTGGAGTTATTCATATAAAAAATTTGGTTTAAGAGAAGGATCATTAATGGCACTAGCTACAGCAATGGATACAGAATTTTATGATTTTGACTATTCAAAATATGATAATATAACTTTTTACAATGAAGAAGCTAGAGGAAATGCACAATTTGTTGTAGAAGATATATGTAAACAAGTTTTATCTATAAAAAAAGAGGATATAGGTATAAAATGTTCAAAATTTAATACCAATTTTACAGAACAAGAAAATTATATTAGCATGGTTATGAAAATAATTTCTGTTCTTTCTGAAAGAATGGTGTTTAAGCATATTGATAAAATATTATCAACATTTAAATTAGACCCTACAGAAACAACAATTGCTTTGGCGGGAGGGTTTGCCTTAAATTGTCCAACTAATAGTGCAATATTAAAAAAATATAAGTTTAAGGATTATCAAATTCCTCCTTGTGCAAGTGATACTGGTATTGCCTTAGGAGTAGGACTAGCAGCATTTTATCCATTACTTTCATCAGGTAAAGCAACAGTAAATTTAAATACAGTATATTATGGACAATATCATGGTGGTATTAATGCTATAAATACTGAAAATAAAAAATATATAAAAAATATTAAAGAAATTACAATTGATGAAATTGCAGCCGAATTAGAAAATAATATTATGATTTGGATTGATGGTAGAGCTGAAATTGGTCCACGTGCTTTGGGAGACAGATCAATTTTAGGAGATCCAAGATATCAAGAAATAAAAGATAAGCTTAATGTTGTGAAAAAAAGACAGTGGTGGAGACCAGTTGCTCCATTAATAATGGATGAACATGGTTCAGAAATATTTGAAGATTATAGATTTTCACCATATATGTTATTGAATTTAAATATTAAACCTGAATATATAAATGATTTGATTGCAGTAGCTCATCATGACGGAACAGCGAGAATTCAAAGTGTTAGTTCAGAGAGCAATAGAAATTTATATGAGTTATTAAAATCCTTTTACAAAAGAACAGGAATACCGGTTTTATGTAATACTTCTTTAAATGATGCTGGTGAACCGATTGTTAATAATATTAATGAAGCAATTCAATTTGCTTTACAAAAAGGTATAGATGCCATTTATGTAGATGCTAAATACAAAATTGAATTATGTCGTGAAGAAAAATTAATTAATTCTGGATTTAAAATGAGAGAATTAACATATCATAATCCTCCAAAAGGATTAGATGTTGAACAATTTGTAAAAGGCGAAAATCCTTTTGGACTTTCATTGGAAGAAGTAACATATTATTTTGATAATCCAAACTATTTCTTTGACAAATCTTTAAAAAATGAAGAAGATACAAAATATATAAAGAAAAAAACTAATGAATATTTAAAAAAATATCCAAATGGGTTAAAAAGGTAATATGAAACTAAGTGAGCTAGAAAATCGTGATTTATTTAATTATATGTTATTTTATAATAAAATGACTGTTGAAGAAAAAAATAAGATTAATTTTGTGGTTTATAAAAATCATTTGATGTATTTAAAGGAAAATAATACTGAAAAATACAATTATTATTATACTTTTTTAGAAAAAATGTTATATGATATTAATACTTCTTTTGATAAGGAAAGAAATATTGAAATTAATAGCATAAATGATATAGTTATATTGTTTAATAATATTATGAAAATAAAAAATGATTTTTTTGAAAGTAGTTTAGAACTGAATAATATTTTAACTAATAATGGATTATGTCCTCTTGTTTTATATGCTTTTAATAATATCATTTACAAAGTTCCTGTAACTGAAAATGATATAAAGAAAATAATCGAGTTTTCACTTATGTGTTTATATAGGGTAGTAACATTTAAAAATTCAAAATTAGAAAATTTATTACTATTGAATGATACTGGTGCTATATCAAATATTTATTTGAACAAAAACATAATTATAAAATATCCAAAAACTGTTGCATCTAAATTATTTTTGATGCAACAGGAAATGGATGCATACAACTATTTATCAAAGACAGAGTTAAATAAATTTTTGCCTGAAAATTATACATTTGATACTGTTAATAAATATTTGATGCATAGTTTTGTAAATGGAGAGAATGGAGAATACTATCTTTTTAATCATATTCCATTTACGGAAAAACAAATATATTCTTTAAAACTATTTTATTCCACATATTCATTATTATTTAATAAAATTATTTTAGATATTCATCCAGGTAATTTTATTTGGTGTGAAGAAAAACAGCAATGGATTATAATTGATTTGGGTGTATTACCAACTATTGGTAAGGAATACTACGAATTTGAAACATTTGAAGAATATTTTGATAATATATGGTTAAAAAGAGAAGAAACAATGAAGAAAATTCCAATACGCTCATTGGATTTAGTTATCGATTTAGATGTGAAAGATAAGGTGTTAAAATATGAATAGAATAGGTATAGATGTAGGTGGTACTTTTATAAAAGGTGGTATTATAGATAACAAAGGAAATATTTTATTTTCTACTAAAGTTCCAACTTTTAATAATAATGAAAAAATTAGTGTTGTTGATAATTTATATAATTTAATAAATTATTTGTTAGAAAAAAACAAAAGTATAAATGATGTAACTCCATCATTTATTGGATTAGGAATACCTGGAATTGTTAATAGAAAAAAAGGTTTGGCTGAATTCTCTGGAAACTTATCATGGAATAATGTTCCTATAATTGAATTATTGAAAGAAAAAGGAATAAACATCCCTATGAAAATTTGTAATGATTCAAGATCTGCTTGTATAAGTGAAATGATGTTTGGAGCAGGTGTGAAATATAAAAATGCCGTTGTTATGACAATAGGAACAGGAATAGGTGCTGGAATTGTTATAAATGGAAAATTGTTTGAAGGAAATGGTGATAAAGGTGGAGAAATTGGACATTCATTATTAATGATGGATGGTGAATTATGTACTTGTGGCAGACAAGGTTGCTTTGAGGCTTATGCGTCTGCAAAAGCATTAATTAGATATACAAAAGAGGAATTGTTATATAATAAAAACTCTTTGATGTGGAATCATGTTTATGGAGAAATTGAAAATGTTGATGGAGCCTTAGCTTTTACTTATGCTAAATTGGGTGATAAGTCAGCTAATAATGTAATTAATAAATATGTAAAATATTTAAGCGAGGGCATATTAAATATATGCAATTGTTTTAGACCTGAAGTAATAATAATTGGTGGCGGAATTTCAGAAGCGGGTGATTTTTTATTTGAAAAAATTAATGCGTATATTGCTGAACGAAATTATGGCTACAAATGTACTCCACCGGTTAATGTTATTCAAGCAAAACTTGGTAATAGTGCTGGAATGATTGGTGCAGCATTTATGAATGAATTTTTAAAAGATGATGACAATGAATAAGTTATATAGTGCATTAAATAGAAGTAATGATATTAATACTATTGAAGCAGATAATTTTGAAGAAGCAATAAGGATCGCATACAAAGAACCAGCATATGATTTCTTTCATAATTCTGAGTTATTAGATGTAAAAAATAGATTTAGAATTTTTAGATATAGAAATATCGAATATCTTATAAAGTATATGAGTCCTAAGAAATCAAAAATTGAAATGTCTAAAACTTTGCAAGCTTCTAAATTAATAACTGGTAAAAAGGTTAATAATTTTCAACTTGAGGTTATTGAACCTAAGTTGTATAGTGTTGACGGAAATTATTATATTGTAACTAATTATAAGGGAAATACATTACAAGAATATTTATATTCACAAGATGAATCATGTTTTACAATAGATGATTTTGAGAAAATGTTAAAATTATTATGTGAATTAGGAATTGAATATCCAGGTTTCTGTCCTAGAAATATGGTTGTTTCTAGAGAAGAACAAAAAATTTATTTATTTGATTTTGAAAATGCTAATTTTTTTGAAAAAGTACAACATTTTAATTTGCTTTATAGGACGAATTTATTTATTAATTGGAGCTATTTGTATGATTTGAATTTAATAAAAAATGTAGTAGACAATTTGGAAATACAAAATGGTATAGAACCACAATTAAATACTTATGAGTCTGATTTTAAAGAAATATTAGGGTATTCTGGAAATGATTTAGAACTAAGGAAAAAAATCATGGAAATAGTTTTGATTGCGGAGCAAAAAACAAACATTAAATATGACAATTATTGCTTATTACCTATTGATATGGCATCAATTATTTCGGATTTGTTTGATTTTAATATGGATGCAATAATGGATATGACATTTTATGCAATTAGAAAGACAAATCAAAAGCTATATGAAAGAATTCTAGTGTTATTTAATGATACTATTATTCAAGCATATCAAAAAAAATTAAGATTAGATTTGGCATTATTACCAGTTTTACTTTATTCTATTGATTCTGTAAACTCGAATGATAATTTCAATAGTAAATTAATTTATTATTGTTTTAACAATGATATAAAATGTTTTTATGAAAGATTGAAAAACAAATTGGAGATAATTTTCAAAATTATCTATCCAACTTTTACAAATTCAAAATTAGATATTGAAAAAATAGGTGAGTATTTAATGAATATTGGCAATTCTAGCCATACATTAAATGATAATATAAATGATAAATTTGACAAAAATAAGATTAGGTGTTATAATAACACAAATTTTCGTTAAGGGGGGAATTTTATGTTTAACAAAGAAGAAACAATTAAATATTTATTAAAAGGAATTACTGATGCAGACGAACAAGCTATCAGAGAAAAAGTTGAAGAAGTTTATGATGAGGGAAGAACATTAAGAATTAAATTTGGTATGGACCCATCTTCGCCAGATATACATCTTGGACATGCTGTATCATTAAGAAAAATAAAACAATTACAAGATTTAGGCCATAAAGCTGTTATAATTATTGGCGATTTTACAGGTGCAATTGGTGATCCAACAGGTAAATCAAAAACTCGTAATCAACTTACTAAAGAACAAGTTGAGGCAAATGCTAAAACTTATTTTGAACAAATATTTAAAATTATAGATAAATCTAAAACAGAAATTCATTTTAATAGTGAATGGTATAATAAAATATCTTTTTCTGAAGTTTTAAATTTATGTAGTAATATTACTGTAGCAAGAATGCTTGAAAGAGATGATTTCAAAAATAGATTTGATTCTCATAAACCTATTTCATTACATGAATTCATTTATCCATTAATGCAGGCTTATGATTCTGTTGTTGTTAATTCCGATATAGAGATGGGTGGAACAGACCAAACCTTTAATATTTTATTGGGAAGAAACATTCAAAAATACTTTAATAAACCACAACAAGTTGCTTTATTTGTTCCATTGTTAGTTGGGCTTGATGGAAAAGAAAAAATGAGTAAATCACTTGGTAACTATATTGGTGTTGATGAAGATGCAAAAACTATGTATGAAAAAGTTATGCGAGTTCCAGATGATTTAATAATTAATTATTATAATTTAACAACAGACTTACATCCTGATAAAATAAATTCAATTCAAAAACTATTACAAAATGGTGAAGTAAATCCAAGAGATATTAAAATGCATTTAGCAAGAAGTATTGTATCTTTATATCATACAGAGGAAGAGTTAAAAGAAGCTGAAGCTAGTTTTCAAGCAATATATCAAAAAAAGGATGTAAATAACATTGAATTACCAATTATAAATTATGATAGTAGTTTAGTTGATGAAAATGAATTATATTCATTAATAGATTGCATCTTTTCTACAGGAAAGTATAAGTCAAAAAGTGAAGTTAGAAGATTGATTCAACAAGGTGCAGTAAAATTAAATGGTGAAAGATTTGAAGATTTGGCTTTTAAACCTATTGATGGAACAATTATTCAAGTTGGTAAAGGTAATATGTTTAGATTAGCACAAAATCAAGAAGTAAAGAAAACTTTAATTAAAAAATAATCGAAAATAGTGCAAAAAAGATAGTTATATGATATAATATAATTGTCTTATATTAAATGAATGTTGATTAATGATAGAGTAGATTGTGTTAGTTATATTTTAGAGAGTTTAAGTTTGGTGAAATTAAACATATAATACAATCGAATTACACATTATGAGTTTATTAGTTAGTTACTTTATAACTTTGAGTGTATGATTATTAATCATAAATTAAGGTGGTACCGCGATAATTCGTCCTTATGGGATAGAAATTATCGCGGTTTTTTTAGAAGGAGGAATGATTATGAATAAAAAAGACCAAATAGATTTAATATTAAGAAGAACTGTAGAAGTTCATAATAAAGATACTTTAATTAAAAAATTAAATAGTGGTAAGAAATTGGTTGTAAAATTCGGTGCTGATCCGTCTAGACCAGATTTACATTTAGGACATACAGTACCACTTAGAGCATTAAAAATATTGCAAGAATTAGGGCATGAGATTGTTTTTGTTATTGGAGATTTTACTGCAATGATTGGAGATCCATCTGGTAAATCAAAAACAAGGCCATCACTAAGTTTTGAAGAAACTAGAAAAAATGGAGAGACATATTTTAAGCAAGTTGCTAAAATACTAGATCCAAAAAAGATAAGAATAGCTTATAATTCTGAATGGTTAGCAAAAATGTCTTTTGAAGATGTGATTAATTTAACTGGAAAATATACTGTTGCAAGAATCTTAGAAAGAGATGATTTTAACAATAGATTTAAAAATAATATTCCAATAGGAATACATGAATTTTTATATCCGTTGATGCAAGGATATGATTCAGTTGCGTTACATGCAGATATTGAAATAGGTGGAACAGACCAAACATTTAATTTATTAGTAGGTAGAGAACTACAGCGTGATTATGGACAAGAACCACAAGATGTTATGTGCTTTCCATTGTTGGTTGGACTAGATGGTAAAGAAAAGATGAGCAAATCACTTGGAAATTATATTGGTGTTGATGAACCTGCAGAAGTAATGTATGAAAAAGCAATGAGAATACCTGATGATGTATTAATGAATTATTTTAAATTGACAACTGATTTAAATCTTGATGATATTGAAAAAATAATGAAGGAAGATGTAGTAGAAGCTCATAAGGTATATGCAAGAGAGATAATTAAAATGTATCATGGTGAAGAATTTATTTCACTTGCAGAAAAAAGGTATTCAACTGTTGCAAATGGTGGCATTCCAGAAAATATTGAAGAAGTAGAAATAGATAAATCTTTAGTTGAAAATGGTATCTTACTAACTGATTTATTAGTTTTAACAAAAATTGTTCCATCTAAATCTGAAGGAAGAAGAATGATAGAGCAAAATGGTATAAGTATAAATGGTAGTAAAGAAAATGATGTAACTAAACAGATTACTATTGATGTTTTTGAAAATAATGCATTGGTAATTCAGAAGGGCAAAAAGCAATTCAAAAAGATAATTTTAAAATAAAAAAATAACAGAAATGTTATTTTTTTAATAATTTATCAACACTATAATTATACTTTTTTGCAATTTTATAAATTGATTCAGTTTGAATTAAAATATTGCCTGTTTCATATGATGAATAGCTTGAGGAGGAAATGTTTAGAAAAGAATAAATATCTTTTTGTTTAAGCAATTTTTCGATTCTCATTTTTTTTAAATTTTTTCCAACAATAATAGAACTGTCTTGATAAGAAATAAAAATATTATTATTCGTAATATTCATAATGTAATCAATTGAGCATTTGTAATAATTACATAATTTAATTAGTTTTTTTAATGGAATTGTGTCTTTTCCATTTTCCCATCCAGTATATGTAGATCTTTCAACATTTAATATTTTAGCAACATCCTTTTGTGTTAATTTCTTTTCTTTTCTTATTTGTTTTAGTCTTTCAAATTTCATTATATTTCCCTATATACTATCGTTTTCTGTTCTACCTAATACCCAATCTATTGAATGTTTGCTTATAGCACATAGATTAATTAATATTTCAGATATTATTAATTTTTCTCCTCTTTCATAACTTGCTAAAGCAGAGAATGAGCAATTTAATATATTCCCAAGTTCACGCAGTGAATAGTTTAATTCTTTTCGTATCATTAATAGTCTTTGACCAATTTCTTTTAAATTTAAGTTTGTTGTTTTTGTTATTTCTAATCTTCTATTTGTTAGTTTAAGTATGTAATCTATATTAACTTTGTAAAAATCAGCTAACTCTATCATTCTTTTTGTTGGAATGGGAATTTTATTATGCTCCCATTCGGAATAAGTTGATTCAGAAACATTAAGTAATTTTGCAATTTCTTTTGATTTTAAATCCATTTCATCCTTTAGAATTTCTAGTCTATTTTCATTCATAATACATCACCCATACAATAATTTTTACATTTTATTTTGTATTATTTGTTTTTCTTCTCTAAATATGCACAAAATGTGATATAATATTATGTAGAAGTATTATGAAAGGAACGTTTTATTATGAAAAAAGAGATGGTAAAAGAATTAAATGATGAGTCAAAAGAGATGATAAAAGTGTTAGATGATGAATCAAAAGAAGAAAGTCTTGCAGAAAAAGTTATTGATTTATGTTTGTGGTATCAAATTGAAGATTCTCATAATATGATTAAAATATTTGAAAGTGAAATTAAGATACTTGAAATGCAAAAAGAAATGATTTTAAGTAACTGTACTTTTAAATTTCAAAGAAAAAAAGTAGAGAAAGAATTAGAAGAAATAGATAAAAAAATATATAGATTATATGAAAATGTTGGGGAAGAAATCACACTTATAGAAAGAATGAAAGATGCTATTGCAGGAAGAAAAGATGATGAAAATAAAATTGATGACAAGACTAATGATTTAATAAGCTACTATGATTTATTGTCTTATCTAAAACATGGAATTATATTTAAAAAGGTTTCTTTAAATGAATTTAATAAAGAAATATTTTATGTTTATGACAATGAAGGAAACTATGTTATTGAAGATAAAACAAAGGTAGGAAATCAATTTACTACATATCTTGGAGAGTTTGATTCTGACAATAACAAGTTTAAAAAGAACATAAAAATAATAGAAAAGTAAATTATTAAATAAAAATGTGATATAATTTTTAAGAGTACGGTGGTTAGTGTGAGAGGAAATGATGATGTAAGATTTTATGTAGTTTTGTTAATTATACAGGTAATATTGTCAATAATATATGGTGTTTATATAATTATTGATGAAAGAAAAAAGTGGCAAAAAAGAGAATTTTTTAAATATACACTTCGTTATGAAATGGATTATTTTCTATATATAGATATGGTTAAAAAAATGAGAATAGTGTTGTTTAAAAAGAAAATGCAATTATTTTTGTTAAGCATTTTGGTATTATTAAGGAGGATGTTTGTATGGAAGAAGAATTAATAATTCCAATTTTATTCTTTTTTATAGCTGCTTTAGGTGGTATATGTTTATTGATATTTTGCTTTAGAAAAAATGATGATGGCTATGATTACGATAAGATTATAAGAATGATGCATGAACAAACTGAAGAAAATTTGGATGCACTTTCAAAGATGAATAAAGAAAAAGATAAGATAGAAGAAAAAATAAGAGATAAAAAGAAAAAACTTGGTATGAAACTTGTTGATAAATAAATAATATATGGCGTTTGATTATGAATATGAATGATGTGAATGAAATATTTAAGGTTATACTTTTTGTGGTATTAGCCGTGCTTGTGATTATTTATGTTATATATGCGATAATTAGGGGAATATTAGCACTTATTACAATATATAAGATAAATAAAAATAAAGAATTTTGACATATAAAAAGATTAATGCTTATTTAGCATTAATCTAATTTTATCTTTTTTTTGAAAGAACAATTCTATGATTGTATTTATCAAAGTCTATTTCCCTAGTTGAATAATTATATAATCTTTCTAATGAGATCAACTTATTTGGAAGAGTTTGATTTTCATCCAAGCAACTTAAATATAATTCAATAAATTCTGCTGGTGGGTTTTCTTTCTTTATTGCGTGTCTATAATCATCATTTAACATGGTTTTAAGTGCTTTTGTTCTTGATACTCCTGGTAGTCCATAATAAGAAAAGTAAAAGTCTTTAATTCTCTCTAAAGCTAAGTGATATGCATGGTTTGCATAAATGTCATTTTGCTCTATTAGATTTTTTAAATCATCAAAGAAATTATTAATTATTGCCAGCTGTTCTTTAGCTTCTTCTTCAGATAGACATGGCATAGGCAAAGAATGTATAGCTTTAATATAATCTTGCAATGTTTTAATTTTACCATTTTTATCTAAAATAATATCACCATACACTATCATAGATACTACAGCATTTCCTTGATTTTTAAACTCGTTTAAGGTTTTTGAATACATGCTTTCTAATCTTTTTTCAAAGTATTCAATTCTAATACCATTTATAAGTGCTGAACCTCTTATTTCTTCTTCTAAGTTATTATTAAATATAATATGCAAATCAATATCAGAAAACTGATTGCCAAATCCAGTTTGATTGCTACCGTAAAAAATAATACCTTCAATATCTTTACTACTCAAATACCCCATTTTATTCACAAATTCCATAATTACATCTGTGAATTTTTGCATATTTTTCCTCCTGACTATATATTATAACATTTATATGTAGAAAAGTCGCAAAATTTACGTAAAATGTATAAAAATAAGCTTGAAATGTTATTTTGTTAACTTGTATGATGTTTTTGTGAAATATTATCATATATTTTTTTACTCAAAAATATTGTTTAAAATAAAAAATAGGTGTATAATAATAGACCAATCGAGAGAGGAAGTTTTATATGAATTTTTATCTAAATCTTTTTTTGTCTAACAATAATTTAAAGTATGAAGTTGAATCTTCTAATGGCATAATTCCAACAGTTGAAAATAAAAATGATAGAATATTAGAAAGAGAAAGTAGAACAGTAGATAATGTTAGATTAAATATAGTAATGTTTAATTTAGCTTATCCAAAAGCAATAGAAGATGTGGTTAATACTCCTGACGATATAATGGAACAACATTATGATACATCTTTGATTTTAGAAATATATGATGATGAAGAAAAGAAACTTTATACATTTTATGATTTGCTATATTCTACTAACAAATCATTAGATAATGCAACGATTGAATATAATAAACTACATGAAATAATTTTTAGTTCTGATAATGCGAAAGATCTGCTTAATAGTATAGTAGAATTGACAAAATAACGAAATAACACGAAAAAAACCAAATTTGACATGAAATGACATGAATTTGACACGAAAAAGACTTGCTTTCTACACGTCAAGTAGTATAATAGAGTAAACTTGAAAAAAGTATGTCCAAAGAGATATTACTTTCTTTAAGTTTTTATTAATTTAATATTGTTTTTGCTCTAAAAAAATGTGTTTTAGGGCTTTTTTTGGTGGAATTACAAAAAAAAATGATAAAAAATGCTTGACAAATCCTAATAAAAGTAGTAGAGTAAATCCCCTAATTAAAAAAGCGAGAGGTTTCTAAAGCGGCTTATTATTAGGAAATAAGTTTAGGTGGTGAAACAAATGAAAAGATTATTATCAAGAAAGGGAACAAACAATTACTTTATTCTAACACAAGTAAAAGCAAGTTGTGATTTTTTAGTGTCTTATTTAGTGAATATTTTTATTGAAAGAGAGAAATGCCTTAGGGCTAATTTCCCTCTTTTTTCTTAATTTAGGATTTATAGGGGGTTAGCTATGGTTGAACCAATAGTTTTAGAGTTTAAGATTGATGACATATATATTGATAATCCTTTATTATCAAAAAATGATTTACTAAAATATGATACTGAATATTGCTATGAAAAAGTTACAAAGGAAATTGATAGGTTTATTAAAGCTCAACTTAATTTTCCAAACATTAAAAAACCAACGATAACTTGTAATTATGAAGTTAGATATGAATGTTTTGTTCCTAGAAAAGTTGATAAAGTAGGAGATTATGTAACAAAGAAAATTACACAAGAAGAACAAATTAGGGAATTGTATAGTGAAATAACCTCTTCACTAAAGTTTTTAAGCAAACTAGAATTTAAATATTTCTTAATATGTTTGTATTATAAGGAATCACAAGCAGAGTTTATGAGACAAACAGGTGCTACAAGAACTTCATTTTATCAAATTAAAGATAGTTGTGTTGTGAAGATGGCTGGTGCTATGGGATACACAAAAGAAATTTAAAATCAGTATAGTGAAATGACTATACTTTTTTTATTGAGTTTAAAGTGATCTCGTAAAAAAAACTTAAATAAGATTAAGAAAGTGAGGTGATTAAATGGAACAAATTAAAATATCATTATCACATGATACGAAGGATAGTGTGGTGAGAAGATCTACAGAACTTGGATTATCTGGTACATCAGAATATTTTAGACTACTAGCTGATTTAGATATTTCAGTTCAAAGATACCAAAGTTTAGTTACATATATTAATTTACTTTATAATAGAATCTGTGAAACTCAACAAAAACTTGGTATTTATGCAACAGCTTTACAAGAAGTGCCAATTATTAATTTGCAAAATATGTCTTAGGGGCTGACTTTTTTTGAAATCCGTGTTAAAATTATTTTAACAAAAGGAGGGATTTCTTATGAAAAGAAAGAAGATAATACCTCTTGTGTCTATTGTAATATTAATTGTACTTATAGTAGTAGGTGGTACAACATTGTTTATTTTTAAAACAAGGGATAAAGAAAATAATGTATCTAAAAATGAAAAAACACAAATTATAGAAAAAACTAATGAAACATTAAGTGAAGATGAAATTATTAATTCTGAAGATGAATTACCTATTGATAATGATGTTATAACTAATGGGAATCAAGTTGAAGAATCTAAAAATAATAATTCTTCTAATGAAACTAAAAGTAATAATGATCTTAATAGTAAACAAGAAGTTGGTAATAAAACAGATGATACTAATAATAAAACAGATGATAAAGGTTCAACTATAATTGAAGTTTCAGAAGAAGATACAAAAAAGAATGATGATCCAACTCAAGATGAAGAATACAAAAGAATAAAATCTACTTGTGAGTTTTTTACAAGAGAGGAATGTCAAAAGGCATTACCTGATATTCAATTAAAATATTTAGATGATGAACATGATATGGTCTCTGCTTCTTGCAAGAGTTTTGCTTATAAGGGACAAATAGTAGGTTATAGAGTTCTTTTAACTTATGGAGATGGAAAATTCTTTTATAATAATTAAATATATGATGGCACAACTGAAAAGGTTGTGTTTTTTAAAGGGGGAAAATAAAAATTGAAAAATAAATATAAGTTGGCACTAATGTTTTTTGTTAGTGTCTTTTTTATGCTTGCTGGTTATACAGAAGTATCAGCAGCAACATTAACTCAAACACCAGTTGATAATTGGTATTATACAAGACGTGGTGGTGGAAAACCTTATATGTCTGCGCAATGGAATTTGTATGATTTAGATGGTAAAACTGCTTATTGTATAGAACCAGGAGTTAATATTACAACTTCTGATTATGAAGGAGCAATCGGTTGGATTAATTCTCCTTATTCTGATGAAGTTAATAGAAAAATTCAATTATATGGATATTATGGATATAATTATCCTGGACATGAAAATTTAAGATATAGAGCAGCAGCTCAATCATTAATTTGGGAAGCTACTGGTGGGCAAATAATTGAGTTTTGGACAGAAAAATATGGAAATGGAAATTTCATAAATTTAAATACTGAAAGAAATGAAATTTTAAGATTAGCAAGTACACATTATGAGGTTCCTACATTTGACAGTGATACTAAAGACGCAGTAATAGGGGAAACAACAACTTTTACTGATACAAAAGGTATATTATCAAATTTTGATGTAGTAAAAAGTTCAGATGCTAGTGTATCTATTAATGGAAATACTTTATCAGTTACACCGAATGTTGTCGGAAATATTACTGTTGTGCTAAAGAAAAAAACATATACACAAGATCCTACCATTATTTTTGTTGGTAAAGATGCTACTTCGCAAAAGATGGGAATGTTTGGAGTTGATGATCCAGTCTTGGTAAGAGTTAAACTGAATGTTGTTGGTGGTTCATTAAAAATTAATAAAAAGGATTTAGATACTAAATTAAGTAAACCACAAGGAGATGCAACATTTAAAAATGCTGTTTATGAATTACTTGATGAAAACTATAATTTTATAACAGATTTGATTATAGATGATTCTTTTAGTGCTAAAACAGACAAAATTTTATCACCAAATAAAATATATATATTACGAGAAAAAACAGCAAGTGAAGGATATTTACTTGATAAAACAGAATATAGATTTAAAATTGATAGAGATAATCTTGATATAGAGATGGATGTTTATGAGGATGTTATAGAAAAAACAGTAAATATTTATAAAGTATTTGCAGATGGTTCTACGACAATATTAAAGGGGGAGCCTAATGTTTCGTTTGAAATATATTTGAAGTCAACTGGAGAGTATTATAAAACAATTAAAACTGATGAAAAGGGTTTTGTATCTGTTAAGTTACCTTATGGTAAATGGATATTTAAACAAGTATCTTCAACATCAGGCTTTGAGAAAGTTAAGGACTTTGAAATCGTGATTAACAATGATTCAGATGAAGATATAACTAAAATAATTTCTAATGCTGAAATTAGAGCAAAATTAAAGCTAATAAAAGTTGATAGTGAATCACGAAAAATATTAGTTAGAGATGGAATTAAATTCAGAATTAAAAATCTTGATACAGGAGAATATGTGTGTCAAAACGTTACATATCCAGGTCAAGAAAAAATCTGTGTTTTTGAAACAAAAGATGGTATGTTTATAACTCCTTATGTTTTAGGACATGGAAATTATCAAATAGAAGAATTGGAAGAGCAAAGTATTACTGGATATATTTGGAATAGTGTACCATTAAAATTCAGTTTTGATGAAAATAGTAAATTTATTCAAGATGATGAATTTGGACTTATGTTAGAAGTTCAATTTGAAAACAAAGAGGTTAAGGGAGAAGTTGAGATTAAAAAGGTTGGTGAAAAGCTAGTTATAGAAAATGGAACATTTAGGTATGAAGAAATAGAGCTAGATGGAGTACATTATGACTTAATTGCTGATGGTGATATTTATGCTGGAGATGGCACATTAATTTACAAAGATAAACAATTAATAAAATCTTTTGTTACAAAAGATGGATATTTTAAATTGACTAATCTATATTTAGGTAAGTATTGTTTAATTGAAACTAAGACAGTTGGAAACCATGTATTAAATAGTAAACCATATTGTTTTGAAATAAAATACAAAGATCAATATACTGATACAATTAAACTAATAATAAATCAAAAAAATTATTTAGCAAAAGGGGATTTTGAATTATCTAAAGTTGATTTATCTACTGGTGAACCTGTTGAAGGTGCTTTAATTGAAATCTATACAGAAGATGATATTTTAATTTATAGTGGAAGAACTGATAAATTAGGAAAACTTTATGTAAAAGGTTTGGAAAGCGGTAAAAAATATAAGTTTGTTGAAAAGGAGGCACCAGAAGGATACATATTAAATGATGAGATTCATGAGTTTGAAATTTTAAACAATGGAGATATAGTAAAAGATACTTTATCAAATGAAAAAATTGTTATTGATGTACCAAATACATTTGCTAATGATTACAAAATATTAATACCAGTTTCATTATGTGGATTAGGTATTGTATTAGTTTTACTTTCAAGAGATAAAAGAAAAAAGAAATAAAATATTAAAAGGGGGAAATTATGAATAGTGAAAATAAATTTACAGTAATAGGAAGACTTACAAAAGATCCTATATTAAGAGAAACAAAAGATGGAACGAAAGTTACTAATGTATGTGTAGCATGTGAAAGGGATTATAAAACTAAGGAAGGCGAAAAGATAGTAGATTTTCTAGACTTTACTTTATGGGATAAAAATGCCGAAAAAATATGTAATATTAGTAAACAAGGTTCGTTAATATATTTAAATGGGTATAATACTGTTAAAAATTATGGTACTGATGAAGAACCTATTAAGGCTTTCAATCCAATAGTAACAACTTATAAGCATTTAGCTTATTCACTTTCAAATCCAAAGGAAGAAAAAGAAACTTCTGATGAAATGGAAAAATAATGATAGATAAGAACAAAGAATATTCATTAAATGAATTACTTGATATTTATGATATGTATAATATTGATTTTAAATATTATGGCAATAACAAAAATGGAGAATTAGAATTGTATTTAAAAACTGATACTGATAAAGTGTCAGTTTTTAAGTCTATCTCAAAAATATCAAAATATGACTATTTAAAGTTAAGTGAAAAAGAAGCAAGAAATCTATATTTTATATACGATAGAGAGGTGAATGAGTTGGAATTGGATATAGTGGCAGTAGTTTTACGAACTAGTGATGTTAATATCCCAGCAGGTAGATATACTTTAAAATCACTTGATAAACTAACTAAAGAACAAGATGTAGAAGAACGAAGTGAAAGTGAATTATCAGATGGTATTGCTTATATTATAGTTGATAATAATACAGCATGTACTTTGTATGATGATGTTTATTTGTTTGGAAAGAATCAAGATGGTTTAATTGCTAGTTTAGAAGAAAGAATAAAAAAGGAAAAAGATGGGTTAATACATGATAATTTAAAATTAATACTTAATTATTTTAATGATTTGATAAAAGAAGAAAAAGTATTATAAGAAGGGGTTGGTTGATATAAAAAAGAATAAAAAGATTGTATCTATTATAAATGATATTAAAAAAAATGGTATAAAAGTTATGACAATAGTTATGAGTTTAATATCATCTTTTTTTCTAATAACTAATGTATATGCTGTTGAAAAAATAGAAGGTGGTAATGTAACTATTGAAAGTCTTGGAGCGATAATTAAAAGTTTAGCTACTAAAGTTCAGATATTTGGTATAGTTTTGTCATTTATTGCTTTAGTTGTTTTTGTAATTCAATTTATAATTGGAGATGATGAAACAAAACAAAGAAGAAAAAAAACTATTCTTTATACATTAGGGGGAGTAGCACTTTTAATATTAGTTCCTTCAATTATTAATTTTGTTATTGATATATTGGGGTAATATGTTTCAGATATTAAGTATAAGTAGTGATATTAAATATGGCGTTTTAGATATATTAAGAGGCATAGGAATAGGGATAGTTAATATTATATTTTCAACAATTGATACTCTTTATAATGTAGCACAAAAAATAAATAGCTTAAATTTTATTAAGATGTTGGAAAATATAGAAAATTCACCATTTACAAAAATATTCAATGCCTTTTTTATATTATCTTTTGTCGTATTATTACTATTTTCTGTTTGGAAAATATCATTTAGAATATTAGATGCGGATAATAATGAACAACCATTATTTGAGATTGCTAAAGAAATAATCAAATGTGGTTTTTTAATATTTAGTATATACTTGATTTTCAATACTAGCATCAGTTTAGGAATTAATTTATCAAACTCCATTTATAATAATTTTAACACAGAACAATCAACGATAGGTGATAAAATGAAAAGTGCTTATTTAAGTATAAATGAATCCTGTTATATGGTTAAAGATGGAGAAAAAGTAGATAAAGAAAACGTTAAAGATATAAAAGAATATTTGGATGGCTATGCTGATACAAGCAAAGCAAACACTATGGAAGATTTTGAAAAATTGATTAGAAATGATACTATTACTGCTAGTGACGTATCAGATTCGGGAGCTTTTTCATATCGTTGCACAATCTATAAAAAGGGGTTATGGAATGATGGACAAGATTATGCTTTCTCCTATAACTTTTTATTTGGAATAGTAATAGGAATTATATTTTTATTTAGTGTTGGGTTTGCTGTTTTAATGTTAGGTAGAAGGCAATTAGAATTAGCATTTTTAATGACAATCTCACCGCTTGTAATTGCCACATCAGTTGGTAGAAAGGAACAACGATCGGCTCTATATCAACAATTAGCATCATTAGTTTTGCAAGCAGGTGCAATGATGTTATTAATTGGTTTAACTTCTATAATGTTTAATGCAATTCAAAATAGTGTAGAAATAAATAGTTTAGATTATTTTACAAAAACAGTTGCTCAATCAATTTTATATTTAGGTTGTGCAATGATGCTTATGACAGGTTGTACTTCTTTAAATCGTTTTATTGGTGATAATGTATCTGCTAACTCTGGTAGAGATATGATTATGGCTATGAGAGGCTTAACAGGAGGAATAGCTGCTGGAGGAACACTTATGGCTGGAACTTTAGGTGCAATGAAAAATACTACTATTGGTGGAGTAAAAGCAGGTAAGGGTATAGGACAGCTTGCTAAAGGTGGTTTTCAAGCTCTAAATGGAATGAGACATGGTCTTGCAAGTGTTAATCCAAAAGCAAACGCAAGATTATCAAAAGGTTTTAATAATCAAGTTGGTAAAGGCTTAGCACAAATGATGAAAGGTCAAATGATGCAAGATAGTAAAAATCCATTAGCAAGAGCTTATGGAAGAATGTTAGATGCTAAAGGTGAAAGTAATATAGCAGATGCTGCAAAAAAATGGGATTTTTCTAATGATAAATATAATGTTGATTATATTAAAGGTGGCGTATCATTAGCACAACAAGGTATTAATAATATCAAGTCAGGCTTTGGCGGTGCTTTTGATAGTATAAGAAATATAGGAAATCCACATAGTCATAGATATAGAAGTCGTCCTAATATTATGGATTATGGTAATGAAAAAGATAGTATATAAAAAGGGGGAATTTGGTTGTACATCACACTACAGAGTATAAAAAGAAATTTAGGACTATTTAATTTAGAGTTGGAAGATATAATTATAGGATCAATATTTGGTCTAATCTTTACAATTCTTTTTTTATTACATTTATATACTCTTGCAATAATTGTTATATCTATTGGAGTATTAGCATTAATTCCTATGGATTTTAGTAAGTGTAATAGAATGTATAAATTATTTGGTTTATTTACAAAGTTTATGTTTAAAAATAGAAATTACTATTTTTATAAAGACTAAAGTTAGGGGGGTGGTTTTTATAAATAAATTATTAGATAAAATTAAAAAATACAAAAATAAAAAAATAGAAAAAAGGATAAATAAAATAAAGAAGAATAAAAAAGATATTTATTTGTCAAAAGGAATTTTGAAAAAGAAAGTTCAAAATTCACAATGTTTTACAAATATTAAAGATATAAGTGATAATGGTATTATTACATTAAAAAATGGTGGATACGCACTTATGTATAGTGCTAATTCGATTGACTTATCATTAACTAGTGATAAAGAACAAAATACATTTTTTCATATTTTGTCTAAATTATACAGGTTACCATTTACTATTAAGGCATATAAGTTTGATGAAAAAATTAATTTGAATGTTAATAAAGAGAATTATTTAAAATTAATTGATGAAACAGATAATGAAGTTAGAAAAAATATTTTAATTAATAATCATAATTTTATAGAGGCGATAGAAAGTGAGAATATGACTTCTGCTAGTTCTTATTATTTAGCAATAATATCTAAAAATAAAGAAGCTTTAGAAAAGAATAAAGAAGAGTTTGAACTCGCTTGTAATGGCGTTATTCCAAAACTTGAATTAGAGCAAATTACTAATAAGAAGAATTTAATAAAAATTTTTTGTAATATGTATTTTTCAAATAATAATTTAGATCAAATTATATACTATGATTTTATAGATTTAATAACACCAATAAAAATAAATGAAGGTATATCAACGTTAAAATTTGATGATGAAGAGGTACAGTTACTTTCTATTAAAAATTATCCACTATTTATTGAACATAGTTTCTTAGATAGAATAATTAATTTACCTAATATAAAGGCATCAGTTACTATTAATGATTCAATAGAACAAGGAAAACTTTTGAATGTGCTTAATAGTAGTTTTAAGGCAGTGCTTGCTGATTATAATTCATCAAAAAATTTAAGTGATGTTACTGAAATGCAAAACTTAATGGGGAATTATAAATTATTGATTGAACAAATTTCATCTAATGATGAGAAGATAAAAGATGTATCTATTGTTTTAGCAATAAGTGGTGATAAGAAAACTAGAGAAGACTTAGTAAAGGAAATTAAAAGAAATGCAGAGCTTTACCAAATTAAAGTTGAAGTTCCAAGAATGAGGCAAATGGAAGCATGGCAAGCTTATGATTTAACTACCAAAGGTTTTAAAGATTATGCTATGTATTTGCCAACTTTAACATTGGCATCTACATTCTTCTTTACCGAAAATTATCATAATGATTCAACTGGTTGGCTAATAGGAGAAGATTCTGCTTATGGACTTCCAATCTTTTTTGATCCGTTTTATTTGAATAAAAATAGAACTAGTCATAATATTGGAGTTATAGGCACAAGTGGTAGTGGTAAAAGTTATTTACTAAAATTACTTGCAACTAACGAATTTGCAAGAGGGACAAAATTGTTCTTGTTTGATATAGAAAATGAACTACAAAAGTTATGTGAAAGATGTGGTGGAGAACATATAGACTTATCTAGTAAAAGTTTGATTAATCCACTTCAAATTAGATATATTATGACAGATGAAGATGAGGAAACTTCAATATTAGGTAAACATTTAGGATTTTTAGAAAACTTCTTTTCAACAGCATTTGAAGATATTACTGAAAAAGAGTTAGTGGTTCTATTAGACATAGTTGAAAAATTTTATAACTCAAGAGGTATTTCTAAAAATACCACATTAGAGGAATACGAAAAAATGACACCTAAAGATTATCCGATATTTTCAGATTTGTATGCTTATTTGTTAGAAATGCAAAAAACTTGTGATAATAAGGATTTACTTAAAATACTTGTAAATATTGAAGTGTTATTAAAAAGAATGGTAATAGGTCAAGATGCAAATTTATTTAATGGAATTACAACGATAGATTTAAATAATAATCTTATCGTTTTTAATTTACAGGAATTATTATTCAATTCTAGTAGAAGATTAATAAATACTCAAATGATAAATTTACTTACTTACTTAAGTAATGAAATTGTAGATAATAAAAAGAAAAATGAAAAATTAAATAAAGAACAAAAAATGTTGATTGTATTGGATGAATTTCATAATTATATAGATGAAGATAATCCTACATTATTAAAGTATTTTGATCAATTAAATAGAAGAGCAAGAAAATATAAATTAGGTATAGTAGTAGCTAGTCAACAACCAACTGATTTTACTACTAGAACTAATATTTTAAGACATGCTTCTGCAATATTTAATAATTGTCAATATCAGGTAACAGGTATGCTAAAAGATAGTGATGTAGAAGCAGTGGAAAAACTGTATTCTAATACGCCATTGACAGAAACACAAAAAGCATTTTTAAGTAGAGCAAATCAAGGACAATTTTTACTTAATATAACTAACAAAAATAGATTAAGAGTTAATGTTTTTGCAACACCACTTCAAACATATTACATGGGTGAAAGTGATGATGATAGTGTATTAAATAAAGGAAATTATGCTTAAAAATTTATTAAAGTTTAAATTATCTATGATTATATTAGGAATTGTTATGTTTGTGGTTATAATTATAGGTATAATTTCAACAGCAACAGGAACAGTGATTGGTTATGAAAATTTGAAAAAACAATCTGAAGAAAAAAGAGGTTCTGTTACAGTTGCAAATAATTACATTTATACAGAAAGGTATAGAACTCTTTTAAATAGTCATTTAATTAATGATGGTTATGTGTCTCTTGAAAGATTAGTATTTTATCTTCAAAGAATACATAATACTTTAGATACAACTACACTTTCATACCAAGAATGGGAACAAGCTTATTTGAATAATTTGAATTCAGAGAAGAAACAGATGATACCAATCAAAACAATATGTAAGCAAATAAAAATGGATTCTAATATACCAGAATATACAATAGAAAGTGATACCAATAGTAATGGTGTGTATATAGAAAAATTGAATCTTTGTGAAGTGGATAATGTAGATATTACCACTTCACAAGAATATTCTGAAGATTATCCATATTTACCTTTTGTTTTTCCATTAAAGGATTCTTTTGTGGTTACATCAATGGTATTTGAAATGAGAGATGTTGATTTAGGATTATCAGAAAAAGAACAAGATAGAGTAAACTTTCATAGTGGTTGGGATTTTGGTGCAAGATTAGGATTACCATTTTATAACATGTGTGAAGGGACAATTAAAAATATTGTAAATACACAATTTAATGATTTGCCATACAAAGACTCTGGTAATTCAGTAGGAAATTATGTAACTGTTGCTTGTAATAATGGAATGGAAATAACTTATCATCATATCAAGTCAAACAGTGTGCCTTTGATGTATAGAATTGGAACTCCAATTAAAGAAGGTGTATTATTAGGAAATATTTCTACAACTGGACTTAGCACAGGCTCACATTTGCACGTTGGATTAAAGATTAATGGAGAACAAGCAGACGTCTTGGAATATGTTGATTTTAATTATAAGCGATAAAAAGGAGGTTATATGGTTGAAGAATATTTAGAAGAATTAAAAAATGGTAATGAACTAAATGATTGTGTTTTAGATTATTATATAGATAGAAAATATAGTAATCCTGATGAACTTATAAGAGATATGGAAGATTTACAAAGATATGGTTGTGTATCAGGAATGATAACTGATTTAATTTATTATGACGATACTAATAAGTTTTATGATAACTATAAGGATGATATAAATGAATTGCTTAGTAATTTATTAGATGGATCGGGATTATCTATTCAAGAATTTTTTGGAAAAAATTTTGATAATGATGATCCTTTAATTTTGAATTTTTCTAATAAAAATTTATTAGCTTGGTTTGGATTTGAAGAATCTTCATACAGAATTTATGAAGAAATAAAAGAAAAAATGAAATATAGTGATTTTACTTATGAATGTTAAGGGGGATTATAAAAGTGTATAAAGAAGATATGGGATATAGAATAAAATATCTAAGAAAATATGTTTGTGGTTATTCACAAAGAAGGTTAGCAAAATTAGTTGAAGAAGATATAGAAACAATAAGAATGCTGGAAGATGGAAGAATTAAAAATCCACAGCCTAGTTTAATATTAAGAATCTCGGATGTCCTAGATTCTTTTTATATGTATTTTGTTAAGGAAGAGTATGAAGATGAGTTTTTGTACTTTTTAGATTGGGGAACAACAGATCATAATTCAATTTTGTTTTTTAAAAATTTCACAGTTGCATTTAGTGATGCGATAATTAAATTGAAACTTTATGATAGGAAAAAATATGAAGATTAATGAAACAAAATATGACAAAAATTTTATTTTAAATTCTATAAAAAAACTTGGACAAAAATATGGAATGGATGAAGTATTTAAGGATGTTGTAATATGTTGTGCCTACGCACTCGCTAATAATGCTGATTTTAATGAAAAAAGAGAAAATGAATATTTAAGAATAATAAATAAATATTTAGATAATGAAAAAGAAGAATTTCCTAAAATATTAGCTTCATTATTTAATGAATATAATACTACATCAGAACCAATAGATATTCTTGGAGATGTATATATAGATTTAGGATTGTTAAAAAAAGAAGTAAGTCAGTTTTTTACACCTTTACCAGTTTGCAATCTTATGGCAAAAATAACAATCGATCAAGAAGATAAGACACAAGAATTAAATAACAAAGGATATATAAGTGTTTTGGATCCAACTTGTGGAAGTGGAAGATTGTTGTATGCTTCATATAATGAATTATTAAATCGGAAAGTAGATAATAATAAAATCATTTTAGTTGGTGATGATATTGATTTGACTTGTTGTTGTATAACTTATATACAATTATCATTACTTGGAGCTAATGCAATAGTACATCATCAAAATTCTTTAACTAATGATATATATGATACTTTCTATACAGCTACTTATGTATTAAATAAAGAATTACAACAAAAAATAATTAAAAATGAAAAGGGGGAATTGGAATTTGAGTAAATTTGAAGAAAAAATACACAAAGCAGATTTTGGAGAAATAGCAGAGGTCATTGATCCAAAACCTAAATCAAAGTTAAAAACAAAAATGATGTATGTTGCAGGTCAAACACCAAATGGATATTGTTATAAAGATTATAATACTTTTCAAAATGATCCTGATGGAGTTTGCTATATTTCAGAGTATGGCTTTGGTGATGATGTATTGTTTGTTGACTACATTAATGAAAATAAAGAAAAGTTAATAGCAAGTGGTGTAATATCTACTCGTAATTCTATTAAAGATGAAATAAGAGAAGTTTTAAAGTATGATGAATATTATTATAAATATGAATATAATGGCATTGTTCATGCAATTCATTCTAGGGATTTTGAAGATGGAATTATTGACAATATTGCAAAAACAGTATTTGAAGAAATTGATTGGCAAACATCACAAGCATATACTTCTGAGATTGATTGGTGTGAAGATATAAATGAATATTATAAAAAAAGACTAAAAAGCATTCTTAATAGTTTTATGGGTAATAAATCGGAAAGATATGAAGAATTATTATGTACCTGCATTAGTTATATAGATGAAAATATAGAAAGTTATACAGAAATGCTTGATACATTTAGAAAATTAGGATTTTCCGAAGAAGAATTAGATTATTTTGAAATTAGAGATTATAATCTTGAAATGGATTTAGAGGAACAAGAATATGAACAATAATGGCTTTTCAGAATTTGAAGATATATTTAACGAATTAAAAAATAAAAAAATTGAAGAATTATCTATAAGAGAAATTGGTAAATATTTAATTGTTGCAGAAGAACTTGAATGGGTTGATAACTATATAGGAGATGACAAAGTATTTTATAATTACGATAAAAATTTATTGGAAGAACTATCATACAAATTTGAGGATTCTGTTTTTCGCTTAATAAATGAAGAACTATTATACGATAACAATTTGCATACATATCCAGATGATTTGGAAGATGGGGTGATAGTATAAATAATTATAAAATTAATATCGAGGATGTAGAGGTACAAACAGTAGATATAAAAGCAGATACATTTTGTGATGCTAAAAATATTGTCCGTGATATGTTGGAAAATGGTGAAATAATTATGGGGGAAGGATATTTTGATAGGAAAATATATAATGCTAATAGTAAAAGACTAACAGATGATTTAAATATAAACGTGAAATATGATAGTAAAAAACAACGTGTTTATATTACTGATGGTTCTGAAGAAGTATTTGAAGGTTTTTGTTTTGATGTTGCTGATTTGATATATGAATTTAGAGTTTTTGGTAGAGGGCGTCTTGAGGATTTAGAAATGACATGGGATGAACCACAAAAGGAAGAAATTAGTATATGAGTATAATTTCAGAGTATAAAACTTATTTATGGGATTATCTTGAAAAATATCACAACGTAACTAGCCCTAAGAGATTCTTTCATTGTTTAAATCCTAATCATATAGATAATAATCCAAGTATGATGTTTACAGATAAATATAATATTTGTAAGTGCTTTTCTTGTGGTGCCAGTTATGATATTTATGACTTAATTGGTTTAGATTATGATTTGCATAGTTTTAAAGAACAATTAGAAAAAGTCCAAGAATTATATTTAGGATATATACCAGTTAAAAAGGAAGTAAAAAAAGATATAGATAATAAAGTATATGATTATACAAATTATTACAATAAATGTTTTAAAAATAGATATAAGACAACATATCTAGAGCAAAGAGGTATAACAAGAGAGTTGATAGATAAATACAAAATCGGTTATGATGAAGAAAGAAAATTAATTGTTTTTCCAATTAATAAACATTGTTATTTTGCAAGAAGTGTTGTTAATAATGATAAGGTTAAAAGCAAAGGTAGCAGTGATATATGGAATAAAAGATATATCAAAGAAAATAATCAGCTTGTTTATGTTACCGAAGGTATTATAGATGCTTTATCTTTAGAAGTAATAGATCCAAATGTTAAGGTAATGAGTATAAATGGTGTTGGTAATATTAACTCACTTGTATATGCTCTAAAAGAAAACAATTTCAATGGAACTATTGGAATTGCTTTTGATAAAGATGGTGCTGGTAAAAAGGCAACAGATGAATTAAAAAAGGAATTAGCAAAAATAAATGTTAATTCCTTTTCTACATCTATGATAGCTACTTTTGACGATACATCAAAAGTTAAAGATATTAATATGGCTTTAATTAATAACAAAGAATTATTGAAAAGAAATTATGAATATATAAACAGTGCATTACTACAATGTATCAATAAAGAAAAAGAGGGTGATGGTATTGAATATCAATAGTGAAGAATTAATCAAAAAAAAGATTGCTGATAAGGACAAAATAAAATTAAAATATAAACAAAGATTAAATTTAATAAAACAGCATTATGGAATTGAATTTGATGTTGAACACTTAAAAAATAATGAAGTTGAAAATATAAGATTTGTAAATTTAAAATATAAAAATGGCTTTGAAAATGTATGTGTAAATTATAATCCTAATAGTAAAAAAATTAGTTATATTGATTATGAATTTACTGATACGAGAATTGTAAAAAATACTAAGCATAAAAAATTAGCTGCAACTTTAGAAAAAGATTATAAGTTAAATTTAATAGTTGGTGAAATAGAAAGAGCAAATAATGATTATGTAAGGGAATTAGAAGAAATAGATAATTATTATGTAGAATTAGAAAAAGGTGATTCAGAAAAAATTAAAGAATTAGATATTACTAAAAAAGATAAAAATGAGTAGTTTTTATATAATGTGCATATCATTTTTTCTTATAAAATAAGGGAATGTGATAAATAGTGCATATCTTTTGCATATCATTATACTCATTTTCGCAAGTGCGAAAATAGATT
>OIYG01000630.1_pt1 | contig 32870 bp, 29 predicted proteins | sample 1587861 | NCBI WGS metagenome assembly OIYG01 (sample SAMN03283272) | human gut metagenome | biome: human-associated habitat; material: feces | host: Homo sapiens | place: Peru | collected 2012 | reverse complement strand
TAGTACCACTTTGTACTTTAGTTGTCAACAACTTTTTTGATATTATTTTAACAATGTTATTATACGTTTAATTCTGTATAAAAATATCTGTTTTATCAGGTTTGTAGCATACACACTTCGTGCCGTCAAAATCTTCTTTATGCATATCTATACCGGCTATTCTGCTGTTGTCGTATGTTTTATAATAGTAGATTCCCTTTGCAGCGTTACAGCAGCTTGTATATATGGAAATTTCATATTCTCCGTTTTTTACCTCGCAGCAGCCTCTTGGCTGGATAATCGTGTCCATGATATGGAAGAACTGGTTTACGCATTCATTCTCGCTCTCTCCTGCTATTGAATTCAGCTTCACAAATGCTGCTCTTGCAAATCTTGATGTGGAACTTAAATCTCCGGGCAGACCGATAGCACCCATCCCCCTGCTGTAAAGTTCAAGAGGTACTTTACCTGAAAATCTGTTATCAGGTTGTGATGCTGACAAACCCATATATTGATTAAGTAAAAACATCTGGGTCTCAAACGGAGGGTTATTTGTAAGCACGCCCACAGGATTATCATATATATGAAGACCATCTTTCATAAACTCAACGGTAATAGTTTCTTCTTTATCTGAAATAATCCAATGAAGTGATGATACCGGAAGTTTATCGTTAAAGCTTTCTGATAACATACATATTCTGTCAAGTTTCTGTCTGGCTTCTTTTACTGAAGTGCATTGTCCAAGTATCCATGGTATAAATTCAGACTGAAGGATATTATCTCCGTCAGTATGTTTATGGGAATAGCAGGCATTTCCTACAAAATTAAGTCCTGCCATACAAAGGCCTTTTTCATTCATGGCATCATAATATAAAGGAATATCCTCTGCCATATGTGCCATTCCAATAATTGCGAAATGTTCCTGCATGTTGCCCGCATATCTGAAATTGAAAGGATATTTTCTGGGCATAAACACAATTTCCTCACCGTAGGATGCTTCATAATCAAAAGTACGTCCAAAATATAAATCATTCACTTTATACGAAACTGCTGTACACATTTTATTTTTCCTTAAACTAATACTATTATTTTATTTTTATTTATTATTAATATAAATGTAATTATTTATGCATTTACTTTATATGCCGAATAATCCTCCATATGACAATAAATGCAAAATATATATTGCAGCTCCAAATACCAATATCCAGAAAACAATCATAAATGCTTTCTTTTCTGTCAATCCTTTTTTGATTGAGATAACTCCAACTATACCAAGTATAATCATAAATACAGCTAAGACAATTCCTCTGATAGCATTGCTCTTATATTCCACATTAAGTGCCTTATCTGTTCCGAGGTAATATTTTTTTAAAGTTTTTTCATTCTCTTCAAGCATTTTGGATTCTTTAGCCTTTAATTTGATAATTTTACCTTTGACAGTTACGCCGTCTCCTTTAGCATATCCTGTGCTAAGGAAATTTTTCTTGTAAAAGTTTTTAGATGCCCTGAACACGATAATTCCGTCAACATCATCAGATACACCATAATAATAATGAACTGTTGCTGTAGGGATGTAATTAAGAGTATATTTCATATCAAAAAATTCTCCTGCACCTTCAAGTGTTACTGTCTTGTAATCACTTTCATCACCTGTTAATGCCCTGATGTTGGTCACAAGTGAAAATACAACAACAATTGCAATTAAAATAATTGCGGCAATACCGCCTCCGTTTTTTTTCTTCATTCCTTTTGTCTCCTTTAAATAGTTATTTTATGCTGTCACATCAGCATACTCTGCTTTCGTAACCTTTAATAAATCATCCGGATGTAATTTAATCTGTATTCCTCTCTTCCCTCCGCTCACATATATAGCGTCCTGAAGTATGGCAGATTCATCAATCCTTGTTACATAGTGTTTTTTCATGCCGACCGCCGTACAACCGCCCCTTATGTAACCGGTTACGTTAGTTACATCCTTAAGCGGAAGCATCTCAACTGACTTTTCACCAACGGCTTTAGCTGCTTTCTTTAAATCAATTTCCTTTTCGATAGGTATTACAAAAACATAATAGTTCTTACTGTGGCCTACAGTCACAAGTGTCTTGTATACCATTTCGTGAGGAAGTCCCAAAGCATCTGCGGTATGAACACCATCTATAAACTCATCGCACTCGTAATAGCCTGTCTCAAAATTAATACCTTCCGATTCAAGTATACGCATTGCGTTGGTTTTAACTTCTTTTACTGACATTTTATTTCACTAACCTTAAAAAATATGCACTGTTTGGTTTCATTGTAAAACCATTTGCAATATCAACGGTTTCTCCTGTTATCATATTTACTGCTTTATCTGCACCGGCATTGAAATCAGCCTTAAACTCATTATCATCGATATTAATTCCTACAAGCACTGTCTCTTCTTCTGTCCATCTTCCGAAAACACACTGTCTGTTAGTAAGTAAAAGACTGTAGAAATTGCCGTAATTAAGGGCTTTACTTTCTTTTTTAACCTTGGCATAGCCTGCAATTATATCGGTAAGTGCGTTTTCTTCGTAGTTTTCAAAATACGGTCTTAACGCAGGGTCTCCCTGTGACTTATCGGCTTTGAAGCCCCATTCACTTCCGTAGTATACGCATGGAATACCCGGCATACCAAAGATAAATGCATATGCAAGTGGAAGATTTTTCTCATTATTAATTACACTTGCGATTCTTGACACATCATGGTTATCTACAAATGAAAGCATGTGTTTGCCCTTGTAAAGAGTCCATTCTTCCGGTCCGAACTGGCGTAAAAGCGAATGTACTATTTCAAAAAGATTCAAACTGTTAATTGCTGAATAAATACCCTTGTAGCACTCGTAATTAGTTGCCGAATGAAGCATTCCGTCATTGACAAGCCTGTTGTAATCTCCGTGAACAGTCTCTCCCACAAGGAAGAAATCATTTTTAAGGCTGTCCGTAAAGCCTCTGAGCCTGTGCATGAAATCAGGGTCAAGACAGTACGCAACGTCAAGTCTTATTCCATCAATTTCAAAATATTCTATCCAGTATTTTACACAGTCAAAAAGATAATTTACAACTTCATCATTTTTAAGGTTGAGCTTTACAAGGTCGTAATTGTCCTCCCAGCCTTCGTACCAAAGTCCGTCATTCCATGCATCATTACCATTAAAATCAATATTAAACCAATAACGATATGGTGAATTTTCCCTGTTCTTAAGAACATCCTGAAATGCAAAATGTCCTCTGCCTACATGGTTAAATACGCCGTCAAGAACTACTTTGATATCATTTTTATGTAATTCATCACATACCTTTTTGAAATCTTCGTTAGTTCCCAGTCTTACATCTATTTTCTTGTAATCTCTTGTATTGTAACCATGTGTATCGGATTCAAATACAGGTGAAAAATAGATTGCGTTAGCTCCCACTTTTCTGATATGCGGAATCCAGTCAATAAATCTTAATATTCCGTGTCTTAATTCTCCGTCATTTTCAAACGGTGCCCCGGTAAATCCTAAAGGATATACCTGATAAAATACGCTTTCGTATGCCCACATAGCTTATTCCTCTGCTGCCTTTTCAAATCTGTTGTAAAGGTCTTCTCTTTCTCTTTTTAAATTAATAGGTTTAAATGTCTTATCGTCAACAAAACAATGGGAACTTTCTCCGGTTACACGGACCTGTCCGTCATTCTTGTCAACCACTTCGTAAGCCAGTTCGATAATTATGCCATTAAATTTTTTAATCCATGTTTTAACAATAACATCATCATCAAATTTGGCAGGAGATTTGTATTTGCATGAAACAGATACAACCGGAATCTGAATTCCTTCTTCTTCCATATGACGATATGATATATCATTGTCACGCATAAATTCAACCCTGGCTTCTTCAAACCATCTTATATAATTAGAATGATGAACTACACCCATCTTGTCTGTCTCATAATATTTTACCTGTCTTTCATAGTTATACATTCTCTTTGTCTCCATTCTTTGAAAATACACATCCGCAGAAATTCTGTCTGTATAGATTATATTCCTTTGACAACTCTATGGACTGCTTGTAGCCTTCCTTCTTTTTAAAATCCGAAGGCAGGTGTCTGACGCCGTATTCTGCTTCGAGTTTTTTACCTATTTCGTTAATCTTGTCAGCATTTTTTAAAGGACTTATTGATAAAGTTGTAGTAAAATAATCTGCACCTGTCCTTCTGGCATATTCAGCTGCTTCTCTCATTCTCATTTCGTAACATATAAAGCACCGCTCTCCGCCCTCAGGCACATTTTCCAATCCTTTAACGGCTTCATAAAACTCTGATGGTTCATATCTGCCCTCTAACATAGTAACAGGATACTTAAATTCCATCTCTTCGATAAGTCTTTTCTGTTCCGCAACACGCTTTTCGTATTCCTCCTTAGGAGATATATTAGGATTAAAATACAAAAGAGTGATTTTAAAATATTCCGACAGATACTTTAAAACATAGCTGCTGCAGGGTGCGCAGCAACTATGAAGCACTAAAGTCCCGGGTGTATCCATGGTTTCAAGCAGTCTGTCTAACTCCTTCTGATAATTCTGTGTTCCCATTTACCGCTCCATAATATTTGTTCATTGTTTGTTAACTATTTCATCACATTTTATCTACATTTGTATTATACACTAAAGGAGTAATGAAGTTGAAAACCTTTTCATAATTATTTTTTTCTTTTTCATAAATGCCCGGTAGTTGGTAATACTACCGGGCCCTCCTTTTATATTAACATAAATAATTTATAACCTAATTGCTTTGATGTCAATACCAAAGACCTCATGGCACCATTTTATAAAAAGAGCTTCCGGGCACTTAACTGTCCGGAAGCTCTTAATTTATTATTTTTTATTATTCTTCTTACTCTTCTTACTGTCTGAATTAATCATGTAAAGCACTGTGCCGATAAATATACTGAAATCTGCAATATTATATGTCATGCGCTCCATTCTGTCTGATTTATCGATATTAAACTGGATGTAATCCACAACCTTTCCACGGATACATCTGTCTGCCACATTGGAAAGTGCTCCCCCGATAATCAGGGCTGCCCCAAGCTTTCTGTTGATTCTTCCTTTTTTGGAGAAAAATAACGGAAGTGAAAGTATCAGAAATATCACAAGTACAAGGGATGATATTTTCTTAACCTTTGCCGGGTCCTCGTCCAACACATTGGCCGCCATGCCTTCATTAAAGGTTCTTACTATCTTAACTTTTCCTTTAAACTTTTCAATTGGGAAACCGGCTTCCGGTATCTCCAATATCTTAGCCTTAATAATCAAATCAGCCACAAGGACAACCAGTATGACAACTATGTATACCATGCTCTACACTCCATTCAATATACTACTCTACTTTAAATACACTTACGCTGTTCTCAAGATTGTCGGCAAGTTCATTAAGCTTATTAGCCGATGATGCAAGTTCTAACATCATTGAAGTAAGTTCTTCGATTGATGCCATAGTCTCTTCAGTAGCAGCAGCATTTTCTTCAGATACTGCAGAAAGAGATTCGATAACCTCTACAATCTTATTCTTGCTAACGTCAAGTGCATTACTTTCATCGCTGATGCCATTAATCTGATCCATTGACTTCGCAACGCCATCTCTTACTGTTCCGAAGATTGACTTAGTCTCATGAATCTTATTTTCCTGATCTGATACTGCATTCTTGACTTCTTCCATAATCTTAACTGTCTTATTGGATTCAACTGTAAGACCGTCTATTATGTGCTGAATCTTAACTGCCGACTGGTTAGACTGTTCTGCAAGTTTCTGTATCTCTGATGCAACAACTGCAAATCCTCGTCCTGCTTCACCTGCTCTTGCCGCTTCAATGCTTGCATTTAGAGAGAGAAGGTTGGTCTGTGATGCTATGTTGGTAATTATCTCAACTGCCTGTCCGATTTCTTTTGCGGAAACATTGGTAGCTTCTGTCTGTGTTGCTATAAGTTCAACGGCTTTACTTGTCTTGGCTGTTGTCTCATCAAGGTCACCCATAATATTCTGCGCATTATTCTCAGCATTACCCATATTGGCTGCTGTGGCTGATAATACTTCTACTTCTTCAACAACATGTTTGATAAGTGAACCGATGTTGTCAACATGTTCTACTGCTGACTGTGTCTCATCCGCCTGTGATGATGCACCTGCTGCAATTTCTTCGATTGCATGGCTGATACCTTCTACGGTTCTGCTTGACTGGTTAGACATTGTGTCAACATTGTCAGATGCTTTCTTAACAACGGATACAGATTCCTTGATTTGACCGATAACCTTTGTAAATCTGTCACGCAATACCTGAGTTGTTCTTGCTATGTTACCGATTTCGTCTTTACGCTTAAGGTCTGAATCGTCAAATGTTACGGTAAGATCACCTGTGGACATTGTATCAAGTGCCTTATCTATTCTCTTCATGGTCTTAGACATCTGTCTTGCAAGAATTGTAACAATTACAAGTGATACAAGGAATACTGCACTGAGTCCGATAACCGATGTCTTGGTCTTATCTGCTATTCTCTGCGTATCGCCTGTTGTCTCGACACCTACATAGATCATTCCTACTACATCGCCATCTTCGCCGTCTGAATACAATGGAAGATAGCATACATAATAGTCGGCTCTGTTAAGCCTTTCCTCACCATAGTAAGTATTGCCTTCCATAACCGTGTTGTAAATATCTTCTTCTGCCTTATTGCCCAATGTTCTTCTGCCATTGACATCCATAATGGATGTTATTTTGATTTCATTGCCATAGTAAAGGGCTGATTCAATTCCTGTCTCTTTCTTAAGTGTATCAAGCAAGGAATTATTACCTGTAAGTCTTGTCTCTCCTTTGAAAAGAACTCCCGAACCGTCCACCATATATTCGCCTTCATATCCGTAAACATACGCACTCTTAATTGCCGAAGCAGCTGTCTGTAAAGTGGTTGTTCTATCCTCTTCAATGGTCTTTTCAATGAAATCCCTTGTGAAAAGAAGTGAAATGGCAAACATAAATGTAAGAGGAAGAATCGTACATATAAGGATACGGAGCATAAATGATATTCCTTTTTTAGCCTCTTTGACTTTCTCTATTACTTCTTCCGCCTTTTCTTCGCCGACAAGATTATCAAGTATCTCCATCTTTTTCTTGTCCCTGCGTTCTTTTCTCTTGAGACGCTTATCTTTAACCTTAGTCTTAATATCTTCACCGGATGTGCTTTCTTCTATAACTTCTCCGGAAGTCTCTTCCGTTGCCGCCTGTTTATCAGACTTCTTACATTTCTTAGTCTTAGGCTTCTTCTCTTTCTTAGGCTTAGGTTCTTTCTTATTCTTAGCCGCTTTTTTCTTTTTTCCTTTATTATTATCTGCCTCTGTATCAGTTGTTAATTCTGAATCATTGACTGTTGATAAATCCTGTTCTGTATTATCTTCCATTACCTTATTAACTTCTTCATCAAGGTCCTCTCTGGTGTAGTTATCACTCATAATTACTTCTCCTTTGACGCTGGTAAATATGAGTATATTTTACTATACTTGTATATTATTTGCAATAAAATACCGTCATTTTTACCTATTTTTCTTTTCCAAGTCGTATCCTGAACAGTTTACGTTTTAACATATTCCAGTTAAAAGGAATAATAGGATATATATAACTTTTTTCTGATATTGTTCTGTTAAACACAAGGCACAAAATAAAAATCAGAATGCCTGCGGTAAATCCCCAGATATTAAAAAACCATGTCAGGACAAGTATTATTAATCTGAAAAATTTAATGGCATAACCTATTTCAAAACTTGCCTGTGTATACGTTCCTATTGACACAAATGCCATATATAACATGCTTTCCGGGTCAAACCAGCCTGAGCTTACCGCATATTCGCCTACAACTATACCTGCAATTACACTTAACGGTGTTGACAAAAGAGTCGGTGTATTCACCGCAGCAAGACGTAATCCGTCAATGGCAAATTCCAATATAAAAAGCTGTAAAAGCACGGGTACCGTTGAACTATGTTCTTCTATCAACACAAATTTCAGCCATTCCGGCACACTTCCGGGATTATTTAATAACAGCACCCACACCGGCGTAAGAATAAGCGAAAAAACAGCTATGCAGTATCTCGACAGTTTAAGGTAGGTTCCCGTTACCGGCGGAAAATAATAATCGTCCGCTTCTTCAGCTATATCAAAAATAGATGTGGGAAGAATCATTACTGCCGGAGAATTATCGATTAAAACAACTATATTGCCGTCAAAAACCGCCGCTGCAGCCGAATCAGGTCTTTCCGTGTATTTGAATTTCGGAAAGGGATTGACGTAGCTTCCCTTTAAAAGTGTTTCCGCAAGACTTTCGATATTCATGGTAAGTGCGTCAACATTAATGGATTTAATACGCTCTTTAATATTTTCAAGGAGTTTTTTATCCGCCAGTCCCTCAATATAAGCAATTGCAATATCGGTTTTTGAAAGTCTTCCCGCACTTAATGCCTCTACCCTGAAATCTTTAGTCCTTACCCTGCGTCTTATAAGGCCCACATTGCCTGCAATGGATTCCACAAAACCGTCCCTTGAGCCTCGCAGCACCCTGTTTTTCCATGGCTCCGATACACTTCTTGAGGGGTACGTCCTGCAGTCAATCAGAAAAACATTATCAAACCCCTCCAAAAACATAACCACCATTCCCTGCATAAGCGGCACGATTGATTTAACAGGGCTGTATTCCACATCCACCTCGATATACGGGATTAAATCTGCCATTTCATCAGCTGTTCCAGGTATGTCATCTTCTTTCAAATCCGAGAAATACTCCAGAAGTTTTTCCATAAGCTCATCTTTAGTAAAGCTGTCTATCATAAAAAGCGTTGCTTTTTTCCCTGCTATTTTAATTTTTTTCACGATCATGTCAAAGTTTTTATCAGGCTGTACCAGCTCTCCAAAATATTTTACATTTTCTTCAAAATTGTCACTATATTTTTCCATAAAAAAAGCTCCCCGGCAAATATTATTAATAGCTTGCCCGGAAGTTCCGGTAATATTCCTAATTTTCTGCACTTTTGGAAAAGATTTGTGAGGGAGCGCCGGGCCGGGAGACGAGGCGGAAGCCCGTGCCACAACTCTACACACAAAAACCTCCGTCCACATTCCGTGAACGGAGGTCCGATATAACAGGGGCAGTAGGATTCGAACCCACGACCTGCGGTTTTGGAGACCGATATTCTACCAGCTGAACTATACCCCTATACAGTGGCTGTAAAAACGCCACTTGTATTTTATATCATATATTTGGAATAATTGCAAGCATAAAATAAATTAATTTTCGTATTTTGTGTCCTGCTTTGTATTATTCTGCAACTTCTTCTGAATCAGATTCAAGGCTGTCCCTGACATTATTAACGATGTCTCTCTGAACGGCTATTTCATGTTCCATTCCTCTTGATTCGTCATTGGCAACTGTAGCAGCGTCAAGTATTTTGTTGAGGAGTGACTCTATCTGCATTGCCTTTTCATTCTGCTCAACGGAATGTTTGTAAATATCAGCCATAGCGTCAACTGTTATTTTGGCAAATTCCCTTACGTGCTCGACTGTGTCTGTAATATCCTTTGAGGATTTGGTTGACTGAGCGGCAAGTCCTCCGACTTCCTTGGCAACAACGGCAAATCCACGTCCGGCTTCACCTGCTCTTGCAGCTTCAATGCTAGCGTTAAGGGAAAGGATGTTGGTTCTTCCTGCAATCTTACCGACTGCTGTGGCAAATTCCTGAATGGTATCGGAAAATTCCTCCAAGTTCTTGATATTCTCTGTTGAAGTCTTGATAAGTTCATTCAGTTCTCCAATATTATCAACAATTTCTTTAATATTGGTAATTCCTTCCTTAACAAGGTTAAGTGATGTATCCGAAGAATTAATAACATCGAATGCGTGTTTTTCAACTCTTGTCTGTGATTCATCAAGTTCATTAATAGTCTTCTTTAAATCCATAATAATACCTCTTTCCTACAGTCCGATATTACTCAATTCGGATACTGATTTTATTCCAATTAATTTAATCCTGTCTTCTTTGCCGATTGATTTAAGACAGGCATAGGGAAGAATACATTCTTCATATCCTAGCTTGACAGCCTCCTGAACACGCTGTTTTGCCTGACTTACGGCTCTTACTTCTCCTGTAAGGCCAACCTCTCCGAAGCAGAGTGTTCTGCTGCCTATAGGTCTGTTCTTAAATCCTGACATTATTGCAAGCACAATTCCAAGGTCTAATCCGGGTTCACTGACCTTAAGGCCTCCTGCGACATTAAGATAAGCGTCACAGCCGGATAACTGCAGACCAATTTTTTTCTCAAGCACAGCCATCAGTAAATTCATCCTGTTATAATCGGCACCCGCCGCAGTTCTTCTGGGGAGTCCGAAATTAGTATGGCATACAAGTGCCTGTATTTCTACAAGAATAGGTCTTGTTCCTTCCATAAGGCATACAACTACAGAACCCGGCTCGCCCTCCGGCCTGCCGCTCAGCATAAACTCTGATGGGTTAAGTACCTCACGGAGTCCATCCTGGCACATCTCGAAAACACCAATCTCATTGGTGGCTCCAAAACGATTCTTAACAGCTCTTATGATACGGTAATTCTCGCTTCGCTCACCTTCAAAATACAGAACAGTATCTACCATGTGTTCCAATACTCTAGGTCCGGCGACAACGCCCTCCTTGGTAACATGTCCCACAATAAAAACTGTAATCGAAAGCCCTTTGGCAATCTGAAGGAGAACATTAGTGGATTCTCTTACCTGCCCGACACTTCCCGGTGCTGACTCACTGGTCTCACAGTACATTGTCTGGATAGAGTCTATAACTACCATATCGGGGGAAAAATTTCTGATTGCATCGCTTATCTTAGCAAGATTAGTCTCGCAGAGCAGATAAAAATTATCCGGCATTGTGCCGATTCTGTCAGCTCTCATCTTAATCTGTCGCAAAGACTCCTCGCCGGATACATATAATACCTTCCTATCGGTGGATACATTCTTACATACCTGTAAAAGAATGGTTGACTTGCCGATTCCCGGATCTCCTCCTACAAGAACCATTGAACCGGTCACGATACCGCCACCGAGAACCCGGTCAAGTTCCGCAAGTCCCGATGTAAAACGGTTCTCCGATTCGGTATCTATCTGGGACACTCTTACGGGAACAGCCTGCCCACCCTGTGTAAGGACAGAAATTCCTTTCTTAACAGAACTCTCTACAGGAGCCTCCACAAGCGTGTTCCACTGTCCGCAGCCCGGACACTGTCCCATCCATTTAGATGTCTCATAGCCGCATTCTTTACAGAAAAATGCTGTACTTCTGCTCTTAGCCATTCTTCACCTTCTGTTAGTTTCTGATAATTTTAACAGGAACGCCCTCTCTTGCGAGTTCAACGCTGATACTTAATTTACCGCTGATATTGGTCTTCATGCTTCCTATTGAAGCGCCGTCAACAAATACTTCATATTCTGTCTCCGGTTCGAGTTCAAGAGTAATCTGTGGGTCATCTGCGCCCTCAACTTTAAGTTCTACTTTATTATCACTTATTGAAAGGTTGTGGACTGTTGTTCCCGGTACAGACTCATAAACAAACATACCGTTCTTCTCAAGCTTGGTAATTTCCTTAAAAGTCTTAACCTTGTAAATATCTCCGTTGTACTCTACATTATCCAGCTTGGTCTTGGTATCCAGAAGATAATTTCCAAAGCTTATCGTACCGTCTCCCTCAATGTGAATTAACTCGTCTACTACAGACATATTGTGTCCTCCTGTGTGTTAAATTTAGTAACTTATTAATAAAAATATTATAATATATTTCCTGCTTTTTTTCTACACTATTTTACAGAAAAAACAAGTTTTTCGCTGTCTTCTTTTTTGTCGACATAAACAACATCCGAGCTCTTTATCCTGCCCTCCAGAATCTGTTCGGCAAGCTCATCCTCCACTTTCTGCTGAAGTGCTCTCTTTAACGGTCTGGCACCGTATTTTTCATCATATCCTGCGTCAACGATATAGGATTTTGCCGCATCAGAAAGTTCAATAGTGATATTAAGCTGCTCCTTAATACGTTTATTGATGGAGTTCATCATAATGTCCACAATACGGGCTACGTTTTCTTTGGTCAGCATGTGGAAAACAATCATTTCATCGATTCGGTTGAGAAATTCCGGTTTAAAAATTCTTTTAACCTCATCCATAACCTTATTTTTCATGTTTTTGTAATCCTGCTCAGGATCCTTTGATGTGTTAAAACCAAGATTTTTAGGTGAAACGATATTCTCGGCTCCGGCATTGCTTGTCATTATGATAATAGTATTTTTGAAATCAACTTTTCTTCCTGAGGAATCCGTTACCACGCCGTCATCCAGTATCTGAAGGAGCACGTTGAATACATCGGGATGTGCTTTTTCTATCTCGTCAAAAAGAATTACCGAATAAGGATTACGTCTTACTTTTTCGCTAAGCTGGCCGCCTTCCTCATAACCTACATATCCCGGAGGTGAGCCTATCATCTTGGATACGCTGTGTTTCTCCATGTATTCCGACATATCAACTCTTATGAGGGAATTTTCATTTCCGAACATGGCATCCGCAAGTGTTTTTGAAAGTTCGGTTTTGCCGACACCGGTAGGTCCAAGGAAAAGGAATGAGCCAATCGGTCTCTTAGGATCTTTAAGTCCAACCCTGCCTCTTCTTATTGCTCTTGCTATAGAGGTTACAGCCTCGTCCTGACCTACAACACGTTCGTGAAGGGTCTCCTCAAGCTTCATCAGGCGCTCTGATTCCCCGATTGAAAGCTTGTTGACAGGTATTTTAGTCCAGTCTGACACAACTAAAGCTATGCTTTCCTCGTCTACCACAAGGTTTCTGTTGTTTTTCTCGTTCTGCCATTTTGTATTAAGTTTTTCAAGTTTTTCATACTTTTTAAGCTGTTTTTTCTTGATTTCCCCGGCTTTTTCATAGGCTTCAGCCTTGATTGCTTCTTCTTTGTCAGCCTCAAGTTTTTCGATTTCGGCTTCGGTTTTGCTTATTTCTTCAGGTTTAATAAACGCCCCCAGCCTTACCTTTGAAGATGCCTCATCAATGAGGTCAATGGCTTTATCAGGTAAAAATCTGTCATTGATGTATCTTTTTGAAAGTTTTACGGCAGAATGAAGTGCTCCATCCGTTATTGTAACGCCGTGATGAGTCTCATAAGTCTCTTTTAATCCTTTGAGGATCTCGTATGCTTCATCTTCCGATGGTTCATCCACATTAACGGGCTGGAAACGTCGTTCAAGTGCAGCATCTTTTTCTATATATTTACGATATTCATCGATAGTGGTGGCTCCGATAATCTGTACCTCGCCCCTTGCAAGGGAAGGCTTAAGTATGTTGGAAGCATCAATTGCTCCTTCTGCACCGCCTGCACCTATGATGGTATGAAGCTCATCTATAAAAAGAATGACATTGCCGGCAGCACGCACTTCCTTTATTACTTTTTTGATTCTTTCTTCAAATTCACCACGATATTTTGAACCGGCAACCATTCCTGAAAGATCAAGGGTAAGAAGTCTCTTGCCTCTTATGGTATCAGGAACATTGCCCTCTGCTATTTTAATTGCAATTCCTTCCACAACAGCCGTTTTTCCTACGCCCGGTTCTCCTACAAGGCATGGATTGTTTTTGGTTCTTCTGCTGCCAATCTGGATAACTCTCTGAATCTCTCTTTCACGTCCTATAACAGGGTCAAGCCTGCCTTCTTCGGCAAGTGCCGTTAAATCCCTGCTGTACTGATCAAGCGTAGGGGTCTGGCTCTTTTTATTTTTGCGGTTAAAAGAAACCTCATCTTTATAGTTATTGCTGTCTTCGCCCATTGCGACCACAGTATCAATGTAGGCTTTCTGGATTTTGACGCCTATTGTTCCCAATAAACGTGTTGCAACGCAGTCCTGCTCTTTTAGCATTCCTATAAAAATATGTTCTGTTCCGATAAGTCCGGATTTGAACCTTTTTGCTTCTTTTCTTGCATTTTCAAGAATTCTTGCAGCTCTCGGAGTATAGGAATCAGGTTCTTTCAACCCCACATTTTTTTCAGGAACAATAAGTTCCTTGATTAGCTCCACAACCTTGCTTTCTTCAACACCGTTATTCACAAGTACGGCATTGGCAATACATTCTTCCGTTCTTAAAAGTCCGATAAGAATATGTTCGGAGCCGACACTGCCATGTCCAAGCTCAAATGCTGCTTCCGTGGCATTCTGCAATGCTGTCTCGGCTTTTTTGGTAAATCCACTTTCCATATATATATTCCTCTTTCCTATCTGTGAAATAATCAGATTATTTCAGGGAGATATTTTCTTATATATTCTGCTCTTAATACGTCTGTCTCTGCTACAGACATCGCCTTGCCTGAATTCTGTCTTAAAACTGCAGGCTGTATATCCATTATAAGCTCGTTGATATTATATCTTCCGTTATGTGCAAACTGCAATACGCCCAACGATATGCCTGTCATAAGTTCCGATATGAGAACCATGGAATCTTTTAATGAAAGTTTTCTTGCATATTTTAAAACACCGTATGATTTGTAAATCTCATCATCCATCTGTATCTTGTCTTTTTTGTAAAAATGTTCTCTCTGTTCTTTTTCCTGATTGACAATCTGTAGAACAATGTCATCAAGGTCTTTTATAACTTCATGTTCATCCTGTCCAAGGGTCTTTTGTGTGGATATCTGGTATAAATTACCGTATCCATTCTGACCATCACCATAAACTGTCCTGAATTTTAGTCCGAATCTTCCAAGCTCCGCGCTGATATCGTTAAGTCTTCTGGCATCCGACAGGGAAGGCAGGTGAAGCGTGTATCCTGCTTTCATTCCGGTTCCTGTATTGGTGGGAAAAGTTGTCTTATAGCCGTATTTTTCATCAAAAGCATAATCAAAATGTGCGTCTATATAATCGTCAACTTCATTGGCTTTCTTAAAACAGCTCTGGATATCCATTCCGTTACATAATACCTGTATCCTTACATGGTCCTCGCCGTTTAAAAGAACAGAAGTTCCTTCATCCTCCGATAAAATAACCGCACCATTATTTTTGCCTGCAAGATAAGATGTTATTACCCTCTTTTCTTTAAGGGCATTACGGCCTGATTCGCTGCACTCTTTCATGTAAAGGCATCTGAACTCTTCGGGATAATCGGTCTCAAACCTTTTTGCAACCGAATTAATCATCTTAGCAGCGTCTTCATCGCTTATTTTGTCAGCAAAAAGATAATCGTTAAAATTTCTGGCAAGCCTTATTCTGCTTGAGATTACGATATCCCCGGCAGTTTCTTCATGTTCATACCATTTAAGCATTTTTACCTTCCTTTCTGCTAAGTTCAGCTATTAAATCCCTTAATCTGGCTGCTTCTTCAAAATCTTCTTCTTCAACCGCCGATTTTAATTTTTTTCGTAATATCTCTATTTCTCTATCAAGGTTGTTATCTTCTTCCCTTTCAACATATTCCAGAGGCTCCTCCTCCGGCTTGCCGTATTTCATAGGCTTCTTGCCCATATATACGTTGCTGCCATGAATCTTCTTCATCTTGTCAGATATAAGAAGTCCGAATATATCGTAACATACAGGGCATCCGAACCTTGAATTCTTAACAAATTCGCCATATGTTGTCTTGCAGTTAGGGCATGTCACATTAACTGACTTGTCGCTTTCGCCATTGCCTGACACAATAGCCTTACCGCCCAGTATTCCAGATATCAGTCTGGTAAAATTCTCATCATTTTCAAAAATACTGCTGTAAAAACTTACGTCTGTATTAGCCGCACATTCACTGCAAAGATGGTGTTCGCTGCGGACACCGTTAATTACCTCCGCATAGTGAAATGTTGCCTGGTTTTTATTACATTTTTCACAAAGCATTTGTTATCCCTCCTTTTTATTTTATTCCAAATTCACTTATAATATCGTCAACAAGTGCATGTATTTCCGCTGATGTTATATCCTTACACATTGCTTTAGCAATAGATACCCTCAAATCCCTTGAAAGTGATTCCATGGCTTCTATCTTATCGGCATCAACAGCTATAACGGCACCGTATCGTCTATCCAGTTTAATATATCCTTCCTGCTTAAGAATTGTGTATGCTTTATTAACAGTGTGCATATTAATTCCTATATCCTCAGCCATCTGTCTCACTGATGGAAGTGAATCGCCTTCATGTATATCATCATTGGCAATACTCATTATAATCTGGTGGCATAACTGGATATAAATTGCCTCATCACTGTTAAAATCAATGCTAAAAATCATATTCTCAACTCCTTGGCCGTGTTATATACATACTATAACAAGTAAACGCAGCAAAAGCAATAGTTTTGCCCTGCTGCGTTTAAATTTAATACTTTTTTTATTTTTCTTCAGTTTCCGGTGCGGACTCTTCTTCCGGCTTATCTTCTGTTACCGGTATTATATCTTCTTCGATTGTTTCTTCATCAGGATGTTCATACGTCGCGGCAAATTCTTCATTATATCCATCGTATTTCTTTGTCTTTTTGCTGATTAAAAATATAACTGCTCCGGCTATGACAATCAATAACAAAGCTCCGCCGATTATAATAATGTTTTTATTGTTAAAGGAAACTCCGTCATCGTTTTTTCCTGTTACCGGTGTTGAGGCTGTGTCTTCCGGTGTTGTCTCATCTTCAATAATTTCAGGGGATGTGGTACGCAATCTTTGTATTGTACCCTCCACAGTATCGTAGGAATACCACGAATACTTTTTATTGGAATTCATTGCGTAAAAATAAATATATTCTCCGTCAACATATCCTTTTATGGCCGTATCCTTAATTTTTACATCCTTTTCTTCGCCTGCCATCGATGTATCGGCCTTGCGGCTGTCAAATACATAATATGTATTTTCGGAATTAGATATTACAATATAAGGATAAAAATTTTTGCCATCATATACATAAAAGTTTCCGTTTCCTTCAGAATCCACAAGGTACATAAGTGTAAATCCTGTTGCACTTCCGGTTGCGGTTATTACATCTTTTCCGTTATATGAACCAAGCTCTACTTCAAATCCGTCAGGCACTTTGCCGGCATCAAACTCAGATGATACGTTATATTCTTTGCCATCCATAGTTACTTTGAAGCTTGCAGGCGGCTCTGTAGGCGGGTCAGTTGGTGCTTCTGTAGGTGGCTCCGTAGGCGGCTCCAGCCTGAAAATATTAAGATTATATTTCATTGCCTTGCCGTTAGGAGCATAACTCGTGATTGTAACGTAGTTATTACCAACCGCAAGATTATCTGTGTTGCCCGCCGTCTCTACTCTTCCACCCTGTGAGCTTGTTGCTGCCACAGTAACCTTGGTTACTGAATTGTTCACATAACACACATAGTCCGTTTTCCATTTTTCAAATGCAGGGCTTAAGTTGGCCCCTCCTACCTGGATTGAACTGAGTGTGGCATCATCGGAACCTACTGCCATTACCTTAACGGAAGCCGAACCGCATGCAGGACTGAAATCATTACCATCAGTATTAATAAACTGCTGTCCTTCAATTGTAAAATTACAGGTTCCTGTCTGGTTAGCTTTGAAAGTGATATTCCACTTATACTCGGTCTGTTCCTCTAATCCACCTAGAATTTGAAAAGGTATCGTACCATCATATCCATCACCTGAATCCCCCATACCACTCACATACGAAAAAATATTTTTATCGTATTTAAGACGAAACATGGAATATGTTATTCCCGCAGGATTATTTAATTTAACTTCCACGGTAATCGTATTACCTGCTATCACTTCTCCGGCACTTGCATTAACAGTAATAGTGCCTTCTGATGCATAAGTCTTTTCAGGCTTTGAGAATACTGTAAAACATATTGAAATGCACAGCAAAGCAATCAGCATTATTTTAATTAATTTGTTATTTTTAGACATTACTTACTCCTTTATTTCTGTTCAATCGCAGTTCCTTTAATAATATATCTTCTCATAACAGCAAAATCATATATGTCTACGCCTTTATTTTCCTTATGTATATCTGCTGCTTCAAGGAATATTCCGGATAATCCTGTTTTCTTAATTATAAGTTTTCTTATATAAGCAAAGTCATATATATCTATCTTTCCGTCTCCATTGACATCACCATATATCACAATATTCTTTGACATATACAAAGCGCCATTTGAATCATGGATTCTTAACATATCACCTGTTCCGATAATCTTGTCCCCGGACTTTACATTACCGGAACTGTCGGTAATCTGTGCCGTGCCACCTGTAACCTTAAGTCTTTGAAGTGCGGTATTCACTGTATCACCCACGGCAAAATTATGTATATACTGATCCTTTAGTATAAGTTCTTTAAAGTCAACGCTTACTTTGGTAAGCCTTGTAATATCCACTTCGTAAGTCTTACGCTCACTTCTGTCGGAGGCTGACGGATATACATCTATGTACACCTTGGTAGTTCCCACAGGCAGATTGATATTGCCCGTGGTTCCGTTTGAAAGAACAGTTGTTGTGCTGCCTGTTCTCATCTCAACAATTGCTCTTGACGATTCCGTCTTATAATTTAATGCTAAGGACGTAACATCATTGGCAACTCTCATGGTGTATTTATACGTATTCATTTTAAAAGTCTCATTAAATCCCGACTTGCTTGAGGAAAGTGAAGTCAGATACGTACTGCCTTCTTTTCTTGTAACTCTGACCTTATAAGTCTTGGTTGTACCATATTCTGATTTACAGACAATATTAAACTCATTATTGCCAACTTTAAGGCTGTGTGTTCCCGTTCCCGATATTGAAGATGTCTTGGCATAAGCTGATGCCGACAATTTAATCTGTGAAACCTTATACGGAACAACCAGCGAATATTCCGTTCTCTCCGAATTAAAACTTGGTGTAAGGTTAGCATTACTGCTCTTTCCATCCATATCTATAAGCGTTGCGCTTATTCCCGAAAGCCTTGTATTAGGGTTAGCCGTTGTTCTTTCATCCCCGGATGGTGAAGCCGGCTTTTTACATGATGAAGGCATATTGTTATATACGGGAATTCTGAATACAAATGACGAATTAAGAAGTCCCGCGTTCTTATAAGTCTCGTATATCTTACTGCCTTCAGTAAGTGTTGCCGTAAGATTCTGTGCATACTGCTTCCAGTAGTAATATTTAGAATTAACCACACTGAACATTTCAAAATATATTGTATCCTGACCTATTCCTATGTAACCTGTATATACTTTAACAGCACCGCCCATTATTGCAAGATATGGGCTTGTCCAGCCTTCAGCCTTCGCTTCCTTGCCTCCGTTATTAATAACGGTCTGCTTGCCATCTCCCGCAGCTCCTATGTTAAAAAAGTTATAATATACCGCGTTGTCGTCGCCAGTTGCCTGATAAAAATAACTGCCATTCTTGGTTGACACACCTTTACCAAGTTCATCATTGCTTGTACCTTTTTCCTGACGAAGTCTTACAGCAAGATGTATGGCACTTACCTTAGACTTTTTGGCTGCTTCAACTATTACCTGGGCATAAGTCATATTATTAGGTGCTCCGGGACATTTTGCATTATACATAAATGTTCCGTGAAGCGTGGAATTAACAAGCTCAACCGTATCATGATTGCCGTCATAACTTAACTTTTCAAACATATATATATAACTCTCGTTAAGCCAGTTTCTTGGATCCATAATGTATGAAATAGCTGATGTTGATGCCTGATTCCAGTATCCCGTATCAAAGCTTACCCAGTTATTGGCGGAGTAGTTATATGCACCCGCTACATCATCATAAGCTTTCCAGGCTGTCGGTGTCTGATACCATGCCCATTCACCGTTAGATTTAAGGTCTGCAAGTCCCAGTGACATACTGTGTCCTGCTGCCGGAACAAGTTTTCTGCTTAATGCAGCCTCATTCTTAAGCACTTCATTCCAGTCAAGTCCTGTATTGAACGCTTCAAAAGTCCAGTTAGGATGTTTATCATGCAGTGCCTGTATGTAAGGTCTGTATGATTCCGGAAAAGACTTAAGTGTCTGTTCAAATGAGGTATCTGCCATAATATCGTATATATTTTTTCCGACGATACCTCCTACCAGTAAAACAACTGCAGTAAGGAGACATACTATTTTTTTATAAATTTTCTTTGTATTGCTCATTACTTTATCCTGTCAAATATTATTTATTTACATTATAAAAAGAAATGCCCTCAAGGTCAACCTAAGGGCACTTCCAGATATTGTATTTTTTGTGAATATTCTGTGAAATTACAGATTCAAACCCTTTGCTTCATCACAGCCAAGCACAATGTTCATACACTGTATCGCAGCACCTGACGCACCTTTTCCAAGATTGTCAAAACGTGATGAAAGAAGGATTCTGTCATCATTACCGCAAATGTATATTTCCATTCCGTCCCATCCGGAACATGAGTTGGCTGCCATAAAACCATTAAGTTCTTCTGTCTGTGCATCGAAAGGTTTTACATTGATAAATTTCTCACCCTTGTAGAAATCTGCAAATACTTTCTGAAGTTCCTCAGGCTTCATGCCTATCATATCCACATAAAGCGGGATATTGACAATCATTCCGCTGTAATAATCGTCTACGATAGGGGTAAAAAGAGGTTCCCTTGAAAGTCCTGTAATTGCTTTCATTTCTTTTAGATGTTTATGTTTCTGCGTAAGTGCATACTCTCTTGGAGCATTCATTTCCACAGTCTTCTCATCCGATTCATATATGGCAATAGTCTTTTTGCCTGCCCCGCTGTAGCCTGAAAGGGCAAATGCAGAAATCGGAAAATCAGGTCCTATTATTCCCATTTTCACAAGCGGATAAGCAAGTGAAATAAATCCTGAAGCATAGCAGCCAGGATTGGCAATTCTCTTGCTATTTCTGATATTTTCCCTGAATTCTTCCGAAAGTTCAGGAAATCCGTAAGCCCAGCCCGGACTTGTCCTGTGTGCCGTAGAGGCATCTATTATTGTAACATTTTCATTTTCCACAAGGGAAACGGCTTCAATTGCAGCCGCATCAGGGAGACACAAAAAAGTTATGTCCGATTCATTTATATATTTTCGTCTTTCATTAACATCCTTACGAAGTTCACTTGGGATCGTAAGAATCTCTATATCGTCCCTGCCTTTGAATCGCTCATTGATTCTAAGACCTGTAGTACCCTCGCTTCCGTCAATATATACTTTTGTCATAGTATACTGCCACTCAAAATGTGTTCAAATATACTCGAACACATTGAGAAATTAAAGTCCTTGCGGATACTTCTTACTGCTTCGATGTGTATGCTTTGGCGATTGTAAACAATACGCTACTCACAAGTTCGTGTACACTCCACAGTCGTAAATTCCTGCGATAGCCCGCAGTACATACTTACGTTTGCTTTCATTATGCAACTTCGTAAGTTAAAGCATCTCTTAGATTAAGAGCAGCATTAAAATCCCTATCCTCGACATAGCCACAATCACAACGGTATATTCTATCTGAAAGCTTCAAATCTTTCTTGATAGCACCACAACAGTGACATATTTTGGATGATGGATACCATCTGTCTACGACTCTTAATTCAATACCATTTTCATCACATTTTGCTTTAAGCTTGGTTCTAAATTCATAGAACTTCTGTGACGCAACATTTTTTGAAAGATGTCTGTTCTTCATCATTCCTGATACATTCAAATTTTCAATAGTTATATAAGATGGCTTGGTTTTCACTATCTCAGCTATTGATTTATTGATATAATCAGTACGGATATTATCTATTTTATGATGAAGTCTCTGTACTTTGAGCTTTTGCTTTTGTATATTCTTTTGAGTGGACTCTCCTTTCTTTAAGTTCTCATATTTTCGTGAGAGACATCTTTGTTCTCTACGCAGTTTCTTTTCCAATTTTTTAATTCTTGTTGACTTATTGATATTTTTATAAGTTTTACCATTGGAAACAATCGCCAAGTCTTTTAAACCCAAGTCAATTCCTATACCGCCATTGCTATTATTAGCAATCTTAACGTCGGGAATTTCTACAAGAACTGACACATAGTATCTGTCTGCTTTGACGGATACTGTACCGCTTTTGATTTTCCATCCGTCTTTAGTTGTTGGTATATAACCTTTTTCTTTAATGCGTACCCAACCTAAAGTGGGTATGTTCAACCTATGTCTCTCGCATCTACAATCTTTAGGATTATTCTTTACGAAATACATTTTTACATCAGATTTACCTTTCTTTTTGAAATTAGGAAAAGCACTTTGATGTTTAAAAAATCTTGTAAATGCAGTACATCCATCTTCAATAGACTTTTTTACAGCTTTTGAATACGCTTCTTTAATCCATACTTTTTCAGGATTATTTGGAATGTACTCATTATTGAGCCATACGCTGAAACTCTTGCCAGTCATAAACTTTTCACCTTTATCGTATAAAGCTTTGTTGTGACCGAGATAGAAGTTGTAAACATATCTACAAGTGCCGATAGTCTTGTTAATCTTGATTTTTTGCTCGACTGTCGGATTTATTTCCGTTTTGAAGCTCTTTAGCAATTTCCTCATCCCTTTCTATTTGTTTTTTATACTTACGAAGTCCATACAACCTGCAAGAGAATACATGAAGTATAGAAACAATATCCTGTACAAGTTCTTCCTGTGGTGATAGTTCTTCGTTGTTCACTACCACAATGCTTGTATTAAACTTCATACAGAATTTTTCAAACCAATCGTAACCAAATCTGATAAATCTATCTTTATGAGTTACTATTATGGTTTTTATTTTCTGTTCCATTACTTCATTTAATAATTCATTCCACTTTTTACGATTGTAATTAAGACCACTTCCATAATCCTCAATACACTGGTCTATAATAATACCTTTAGCATTACAAAACTGTCGCAAAAATGCAACTTGATTCTGTAAATCATCTTTTTGATTTTTTGTAGACACTCTGGCATAAATAACTACCTGACGTTTATCATTTTCAATATTTATGCCTTTGAATTGAAGGTACTGGTCATAGGTATAATAACGCCTATCAGTTGGAGTTCGATTTGCCTTTAAAGTTCCTTCTCTGTCCCAGCGTTGCAATGTCTTAACAGACACACCTAACAGTTCAGCAAAATCTTTTGGCTTATAATTTGTGATATTTGATGTATTCATAATAATTTACTCCTTTGAGTATATTTAAACACATTTAATCACATTTGATAATATATTCAATTACTTATTTTCTTCTCCTTAGTCCATATTCTCTATAGCCTTACCTATATCATGGCGCATATATTTGTTTTCAAAATCAACCCATTCGGTTGCAGCGTAAGCATTGGCTCTTGCTTCTTTGAGTGTATCGCCTTTTGCGGTAATTCCGAGAACTCGTCCGCCGTTAGTCACAATGTTGCCGTTGTCATCAAACTTTGTTCCGGCATGGAAACAGTAATAACCGTCCTTGCCTTTGAAATTATCAAGACCTGTTATAATCTTGCCTTTTTCGTATGCAAGAGGATATCCGTCACTGGCAAGGATAACGCATACACAGGCTTTGTCTTCAAACTGAAGGTCAATCTTATCAAGTGTTCCATCAATGCAGGCATTAAAAACGTCAATAATGTCATTTTTAAGCCTTGGAAGAACAACCTGTGCTTCAGGGTCGCCAAAACGTGCATTGTATTCAAGAACTTTTGGTCCCTTAGGTGTAAGCATAAGTCCGAAGAAAATAACGCCTTTAAATTCCCTGCCTTCTGCTTTCATTGCATCAACGGTTGCCTGATATATGTGTTTTTTGCAAAAATCATCAACTTCTTCTGTATAAAAAGGACTTGGTGAAAAGTTACCCATTCCACCTGTGTTAAGACCCTCGTCACCATCTTTTGCCCTCTTATGGTCCTGGGCTGATGACATTATTTTAATTGTATTGCCGTCAACGAAAGAAAGTACGGATACTTCCCTTCCTGTCATAAATTCTTCTATAACAATGGTATTACCGGCATCGCCAAACTTCTTGTCAAGCATAAGCTCATCAACGCCTGCCAATGCCTCTTCCTTGGTATTGCAGATAAGAACACCTTTACCAAGTGCAAGTCCGTCAGCCTTAAGGACTATAGGATATTCCGAAGTCTCAAGATATTTCTTGGCATCGTCCGCAGAAGTAAATGTCTCATAAGCAGCCGTAGGAATATTGTATTTTTTCATAAGGTCCTTTGAAAATGCCTTGGAGCCTTCAAGAATAGCCGCATTCTTACGAGGTCCGAATACTCTTAAACCTCTCGCTTCAAACAAGTCAACAATGCCGCCTACAAGTGGGTCATCCATTCCGATTACGGTAAGGTCGATTTCTTTTTCAGCTGCGAAATCTGCAAGTCTGTCAAATTCCATGGCTGAAATTGGAACGCATTCCGCAAGTTCCGAAATTCCGGCATTACCCGGTGCACAGTATATTTTATCTACTTTAGGGCTTTTACTGCATGCGTAAGCAATTGCATGCTCTCTTCCGCCGCTGCCTACAATCAATATTTTCATAGTACGTTATCCTTTCAGTTATCTGTTTGCAATCATATTTATTGCTTCAGGTAAAATAATCCATTCTGCCTGTTCCATAACTCTTTTCTGAAGAATCTCAGGTGTATCCCCGTCCTCTATCATTACAGGTTTCTGGAAGATAATTTTACCGGTATCAGTTCCTTCATCAACATAATGCACGGTTGCTCCTGTAACTTTCACGCCTCTTTGCAAAGCGGCTTCATGTACCTTAAGTCCATAATATCCTTTTCCACAAAAAGAAGGGATAAGTGATGGGTGGATATTAATGATTTTCTCTGGAAATGCTTTAACCATTTTCTCAGGGATTGCCACAAGAAAACCTGCAAGAACAATTAAGTCCGGATTGTATTTTGATACGCCTTCAAGCAGTGCATCATTAAACACATCCCTGTTTTCATAATTCTTAGGTGATATACATTCATTTGGAATATTGTGTTCCCCAGCTCTTGTAAGTGCATAGGCATTGGCATTATTACTGATTACGCCCACAACTTCCGCATTCTTAATCTTACCGTTATCCATGGCATCAAGAATAGCCTGAAGATTGGTTCCGCCACCTGAAACAAGTACAACTACTCTTAACATAATGTTACACCTTTTTCACCTGCAACTGTCTGTCCTATTACAAATGCATCTTCCCCGGCAGACTTGATTGCTTCTATGGTCTTATCTGCATCAGCAGGGTCAACTGCAAGAATCATGCCGACACCCATATTGAATGTATTATACATCATATGTTCGTCAATATTGCCTTTCTTAGCCATAAGTTTAAATAATGCAGGTACTTCGTAGCTGTCTTTTTTAACTTCGGCTCTTATTCCGTCAGGAAGCATTCTTGGAATGTTCTCGTAAAAACCGCCGCCTGTGATGTGGCTGCAGCCCTTAATGGTTACTCCGGCATCCTTAACTGCTTTAAGTGCCTTGACATAAATAATTGTTGGTTTAAGTAAAGCATCACCGAGAGTTGTTCCAAGTTCATCATAATATGTATCAAGGGATTCTTTTGTCATATCAAAAACTTTTCTTACAAGTGAAAAACCATTGCTGTGTACACCTGAAGATTTGATTGCAACAAGTGTATCTCCCGGCTTGATGTTTTCTCCTGTAATAAGGTTCTTTCTGTCACATACACCTACAGAAAATCCTGCAAGGTCATATTCGTCCTCAGGCATAAGTCCGGGATGTTCTGCTGTTTCTCCGCCGACAAGGGCACAGCCGGATAATTTACAACCGTCTGCAACACCTTTAACGATTGTTGCGATTTTCTCAGGAATGTTTTTTCCACATGCTATATAATCAAGGAAAAATAAAGGTTCACCGCCTGCACATGCAACATCATTAACGCACATGGCAACACAGTCAATACCGATTGTGTCATGCTTGTCCATAAGGAAAGCAAGTTTAACCTTGGTTCCGCATCCGTCTGTTCCGGATAAAAGCACAGGGTCCTCCATATCTTTGATTGCTGCCATTGAGAACGCACCTGAAAATCCACCGATACCACCGAGTACCTCCGGTCTCATTGTGCTTTTAACATGTTCCTTCATTAATTCAACCGACTTATATCCGGCTTCAATATCAACGCCCGCTTTCTTGTAATCCATTTTTATTTTTCCTCCATGTATTTTTTATATCCGACTTTTTCGATTTTGTCTTTTTTCTTCATAACGCCGTCTTTTAATTCATCTTTATATGCTTTGATTCTGTTAAGAAGTTCGTCATCACTTGTTGCAAGAATCTTAGCTGCAAGAATTCCCGCATTGACTCCTCCGTTAATTGCAACAGTTGCGACAGGGATTCCGCTTGGCATCTGTACTATTGAATATAAAGAATCAACTCCGCCAAGAGATTTGGTATGGATTGGAATACCAATAACAGGCATTGGGAAAATTGCCGCACACATACCCGGAAGATGTGCTGCTCCACCGGCTCCTGCAATTATAACCTTAAAACCTTTTTCCTCTGCTGTCTTTGCATAATCAAAAAATACGTCAGGCATACGATGTGCTGAAATAACAGTCAGCTCATAATCAATACCAAACTTTTCAAGCATTTCCGCTGCTTTGCTCATAACCTCAAGGTCTGAGTCACTTCCCATGACAATTCCTACTTTAGCCATTTTCTTACCTCGCTTAAATTCCTACAAATAATAACATTATTAAAAGTATTATTATAATACCATTAATCAGGCTTCCTATCAATGAAAAGGTATAATATCTGTCAAATTCCCTGTAACTAAGTAAACCGATAATCAGTCCAAATACAGAAAAGGCAAGTGCCATCAATGCCAGGGAACCGACTATTTCCCCGCCTTTGCCTCTTGCCTTAAATGAGAGGACAACTGAAAAAACAATCAGTACAATAGCAACTACAGCCATAATCGTAGCAACAACGCCACCTACACTATGCTTCTTATTGGTAAACTTATACTTATGCTTTGACATTAATTAAATCCTCTTCTATTTAATTTACACCATACTGCTTGTAATAATCATCAATAGCAGCTTTAAGTGCATCGTCTATTATAACTTCGCCCTTATAAGGTCTGTTATATAAATGTTCGACAACCTCTGCCATTGTAACAATCGCAGTTGTCCTGATTCCGTAATTCTCTTCTATCTCTGTAAGTGCACTCTTGGTACCCTGACCTCTTTCCATTCTGTCAACGGATACAACAAGTCCTGTAACATTAACGTTACCCTGTGCTTTGATGATAGGGAGAGTCTCATTTATTGATGTTCCTGCTGTTGTTACATCTTCTATTATTACAATCTTATCGCCATCCTTGATAGGGCTTCCGAGAAGGATTCCCTTATCGCCGTGGTCTTTTATTTCTTTACGGTTAGAACAGTATCCTATATCTGCTCCATATTTATCGTTAAGTGCTATAGCTGTGGTAACCGAAAGCGGTATACCCTTATATGCAGGTCCGAACAGAATATCAAAATCTGTTCCGTACTTGTTATTAATAGCCTCTGCATAATATTCGCCAAGTTTCTTAAGCTGTGCACCTGTTCTGTAAAAACCTGTATTAATAAAGAAGGGTGTCTTTCTTCCGCTCTTAGTTACAAAATCACCGAATTTGAGGACTTTACAATCCACCATAAATTCTATAAATTCCTGCTTATACTGTTCCATTTTATCTTAAAACCTCCTGTTTATAAGGCTTTCACGCCTTTATTATTGTCTCACTTTCTCTGTGATAAGCCTTTACCTAATTCTTTACCATTAAGGGATTTACCCATTTGTGCCTCCTTCCCAAGTGTAGAATAGGAAGGATTCCAAATATCGTCCCTATTCTACCATAAAACCTTACAATTATCAATCCGTTTCAAAAATTGAATTTTCATTTTGAAACTCCTCCGTATTCTTATGAAAGAATCTGATTCAGTAACCATACGAAGACGGGTGACCGAAGCCACCCGTCTGTTGTTTTGATTATTTATCATTTGATTTCCTCAAAAGGAGATTATCTGACTGTCTTTCTCTTTCTGCCAAAGTACAATACGCCTGCTCCACTTATGACTGCAATTATGAAAAGCCATGCAATTGGTGTAGAATCTCCGGCTTTTGGGGCATCATCCTTTTCGGATGGAGTTGTTGTATCCTGTGTTGTATCCGATGTAGTTGTATCCTGGCTGGATGCTGCTTTGATTACAAATGTGCTTTCTGCACTTCCATCACTATACTGGAACTTCACTTTATGAGTTCCAACGCTTAATGTATTCAGATAATCTGCCTTGAATGTTAATATGGTACTGCCGGATTTCAATGTATAATTTGCTGCATCCACAAACTTATCATCCACATAGATTCCTGTTAATTTATCAAGTGCACCATCACAGGTAATTGTTAATGTTCCATCCGTACTTAACTCGTGTGTTCCGCCTGCACCTGCCGTAATGGTATAGGTTGCCTTAGCTGTTGCAGGGAATTCATATGTCACAGTTAATGTTCCATCCTGATTCTTTGTAACACTTGTTACATTCTGTCCATTTACTGTTGCTGTTACATTCGATGCAAATTTATAACCATAATCATCTTCTGCTGTAAGCGTAACACTTGCAGTATATGTAGTATTATAACCTGCATTACCTGTTACTGGCTCTCCACCCTGTGTCCATGTTACTATTGTGGTTTTAGTTGATACGCCTGTTGTTGCACAAGCTGCTTCTGTATCAAAAGCTGAGCCAGCAACCGGTGATGTAATATCTGTTATTTCTATAGAATTGATAGTTGTTACTGTAGCCTGTGTTGCCATCTTGGCTGTTGTGATTCTACCTGCATCCGTTGATTCAAGCCATACCTTGCAGTTATTGAAATTCGTTAATGCGGCTGAAGCATCACTACCCATAACAATATCACTGGCATTTACTGTCTTACTGTTATCATCAATCGCCAGTGCATACACACCAGTACTGTTCTGCACCATCAGGTATTTTCCGTCAGCGCCTGTTACCTTAATCTTAGTTCCATCCCGGCTGATGACTGCTTCTTCACTTCCGGTAGACTTATATCGCAATGTGTAGGTGTTCTCTGTCATGCCACTGTTTTCTTTATATCCATTGTATGAAGATGATGCTGCTTCCGCAGCAGATGCAAAGATGTCAGATGACAGATTCAGATTAAAAGCGGGCACTACCGAAACAGCACTGTAGTTGACAGAGCGTTGGATGTCGAGCACAGAGTAGCCCGGATAAGCCATGAGCGCACGGCTACTATTATCATAGATCGACGAGCGCAGCCAGAAAATATTTCCGAGTCCAACATCATCCAGCTTTGTTACATCAATAGCAATATCATTACTGCTTCCCACATATATTGTTGTCTGACTCTGAGATTTCTGGTCTTTTGAATTCGGCAGATATAATTTGTTCGTCACTGTTTTTTCTTCATTTCCATCTTTGCCAATCGGTTCATTCGTTTTAACTGTGACATCTGCCATCTTACTTGTTTCTCCCGCAGAGAAATATGTTTTACCTAAATAGGTATTTATATTTTTCACAAAGTCACTTTCTGAATATTTACTGGTAGAACCATAAGCTGCACGTGCAAACTCACTGGTTGAAAGTAATGCAAGGTTACTTCCATCCGCTCCGCAGATTGCCCAGAGTCTGCTGTCTGAACCATTTAAGCCAAACCTGATTTTACCAATGGTTCCATCACTAATATTGTAGCAATCCTTTAAATCATCCACTGTTGCAAAATAAGCATTAGATACTGTTTTCGGTGCTGTCTTATATGAATAACTTACTGTTATTCCTCCATCCTGATTTTTTGTAACACTTGTTGCATTCTGTCCATTTACTGTTGCTGTTACACCTGATGCAAATTCATAACCAGCATCTGCTGTAAGCGTAACACTTGCAGTATATGTGGTATTATAACCTGCTGTGGTATCATTTGGTGTCCATGTTACTGTCGGGGTTGTATTTGATACGCCTGTTGTTGCACAAGCTGCTTCTGTATCAAAAGTTGAGCCAGCAGATGGTGATGTAATATCTGTTATTTCTATAGAATTGATAGCTGTTACTGCCATCTTGGCTGTTGTAATTCTATCTGCATCGGTTGATTCAATCCAGACTTTGCAGTTATTGAAATTATCTAATGCACTTCCCATAGTAATATCACTTGCATTCACTGTCTTAGAGTCAGAATCAATTGCCATTGCATACACACCAGCACGATTCTGTACCATAAGATATTTTCCTTTTGCATTTGTAACAGTGACCTTTGCTCCATCTGAACTGATGACTGCACTATCCGTTCCAGTAGTATATGTATATCGCAGTGTGTAGGTATTCGGTGTCATTTCACTGTTTGCTTTATATCCTGTAGATGATGCTGCTTCCGCAGCAGATGCAAAAGAGACATCCGACAGATTCAAATTAAAAGCGGGCACTACCGAACAGCTACCGAAGACAAAGCTGCTATCCACATACTTGTCCTTATTAGCCACGAGCGCATAGTCACTAAGATTATCAAGCGTCGAGCGCAGCCAGAAACCATTTCCCCATTTTGAAACATCAATTTTTACCCCGCCATTCAAACTGTCGGAAGTATTCGTGCCCACGGTAACATATTTATCGTTAAGTTCATCATAATCACCATACGGTGCATATAGGGTATCTGTAACGGAATATGTGGTACCATTCTTCTTATCATCCGTATATATCGTTGTCTTATTCATCTTCGTCTTTTCCGACTCACTGAAATAATTATTGCTTCTCATGTAATTATTCAAAACTGTACGTAAGTCACTGGCTCCATAGTGATTCGGAAATACCTCTAATCCGCTTGTACTTACCATATAGGTACAATTCCAGTTTGAGTCATAAGTCTTATTGGTAGTATAATTATCTTCAAACACCGATATTCCCAGTGGCGATGCGGCAAAGAGAATAATATTATCCGTCACATTTCCTTTCGAATCCTTTATTCCGGAATCCACCCCCGCTATCTTCCACTGCTGTGCTGCACCGGAGCCATTCTGTCCGAAGATGATTTTACCTTCTGTATCGTTGGCTTCATCCAGACTAAAGTTTTTCAGTCCTTCTGCATCTGTCCAATATCCAGATGTAGGTGTCTCATTTTCTGCTGCCTGTACCGTCGCAAGCGTTCCCTTCATTCCTGGGAATAAGGACAGTACCATTGCCGCTGCAAGCAGCACTGCACTTCCTTTTTTAAGCCATTTTTTCTTCATGATTTTTTCTCCTCCATTTCTTCTATTCCTAATGTTTGTTATGATACTCTTCACAAGGAAATGCAGGTATTTCCTCACTCTTTGTTTCTCGGGTAAACGCAAGATTGTCATATATGTGTTTTCTTAAGTGCCATGTATCTCCGTGCTCCAAGTGTCCGTTATAACTTCTGTTTTTTGCAACTCCTTTCATACATATATCCACTAAAATTGTAGCACAAAATCATTTTATGTACAATGGAGTTTTCTTACCGAAAGTGAGTTTGAAAGGCAATCAAAGCCTTGTCATCTGCCACGCCCACGTCTGCGAACCGGTGTAATTATCTGCTGTTCCCCTTGTGCTTTTAGCTGCTCCTCTGAAGGATGATTTCTGTTGTCTGTCCTGATACTTCTTTTTTCTACCCTTTTGCTCATTTCAGGTACTTCTGGGTAGAACTCAACTCTTTCTCAGTTTGTGTTTCTCTACCCATTTGCTCATTTCAGGTACTTATGGTTAGAATTCGACTCTTGTTCTGCTTGCTTTTTTCTACCCTTTTGCTCATTTCAGTCGCTTATGGGTAGAATTCGACTCTTGTTCTGCTTGCTTTTTTCTACCCCTTTGCTCATTTCAGGTACTTCTGGGTAGAACTCAACTCTCGCTCAGTTTGTGTTTCTCTACCCTTTTGCTCATTTCAGGTACTTCTGGGTAGAACTCAACTCTCGTTCTGCTTGCTTTTTTCTACCAATTTTTAGTTCTTCCATTCGGTCATCGGAGGGTGGTGGAAGAAGTTTAGCACGTTTTTCCAGAGAGAGCTTGCGGTATTCTGCTGGGGATGGAAACGGCTTATTTTGAACCGGCACAGTTGACGAATTGTTATCAAGTAATTCGTCTAACTCATCCTCATTATTCGGTTCTGCGTCGGTTGAGTTATTTGTTGTGCCAAACTCTGTTGATATCCGTGTATCCGCTTGCCGGGGTAAAAATGAAAAAGTGCATAAGTGTGATATACACTGATATACACAGTATACATGGAATCCGGCAAAAAATGTTGGGTTATGCCCGAGAAATTGCTTATTTCTCAAAAACAGTCGCCAAGGAAAGAAATACGGCACAGCGGTTTTTATGACCTCTGTGCCGTAATTGTGATGTTTCCGTGATGGATCGTTAATTGTTACTTATCTTTGATTATTTGACGGAATGTCTTTTCCTTTTATCAAATACCATTACACCTGTCAGAACACCGCCGCTGATATACAGCAGTGCGATCCAGAGGATCATATCGCTGTTGTCACCGGTCTGCGGATAATCCGGACCTGTCGGCTTGCCCGGCTCTGTCGGTGTTCCGGTAGCCGGAATCTCAACTGCCGACTTCTTGTAGCCGCAAACCTTGCATTCCTCATGCTTGGAACCCTTTTGCGTCGCGGTCGCTTTCTTGTCAACAACCCACTTGAAGTCGTGCGCCGCCTTATCGGCCTTATCTCCGCAGGAGCACTCATGCCAGTGGTTGTCGGGATCGTACTTCCACTCGCTGCCGTAGCTGTGAGTATGCTCACCGTCGCTTGTGCCGCTATTGCGCAGAATCGTCAGCGTGTAGGTTTTAGCACCGATCTTCACGACAAT
>OIYG01000627.1_pt1 | contig 33004 bp, 27 predicted proteins | sample 1587861 | NCBI WGS metagenome assembly OIYG01 (sample SAMN03283272) | human gut metagenome | biome: human-associated habitat; material: feces | host: Homo sapiens | place: Peru | collected 2012 | reverse complement strand
GGTCATAACGAGGCGGTCTTGAAAACCGTTTGTCCGAAAGGGCGCGTGGGTTCGAATCCCACCCTCTGCGCCAAGAGAACTACACAATTATTTGTGTAGTTCTTTTTTTGCATTTTTATCGGTATAAAAATATTTTTCAAAATATGTAACTTTTTCCCTATCTCAGCCGTTACTATAGTGAAAGGACCTTTCAAAAAAGATGCGAGGTGACATAATGGAAGAATACAAATTTAACGAATGTGTAAGAACGCAAAGCAAGCGATTGTATTTAATTGCGTTGTCTTTTACAAAAAATCAGGCAGATGCTGAAGATATACTGCAAAATGTATATTTAAAACTTTTCAACTGCAAAAAAGAATTTGAATCGGACGAGCATATAGCAAAATGGCTTACAAAGGTATGCATTAATGAGAGTAAGGACTTATTAAGGCTGCATTTCAGAAAAAGGAGTGTGCCGCTTGAGGAAGCGATAAATCTCTCGTGCATTGATAACACACAAGATATAGATTTAATTAAAGCCGTTATGTCATTGCCGAAAAATCAAAGAGCTGTTATTCATTTGTTTTATTTTGAAGATTTACAAATAAATGAAATAGCAAAACTCTTAGGCATTAAGGAATCAACTGTTAAAGCACGCCTTTCACGTGCAAGACAAAAGCTTAAAGCTAAATTGGGAGATGACGATTATGAGGAATAACAGATATAAAAATGCATTTAATCAAATAGAAGTTTCCGATAGAGCAATTGATAATTTATACGACATTGCAACAAAGAAGCAAAGAAGGACAAATAATGTTGCAAAAAAGATTATTGCCACTGCAACGGCATTTATCTTAGTTATCGGCGGCGGATTCGGTATAAATTATTCAATAAGCGATAAAAAAAGTGTTGGAATATATGTTGCAAGTGCCAATGAAGTTGCAAGCATAAAAAATGCCAACAATCAAGATTTCACTTATAAGGCTTATATTGCCGATGATGCAGACAAGCAAGAAATTATGAACAAATGGCAAAAAGACAGGCAAAAGCTGATGAACGAGGCTGAAAAATTAGGCGATGATAATTATTCCGCATCGATAAGGTCAGGCTCAAGTATTGCGACGAACGGCAATAAAGACTATGATTTTTATACATTATCAAGCGGAAATTTCACGGTCAATACAGGTGATATTGATAATGTAAAAAAATTAACTCTTGAAAATCAAAACAAATATGCCGAGCTTTCCGTTATGGTATATAATGATGATTCAACAGATTGGAATATATGCGCAAAAAAAATTGAAATAAGCGGCGACAGGCTAAAGAAATCGTATGACAGCAAAGTATGCTCTTTTTCAAACGGCAGATTTAAAAAAGAAATTAATTTCGGCAACAGCTTCACTTGGGATTTATCGAATTTAAGTTCTTGTATCAATGAAACTGATAAAATTGATTTCAGCGATTTAAACGATACAATCATTGCAAGCGTTGAGTATAAGGACGGTTCAATTATTAAGCGTGGCTTTAATATTGAATTTGACAAAAACGGTGTTGCGCACTTCAGTGAGTTTGAGGTTAAATAATCCGAGCGACCAACGGTCGCCCTTACGGTAAAAAACAAAAGCACGGTGGTTAGAAATCATCTAACTGCCGTGCTTTTATTTTAAGTATGTATTAAATTATGCCTGAGCAGGAGCTCCTACAGGACAGGTAGCCTCACAAGCGCCGCATTCGATACAAGTATCTGCATCAATAACGAACTTGCCGTCTCCCTCTGAAATAGCACCAACCGGGCATTCTGCAGCACAAGCGCCGCATGAAATACAATCATCTGAAATAGCGTATGCCATCATAACACCTCCTACACCATACTTTATACTTAATATATCAGTAAATGTATGAAAAATCAAGTAAAATTGAACAATTCATTTATTAATTTTTGTTCATTTTTGGTTTGTTTTATCTAACTATTCTCACCTCGTCACGACTGACCGTAACAGGTAATCCGTCAGGAGTATCATCAAGCCTAACCTTAAGCTGACCGGTTAAAATTGCAGTATCAACAACCGTACCTCTTCCGTACCTGCAATCAACTAATGTACCGATTTTAGGAGTAATCTTATGTAAATATTCATAAGAATTTTGCTCATACTTTAAGCAACACATAAGCCTGCCGCAAGTGCCGCTGATTTTGCCGGGAGCCAATGAAAGCCCTTGGTCCTTAGCCATTTTAATAGTAACGGAATGGAAACCGTCAAGAAAGGTTGAGCAGCAAAACGGTCTGCCGCAAATACCAAGACCGCCAAGCATTTTACTTTCGTCTCTGACACCGATTTGTCTAAGTTCAATTCTTGTATGAAGCGTTGCCGCCAAGTCCTTAACAAGTTCTCTGAAATCTATTCTGCCATCGGCAGTGAAATAGAAAATAACCTTTGAACAGTCAAACGAATACTCGGCATTGGTCAAATTCATTTCAAGCTGATGCTTTTCTATTTTTTTAGAGCAAATCTCAAAAGCTTCTTTTTCTTTAATTTTATTTTCATTAACTTTTTCACGGTCATTATCATTTGCAATACGTATAACAGGCTTCAACGGGCTGACAACTTCATCATCCTCAACCTCTTTCACACCGCAAGATGCCTTGCCGAATTCAAGACCGTTTGCTGTTTCAACGATAATTTCATCTCCGTTTTTTATATCGAGACCCTTAGGGTCAAAATAATATGTTTTGCCTGTGTCGCTGAAACGAACACCAACAACCTTAGTCATATATTTCCTCCGTTATCTGCCGATTGCTCTATTGAGCGAATAGCAGAATTTTGTAATTAATAAAGCATTATTGGCATTACTCAATGCCGTTGATTTAAGCTCGTCACAAGTATTTATAAGTTTAATTAAGCTTTGCCTTGACAAACTTGATTTAAGCAGGGCGGCACTTTCTTCCTGCCCTGATATATGCTCACTGCTCTCCCCTGCAAAAAGAGCATCACGAAAAATACTCTTAAGCAAATCGCACGCAAAAACAACACCCTGCCTGTCCTTTTGAAAAACGGAGCAAAGTGTCATCATTTCATATTCATTTGAGGTAGCAAGAGCCTTGCAAATTTTATTACAGACGTCCACAAGCTCACTCGTTTTGCTGTCCTGCAAACTATCAATTGCCTTGCCTATATTGCCGTTAAAAGTTTCAACCGTTTTTTTAGCGGTATTATAATCAACATTTTCGCAGTGAGAAGTAATATAATTTGCCGCACGTTCAATATCAACACCCTCAAGGCTTACACAAACACTGCGTGACAAAACGGTTGAAAGAAGGGCGCTTTTAGAATTAGTTGTCAAAATAAAGACAACATATTTAGGCGGCTCTTCAAGAATTTTCAACAGTGCATTTTGCGCATTTTGATTCATACAATGCGCATTAGCCAATATGTATATCTTATAATCAGCCTCGTTTGGCTGAACGTAAGCATCGTTAATAATATTTCTGACTGTATCAACGTGAAATGAATTGGCAGTTCCGGCAGGAATATACTCGCTTATATCAGGGTGAATTGCGCCAATAGCCTTTTTGCATTGAGCACATTCGCCGCACGGTTTATCATTGCCCCTGCAAACCAAGGCGCACGAAATGTCTTTTGCAAGCGTTTTTTTGCCTATCCCCTCTTCCCCCTCAATAATGAGGGCATGAGGAAATCTGCCGCTTTCCATAAGTTTTGAAAGCCTGTCTATCACTTTTTCATTTCCGATAAAATTAGTCAGTTTCATAAATTATAACTTTCTGAATTGGTCAACATCAAGAACAAATGCAACAGCGCCGTATTCCTCAACATCAACCGGCTTCTTAAGAAGTGAGCCTTGAAGAGTGCTATCAACACCGATATGGCGGACAACTCGCTTGGTTACATTTTTTTCAATAATATCAAATAATTTGTCTACGTCCTCGTCCTTTACGCCGAAAAGAACAGTTGTCTGTCCGTTTTCAAGAAACATTCCCTGAGTTGAAATCTTGGTTGAAAAATATCCTTCTTCTACAGTAGATGATAACACATTTGTCAAGTCTTTATTAGACACAATTACAATTACAAGTTTCATTATATAATCACCTTTCAAAAATAGTATTCAAATAATATTATATGTAACGAAAATAACAATATTCCTATTTGTAATATCAATTATTCCTATCAGTATTACATTATATAATATTATCCCACAATTTTCAACTTAAAGAGATATCTATTAAAACAAAATTAACACTTTAGACACAGAAAAAATTTTATTAATTATCGCCTTTATTTTTTATTATATAAACTGAAAGTTCACTAATTAAAGCAAAAATTCCGATAAATAAATATGTAACAGCTGAGAACGAAACCTTGCTCAGCTTTTCATACTGGCCGGATATAATCATTAAAATTCTTGCAAATGAAAATGAAAAGCTTAAAGAAAAAAGACCGAGGGCAAAAAAACTAAACGACGGTTTGATAAGCTTCTTTTCATTATCAATACTCGAAGCACAGCACAAGGTGAAACCGCAATAAAATATTATAAATATAAATTCCAAAAAGCTTTCTACGCTTTCGACATCAAAAATTTCCGTCATAATGACAAGCAATCTGCAAAAGCCCCACGCAAGAGGGACAAGATGAAACAGCTTGAAATTTTTAAAATCGATTTTCGTTTCTCTGACAGACTTGGCGCAAACAATTAAATAATAACAACTTAGAAGTGCAAAAATTGCCTGAAATCCCATCGGCAACAAGTAATTATATTCAACATACGACTGTCTTGATGCCGTTTGAACATAGCTGTAACAATTATTTACTTGATGAACAAAATCAAAAAAGTATGCAATACACAAAGCTATAAGCGATATGTAAATGCCTTTATTGCCGATAAAACTTATTTTTCTTATTTTATTTCTTGCAATTAAAGAATAAATCACGGCAAATATGACTGACAAAATGAGCACTCCGTAAAGAATATAGGTAATTAACTCATTGCCGATAACAAAGCCTGTCTTACTGTCAGTAAATCTGATTAATTGAAAAAAGCGAAGAAAGCAAGCCGCAAGCGCAGTGATACTTACGGCAAGGAATGAAAAATACATAGGTTTATTTTTCAATTTATCTCCCTTATATCAGCTTTTATCTCTCAATAATCGGTTTAAATGTACGAGGTTTGCTTACGCTCTTATATGCCGGACGGATAATTTTGCCGCCGGAGGTGAGTTCCTCAAGCCTGTGAGCGCACCAACCTGCTGTTCTTGCAACGGCAAAAATAGGAGTATATAAATCCTCCGGAATTCCCAAAACCTTATATACAAGCCCCGAATAAAGGTCAACATTAGCGCACATAGCCTTGTCGATTCCCTTAACTTCCGAAAATACCTGTGGAGTGAGAAGTTCAATATTTTCAAGAGTTTTAAATTCTTTTTCAAAACCTTTTTCATAAGCAAGCTTTCTTGCGTTTTCTTTAAGAATTACCGCTCTTGGGTCGCTCTTGGTATATACAGCGTGGCCCATACCGTAGATAAGACCGGAACCGTCGCCTGCCTCCTTGTTTATAATTTTTACAAGGTAATCCTTAACCTGATTAGGGTCCGTAGGATCGGCAACATTAGCCATAATTTCACGCATTTGCTCGGCAACACGAAGATTTGCACCGCCGTGTCGAGGGCCTTTAAGAGAACCAAAGCCTGCTGTGATTGCAGAATAAGTATCAGTACCGCTTGAGGTAAGAACCCTTGTTGAAAAAGTAGAATTATTACCTCCGCCGTGATCGGCATGGAGCATAAGGCAAATATCAAGAAGTCTTGCTTCTTCTATAGTAAACTTTTTATCAGCTCTTATTTGGTTGAGAATATACTCTGCAGTTGACTGTTCCTTTTTAATCGGGTGAAGGAACATTGTTTTATTGTAAAATGTTCTACGCTTAATTTGGTATGCGCCGTTCATAATGGTCGGCATTTGAGAAATAAGCTGGAGTGACTGACGAAGAACGTTTGCAACAGAAATATCATCAGGATTTTCGTCAAAAGAATAGAGAACAATAACGCATCTTGCCATTTTATTCATAATATCTTTAGAAGCGTGCTTCATAATCATATCTTCAACGAATTCGTCAGGAAGTTCACGGCACTCACCAATCACCTCTCTGAGACCTTCAAGCTGACTTTCCGTAGGCAAATCGCCGAAAAGAAGAAGCCATACAACCTCTTCAAAGCCAAACCTGCCCTCATTGATGCATCCGTTTACAATATCGTTAATATCATATCCACGATATGAAAGCTTACCGTCCTTAGGAATACGCTCTCCGTCAAGTATATAATAACCCTCAACCGAGCAAATACGGGTAAGGCCGGCCATAACGCCGGTGCCATCCTCATTTCTAAGTCCTCTTTTAACATGATATTTTTGATAATCATTTGGCTTAATCCAGTTATTTTTATCAAGCTCCGAACATAAATTAGAAAGGGCATCCATAGAAATAGGTGAAATGTAATTCTTTGGCATAATCTATCTCCTTTTCATTGTGATGAATATTTAGCAAAGGCAACAAAAACGCCTTGGTAAAAATAAAATTATTTTATTATTATACTATTTTTATAATATAAAGTCAAGGAGATGAGAGTAGTGAAAAAAGTACTAATTATTTACATTTCGGTGCTTTTATTGACAGTTATAATTCCTGCCATTATTTGCTTTTCGCAAAACGACGGTTCATCATCAAAAGAGCTTGTAAATATTTTCAATTCATTTATAAGCAAAAGCTAAAAATCATTCTAATTGGCTGTTATCGCTGATTTTTTCAAGATTAATATAAGAATTTACATTCAATTCAGTTTTTTGAAAGCCGCCGTTACTATCAGATAAATGTTTTTCGTAATATTCGGGACAATCCCTTGCAATAAATTTGCCTATTCTAAGTGCATTGCTTTTAGCATAAATACAGGCGTTATAAGTTTCGGATATCATTTCGTTGCAAGCTTTTTCAACAAGTGCGCAAAGACGTTTGTTGTCCTTTTTCGAGAGTTTATTTTGCGCACCTTTTTCAATTTCACCAAGTATTATATCTGCATTTATTTCAACATTAAAATATGCTTTGTTTTCAACAATACTTGCTGATTTTTTGCATTTTATATTTGAAAGCTTAACATCAATTTTTCCGAACTTTTTATCACTTATTTGGATTAAAACATCCTTAGCCTTATTATTCAAAATAACAAAGCCTTTTGTCTCAATATCATTTGTAATATATGCAAGTCGATTGTCGGAAAAAAGGGCTATGCCTGCCGACTTAACGGTTGATTCATCGTCTTTTCTTTCTATAACGGGTAAATAAATGTCTGAATATTTATCTTCATACAGCATTAAAAACTCATTTTCGTTAACAAGAATCGACTGACCCGTTTCCTCATTATTATTTATAAGAAAAAGTATATTTTCGCTTGGAACATTAGCGTCATTTTCCTTACTTTCAAGTATAAATTTGGCTTTTTCCTTACTGACGCATATTGCAACGTCGGCTCTTGAATCCTCGCTTCTCAAAAAGTAATCTATATAGTTTTTTATATCGTTTTGCGCAAGCTCTTTTGACAAGACAATTATTTTATTATGTCCGAAAAAAGCACGTTTTGAAACAGCCTTTGCAATGTTGTTTATAGCACAGGAAACCGTAGTGCCACTTGCCGAAGTATTAACAACCATATTACCCAAAGGCGTATCCGAAGCATTACTCACATTCACCTTTAAGCCTTGAAGAGTGACCGACAAGTTGTTGTCATAATAATCAATTCCGAGTCCTTCAACAATAAACAAATCCTTTAAATGCCTATTACCGGTACAACCGGTGAAAAGCAAAAAGCATAAAAACAATGAAAAAAATATTTTAATACATTTTGACAAGTTCATCACCATAATTTTTCTTTTTAAATATAAGAGTAAGAGTCGGAATTATAACGCTGAATACAAAAAACAAAGAGAGCGTCATTCTATAATCTATCCCCTGTCCGTTTGCGAAATTGAGCATAAATACACTGAGTACAAATGCAACAGCAGATGAAGTAAAAGCAAAGTTTCTTTTAAATTCACGTTTAATGCACGAGCAAGCACAATAAAGAGCAGTAACCGCTTTTACAAACACACCCATTATCCAAAAGGAAATGTGCAAAACATCAAGGCGCTCAAAATTGCCGAATTTTGAAATTTGAAAGAGCGAATAAAAAGGAAAATTTCTCATTAAAATACTTTCGCCCATTACCGCCGCACCGAAATATAAAAGCAAAAATATGCTTAAAAACGAGCAACCAATAAACCTGATAAAATTCCTTGTGCATTTGCCGTTTACACTTGGATAAAGGACAAGAAACAATGCTATTTCAGTAGTATTTGATGAAAAAACAAGCGCATTTTTCAATATACCTTTGCCTTCGTTTGTAATAATGGGATAAAAATTAATGTCATTAAACGTATCATAATTACAAAGCAAGACGCACAAAATCGCAAGGCACAAAAGTACAAAAACAAACGCCGAAAAGCGGGAAAGTGCTTCAACGCCCAATGTCGTGCCGTAAAAAGCGCAGACACAAACAATAAGAGCAAAAAGCCAACCCTGTGTTTCAGGATTAAGCGTAGTTGAAGCAAAATACGAAAAACGGCTTACGCTGACAGCGACAACAAGAATAAAATATACGTAATAAAGTTTTGAAACCCATTTAATATCAATTGGATTTTTATTCATTTTATAGCAAAAAACAGCAGGCAATGAAAAAACAACCGTCATAACCATTGCAATCACGAAGCTTATCAATGCCTGTGAATTAATCTCGGTTGTGCTGATAGAATGAACGCTTGTCAGGCACACAACTATTCTGCATATAAAAAGAATATAGAATAACGAAAGCGGCGAAATCTTATTTCTTTTTGCCGAGTCTGACATCAACATTCGCTCCTCTCAAATTATTTATTCTCACCTTTCTTTTAGAAAGCTTACGCCAAGATTGCCTGTAAAACAAATCGGCAAGAGCTTTTTTATCAAACGGAGAAATCGGCGAGCAATAAGGAACCCCATAGGGATTTATCGCACAGATATTCATACACAAAACGGAGGCGGCAAGAATTATACCGTACATTCCGGTAAGGCCTCCGATTAAAATAAAGAAAAATCGTAAAACAGACACACTTTCATAAAGAGATGACACAACATAAGATGAAATTGCCGTCAGAGCGATGACGACGAGCATAGGCGCACCGATAAGACCTGCCGACACGGTCGTTTCGCCTATAACTATACCGCCGATGATTGAAACTGCGTGGCCGACAGCTTTTGGTAAGCGCAATCCGGCTTCCCTCATTATTTCATACAAAATAAGAAGCATAAGTGCCTCTGTCATTAACGAATACGGGGTTGTTATTTCCTCTCTTGCAATAGTAAAAAGCATAGATGTAGGAATGAGTTCTTGGTGAAAGGTTCCTATTGCGACATAGACTCCGGGTAAAAAAATAGATAAAACAAAAGAAAAATAACGAAGTGTCCTGATAAATCCCGAATAAAACGGTGGAATATTATAATCATCGGGAGTTTGAAAATTATCGCTGAAGAGAGCCGGAGTATACAAAGCAATCGGCGAACCCTCAACAAGAATTGCCACCCTGCCCTCAAGCAGCTTTGAAACGATTATATCGGGACGCTCGGTTGACGCAACGTCGGAAAACATTGAATTAACACTTGTGTCTACAAAAGGAATGAGCGTTCCGAAATCGGTCAATACATTTAATTTTGAATTTTGAACAGCACTTATTATTTGAGTTACAAGTTCTTTATCGGCTCTGTCGTCCATATAAGCGATAACACAAGGTGCAGGTGCGGCAGAAGCAAGCTTTATTTGTTTTAGTTTTAAATGCGGAGTTTTAAGTCTTTTTCTAAGGAGCGCTTTATTAGTATTTAAAATTTCAACAAATGCTTCCTTAGGTGCCTTCGTTGACTGTTCGTTAGTTGGCTCATCAACGCTTCTTGACGGCGGATTTTGAATACCGAAAGCAAGAGCGATATTTTCCCCGTCGACCACGACAATGGCAAAGCCGGACATAATATAATAGTAACAATCGGCAAATGTTTTAGCTTCATTAAGTTCAACGCAATTAGTAATCGAATTTTTAATATTATCTATACTGATATCTTCACTTTTTAAAATCGGAGACACCACCATTTGAGAAAGTTGGAGAGAATCTATAAGTCCGTCACAAGCGGCAAAGAATAGTTCTTTATCCCCGATTTTTGCCTTTCTTACAAGAAAATCAGAGCAATCGACAAAATCATTCTTGAAGTGTTTATAGTTTTCTTCAATATCTTTAGAAAGCGTCATATAATCACCTGTATTATTATTGCAAATGATGTGCAAAATATTATAGGTGAAATATATGAGTTTAGTAATTATACGTGCATTTATAATTTATGTTTTTGTAATCATAGCGATAAGAATAATGGGCAAAAGGCAAGTCGGAGAATTGAAGCCGCATGAACTTGTAATAACATTTTTGATAAGTTCAACTGCGACAATTCCTCTTCAGGATAACAATATGCCTCTTTTAAACTGCATTATACCGGTGCTTTTATTTGTAAGCCTTGAAATAATTGTCGCAATACTGAGCATTAAAAGCGTTAAATTCAGAAATCTTATTCAAGGCAAACCTATTGTTATTATTGACAAAGGTAAAATAGATGAAAAAAAATTGAGACAGTTACGATTTACCGTTGACGATTTGTGCGACGCTTTAAGGCAACAGGGTTATTGGGATATTGCAGAAGTACAAAATGCCGTAATTGAAACAAACGGAAGCATCAGCGCCGAAAATTGGGAAAAATACAAACCTTTAACCCCCGACAACGTAAAAATAAGCGTTGATGACAAGGGACTTCACACGGCAATAGTTATTGACGGAAAACCTGTCGAGGAATATTTTAAAAATAAAAACATTAAGCAAAGCGAAATTGAATTACTATTAAAAACGAATGGCAAACAAGCAAACAAGCTTTTATTAATGACTGTTGATGATAACGGAAATGTTTACACAGTAAGAAAGGCGAGCACAAAATGAAAAAAATATATATTGCAATAGTGCTTTTAATAGTATGTTCAGGGGTTTGCATTATTGAACAGGTAACAATTAATAAAGTATGCAGTGAAACAACAAGTATTATAAATACGGCATTAGACTTAAACGAGCAAAAAGATTTTTTAAAAGCTAAAAGTCAATGCGAAAAGCTCAGGAAAATTTGGAGCAAGAGATATCCGTATTTATCTGCAATGATAGATCACTCACAGCTTGACGGCGCAAGTGCGGCAATAAAAGCGACAAAGGATATAAGCAAAAACGATGAAGATGAACTAAGTGAAAAGCTGATTGAAGCAAAAGACGAAATTCAACTGTTAAAGGAAAATCAATCGATAACCTTAGGTAATATATTTTAACAAAACAAGATGAACACTTTTGCATTTAAAACATAGGATAGTTTAGAAAATGTGAAAGGAGGTCGACCTAATGGGTTGCGGATGCAATAACTTTGGTTGTGGTTCATCTTGGATTATCATCCTCATTATCATCTTACTCCTCTGCGGCGGTTGCGGTGGCGGTTGCGGCAACAATGATTGCGGCTGCGGTTGCTAACATCAAATTCATTGAGGTGTCGAAGCGAAAGCTTTGGCACCTTTTTGTTAGGACAAAAAGCGATTAAAACTTCTTTTCTCGAAGTCTTAAAAATTTATTTCACTTTCCTATTGACAAATAAAGTTAGTTTGTTAAACTAACTGTTAAAGGGTTATATTTTTAAAATGTTTTCTATATAATTTATAAACAAGATTTTTAAAAAATTGGAGTTAAAATGAACATTAAAGATTTAGAAATAGGAAAAAGTGCAAAAATAACCGTAGTCGGCGGAGAAGGCGCTTTAAGGCAGCATTTTCTTGATATGGGTCTTATCCCCGGTGCTCAAATCACAATGATAAAATTTGCACCTATGGGTGACCCTGTTGAAATTAAAATTCACGGCTATGAATTGACACTAAGGCTTGCCGATGCAGAAAAAATTGAAATTGACAAGCCGTTTACTGCAAAAACGGACAATAATTTTGATACAAGAAAAAAGGACATTTCCCATCCGGGCTTAGGCGAGGGAGGCAAATTTCACACAAAAGCTGACGAAAATCCTTTGCCCGACGGCACAAAACTGACCTTTGCACTTGCAGGAAACCAAAACTGCGGCAAAACGACCTTATTTAACAGGCTGACAGGCTCTAATCAGCACGTCGGCAATTTTCCCGGTGTAACGGTTGACAGAAAAGACGGAGAAATAAAAAATCACGCAGATACACTTATTACAGACTTGCCGGGCATTTATTCTATGTCTCCTTACAGCAATGAGGAAATAGTAACAAGAAAATTTTTATTAGATGAAAAGCCGAAAGGGATTATCAATATTATTGACGCTTCCAATATTGAAAGAAATCTATATTTGACAATGCAGTTAATGGAGCTTAACATTCCTATGGTTGTGGCGCTTAATATGATGGACGAGGTCCGCAAAAACGGTGGAAGCGTGCTTGTAAACGAAATGGAACAGCTGCTTGGCGTTCCGGTTATTCCGATTTCAGCTGCTAAAAACGAAGGTATTGAAGAGCTGACAGACCACGCATTGCATATTGCAAAATACAGAGAATGCCCCGGCAGGCAGGATTTTTGCATTTCGCACGGAACGAGCGAGCAAACAGCAGTACATAGATGTATCCACGCAATAATGCATCTTATCGAAGACCACGCCGAGGCGGCAGAAATTCCCATTAGATTTGCGGCTTCTAAGCTTATTGAGGGTGACAGCCTTGTTGAGGACAAATTAAAACTCAGCCAAAATGAAAAGGAAATGATTGAGCATATTATTGTTCAAATGGAGCAAGAACGTGGACTTGACAGAGCCGCCGCAATTGCCGATATGCGCTTTCATTTTATTAAAAGCATTTGTCAGCAAACCGTTATTAAGCCGAGCGAAAGCAAGGAGCACGCAAGAAGTATTAAAATTGATAAAATACTTACGGGTAAATACACGGCTATTCCGTCATTTATTGCAATAATGGGTCTTGTATTTTGGCTCACATTCAGCGTAATCGGCAAAGGACTTTCAAATTTGCTCGACTTAGGAATAAGTCATCTTACAACTTTAGTTGATGGTTTACTTACAAAAGCAAATATAAACGATGTACTACATTCGCTTATAATTGACGGAATATTCAACGGTGTCGGAAGTGTGTTAAATTTCCTGCCGATAATCGTCACGCTCTTTTTCTTCCTATCTCTGCTTGAGGACAGCGGATATATGGCAAGGGTTGCATTCGTTATGGATAAGCTGTTAAGAAAAGCAGGGCTTTCAGGCAGGAGCATTGTGCCTATGCTTATAGGTTTTGGATGTACCGTACCCGGAGTTATGGCAAGCAGAACATTATCAAGTGAACGTGACAGAAAAATGACTATCCTTTTGACTCCGTTTATGAGTTGTTCGGCAAAGCTTCCTATTTACGGTTTTTTCGCCGCTGCATTTTTCCCTAACAACAGCGCAATAGTTATGATTTTGCTATATGCACTCGGAATTGCAACTGCCGTATTTATGGCTATGATAATGAAGTTAAGTATTTTCAAAGGCGAACCTGTGCCTTTTGTAATGGAACTTCCCAACTACAGAATGCCAAGTGCTAAAAGTGTTTGCCAGCTTCTTTGGGAAAAAGCAAAGGATTTTCTTCAAAGAGCATTTACCGTGATTTTTGTTGCAACAATTGTAATTTGGTTTTTGCAAACTTTTGACACTAAATTTAATCTTGTCGAAAATTCACAAGACAGCATACTTGCAACAATTGCGGGCTTTATTGCACCGATATTCAAGCCGCTTGGATTTGGCGATTGGAGAATTTCGACTGCGTTAATCACCGGCTTTATGGCTAAGGAAAGCGTCGTATCCACGCTATCCGTTCTCTTAGGCTCAGGTGTAAAAATAACAAGCTTACTCACCCAACTCGGCGCTGCTTCACTTCTCGTTTTCTGTCTGTTATACACTCCCTGTGTTGCGGCAATTGCTTCGATTAAAAGAGAACTCGGAAGAAAATGGGCTTGCTTTGTAGTTGTTTTTCAATGTGTAATTGCATGGATTATGGCGTTCATTACTCACGGAATTTTTGCACTTATAGGACTTTTATAATGAATATTCAAAGTATAATTTTATTAATATTAATTGTAATATTGCTTATTTTTGCTATAATATATTCGACAAAGCATAAAAGTGCCTGCTCAGGCAATTGCTCTAATTGTAATAAAAGCTGTAACAACAAAAGGTAATATTATGAAGAAATATCTTATAAATAAAGATTTTGATATAGTAAAATTTCTTACATTTCCCGTTATTCCACAGGCGGCACCGATAGCAAGAGGTATACTCAAAATACTTGTAAACGAGCACCACGATGACAAATACATAAAGGTAAGCAAAATCATAATTGAAAGCGTCGGCAGAAGAACAGATTTTTTAAGAAGGTGTTTTAGATAATGAAGTTTAAAGCAGTAGTTTTTGATATGGACGGCGTTATGTTTGACACCGAAAGTGTATGTATGAAATCTTGGGATACGGTCGGCGAGGAAATGGGAATCGGCAAAGCAGGATATATGGTCTATAAAACACTCGGTATGACTGCTCAAGCCGCTATTAAAATTTTGCAAAACGAATTTGGAAAGGACTTTGATGCAAAGCTTTTTAAGCAAAAAGGCAGAGAATATTCATATAAATATTTCAATGATTTCGGCGTACCCGAAAAACCTTTTCTTCACGAAGCACTTGAATATCTTAAAGAAAAAGGATATAAGCTTGCAGTGGCTTCTTCAACAAGCAGTGACAGCGTTTTTCATCATTTAGAGGAAAAGAATATCACCCATTATTTTGACAAGGTTATCTGCGGCGATATGATTAAAAATTCTAAGCCTGCACCGGATATTTATTTAAAGGCATGCGAAAAGCTTGGCGAAGTGCCTGAAAATTGCATTGCTGTTGAGGACTCGAAAAACGGGATTCTGTCAGCCCACAACGCAAATATGAGTGTCATTATGATTCCCGACCTTTGGCAAGGTGAAGCGGAAATTGACAAACTTCTTTTTGCTAAATTAAAAAGCTTGGGTGAAATTAAATCGGTGCTGTAAAATCAGGAACATTTCATAATTTATGTGAATAATATAAATTAGGTATTGACATATCTGAAATATCTGTTATAATATATAGCACACCGAGGAAATCTCGGCAAAGCAATTTAATATCGCGGGGTGGAGCAGTTGGTAGCTCGTCGGGCTCATAACCCGAAGGTCGTAAGTTCGAGTCTTACTCCCGCAACCATAGAAAAACAGACACCTATTTATGGTGTCTGTTTTTTTATCATTATGAATTTTTAAGACTCAAACTTACGACAGGAGGCTCCAAATTCGGCGACATTAGGGCAATTAGAGAGCAACGAATTTGGGAGAAACAGTCCGGTGGACTGTTTCGTAGCGACTGCTATTTTCTCGGTCTTACTCCCGCAACCATTGATATAGAGCCAAATCTTAACTGATTTGGCTCTTATTTTTTGCTACTGTCTAACGGATTGTCTAACACTTTTCAAATTTTTATTTTTCAATAACACTTGAAAGGCAATTTGTGATATTTTTCTTTATTGAATATTACAAATATATGTGATATTATTAAATTATGTAAACCAACTATATGAGGTAAAATAATGAAAAATCCGATTGATTATTTTAAAGATTCTTTTAAAAGTGTTAACAATATAAAAAACGAAATACTGTCTAAAAAACAAGAAATAGATACTTGCAAAAAGCAGCTTGATGAAATCAAGTTTGAAAAAGACAGTACAAGTTTCAAGTGGTATGATGTTAAAAATAAAACGAATTTTAATGATGAAATAAAAGCAGAAAAGAAATTGCTTAAAGCTAAAATCTCAAAACTTGAAAAAGAAATAAAGGGTTTAGAAAAGCAAAAAGAAGCTGAAACCGATAAAAGAAACAAATTATTTTTATTGTTAGGTATCGTTGCATTTGTTATAGTATGTGTCATTGCTATAACTGTTGGTTCAATAAATGAAAAATTACATCCGGAATCTCAAACCACAACGGAATTTATTGAAACAACAATTATTACCGAAACTACCAAATCAACTACCGAGCCAACAAACGAAATACCAACTACAAGTACAACAGAAACAACTACTGAAATAGCCACAAAAGAAATTACTGAAACGACAGAAAAAGCAACAAAAGAAACTACTGAAAAGACTACTAAGGAAACTACCGAATCTACCACATCTCGTTCGCAAAAAATTGTTTACGGTTCAAGAACCGGTAATCATTATCATCTGGAAGGTTGCAGATATGCAAATGGTGCTAAAATGACTGTGGCTGAAGCTGAACGAAAAGGTTGGGAGCCTTGTGCTGTTTGCAATCCATAAAAATCGTTTTATTTCTGTGGTCACATTGTATAAAATATGCTGTACAAAGACATTGATATAGAGCCAAATCTTAACTGATTTGGCTCTTATTTTTTTCTGTTTTCTAACACTTTTCAAATTTTTATTTTTCAATAACACTTGAAAGGCAATTGAAATATTTTGATTTATGATTAAAATACAATTTAAAACAAACTTTATGCTTTAAATTTTTTAAGGGATAGATTTCGTTAAGAAATCTATCCCTTAAAACGTAGCTTTTATCAATTAGGTGTATAGAGATTTGCATAAGGACGTGATGTTGCCGCAACGAGCTTTTTAAAAGGCTTTTGCATAATTTCATTATAATCCTTATTAAAATACTTGCAATATTTTTTAATATATTCGTCAAGTTCTTTTTTATCATCATCATCAAGAGCCTGAACCTTAATATTCTGAGAAATATTTTCTTTAGGAAATGTTCCACGGACAAAGATTTTGCCGCCATGCATACCGGATGCGCAATGAGTACCGAAAAGCTTTTCGCCCCTTTTCATATCAAGGCCCAACAATACGATAGTGCCGCCCGCCATATATTCGCCGAGAAACGAGCCGGCATTTTTACCGATAACAAGAACAGGGCGCATTTGCCTAAATTCTTTCATATGAATACCGCCACGGCAAGCAACGTTATCACGAATATAAATTTGGCCGTCACGCATACCGTAACCCATAGCGTCACCGGAGTGACCGTGGACAACAATTTCGCCGCCGCCCATTGTATTGCCGACTGCGTCCTGACAATTTCCGAAAACAACAACTCTGCCGCCGTTTAAATAGCAAGCCATATCGTTGCCCGGAGTGCCATAAACCTCAATTGTTTTGCCCTCATCAAGAGCACAACCGATATAACGCTGACCGTTGACATCTTTAACAGTAACCTTATTTTGCTTTTCAAGTTGCTTTTCAATTTCCTTATTTACTGCTTCATATCGAGTAAGTCCTGCTTCGATAATCATAACAAAATGCCTCCTCTCAGCTTTTGAATTCTTGTATCCTTATCAAACAAAAATATTGACGGTGTTTCCATAATATCGCCTTCAAGAGTAGAAAGGTCAACCTTATTTGAAATAAGATTTGTATAAATTCCTGCATTTTCGCTTGAATTGATAAGAACAAAGCCTACAAGCCTGTCACCCTCAAATACAAGCCTTTTATATACATCGCCGTCAGATTTAATTTTATCAAAATATTGCTCACCTTGAGCATTTATAAGGCCGCATGTGCAAATACGAAGGCCGAAAAAGTCAATAGCGTTTACAGAATAAGTACCGTCTACCGTATTGCTTTCACTTGCCATTTGATAACCGGCAACTCTGCCCTGCTGTACTGCGTTAGGCCAAAGAGCAATAATTTTTTTTGAACCGTCAAGCATATCAACAGATACGGTGCAGTCACCTGCCGCATAGATATCCTTATCGCTCGTTTGCATAGTGTGAATATCGGTAATAATGCCCCTGTTCACCTCAAGCCCTGCGCTTTCGGCAAGTTCGCACTGAGGTCTTACACCGACTGCAAGAACAAGCAAATCACATTTTAATGTTTTGCCGTCTTTAAGAGTTACACCTGTAATATGCTTACCCTTTGATTGAGCCTTAACAACAGTATTTTCCAAATGAAATTTAATGCCGTTATTTTCCAAATGCTTTTTAACTTGACGTGCAGAAGTTTTATCAAGAATTGACGGTAAAACTCTCGGTGCAAGTTCAACAACATCTACGCTTTTGCATATTTTAACAAGACCCTCGGCAGCTTTCATACCGATAAGACCTGCACCGATTACAACAGCTTTTGTGTTTTCATTTGCGAGAGACTTAAGTTCCTTTGCAGAAGCTAAATCAAGAAATGTAACCGCATTTTCCTTGCCCTCAACATTTTCCATAGGAGGCACGAACGGCTTTGAGCCTGTTGCGAGGCAAAGCTTATCATAAGGGTATGATTTTTTGCCGACCTTAACAGTTTTATTTTTTCTGTCAATAGAGGTTACCTTAGCGTTTGTAATAACATTTATATTATTTGTTTTATAAAAAGACGGCTTACGAAGAGCCATATCGCTTTCCTTAACCTTGCCCTTAAGAAAATAACTGATAGAAGGGCGTGAATACGGGAAATAAGCCTCCTCTGTAAGCATTGTGATATTACCCTTGGCATCGGCTTTTCTGACAGCCTCAGCAGTAGCAAGACCTGCGGCGCAAGCGCCTACAATAACATAATTCATTATTTAGCACCTCCTACCTCAAGCCAGAGTAAAGCATTATTAGGGCAGTTTTTAACACAAGCCGGTTCTTCGCCCTGACAAAGGTCACACTTATATGCGATATTGCCCTGCTTAATACAACCGATTGGGCAAACTGCAAGGCAAGTCATACAACCTATACACTTATCCTCATTAACAGATACAATGCCTGTTTTTTTATCCTTAGTCATTGCGCCTGTAATGCAAGCCTTAACACATGCAGGGTCATCGCAATGGCGGCAATTGACTGCAACGGAAGCGACCTTATCGCCGAAAACAGAAATTCTGCTTACAGGTTCAGGATTTTCCGATTTATATGCTTTAACTACGTCTTTAGATTTTGAATGAGCTGTTTTGCAATAAACCTCGCAAAGGCGGCAGTTTATGCAAAGTTCTTCTCTTGCGAAAACTTTTTTCATATCTATGCCCTCCTTATTCGCCGGCATGCTTAATACCGAGTATTTCAAGTTCTTTATCACTAAGACCGATACCACGAAGCATAAGTCTGTTACCACGAAGCGAGTCAATAGAGTTGATACCCATACCGCCCATAATTTCTTTAATTTCGTGATTCCAAGCGTTTATTAAATTGATTACCCTTTTATGTGCAATTTCAGGATTAAGACGACGTGTAAGGTCAGGACGCTGAGTAGCAATACCCCAATTACACTTACCGGTATTACATGTTTGGCACATATGGCAGCCCATTGCAATAAGGGGAGCAGAAGCAACATAGCAAGCATCTGCACCGAGAGCAATTGCTTTAACAATATCGGATGAACAACGGAAAGAACCTGCGGCAACAAGAGAAACAGTTGAACGAATACCCTCGTCACGAAGCCTTTGGTCAGCTGCTGCAAGTGCAAGTTCAATAGGAATACCTACATTATCTCTTATTCTTGTAGGTGCGGCACCCGTACCGCCTCTAAAACCGTCAATTACAACAATATCCGCACCTGCTCTTGCAACACCGGATGCAATTGCGGCAACATTATGTACTGCGGCAATTTTAACGGAAACAGGCTTTTTATTATGAGTTGCCTGCTTAAGCGACCAAATAAGCTGGCGCAAATCCTCAATAGAATAAATATCGTGGTGAGGAGCAGGAGAAATAGCATCTGATCCCTCAGGAATCATACGTGCATTTGACACCTCTACATTAACTTTTTCACCGGGGAGGTGACCGCCGATACCCGGCTTAGCACCTTGACCGATTTTGATTTCAATAAATTTAGAATTATTAAGATAATCCTTATGAACGCCAAAACGACCGGAAGCGACCTGAACAACTGCATAATCGCCAAAAGAGCGCAAATCAGGATGAAGTCCGCCTTCGCCTGTATTAAAAAGCGTTCCAAGCTCAACAGCCGCCATTGCAAGCGATTTTTGAGCATTAAGAGAGATTGAGCCAAAACTCATAGCAGAAAACATTATAGGTGTTTCAAGCATAACCTGAGGCGGCATTTTAGTAATTGATTTACCCTTTCTTTCAACCTCAAGCTTATTAGGCTTGCGACCTAAAATAGTACGAATTTCCATAGGCTCACGAAGCGGGTCGATGGACGGGTTGGTTACTTGTGATGCATTAAGCAAGATTTTATCCCAATAAATAGGATATGGTTTAGGATTACCCATTGCCGAAAGAAGAACAGAGCCTGTATCTGCCTGACGGCAAATTTCTTGCTGATAGGTAGGAGTCCAGTTTGCATTATCACGATAATCGCAAACATATTTTTCTATGCGAAGCGCACCTGTAGGACAAAGGTCAACACACCTGTGACACGCAACGCAATTTTTTGAATTAACCAATACGGTTTTGCCGTCCTCATCAAAATAGTGACATTCGTTTGAGCACTGACGAACACAACAGCCGCAGTTAATACATAATTCTTTATCACGAATGACAGTAAATTTACGTGGAATATAATTAATCATCAGTCCTCAACCTCCTCATCATCAATTTCGAGCGGAATAAATACAGGCTCGGCGCCTGAAACAGACCATACCTTTTCAGGGTCAGGGCAAATAATTCTGATAGCTGATTCCTCAGAAGCAAAATATGCCCTATTGCCCTTTGTTGCCGCAGTAAGCGAACGAAGCTTAAGCCTATCATTAATAGCAAGAAGCCCTTTATTAGAACCGAGAATTACGGAAAAAGGACCGTTTACGAGAGCGCCGTTATAAATTGAACGAAGATTTGTGAAATATTCCTTTCTGTCATCGTCCATTTTATCTATCTCCTCCCATTCGGGCGCTGTAAGAACATCAGCGGCAACCTCGATAGGAAGATTATGGTGGCGCAAAAGGTGGTCAAAAAGATAAGTGATAACTTCGGTATCTGTCTGCATTGTGCAAATATAGCCAAACTGCTCGATATATCTGCGGTTAGTGTCATAAGAAGAAATTTCGCCGTTATGAACAATTGACCAGTCAAGAATATTAAAAGGATGAGCACCACCCCACCAGCCGGGGGTGTTGGTTGGAAATCTGCCGTGAGCGGTCCAAATATACGCCTCATATTGGTCAAGCATATAAAACTCGCCAACATCCTCAGGATATCCTACCGCTTTAAAACAGCCCATATTTTTACCACTTGAAAAAATATATGCGCCGTCAATAGCGTTGTTAACCTTGGTTACGCACTGAGCAACATATTCAAGTTCATCCTGACGTGCATCCTTCATACGAACACGGTTAGCCTTGCCGAAATATCTCCAAATATCAGGTCCTTTTTCAATACTCGGTACCTGACGGGTAGGTATTCTTTCGGCAACATCAATATTGAAATGCCTAAAAAGAAAATCCTCACATTGTTTTTTTGCTTCGTTAGAATCATAGAAAACGTGAATTGCGTATTCGTCTTTGTGTTCAGGGTAAATGCCGTAAGCCGCAAAGCCGCCGCCGAGGCCGTTAGACCTGTCATGCATAAGAGCGATAGATTTAATAATTTCCGAACCGTTGATAAGATTGCCTTTTCTGTCGATTATTGCAGCAATGGCACAGCCTGACGGAATCCTGATTTCTCCCTCTTTCAACATAATATCCTCTCCTTAAGTTAAATAGAAATGATAATATAAAATTTATGAACATTATGTTCATTAAATATCACCGTTTAATTAATTTTACAATAAATAATGTACTGTAGTCAATTATACAAATTACAAAATTAAAGCAATTTTTCGCTTTATTTATGTATAATATCACAGTATTTGTTAACATTGTTGTATACTTATGCGTATTCTAATGAATACCATATTATATTTATGCAATAGGAAAAGCAGGACTGCAATTGCAATCCTGCTTTTCCTTAGGTAGAAAATAACAAATACAAATATTTGTGAGAGATTAAATTAAACAAGTATTAAACATCATCTTCGCCCTGCAAAGCGTCATATCCACGCTCGCCTGTACGAACCTTTACGGCGTCCTCCACATCATATATAAAGATTTTACCGTCACCGATATTACCTGTATAAAGAACATCTCTTGCAGTTTCAACAACCTTTTCAACAGGCACTGCCGAAACAACCATTTCTAGCTTCATTTTTGGATTGAGATTCATTTCTTCAATTTCAATACCACGATATTTTCTGATATGGCCCTTTTGAGTACCGCAACCCATTACATTTGTTACGGTCATTCCGGTGACACCTATCGAATTCATAGCAGTTTTGATATCTTCAAATTTTGCAGGATTAAATATCATAACTACCTTTGAAAGCTCAGGCGATTTTTTAGTTGTATAAGTTTCAACCTCAACTGCCTTTTCAACAGGCGCAAGAGGCGAAGCCGGAACACTTGCCTTAGGGGCAGAAGCTTTAATTGATGACGATGTAGCAAATGCCATAGCCGGCATAAAGTCTGCATAAGCTGACGGAAGATTATGTTCAGTAGCGTCAAGACCCTTGATTTCTTCATCCTCAGATACACGCAGTCCGTTAGTTTTCTTAATAATAAGGAATACGATTGTCATTGTAACAATTGTCCAAGCTGCAACACAAGCAAGACCTAAAAGTTGCTTGCCGAGAAGTGAGAAACCGCCGCCATAGAAAAGACCTTTAAACGAATCGTTGCCCGGAACAGAAGTTGTTGCGAAAAGACCTACTGCAATTGTGCCCCACATACCGTTTACACAGTGAACTGCCACGGCACCTACAGGGTCATCGACCTTAAGCTTAATATCGATAAATTCAACAGCAACAACTACGAGGATACCGGAAACCGCACCGATAAGGCAAGAACCGAGAGCATCGACAACATCACAACCTGCTGTTACTGCAACAAGACCTGCAAGTGAAGCATTAAGTGACATTGAAACGTCCGGCTTACCGTTTTTAATCCAAGTGAAAATCATAGTTACACAAGTTGCAATAGCAGGTGCACATGTTGTTGTTAAAAAGATAGAAGCAAGCTGAGGTCCGCTCTTTGCTGCTGCACCGTTGAAACCGTACCATCCAAACCAAAGGATAAATACACCGAGTGCGCCGAGAGTAAGTGAGTGACCGGGAATTGCCTTTGCTACCTTTTTACCAGTTTTTTTATCCTCAACATATTTACCAATACGAGGGCCTACCATAATTGCGCCGATAAATGCAGTTATACCGCCAACCGTATGAATAGCGCAAGAGCCGGCAAAATCATGGAAGCCAAGATTAGCAAGCCAACCGTTTGGATTCCAAATCCAACCTGCCTCGATTGGATAAACAACAGCAGAAATCACTGCCGAATAAATACAATAGCTTGAAAACTTTGTACGCTCCGCCATTGAACCGGAAACAATAGTTGCCGCTGTAGCACAGAACACAAGATTAAACACAAAGTTTGACCAATCAAAGTTTTGATAATTTTTGAAAACGCCTAAGGTCGGCATACCGCAAAAGCCGCCTAAGACCTCTTCACCCATCATAAGACCAAAACCGAGCAATATAAACATCGGAGTACCGATGCAAAAATCCATAAGATTTTTCATTATAATATTGCCCGCATTTTTTGCACGTGTAAATCCCGTTTCAACCATAGCAAAACCGCATTGCATAAAGAAAACGAGAGCCGCACCAATCAAAAACCAGATGCCGAACATTTCGCTGTCGACCTTTTCAAGAATAGATGTTATATCCATTTATTCTTCCTCCTCAAATTATATAGTTTGTAATGACAAAAAGAAATAAAAAAACGGGGTGCGGCAAATGCAATTGCATTGTCGCACCCCGTTGTGCTAAAAAAATAAGCCAAACCGACACCGAAATGATATCGGCTTGGCTAAATGGCATAAATGCCATAAGAGAGGGTTAAGTAAAAATTAATAATTAACCATATATCTGTCGATTTCCCACTGTGAAACCTTTGTTCTGTATTCGTCCCATTCAGCCTTCTTGCCTTCTGTGTATGCGTTGAATACGTGTTCGCCTACTGTTTCCTTAACAAATGGGTCAGCCTCTGAGGCCTTAACAGCCTCTTCAAGTGAGCCTGGAAGACAATCAATACCTTTTTCTTCAAGTTCTTCACTTGAAAGGTCAAATACATTATAATCTACTGCCGGAGCAGGAACAATTTTGTTTTTAATTCCGTCAAGACCGGCTGCAAGGCAAAGTGCCATTTCAAGATATGGATTGCAGGTTGGGTCAGGACAACGAAGTTCAACACGAGTACCCATACCTCTTGCGGCAGGAATACGAACAAGACAAGAACGGTTAGATGCTGACCAAACGATATAAGTAGGAGCTTCATAGCCCGGTACAAGTCTCTTATATGAATTTACAGTCGGGTTTGAATAAGCGGCAATACCTTTAACGTGCTTAAGAAGTCCGCCGATAAAGTAATGAGCAACATCGCTGAGACCGTCTTCGCTTTCAGAATCATAGAAAGCATTAACTGTTTTGCCCTCAGCATTTTTAGTCATAAGCGACATATTAGTATGCATACCTGAACCGTTAATACCGTAAATCGGCTTTGGCATAAATGTTGCATGAAGGCCATGCTTTGTAGCATAAGTTTTAACAACGTGCTTAAATGTCATTACACGGTCAGCACTTGTCATAACCTCATCAAACTTGAAATCAATTTCGTGCTGTCCCTCAGCAACCTCATGGTGAGATGCTTCAATTGTATATCCCATTTCCTCAAGAGCAAGGCAAATATCACGACGGCAGTTTTCGCCATGGTCGATTGGGTTAAGGTCAAAGTAACCACCCTCATCACCTGTTGTAGTTGTCGGATTACCGTCTTCATCAAGCTTAAAGAGGAAAAACTCACATTCAGGACCTACGTTAAAGCTGTAGCCCATTTCAGCAGCCTCATTCATAACCTTCTGAAGAACGTTTCTTGGGTCGCCAAGGAACGGAGTCTCATTATCTGCGCAATAAACAGAGCAAATAAGACGAGCTGTTTGAGCGTTCTGGTGCTTTCTCCAAGGGAAAATTGTCCATGTATCATAATCAGGATGAAGATACATATCGCTTTCGTTGATTCTTACGAAGCCGTCAATTGACGAGCCATCAAACATACACTCATTATCAAGTGCTTTTTCAAGCTGTGAGCTTGTGATAGCAACGTTTTTCATAATGCCGAAAACGTCTGTAAACTGAAGTCTGATAAATTCTACGCCGTTTTCCTGTGCGCTTTTAAGGATTTCTTCCTTTGTGTACTTACTCATAGTAAATACTCCTCTCTTAAGAATTTGTTTCAATAAAATAAAGCAAAAAAACAGGCGCTCCGAATTCACTCGGAACGCCTTTGTTCTTACTACAATTTCATTATAGTCAGCAAATTTACGTTTGTCAACGATTTTATACAATTTTGTCAATTTACTACATGAGCAATAATTCACGTTAAAAGTTTTTATACAAAATGACAAAAAATAGACTATTTCGATAAATCGAGGTATTTTTCATCCACAACCTTTTTAACAAGCTTATTGTAATATTCGGGTGTGCCGCCCTTTTGAGAATGTGAGGAGGCAAGCTCTTCATTATAATCACTCAGCTTATAGACATCAAATGTGAATTTGCCGCTGTCAGTTCTGCTGTAATGAGTTACAATCGGTATAAGTTTGCCCTCAATTGTGATTTCGCCGTTTTTCTTTTCAATATCAACACTTGCCATACCGCCGCAAAGTTGGTCAATTTCAATTTGATGAGAAATGAAATTACCGAGAGAATAATAGACAAGCATTTTATGCCCCTTGTCATTAGTAACCTCTTTAACCGGCTGAATAACGTGAGGGTGACAACCGATAACAAGGTCAACTCCGAGAGAACTGAAAAGCTCGGTATATTCCTTTTGATAATCAGATATACCAAAGCTGTTTTCCGTTCCCCAATGAGGAAACACGATTACAACGTCGGCGTTTTCCCTTGCCTCTTTTATATCCTTAGTAACCTTGTCCTTATTCATCAAATTAACAAGCCACGGCTTATCGCTTGGCAAGTCAATGCCGTTTGTGCCATAGGTATAATTAAGAAGCGCAAATGTTATATTGTTTTTTACATAATATTTAACAGTGTTATAACTCTGCTCGTCCTCGTTAATGCCAAGATAAACAATATCCTTTTGCTTTTTGAAATAATCAATTTCATTCATAACGCCCTGAGAGCCTTTATCCATAATATGATTATTTGCACAATTGAAAATATCAAAGCCTGCCTTAATAGCAGCGTCGCCAACTTCTTGCGGAGAATTAAAAACCGGATAACCGGTATATTCAAATTCAGAGCCGCCCAAAACTGTTTCCTGGTCAATTACGGACATATCATATTTTTGAATAACGGGAGCAATATTTTTATAAAGGCAAGTATAATCGTAGCTTCCGTCCTCCTGCTTACCTGCATCAATCAAGGTGTTGTGAATAAGATTATCACCAACTGCGCAAAGAGTAACCTTACCGTCGGTATTAGCGCTTGTAGGCTCAGTCGTTTCATCATTAACGACTGAAATTGAGGTTTCGGCAGTAGGCTTTTTTATATCCTCGGTTTTAGTTAAATGACCGCTTACGGCAAGAAAGATTAACACGAATACTGCCACTGCAATAGGAATAAATATTAAAGGAGTGAATTTTTTGTTTTTAGACATAACGTCACCTCATATATTAATTAACTGAAATATTATAACATATATAAGCATTTAACACAACTAAATTTTAAGGCGGACAGATATGGCGAATATTTTTACATACACCTTTTTTATTATCGGACTTTTTTTAATAATCAAGGGCGGAGATATTTTTGTAGACAGTGCAACACAAGCGGCAAAAATGCTTAAAATACCTAATTTCATAATTGGCGCAACAATCGTTTCAATTGCTACAACTCTGCCTGAAATAATAGTAAGCGTTCAGGCAACCGTAACCAAAAACGTCGATATGGCAGTAGGCAATGCAATAGGCTCTGTCACGGCAAACACTGCACTGATATTAGGACTTTTCATAACCTTTATGCCCTTTGAAATAAAAAGGCGTGACATTTTCTTTAAAGGTATTTCAATGATTTTAGCAATTATATCTTTAATAACAGGCTGCGTTATCACAAAAAAACAAACGTTACAATTTAAAGGCGAAAGCAAAGAATATTATTTTTTGTCCGCATTAGGTGTTACGCTTTTAATATCAGTATTTGCAGTATTTATTTTTGAAAACATAAAAAGCATAAAAAAAGAAGTAAAAAACGATGAAAACGATAAAACATTTACAGTAAAAGAAAAAGTGCTTTGTACCGTTTTATTTGTTTTCGGCGCAATAGGAATAGTTATTGGCGCAAGACTTCTTGTATCGCAAGGAACTCAAATAGCAAAAAACTTACACATTTCGCAAAGGGTGATAAGCGTAATTGCAGTTGCAATAGGCACTTCCCTGCCGGAACTTGTAACGGCGCTGTCAGCGCTCAAAAAGAAATCCGGAACACTTTCGGCAGGCAACATACTCGGTGCAAACATTATTGATTTAACATTAATTCTTCCGCTTTGCTCATTAATTTCAATAGCAAAAGGGAGCGGTGAACTTGCTGTTTCTGCCTCAAGCGTAAGTATGGATATGAAAATATGCCTTATAGTTATTTGCATTGCGGTTTTGCCGACGATAATAACGCAAAAATTCCAAAGATGGCAAGGGATACTGCTCCTTTTAACCTATGGTGGGTATATTTATTTCGTATTCAAATAAAAAAACAGAGGCAGTTTTTCAACCGCCTCTGCAAAACTATTGATTTTTATTTAACTGTTACCTTTACAGTCTTATAAACACCGTTTTGAGCGTATACATAAATTGTGCATTTGCCCTTCTTCTTAGCCTTAATCTTGCCTTTTGAATTTACTGTGGCAATCTTAGTATTTGAAGATTCATAGCAAATAGCTCTGTGTCTCTTAATTTTCTTATCCTTCTTAATTTCAGAAGCTTTAATCTTAAAGGTCTTGCCCTTTTTGATTTTTACCTTACTCTTATTAAGCTTAACTGCCTTTGCTACACCGTATTTACCGCCAAGAGTTGTTGCGTGAATCTTTTTAGAAGCAGCGAGTGTAACCTTGACACCGTTTACATATTTAAATGCTACGATATTATATTTATAATATGTGCCTTTCTTAAGCTTTTTATGAGTGTAGGATGTAGTCTTACCTGAAACCACCTTAAGAACCTTATATTTACTCTTGGCACCGCACTTAGCACCGTAAACAATATAACCGTCTGCATTTTTAACCTTATTCCATTTAACGGTAACACTGTTCTTTTTAAGTTTAGTGGTTTGCGCTCTTAAAAGTCCGAAGTTTGAGCCTTTATAATCGCCGTCGCCTTTAGGAGGTTTAGCAGTCATTTTGCTTTCGGTCAAAGAAGCCGTATCACTTGAAACATTATTAGTGATAAAAATGTAATTAATTTCCTGAGCTGTTTTAGCATCGACTCCGTATTCTTTAGCAATTTTGTCTTCACTCGGAGTAAGAGCCGGCAATACAGGCGTGTAATCGCTTACATAATTAGCGCCGCAACGTGTACAAGTATATACTGTATAGCCTTGTGACGTTGTTGTAGCGGCAACTACAGTTGCAGCATAGCTATGACCGAGAGGCGAAGTTTGAGAATCAACATAAGTGCTGTCGCCTCTTACACAAGTGTGCGTTGTATATCCGCCTGCCGTACAGGTTGGAGGAGTAACAACATTATTATAACTATGACCGATAGCATCGACATAATTTCCTACATAAGTGTCATTACATCTTGTGCAAACATAAGTTGTGTATCCACCTGAAACACAAGTAGGAGGAGTAACAGTTTGCGCATAATCGTGACCGAGTTTTGAACCGGGAGCTGGGATTGTATTAGTTTCGTTACATTTGTCACACTGAGCTGTCATCGTGCCGTCTTGAGTACAGGTTGCGTTGCCGTCAAGTACATAATTTGTAAATGAATGGCCGGATGCGTTAATGTAATTATCATTATATGTATTGCCGCAACGTGAACAGGTATGTTTTGTATATCCCTTTTCATTACAAGTCGGAGCGACAACCGTTACAGTGTAATTATGATTTGATGAATCAATCGGCTTTACATTTCTTTTTTCGGTATTGCCGCACTTTGAACAAGTATAAACGTCATAGCCTTGCTCTGTGCAAGTTGGAGCAACGGTCTTTGTAAAATTATATGTATGGCCACCTGCGATAGCCGGAACTTCGTTTCTATGCTCCGTTTTACCGCAACGCTCACAAGTATAAACGTCATAGCCGCCTGTAGTGCAAGTAGGTGGTACAGTGTTTGTTTTTATAAATTTGTGATTAGATGGATTGATTGGCTGAATATTTTCCTTTTTAGTTGATTTACATTTCTTGCATGTTAAAAGGTCATAGCCCTTCTCGTTACAAGTAGGGGCAACGGTTTTAGTAAACTGCCAATCGTGACTTCCGGAAATTGCAGGAACAATCTTTCTTTTTTCAGTCACATCACATCTTGAGCACTTATATAAATCATAGCCTTCATCGGCACATGTAGGTGCAACTGTTTTTACCAACTGCATATCATGATTGAGTTTCTTTTTATTATTAACGTTATCGGTATAAGACTGACCGCAAACCGAGCATTTCTTTACAAGGATTTCATCAGTTGTGCAAGTTGCGTCTTTAGATTTTTCTTCATCCTTTACGAATGTGCAATACGCCCAATCAATATAACCACAATCAGACAATGCACATTTGCGTGTATGTGCATATTTGCCATCTTGATATACAGGAGTATAATTTGCAGGATATGCATGCGGTGTTTTAACAGGAATTACTGCTTTTTCAACATAGCTTACATCAGCTGTAGCTGTAGCTGAAATTGCAGGCTGCCATTTATAAGAAGCAGTATAATGACCTTCAGGATCTGTATTTATAAACTTATCACTATCAAGCTTTGGCTGAATAATGGTTTCGCCAGCCTTGTAGTAGTGGTCAGCAACAAGATTGCCGTTTACATCTGTAAACGAAATACGGTATTGCTTACTGTTTTCAAGATTTTTCTTTGTAACATTATAATTATCAATAAGTTTTTTAATTTCCGTTGTGCACTTACCTACACGAACAGCAACATCCTCAAGATCAGTTGCGGATTTACCGTCATTTTGGTCAAAATAAGTGTTAGGGTCAAAATCATATAATGCCGTAACAGCATCATAGTATGCATTAACCGCTTCAGGAGTATAATCTGTTTGAACTAAAGTTTTTAAATATTCTGCCGCTTCATTTGCAGCATCGGCAACAGGCTCATAGTTTACTACATAAATTGTAGAGCTTGACTGCCAAGAGTTGTTATCCTTAGATGTATTAAACTGCTCCGGATCACTGTATGAATTAGTTGTCCAATAGAGTTTTTTAGCTAAGTAGCCGTTTGAATCAAATGTTATGCCACTGTCAACGTGAAGAAAACTTGCGGCATCATTTTCCCATGATAATCCGAAATTATAGCATTTACCTGCGCCTTCGCCTTTGAAAATAAACGAGGTTAATACTTCAGCAGCAAATCCAAAAGTTGAGCCGTCAGAATATCTGGTCAATGTAAAATTCTCATTTTTCGAACCGGTAACACCACGCCATTCATCAGCATAAAAATCCGTACTGTGAGCAGGAGATGTAGCGGCGTTTAAACGTTCAAAATCATAAGGTGCCGCATAAAAAATTGTTCTGCCGGAGTCAAATGCCAAAGGATTGTTTTTTTGTGTATTTTGAGCAAGTGCCATAATAGGCATATAAACGTCTGTTTTACCGTCCCAGAGCAATACTGCCGACGGATAAAACATTTTTAAATTAAGTCTGTTTGCGCCCTCGTCAAGATTAGTTGTTGTTCCCACATAAGCGCTCGGCCAATAAAGTACATTTGATGACGGAGCAAAAGACTGCTTATAAGTTGTTCCTTCAGTTGTAGTTACTTCACTGCTGTTGAGCCAAGAGACCTCACTCATACCCTTCTTGGCTGTAAAGGTTGTTGATGGGGCCGTTTTGTATTTAGCCTCAGTTTCCGCAATGTTTGAGCTTTTTGCCTCAGCGGCCGAAGCGGTAACGGCTGTGAATGGGGTTACAGTCATCACCATAATCAAAGCCATAAGGCATGCGAATAGCTTTTTGAATGTTTCTTTCACTTTTTAGTTCCTCCAATTTATAATAATTTTTCAAACAGTACTCTAATATGAATATAGCACAAGATACAACATTTTGCAATAGTTTATACACAAAATCTTCACAAATGCTAAGAATTTTTAGGCGTTTGTTATACATATATTAATAATTATATAAAGAATATAGTACATTGTGAACAAAAAACTAAAAGGTGTTGCTGATGCAACACCTTTCATAATTATTATTAAATTATTGAACAATCAAACAGGATGAACCTTTGATTCAAAATCCTCATGCTTGCCGTCAAGGTTGTATTTTTTATCTCTTCTCTTTTGGAAGAATTTAACAGCAACCTGACCGAACTGAGCATACGAAAGGATATCCTCCTCCTGCTCATAATACTCTTTAATTTCATCCTTGAAATCATCAATCTTATCATGAATAAGATCCGCAGGACGGCAAGTGATAATTTCTTCATCGCCTACAATCTTCTTTTGGAAATCAGGGTCAATATCGCAAGGAGTCTTACCGTACTTACCTGCAACCAAATCCTTAAATTCCTTAGTAACCATCTTGTATCTCTCGCCCATAATAACGTTGAATACAGCCTGAGTACCAACGATTTGAGAGGTAGGAGTAACAAGTGGAGGATAACCTGAATCCTTTCTTACTCTCGGAACCTCAGCAAGCACCTCGTCAAGCTTGTCTGCCTTACCTGCCTGCTTAAGCTGAGAAACAAGGTTAGAAAGCATACCGCCCGGTACCTGATAAAGAAGAGTATTAGCGTCAACACCAAGCATTTTCGGGTCAAGAAGACCTGAAGCAAGATATTTTTCACGAAGAGGAGTAAAGAAATCTCTGATTTCAGAAAGAGCCTTGATATCAAGACCTGTATCGTATTCAGTACCCTTAAGTGCAGCTACCATAGACTCTGTAGCCGGGTGAGAAGTACCCATAGCAAGCGGGCTCATGGCAGTATCAATTACATCAACACCTGCTTCAATACCTTTAAGGTGTACCATTGAAGCAAGGCCTGAAGTATAGTGAGAGTGAAGTTGAACAGGAATATCGACTGTACTCTTAAGTGCCTTAACAAGGTCATAAGTTCCGTAAGGGGTCAAAAGACCTGCCATATCCTTAATACAAATTGAATCAGCACCTGCATTTTCAAGCTGCTTTGCATAATTGCAATAGTAGTTAATATCAAAAACAGGACCGGTTGTATAAGAAATAGCTGCCTGTACGTGACCGCCATATTTCTTAGCGGCATCAATAGCTGTTTGAAGATTACGAACGTCGTTAAGAGCGTCGAAAATTCTCAAAATATCAATACCGTTATCAATACTCTTTTTAACAAAATAATCTACAAGCTCATCAGAATAATGGCGATAGCCAAGCATATTCTGACCTCTGAAAAGCATTTGGAGCTTTGTATTAGGACATTTTTTACGAATAAGACGAAGCCTGTCCCACGGGTCCTCATCAAGGAATCTAAGGCAACTGTCAAATGTTGCACCGCCCCAACATTCAAGTGAATGATAGCCGATTTTATCCATTTTTTCGAGAATGCCCTCAAATTCGTCAGTTCTCATACGTGTTGCAATCAAAGACTGATGAGCATCACGGAGAACTGTTTCAGTAATTCCGATTTTAGCCATTTA
>OIYG01000625.1_pt1 | contig 33065 bp, 21 predicted proteins | sample 1587861 | NCBI WGS metagenome assembly OIYG01 (sample SAMN03283272) | human gut metagenome | biome: human-associated habitat; material: feces | host: Homo sapiens | place: Peru | collected 2012 | reverse complement strand
AGCTTCTAACTATGACATTACTAAGGTTGTTGGTACATTAACAATTACAGCAGCTTCTACTCCTGTAACACCAGCAACACCAAGTAATCCAACTCCACCAACAAATCCAGGTACTACAAATACATCAAGAACAACTGGAACAACAACTACACAAACAAGAACTCCTAGTACTCCAACAACTACGCCTTCTGAAGCTTCTAAGGATGCAACAGATAAGGTGAAGAAGGAAAAGACGCCTAAGGAAGAAAAGGTTGAAGAATCTGCAACTCCAAAGGCTAAGCCAGAAAGTTTCTGGGCATTGATCAACTTGATTTGTGCTATCGTAACTGCATTATTTGGCTTATTGTTGTTGATTAGTAAACGTCATAAATCTGAAGATGAGGATGACGAAGAAGATGAAACAATGGATGAAGAATCTAAAGAACAAGAAAAGAAACGTGGATTATTTACTCGTGTACTTGCCGTTCTAATCACAATTCTATCTATTGTATTCTTCCTAATTACTGAAGATATGAGTTTACCTTGGACTTGGACAGACCAATATACAATCTGGATGGTTGTCATTGGAGTTGTACAAATCGTGGTATTCTTTGTAGGACGTAAATGGAAAAACGTTGATGACGATGATGATTCTGAAGAATAATCACACAAGAGGGGGAGCCTAGTAAACTCCTTTTTGATGGCTACAACAAATTGATATTAACATAAGATGTTTTTTGTGTGGAATATCATTGAAAACGCTTGAATTAAAGAACTGAATTTAGTAAAATAGTTGTATAAATAGGAGGGCTTTGAAATGAATAAACTTACAAGACGGTTACTATCATTAGGGTTGAGTGTTGTAACTGTGACTGGTATGGTTTCACCTGTATTTGCGGAAGATGTGACTACTCCAAATACGGTAGAACCGACTACTCAACTTCAAACAACTAGTGATATGGATGTTCAAGAAAATGTGGAGGATGTAACTACTCCAAATACGACAGAACCAACAACTCAGCTTCAAACAATGAGTGATATGGGTGCTCAAAAAAATGTGGAGGATGTAACTAATCCAACTACGATGGAACCAACAACTCAACTTCAAACAACAAGTGATATAGATGATCAAGAGAATGAGGATGAAGCTAAAACCAAAACTATATCTGTAACTCTTAAAAAGAGAACAGATAAAAGTGATTTAGGAACAGTTAATGTTACAGTGAAGAATAATTTGGATGCTTATATGGAAAAAGAAGCTATAATTAATGCGTTGGAAAATATACTTCCGCAACAATATCCAGAATATATAATTTCTACTAGAGGAATTAATGATGGTAAACATTCTAATGTTTTTAATGAGGGAAATGATACATATACTGTTTTTTTGGACAAATCAAAAACAGTAACACTATACTTTCTTAAGGAAGGAGACAAAGATTTTAAAGAACAGTGCCAGGTTACAATTTCTGCAGAACTAACAGATGAAGAAGAAATTTATGCAGTATATTCAAATCATGAAATAAATTTTGAATATCCATCCGGATACTATTTAGGTCTTCAAAATCTTGTTAAGAATGCAGATGGTACTTTTACAATCATGTTTAAAAAAAATCATTATGATGAAACAGAAATGACAATCCAATTCATTAGATATGAAGATAATAAAGATTTAGGAACTGTTAATTGTTGGGTTAGTAATAAATACGAGATTAACAATAGTATAGTAAGTGCTTTGGTTAGAGATAAATTATTTCCTGAAAATCACCGTATGAAGTATATCAAAAACACTGAAATGATAGAGAAAAAAGATGATACGCATTATATTATTTATATGTACGAAGAGGTATGGGTAAATGTAAAAGTTGTGATGGATGATGATTCGGAAGAGCCATTCACACAACGAGTGCCAGTTGAAAAAGCTGCAAGTGAAGAATCGAAAATTAATACTATAAAAAATATTGTTTATAATGTACATCATAATTTATCTACGAAAGATATGAAAGTTGAAAAAGTTGATGATTTGAACTATACAATGATCGCACATGATACATATTCAAAGAATAATAAGCCTATTTTAACAGAAGAAAATGATTCTGATTTAGAAACTGTTGTTTTAGATCGTAATCAAGCCTTAAATACTATGGTTGATAGTCTGCAAGGTCAGGATAAATCAAATTATGAATCCGCACTTAAGAAAGGTAAAGATATTGAGTTTACTTCATCTGTTACAACGACATCACTAGATCCAATTAGTGAAAAAGCTATTTACGATGAAGCGTCAAGATTAGGATATACTACTGTTAAAGCATTTGATATTACTTTGTTGATGGATATTGAAGGTCAACAACCTGTTATCATTACTGAAACAAGTAGTAAATTAAGATTTAAAGTTGTTGTTCCTGAAGAGCTAAAGAAAGAAGGAAGAACATTCTATGTATTGCGTTATCACGATGGTAAAGTAGAAAAATTAAATATCGATGAAGATGGATATTTCTCTACAGATAAGTTCTCTGTATACATGTTGGTTTATGAAGACAAAAAAGTGGACTCTGAAACAGAAAATAAAAAAGAAGATGTAACTGAAGACAAAAAAGAAGATGTAACTGAAGACAAAAAAGAGGATTCTAATAAATCAACAAATAAACTAGAATCAACTAAAACAGATTCAAAAAAGACGGAATTAAAAGAAAATAAGAGTGTAAAAACAAGCACAAGAACAAATAGTTCGTTGTTTGTAGGGGTTAGTACCCTAGCGTTTACAGGCATGGCCATTGTTAGCGCACTAAAAAAGAAAAATAAGTTTAATTAATTCCCGTTAAATAGAGTACCAAGTCATTTCAAGTGATTTGGTACTTTTTTAATACTCGCGGTTATTTTTGCGGTTGTAAACAATCGTTCACAAGGTGTATAATTAGCTATGAATGTAAAGGAAACAGTTATGAAAAAACAAATAAATCAGTTGTTGCCAACACTTTTAGTTATGATATTGATTTTGGCATTAACTGTGACAACCTATAATGTTAGTTTTAAACAAGAAGAAAAGGAATGTTACAACCGCTTAAAGAATGCGAGTAATGCCATCATTCATAGTATTCAAAATCGAGTGAATGATGATTTGAATTATTTACGCTTGATTGGAAAAGATTTTTCCAATGAAGATCATCTGCCTACATATGAAGAATACACCAGCCGATTAAGTACTTTTCAAGATGTATCTTTATTTGAACGTGTCGATTTATTGATGCAAAATAACACGTTATATACGATACATGATGATGCGCAACAAATCTACTCTAATGATTTTTTGACATTGAATGCAGATGCAGAATATATGGATCTAGTGCATATAGACAAACTCACAAATAAAAAAAGTGTAAATTATTATGTGCCTATCAAACAAAATGATTCTGTAGTTGCGTATTTAGTGGGCGTGATTCAATGTGATACTTTAGATGAACAGTTTTATACGCAAATATATAATGGAAGGACACAGAATCTCATTGTTGATACAACGGATGGTCAGGTCGTGATGGATAATCAAGATATACTGGATTACGATACTTTTTCAACGAACGGCTGTAAATTATTATCGTCGAATAAAGATGCTATGAAACAAATACACGCTTTAAAATCCGGTGTCGTGAAATTTGAGAAAGATGGTATAAAAAAATATTTGAGTTATAAACCTGTCGAAGTGTATAATTGGGAATTAATTGTTATAGTGGATGAAGATGTAGCCTTTGCGAGTGCATTGACATTGAAAAAGAATTATATGGTTATGGTCATTTGTGAAGTTGTGATTCTACTACTATATTGTGGGTTCTATATCGCAAAAGTTCGTAGAATGTCTAAAAAATCAAATGAATTAACTCAAGATTTGAATGTGTCTCATACATTGATTCAATGTGTTCGTAAATTATCCAATGATTTATATAAACAAAATACAATTAATGAGATTTTGCAGATTATTTGTGAATTCTATCAAGCTGAAAGATGCTACGTACTAGATTTAGATATGGAAAATCAAAGGGCCAACGGCATCTATGAATATGGAAAACGACATGACGATATTCATGTTGAGAATATGGTTCGATTATGTTTAGAACATATGGATTTAGTGAATCAATTCTTTGAAAACCAAAAATCCTATTATATTGATGATGTGACAAATGAAATTTCTATATCGAGTCCAATTTATTCGACTTTTATTGAACAAAAGATTCGTAGTATTATAATTGTACCATTTATGGATAATAAACAAATTAAAGGGGTTTTTGCGGTAGATAATCCAAAACAGAATTACTACCAAAAAGATTTCTTAGAATCTTTATGTTTCTTTATTAAAACGGCTATGGAAAGAGAAAAAGAGAAGACAAAACTAAAAAATTTAAGTTATGTAGATTCTTTAACCTATGCACAAAATCGCAATCACTTTAATGAATATATAGAACAAAATAGAAACAAAGAACTCCATTCTTTAGGTGTTATTTACTTAGATTTAAATGGACTTAAAGAAATCAATGATAAAATGGGACATATCGCAGGAGATACACTCATTATTACTGCATCATATGCTCTACAAGAAATCTTCTTAGATAATTCCTATCGTGTAGGTGGAGATGAATTTGTGGTCATTGAACAAGATGTATCCGAACTCTTATTCTTTGATCAATATGCAAAATTACTCAAACGAATGAAAGAATTAGAAATCAGTGTTGCGACAGGTTGTGTATGGAAAGAAACTTGTTCAAATCTATCTGAAACTTTACAAGAAGCCGATCAAAAGATGTATGAAGATAAAAAGCGTTATTATTCTTTAGCTGAAAATGATCGAAGAAGACGATAAAAAAAGATTGGAAATTAAACTCCAATCTTCTGGGTATTTTTGAAATGAAGCTTTGCCACTTGGTAAAGCTTTTCTTTTCCAAATTTTTGTACGAATTTTTTGCCACACACATCCACCTTGCTTCCGGCACCCTTCTCAAATTTGAAATCATATTTTTCTTCCATAAGATCCCACGTTTCTAGAAAGGCATTTCTTGCCAAGATACTCGCACAAGCGACGGCCAAGTATTTGTTTTCGGCCTTGGTTTCAAATGTGATGCCTCTAATGACTTCAGGAAAGCCTTGTAAGTAGCGATAATAGCTTTTTTCCTGCACAAATTGATCAATAACGATCTGCTTAGGAAGCGTATATCCTTTATGTACCAAATTTACATATGCCTGGTTATGCAGACGACACTTCATATCCACCATGTTACAAGTATCATGCATATCATTATATTTTGAATTGGGAACAATCAAAATACTATGTGGACACACTTCCTTAATAATAGGTGCTAACTTACGAATCTTTGCATCATCCACTTGTTTGGAATCTTGAATGCCAAGATGTGCTAGTTTTTCTCGAGCTTCTTTTGTGACAATGCAGCTAGCCACTACAACTGGACCAAAATAATCACCCGTACCTACTTCATCACTGCCAGCTTGATCTTGGGCTTCTGTATGCGTTTGTTTCGGTTCTAACCAAGAAAGATCAGCTCCCTGAAATACAACTTTACCACTTGTGTAAGCCGTAATGGAACATTCTTTCGTCTTGATTTGATAGTACGTATATTGCGGCGTACTTTCTTTTAATATAAATGGAGATAATCGATCTTTTAATTGATAGATCTCCTCTTTTGTCATTTCTTTTGTCAATGTTGCCATTTTAATCACCTTATTTAGTTTACCATAAATTTTGTGTTAAAATAGGTGAGAACGGAGTGTTTTATGGAACAAAATTTTAGAAACGAATTAAACCAGGCCATTGATTTCTCAAGTGTATTAACACAGATTTCTGCATTTTCCAGCTTTTCTTGTGCCAAAGAAAAGATTTTAAATGCGTTGCCTGTATTTGATAAATTAGAAATACAAGAACAATTAAACTATGCCAAAGAAGCCATTCAGTTTGAACAAGCCGGAGGCTTACTTTCTTTATCAGGAGCGAATGATATTTCTTTACCAGTCTCAAAAGCTTCGAAACAGATGACACTAACCAGTAAAGAATTGATTTCCATCTACCATTTTTTAACGGCTGTCAAACAAGCCAAACAAAGCCTGGATGGGTCTGACTATCCAGAACTGACAAATTTAGCTCAATCTATGGATGGATGTACACGTTTGATGGATTCAATCATTTCAAAGATTGATTTAACAGGATCGGTTAAAGAAGATGCGACACCCGCATTAAAAAGTATGCATAAGGCGTTGGTAGATACGCGCTTAGCATTACAATCGAAATCAAGACAGTTTTTAAAGAAGAACAGTTCAAAATTGATGGAAAATATGACGACAACTGTATCTGGACGTGTTGTTGTCTTGGTTCGTGCCCAAGACAAGAATGCCTTTGGCGGTATGATTCACGGACAATCTAGTTCGGGACTGGCCTATTATGTAGAACCATCCAGCTTTGTAGCGGATAATAATGAGATTTCTTCTTTGATGATTCGTATTGAAGAAGAAAAGAAACGAATCTGTAAAGAATTGACTTTGCAGGTCAAGAAAAATGCGTTGGCTTTGACTTCGGCATTAGAAACATTAACCGTGATCGATGTAGCTTTCACAAAGGCAAAATGGGCCGTGCGCTACGATGGATGCATTCCATCTTTACAATCAAGAGATCACTCTATGTATTTAGAACATGCCAAACATCCTTTGATTGATGAAAAGAAAGTGGTTTGTAACACATATGAATTAAATGATAAACAAGCTTGCCTTATGATTTCAGGACCAAACATGGGAGGTAAGACTGTCACATTAAAGACAATTGGACTTTTTGTAGCTTTGGCTCATGCAGCATTTCCCGTATTATGTCATAAAGCCATTCTACCATTCTATCAATCGATGTATTTTGACATTGGAGATCATCAGTCCATTGAAAACAACTTATCGACTTTCTCAAGTCATATTTCTCGTCTTTCTCATATTTGTCAGAAGAGTGATGAGAATAGTTTTATCTTATTGGATGAAATTGGAAATGGTACCGATCCATTAGAAGGAGCCAGTCTTGCGGTTGCGATTTTGGAGTATTTGATTTCAAAAAGAAGTACGATTATTACTTCAACACACTATTCGCAAGTAAAAACATATGGAAAAGCGAATGATTCTGTATTAGTATCGAGTGTTGAGTTTAATCCAGAAACATTAAAGCCAACCTATAAATATATTCCTGGTGTATCTGGAGCAAGTTATGCCTTTCATATTGCCAGAGAATACAATTTAGAAGAGTCCATTTTAGAAAGAGCGGATTTTTTAAAGAATGAAAATGAAAAACAGACCGAAAAAGAATTGGAGAAACTAGAAAAACTTCAAAATGATGTCTTGAAACAAAAGGAGCGTTTTAATCAGTTGATTGAAGATGCGCATCGTGTTCAAAAAGAGGCTTACGAAAAAGAAAAAGAAATCGAAAAGCGTAAGGCCCAATTGGATGCATCGTATCAGGAACAATTGAATGAGATGCTCGAAAAGAAAAAGGCAGAGGCCAAAGAAATTTTAACTGTGCTTCGTAAAGAAAAGACGGGTAAGCAGCATAAGCAGATTGAAAAGATGCATGAACTGGATCTTTTGAATGAACATGTTGAAGAAATCGAAGAAGAAAAGAAAGAATTTAAGGTGGGTGATTATGTAAAAATCACAGGTTTGAATTCGCATGGTGAAATTGTGGATATTCGAAGAAATGAAGCTACCGTTTTAACGAATGGTATGAAGATGAAGGTGAAGATTTCAAAGTTGGAGCCTATGCATAAGCCACAAATCAAGAAAACAAGTTATAAAGCGCATGTAGAATCGGTATCTAGTCGTTTTCCTTTAGAATTAAATCTAATTGGAATGCGTGTTGAAGAAGGAATTGCCGCTTTAGATAAATATTTAGATCAAGCCGTTGTGAAACACATTAAACAAGTACGTATCATTCATGGTATGGGTACGGGTGCTTTGCGTACAGCTGTTTGGAAGGATTTAAAGAAACAGCCGAATGTTTCTAAATTTAACGGCGCCGGTCCAAGTGAAGGTGGACTTGGTGCTACGATTGTTATATTAAAGTAGGGGATAAAATGAGTGTTTCTAAACATCTACAAGATAAATTAGCCTTACTTCCAGATTCTCCTGGTTGTTACATCATGAAAGATGAAAATCAGAATATATTGTATGTGGGAAAGGCCAAAGTATTAAAGAATCGTGTGCGTTCTTATTTTCATGGTACCCACAACAATAAGACGACGCGTTTAGTGTCGCACATTCGTGATTTTGAATTTATCGTGACGGGCAGTGAAAAAGAGGCTTTATTATTAGAAATCAATTTAATAAAAAAACATACGCCACCTTACAACATCATGTTTATGGATGATAAGACATATCCATATATTGAGATCACAAAAGAGAATAATTTTGTGGTGCGTACAACACGTAATATCAAGAATAAGAAGAGTGAATATTTTGGTCCTTATCCAAGTAGTCAATCGGCTTATGAAATCGTGAGATTGATCAATCAGATCTTTTGTGTACGTAAATGTCGTCATATTCCGGATACGCCATGTTTGTACTATCATATGCACCAATGTCTCGGTCCTTGTATAAATGAGGTGGATCCTAAGGAAAATGAAAAGATACGTAAAAAGATCAAGAAGTTCTTGCAGGGAGACACCAAAGAGGTGATGGATTCTTTGCAGGCAAAAATGATGGAGGCCAGTGAAAACTTGCAGTTTGAAAAAGCACAGGAAATCTATAATACGATCCAAGCATTAGAGCATGTCATTGAAAAACAGACGATTGACTTTAAAGATCGTGCGAATCGTGATGTATTTGGATATTATGTGGATTCTGGATACATTTCTTTTCAAGGTTTCTTTATACGTCAAGGAAAATTATTGGAAAGAAATATGTCAATTACCCCATTGTATGAAGATGAGATGGATGCCTTTACTAGCTTTATCATGCAGTATTATGAAAAAAATGTGGTGCCAAAAGAAATTTTGGTGCCGTCTGGAACGCCAGTGGATGTTTTAAAGGAAGCTTTAAATACGAATGTGCATATTCCAGTTCGTGGTGAAAAAAAGAAACTGATAGATTTGGTTTATAAAAATGCCAAGGAAGCACATGAACAGAAGTTTAAACTGGTATTTCGTAAGGATAATGAGTTGCGTCAGGCCAATGAAATGTTGTCAAAAATATTTGATGCGGATATTCATACGGTAGAAATGTTTGATAACTCTCACATTCAAGGTACGTTTAATGTCAGTGGTTTGGTTGTCTTTAAGGATGGCTTACCCGATAAGAATTCATATCGTCATTATAAATTAGATGGGTATCGCAGTGATGTGGACAGTATGAAAGAAGTCATTTATCGACGATATTTTCGCTTGTTGAAAGAACATTTGCCGATGCCCGATTTATTATTGGTGGATGGTGGTGCTGCACAGATTGCGGCGGCCAAAGAAATTATAGATATGTTGCAGCTTGATTTAAGAGTGGCTGGTTTAGTAAAGGATGATAAGCATGCGACAAGAGCTTTGATGGATGTGAATTTAAATGAAATTCCAATTGATTCCAAGTCGAGCTTATTCTTCTTATTAACACGTATGCAGGATGAAGTGCATCGCTTTGCGATTTCGTATCATAGAAAACTTCGAGATCAGTCTATGACAAAATCTGTATTGGATACGGTGAGCGGTATTGGGCCTAAGCGTAAAAAGGAATTGTTGAAGCATTTTAAAAGCATGAAGCAGATGCGTCTGGCAAGTGTAGAGCAGCTTAGTGAAGTGATTCCTGAAGATGTGGCTAAGATTCTATATGCTCGTTTGCATGAGAATTAATAGTCTAGTATAATGGGGTGCGTGAGGTACTTATTTTGATTAGTAAAAAAGAATTGCGAGCACGTATTTTATTGATTGTGGTTTGTCTAGCGGTGGGCTTATATTGTCTATATACCATGGATAAATCGTATGATCCTTTAGCTCGATATCCTTATACAACCGATGAAAATCGTGATGTTTTATTAAAATATCTAGATAGTGATGATATTGATTATTTGGTAAATCAACATATTTCACCGGATAAATTTATGGATTTTATAGAGTTGAAAGATTTCAATTTAAAAAATACGTTATATTATAAAGAAGCCAAGGAAACGCAGGATGCAGATAATGAATATATCGTCAATTTTGTGAATCGTTTTCGAAAGAATTTTTCGTATGATTCTTTAAAACAATTGTTGATGCACTATTCATATATTGATTTAACGACGTTCTATGAAAATGAAGCTGTATTATATTCCGATTTAAGATTGATTGCCGATCCAACCAATCCGTATGTCGTATTAAATCAGGAGAATACGGTATATAAGTATATACCAGAAAAGATTACGACATTTAATACTATCTTAGTTCAAACATGTATGGTCGAAGATCTAACGAATATGTTAGATTCGTATGCGTCTGTTATGGATGGGCAGGATCATTTGAATTTGGTCAGTGGTTATTTGAATTATGAACAAATTCTAGATCAATATGTCAACGCATCCAAAGAATATGAGGGTGTTGACCACTATATGTTTAGTGCCGGTAAAAATGAGCAGCAGCTCGGGTATACGATTGTATTAGAGGGTCATGATGAATGGATCAATCTATGTAGGCAATATGTCGATGATGAATATGATTATTCAAAAGTCGAAGAAGAATTGTCTGAAGAAAGTAAAAAGCGTATGGAATGGATTGAAGAAAATGCGTATCGCTATGGTTTTGTAGTTCGTTACCAACAAGAACAAGAAAAGAAGACGGGACATTGGTATCAGCCTTTTATGCTTCGTTATGTGGGGGTAAAAACCGCTAAAATCATGCATGATAGCGGTAAGGGCATGGAACAAATGTCATTTCCGGATGAATTGGAGTAAAAGACTTTATGGAAATAGTTGTTGTGAGTGATTCTCATGGAAGAAACGATATATTAAAAACGATCCAGGAAAAACATCCAGATGCGAAATTGTTTATTCATTGTGGTGACTTAGAGGATGATCCGATGAATTATCCGGGTTATATTATTGTGCGTGGAAACAATGATTATTTTGGTCGTTTTGAGAATGAAAGAATCATACCAATTGGTAAACATCAAATTTATGTAACGCATTCGCATCGCTTTTCTTATTTTTCAAGGTACGAACAAATGGCAAATCGCGCCAAAGAGTTAGGGTGTGACATTGTATGTTTTGGCCATACACACGTATCTTATTTGGATAAAGTCGATGGGGTTGTGTTATTGAATCCAGGATCTTTATCGCATTCAAGAGATGGTAAGCCATGTAGCTATGCGATTTTAGATATAAATGAAAATAACGTTCAGGTTGAATTTAAATTTGAGCCTGAGTGGTAAGAAAGAGGGAAAGTAATTATGTACAAAATAAGTGAATTATATGATTTAGATCATACTTTGGCAAAGGATTATTTAGCACAGTTTGAATATCCTTGGCAAGCTTTGTCAGGAATCAAAGAATTGATTTCAGAACTAGGTAAAAACCTAGGAGAAGATTATGTGGAAGTTAAAGAGCATGTATGGGTACACAAGAGTGCCCATGTCTTTGAAAGTGCATATTTAGGGGCTCCATGCATCATTGGTCCTGAAACAGAGGTTCGTCATTGTGCTTTTGTGCGCGGAAGTGCTTTAGTAGGAGCTAATTGTGTGGTTGGAAATAGTGTGGAATTAAAGAACTGCATTTTATTTGATAATGTAGAAACACCTCACTATAACTATGTTGGAGATAGTATTCTTGGATATCATTCGCACTTGGGTGCTGGTGGTATCACTAGTAATTTAAAGAGTGCGCGAGACAATATCATCTTAAGAAGAAAAGATGAAAATTATAATGTGGTTGAAGAATTTGAAACAGGATTAAGAAAAATCGGTGCCTTTATGGGTGACTATGTGGAAGTTGGATGTAACTCTGTACTTTGTCCTGGAACGATTATTGGTCCACACACAAATGTATATCCACTATCTCGTGTGCGTGGTCAGATTGCGGCAAATTCAATCTTTAAAGATGATTCACACGTGACTTTAAAGGATTAATCTTACGGACTTGTAATTTTACAAGTTCTTTTTCATGTGTTAATGTGTAGGTATGAAAAAGTTTGTTAAGTTTATATTTAAATTATTATTGATCTTGATTATTGCCTTTGTAGGCATCTTTTTTGGCAAAGGCTATTGGGGTTATTTAGAACTCACACAATCTCAATCTGTGGATGATGTGGTAAGTGAAGTCACATCTAGATCTACTTTTGTCGGATATGATGATTTATCACCTGAACTTGTACGAGCAACGGTGGCAATAGAAGATCGTCGCTTTTATGATCATGGAGGCGTTGATTATATTGGGCTTATGCGTGCACTTGTATCCCAATTTGATGATGATCTATTAAAGAGTGGTGGTTCTACGATTACGCAGCAATTGGCTAAAAATTTATATGGTATGTTTGATGGTACGTGGGATCGTAAAAGTACAGAATTATTTGTAGCTCGTTATTTGGAGAAACATTATTCTAAAAATGAAATCATTGCCCTATATGTGAATGTGATCAATTATGGAAATAACTATACGGGTATTTATGAAGCAAGTTATGGATATTTTGATACAGATCCAGAAGATCTGACTATAGCTCAGGCTTCTTTGCTTGCAGGAATTCCTCAATCGCCAAACAATTATGAGTTAGTCTATCATTTTGCCCAAGCTAAACAAAAACAATATGCCGTATTAAAGGCGATGGCTGAGTGTGGCTATATTTCAGAGAGTGATATTGCGACATATTATAATGCATCTGTTTAAGGATGCATTTTTTTGTGTTTACATTGTGATGATAGAATATTGACAAAATACTATCATATGATATGATCGTGATAGGAATAAGCGAAAATGCCATCATTTTCTTGGGGGTGAAAATCTTGATTGATAAATCAGAAATTGCTGATTATCTTACTAAAGCAAAGAAATTGATAGTACAGAATAAATTTAGTATCGCTTTAAATTCAAACAGAATGACAAATTTATCGTTGTTTGATGAGTATTTAATTGATGAAGAGCGGATTAAGATCATATTATTAGATTTAACAGAAGATGATTTCTGTGAAAAGGTTCAAAATAAGCATGTTTAATTTCAACATGAGTGGTTGTATATCTTTGGAAAAGAGATTTCTTTAATGAAGAGGTATGAAGAAAAAAGCGAAGTGGTTCCTTTATATATCAAGTTTAATATGATTGAAGACAAATTTGTGATCGTCATATCATTTCATAAACAAAAGTATCCACTAGTTTATTATTTTCGATAACATAAAAAAGGAGGCGGTATTGTATGCAAAGAGAAACAGGTTTTTGTGTAGAGTGCAGGGATGTGACATCTTATACATTACAGAAGAAGTTGGTGAAAAAGATGATTCGCGGTGAAGAATTAACTTTTGAAATTACTTGTGCTATTTGTGATCGATGTGGTGAATTCATGAGTGTTCCTGGTATTATTGATTTAAATGTACGTGAAGTCGATGAACAATATAGGAAATTAAAGGATTTAGTGACCATTGAGGATATTTATACTTTAATGAAGCTCTATAATATTGGCAAGGCACCTTTATCAATCGTATTAGGATTTGGTGAAATAACGATTACTCGCTATCTATTAGGACAGGTTCCATCTAAAGAATATTCAGATGTGATTCGTAATGCATTGTTTTCTCCTGAATATATGGAACAAAAAATGCTCGAAAATAAAGATAAAATTGCGATGAGTGCCTTCAAAAAGTCTATGACGAAAGTAAACGAGTTAAAAAATATATTTACTGTTTCGAATAAAATGATTGGTGTTATATCCTATATTTTTGAAAGAATGGATGAAGTGACACCGTTAATGCTTCAAAAGCTGTTGTATTATATACAGGGATTTTCGTTTGCGTTAAATGATAGAGAAATGTTTATAGAAAATTGTGAGGCATGGGTGCATGGACCTGTATATAAAGATGTATATAATATTTTTAAACATTTTAGGTATAATGTGATTGATGATCCGAAGTTTGTAATGTTTGAAGGGTACAAAAAGTATTTGGATGAAGAAGATAAATATATTATAGATTTAGTGGTGAATACATTTGGTCAATATGGTGGTAAAATTTTAGAAAAAACAACGCATAAAGAAAGTCCTTGGTTATTTGCGCGTAATGGCTATAGTGACAATGTACCTTCCAACGAAATAATTTCGAAGGAAACGATTAAAGAATATTTTCATGAATTAATAAATGAATATGATATTTCAAAAGAAGAAAATATTAATAAATATATATTAAACTTAAGTAATATCATTTGATGCATCTGTTTAGGATGCATTTTTTTGTTGATAGAATTTCTAGTGGCTTTTTAAAAAAATCCTTGCATGACATTCTATCTTTTGATATAATAGTCAAGCAATGCCCGGGTGGTGAAATTGGTAGACGCAGTGGACTCAAAATCCACCGGTAGCGATACCGTGCCGGTTCGAGTCCGGCCCTGGGCACCATTTTGAATTGTTGGATCAAGTTTTTCGGGCTTGATCTTTTTTTATGATATAATTTTGATTGAGTTGGAGGATTACATATGAAAGTATTAGTTGGATTAAGTGGTGGTGTAGATTCTGCCGTTGCAGCTTATTTATTAAAGAAACAAGGATATGATGTGACTTGTTGTTTTATGCGTAACTGGGATAGTTTTGCGAATAATGATATTGCAGGAAATCCTACAATCAAAGATGATACTTGTCCTCAGGAACAGGATTATTTAGATGCGCTAGCAGTTGCCAATCATTTGGATTTGCCTTTACAGCGTGTTGATTTTATTGAAGAATATTGGGATAACGTATTTAAAACGTTTTTAAGTGAATATGAAAAGGGGCGTACGCCAAATCCAGATATTTTATGTAATAAATATATTAAGTTTGATTCATTTTTTGAATATGCCATGAAACAAGGTTTTGATAAGGTAGCTACAGGGCATTATGCTTCAAATAAAGAGGAAGAAAATGGCTTTACGTATTTAACACGTGCCAAAGACCAGAATAAAGATCAGACGTATTTCTTGTGTCAGGTTGAAAAGAGTAAGGTTGCCAAGACAATTTTCCCATTGGCCAATCTAGAAAAGCCAGAGATTCGTCAGATTGCTTCTGAATTAAATTTAGAATCGGTTGCGACAAAGAAAGATAGTACGGGTATTTGTTTCATTGGAGAAAGAAATTTTAGACAATTCTTATCGAACTATCTTCCTAGTAAAGATGGAGATATCGTGGATGTGAATACGGGTAAAGTCATTGCACGTCATGTGGGCGTTTTATATTACACGATTGGACAAAGAAAAGGTTTAAATATAGATCATGAAAAGGGTCCTTGGTTTGTGGTTGGAAAAGATGTTGTGAAGAACATTCTTTATGTATGTCGTACAGACCAAAGAGACTTATTGTATTCGGATTCTTGTATCGTAAAAGGCATTAACTGGATCTTGCCAAGTTTGGATGAGATTCCGACAAAGTGTACTTGTAAATTTAGATATCGTCAAAAGGATCAGGATATTGAAATCGAAAGATTGGATGATACAAGTGTGTTAGTAAAATATCCACAAACCATTGCGTCTGTTACAGAAGGACAGGAAGCTGTATTCTATGATGGTGACAAATGCATTGGTGGTGGTGTCATTGAAGAAGTCTTCAAGGATGGCAAGAATTTAAATCAATTGATTATGGAGACAGCCAATGGACATCGAGGCTAGGCTTGAATATATCATATTTGAAAATAAAGCCAATCATTATGTCGTTGCTGGTTTTTCGGAATTAAAGACATATCATAATTTTACAGCGGCTGGAAGAATTGAAGATCCAATCGAAGATCAAGAATATGTTTTGCAGGGGGAATATGTAAAACACCCTAAGTATGGGGAGCAGTTTCGTGTGGATATGGCCAAAAAGAAATTGCCAGACAATTCGGATGCGATTATTCATTTTCTTTGTGGTGAGAATTTTCCTACGATTGGTAAAAAAACAGCCGAAAGTATTTATGAGACTCTTGGCGAGAATTGTTTAGAGAAGATTCATAATAATCCAGAACTTTTACATGAAGTGCCCAATTTGACTGCCAAAAAGATGTTGATTATTCAAAAGGGCATTCAAGAATTTACAGGATTTAATGAGACATACGCAAAGCTATTAAAGTATGGCTTGAGTCCAAGACAAATTCAAATGTTGTTGGATACATATGATAATGTGTTGGATGTCATTGAAGAGGATTGTTTCAAACCTTATTATGAAGTGTATGGTTTTGGCTATAAAACCGCTTGTAAGATGGCAAGTGCCATCGGCTTATCCAATGAGGATCCAAGAAGATTGGATGCCTACATCTATGAGTTGGCTAGACAACTATCTATGGCAACTGGAAATACCTATATTACATTTGCGACAATGTTTCAAAATGTGCGTGGCGTCAATGAATCTTTGATTCAGGAAAGTATTGATCGTTTGGTTTCCCTTCAATATTTGTATGTGGAAAACACTAGAATCTATCCTTTTACTTTACATGAAGATGAGGTCACAATTGCGAAAGAGTTGAAGACTCATTTATTTGAAGTGGATAGTGTGGATGTTGAATCAAAAATCAAACAAGTGGAATTTAGTTTAGCCATTACATATGATCAGGAACAAAAGGATGCGATTCAATTGTTCTTTGATCGTTCGTTTATGATTTTAACGGGTGGCCCTGGTACTGGTAAGACAACGACAGTAAAGGGAATCTTGGAAATTTGTAAGGATGTATATCCGGATAGTAAGATTCAGCTTTGTGCACCAACAGGAAGAGCTTCCAAGCGACTTGCACAACTTTCAAATTGTGATTCAAGAACCATTCATTCCTTGTTGCAGTGGAACTTAGAAGATAATTCCTTTGGTAAAAATGAGGATGATCCATTGGATGTCGATTTCATTATCGTGGATGAGTTTAGTATGGTGGATACACACTTATTTGCGCAATTATTAAAGGCATTACCACAGCGTTGTCGTATTCTTTTAATTGGAGATGAAGATCAGTTAGAGAGTGTGGGTCCAGGAAAAGTATTGGAAGATTTGATTAAATCGAATGTGATTGATACAGTCCATTTAAAGAAGATTTTTAGACAGTCAAGTGGTTCTGGAATCGTGACTTTGGCAAAAGAAATTCGTGAAGAAACTACGTGTCATTATGAGGATGGTGTTGAGTTTATTGAAAGAACAACGCCAAAAATCATGGATGCCCTAATCGATTATGTCAAAGATATGGATCTAGATTCCATGCAGATCTTGGCACCAATGTATAAGGGTGCTGCTGGCATTGATGAGATCAATCGTCAGATGCAGGTGTTGTTCAATCCAAAAAGTCCACAAAAGAATCAGATGAAGGTAGGAACAACAATCTTTCGTGAAAATGATAAGGTCATGTTGTTGAAGAATTTACCGGATGAAGATGTCTATAATGGAGATATTGGTACAATTGTTGAGATTGATTCAAAACAGAATGTGATTTCAGTGGATTTCAACAATGCGATCGTTGATTTTTCAACGGACTTTCTATATTACTTAAAACACGCATGGTGTATCAGTGTTCATAAATCCCAAGGTAATGAATATCAGACGGTATTCTGTATTGTGGATGTGAATGCGAAAAATATGTTAGAAAAGCGTCTTTTATATACGGCAATCTCGCGTGCTAAAAAACAGCTTTTTATTATTGGCAATAAGAGCTTATTTGAAACGCAGGTACGCTTAAAATTAAAGCGTATTCGTCAAACAACATTGCAGGAAAGAATTAACCGGGTAGTAACTGAAAAAAAATTTTAGGCAGTTTTGTACAAGTTGTAACTGAAAAAAAATTTTAGGCGGTTTTGTACAAAAAATGAACAAAACCCCCATGTAAACTTAAATTCAAAAAATGGGGAATTTCGGAAAAAATGAACAAAACCCCCATGATAACTTAAATCTAAAATTCAGGCAAAAATTGTTAAAAATGAACAAAACCCAAAAAAGTATGAGTTCAAGAAGAATTCATACTCTTTTTTTTGCTTACAGCAGGACATGAGTTTCACGCATTCTCAGACCGTTGCAGTATGTGCAGGAAGTCATTCCACGAGTGTGCTTTTCTACCCACATGTTGACGCTGAGTAGATATTTACGTCCACAGTCTTTGCATTTCCACCAGACTCTTGCAGTACTTGTTGGCAGAATTTCATCTGGAAAGATGCCTAGCAGAGTGTTTTCATTTTCAGCCCACTCATCCTGTACTTCGGGATAAATGTCTAACAAACTGTTAAAACCTGCCTGAGCTTTTTTACCAGCACAGGCTGGGCATAAATTACCTAATTCAACTCTACTTTGTACACAAAATCTGTATTTATGACCACAAATGGGACAGGCCCACTCTGCAAAATATGCACTGGTTGGTAATACATCATCTGGTCCCTTTTCGTTGTTAGGGGTCATTTGTTTTGCAATATCTGGATATAGCACTTTTAATGTGTTGAATCCAGCTAAAGGTTTTCGATTGTTGCAATAAGGACATTCAACATCTCCATTAACCATTTCATCTACAAATGCATAATATTTTCCACCACAGGTAGAACAAATCCATTCTGCTAAATATCTACTGGTTGGCAATACATCATCCGCACCCTTATCGTTATTAGGAGACATTAGTTTTGCAATCTCAGGATATAACACTTTCAATGTATTGAATCCAGCTAAAGGTTTTTGATTGTTACAATAAGGACATTCAACATGTCCGTTGACCATATCTTTTACGGATGCAGAGTATTCGCCTCCACAGGTAGGACAAATCCACTTAACTAATCTATAGCTAGTAGGTAAAATATCATCAGCCGTAAAGTCGTTATTCGGACTAAAATGTTCTGCAATCTCTGGATATAACGCTTTTAATGTGTTAAATCCAACCAAATGTCGCTTGTTGTCACAGTAAGGACATTTAGCAAGTCCATTGACCATATCTTTTACAGATGCAGTGTATTCACCGCCACAAGTAGGACAAATCCATTTAGTACTTCTAACTCTGGTTGGTAAGATTTCATCAGCGGTAAAATCATTGTTTGGACTTAGATGTTCTGCAATCTCTGGATACAACGCTTTTAATGTATTGAATCCAGCTAAAGGTCTCTGGTTGTTACAATAAGGACACTCAACAATGCCTTCAACCATATCTTTTACAGTTCCAAAGTATTCGCCACCACAGGTAGAGCAAACCCACTTAGCATTTCTAGTGCTGGTTGGCAAGATTTCATCAGCCGTAAAATCATTGTTTGGACTTAGATGTTCTGCAACCTCTGGATATAATGCTTTTAATGTATTGAATCCAGCTAAAGGTCTTTGATTGTTACAATAAGGACATTCAGCAAGTCCTTTAACCATATCTTTTACAGGTGCGAAGTATTCTCCACCACAAGTGGGACAAATCCATTTAACGTTTCTAAAACTTGTAGATAAGATTTCATCCGCTGTGAAATCGTTATTCGGGCTTAGATATTCTGCAATTTCTGGGAATTCAGCTTGCAGTGTGTTGACACCTTGAACTGTTTTGGCATGATTACAAGCTGGACAATCTGAGTTGTCTGGTGCTTTTTCATTCAATTTCCTTGCATAAACATAATGACATTCAGGACATTCCCAATATACATAAGAGTTCAAGTCTTTTCGTACCATATTTGCAGGTCTTTCGTTCAAGCTCGAATATTGCGAAACCAGTTCTGGGTTTGTTGTTGCTAAATCGTTGTAGCCGGTTAAAACTTTCGTGCCATGACAATACGGGCAGTCTGAATCATCAGGAGTTTTGTCACAAATACGGCGTGGATATTCTCCACCACATGTTGGGCAAATCCATTCTGCACCCATCGAAAAGCTTCGCATTAACGTATCTGCTTTACGCTCGTTGTCTGGAGAAAGCAAGGCTGCAATATCTGGATCTGTCGTAGCCAAATCGTTGATACCTTTTTCAACACGTTTGTTGGTGCATACAGGACATGAATCATCACCAACACTGCGGTTTCTAACTTCACAGCGATATTCAGAACCACATTCTGGGCAAATCCAATACGCCTCAAACGCCTGCCATTCGCCAACTTCGTTTGCAGGTTTTGTGTTGTTCGGCGACCATTCGGCAGCTAACTGAGGGTTCGTAATCGTCAAATCATTGTTTCCTGTTTTCAATTGTGTGTGATTGCAGTATGGGCAGGAATCATCATGAACTTCACGTAGATTGACTGGATACCAGTAATCGTCCCCACATTCAGGACAGGTCCAAAGAATCTTCTTGTCGCTCAAGACTGAAATCTTGTCAGCAGTCAGAAAATAGTTTGCTGAGACCTCTTTTGCAAGTTCAGGATTGGCTACAGTCAAGGCTGTTCTGTTCGGGTCGACACGTTCACCTTTGCAGACAGGACATTCAAAGTTATGACTGACCAGATAATTGAGTGAGCATTTAAATTCATGACCTTCATCGCAGACAAAGTAATAATAATTCTGCAAGGTTGCCATAACTTCATCAGGCTCTTTTTCATTTTTCTCATGGTCCCATAATGGAATAACCTCTGGATACACTGTAGCTAAATCATTGGTGCCTTTCTGTAAAAAGGTTCCGTTGCAGATAGGACACACTCCATTTGATTTGATGTGCTGAATGACAGGGCGTTTGAATGAATGTCCATTCTTGCACTTGAAATATGCCGGACGATTATTGATAAGCACATCACTTGCGGTGTTGCCATTCAATGTTTCATCATAATCTTTTGCATATTCAGGCTCTAATGTTGCAAAATCGTTGAATCCCTGAAGTACCTTGACACTTTCACAATATGGACATCGGAATCCTCTTTTGTAAATATTGTTAAAAGAATCTTCGAATTCATGTCCGTGTTCGCATGTCCAGAGTCGGTAAGTATGATCAGACACGACTCCGTCTTCATATGGAAAATCATTGTCTTTTGAATAATACTTTTCAAGTTCTGGATATCGTTCCTTGAATGTCTGACTGCCATAGCATTTAGGACATTTCCCGTAGCCAAATGCACGAACGCGTAAACTTGCTTTCCATTTTGTACCACAATCTGGACAACACCAGACAGCTTCATAGCTTGAATGTTCTGTGTAGTCATACGGAGTTTTCTCATTGGATTCATCCCATTCCTTTACAAACTCTGGATGAAGTACACCAAAGCTTTCGTCAGGATGGACCTGAGAACCGTGGCAGTATGGACAGCCTGTGTTGCCGTTTTTTACAGCTCGCATCATACTTCTCAAATCCTGCTCATATTCACCATGTTTTGGGCAAATCCACAACAGTTTCGTTTTATAGCCTCGAACATCCTGAAAGGGAATCGGGTTGTTTGGAGAATATAATGGCACAAGTTCAGGATAATCAATATCATATCCGTCTTTTCTCTGGTTTTTAGCACAGGCTGGGCATGATGCGATTTTATAGTTTTCCTTATATCGTCGAATACGCCCGTAGACTGGAGCATCCCATTCAAATCCGCATACATGACATTTCCAGTGAATTCTTACATGAGCTCCTGCACCCAGAGAATTCAAATCAATATCTGGATTCATCTCATCAGAAGTATCCAGAGCAAGTTGAGGATACACTGTACGGAAATCATTGACACCTTTATGTACGACCATATTCGTCTCACAGACAGGGCATTTATCTTTTCTTTGTCGGGCACGAATCTGTGCCTGCCATGAATAGCCGCATTTTGGACATTTGAACCATGCATATTCCTCACTGTTGGCTCGTGTAGTCTCTGGGTCAAGGGTGTTTTTTCCAAAGTCCCAGAATTTCATGATTTCAGGTTTGGAAATAACATTTGCCTTTCGGTCCTGACATACTGGACACTTCTGAGTTCTTCTAACAAACCCATCAACAGTACGTATAAAGCTGTGACCATGTTCGCATTTCCAGTAGGCTTTCTCGTTGCACATCGGTCCGATTTTGTATGGATCAAGTGTATTCTTGTCAAAATCCCAGTACTTCAGGTATTCAGGATGTTCTTCTGCAAAGATTCTTTTCTTACTCATCATCAAAACCTCCCAACAAATCCTGAATAGAGTCTACTGTATTGTCTTCATGTGAAGTGGTGGTTTGATTACTGCTGATTTCAAGTACTGATTCAGGAGTAATCATCTCGGATTCAACACTTTCAGGGTTGACGTACAGGCCAAACAAAGAGTCCAATCCTTCTTTTTTCAGAATTTCATTTGCGATATCTGGATAAACATACGTATCCAGAACCTTCTTCATTTTTGAAAGCATTTCCTGTGAATACCGATTGATTTTATTGGTATTCATCTGCTCTAATTCAGTAACCTGATTCTTTAAATTGTTGATTTCAGAATTCATACGAGTGATTTTAGCTTCCAGATGCTCTTTTTCCCTGAGAAATTCTCCAGCACTGCGGCATACTTCACCATAATAGTTGTCACGCTGAATCAGAGCATTTTTCAAGTCACTTCTTGAACGGTTCAGATTCAGAAAAGCATCGACATCAAGCTGTCTCCATGTGACGATTGTCGTTTCCAATGTCACCTGATTACTGGCGTTGATTTGGTCGATATACTGTTTAGCTTTTGCACAGCGTCGAATGGAATACGCCTTGAAATTAGGGCGTCCATGAGTCCTTGCATATCGCTCAAGGTCTGATGTTTTAATCATCCTATTTGGATATTCTAGATAATATTCGTTGATTAAAGCAATGAGTTCGTCTTCTGTGAATGATCTAGGTCGTGCCATGTTATTCATCTCCTTTATTTTCATCTTTTTCCGTGTTTTCCAGCAGCATCTGTTCCATCTTAAATCGTCTGTACGAATATTCGGCGTTTTGAAGCTTTAAAACCGCCTGTTCGATATCTTCTTTATTCTTCTCATGCATTCTGTATTCATGGACGATATCCTTTAGTGTGGCCAGCTGAATCTGCAAATCATTTCGGATGTTTTCTTCTGTCTTTTTGAAACTCGTTCCTGAATTTCTGTAATAGATGCATTTCTCGCAGCCACCGATATATCCGTTGTCATCTGCAACATTCAAACAGTACGAGAAGTCATGTTCTGCCACTTGTGGATTGCAGCAGAACCTGTTGTCACCAAGAGGTATATAGTTTTTGGCAAGCAAAGGCTGATTGTATCGTTTACTGATTGAATACGTCTGTTTGCCCTGAATCATCCTCACATACTGTCTTCTTGCCTTGCATTCCACATATTCAGCTACATTGCTGAAATAAAATGCTGTCATGTTTGTATTGTCATGACCTGCAAGAATAGAGGCAATCATAGGAGGAGCCCCTTCCATGACGATATTGATCATAGCCAGATGTCGTGTATCACCAAGGTAGATGTATTCGATATCGTTTGAAGTCAGGTTACGCAGGGACTTGTCATAAACGATATGATATCCATATCTTTCTGAAACAATCTGTTCAAAGAAATATCTCAGGCAGGTACAAAGGTTATGATAGGTAAAATAACGGCTGTTGTAGGGAATACATCTATCCCACTTTTTATAGTGTGTATCAGCAATAAAGAGTGTGTACAGTTCGTTATCAGAATACTTTTTCGTTGCTTCCAGATACCAGTTGATTAAATTGGCAAACTTTTCAGGAACGGAGTACGTAACCCTTTCATAATCTGTCGATATCTTATATGATACTTTCCTGCCACTGCCTTTCAGCTTGTCTTTAACGATTGTAAGCGTCCATGAATCACCTGATTTTTTCAGGCAGTTTCTTGGAGTCAGAACAAACTCACGAGGTCTCATAGGAAGAACACCAGAAAGATTCCACCACAAATAAACAGGGAAGTAGAACAGCTTTTCATCCTCATCGGTAGATTCTTCCCAGAATCGGCTTAGAATGTCGTTGAATTTGAAATAGGATTCAAAGGAGGCCAGTGTCCTCTGATGTGTTGGGGCTCTTTTTCTGAAATCGTCCTGAACATCTTCCAAGGCTCTTAAAAGATTGTCCTGAATCGAATCATCGCTGATTTTAATAAGTGAAAAGAACTCTGAGATTTGATTACACGTATTATAGTAGTAATCATCAACAAATCTTGGCTTGTTAAAGTCGTAGGATGCGATGAAATGCTTTAGCTGTCCAACGAAATCCCGAAGTGTTGTGAAGGCAAGTTCTCCAAACTTGAATATCGTATATGTTTTTACGTAATTGATGTATTCATGCTTTGTGATACCAATGGTATTCAGAAAGGTATCACAGTCAATATTCCTTAAATCAAAGTTCAATCCGTAATTGGCGTATTCGTCCGTTACACTCCAGCTTTTGTCATCAAAGTACCCGCTTGTGATAACGCCTTTTTCCTTGTAGCTTAGAAATAATCTTTTAGCCTCTTTATAGGAAAACTCATTCAGTTCAGGAATCATGATGACTGATGTGATGATGCTGTTACTATTGTTGTTGTTGTTGTCGTTGTTGTTCATTAGTTGTCAACTCCTTTACTAGATTGTTCATTATGCTAAATTCATAATCTCCATAGTTTTCTTTGATACATAGCAGTACATCCTGTAATTTAGGCAGAATGGTTTGAGTAACGATTGTCTTTAATCGGTCTTTTTCAATTTGAGTGGTTGCTTTATCGTACTGGCTTTTAAGGTCCAGTGACATTTGTGCCAGCTGGAATACGGTCGTTTTTGTCGATACTTCATACTGACAGCCGATACATGTGCTCTTTTCTTTAAAAGGGCACTGCTTTTTCATAGCAGACATGATGCATAGGCTTCCTTCAGTTTTAGAGAGTGCCTCGTCATTGCCAATACGGTGAAGAATGACAAGAATCTCCTGTTTGTTTGTAGCATTGATGATTTCGATTGCCGTCTGTTTGGATTGATTCGTTGCTCTTTGCATGACGCCAATTGAGTTTTCAATTTCCAAAGGAGACATAGACAGTTCCTTTATCAGCTTTGTCTGATTCTCTACGCCAAGTTCTTCGAATTTATCCTTGTACAGCATTTTCAGAAGCATCGTGGCAATGTTTGAAAGCACACCACGCTCCAGTAATTCATGTGCAACAAAATCAGCAGTATATCCAGACATTTTCTGGTCTTGCAGATATACTCGTGTCGTATTCGCAAACTCTGTAAAGCTTCCTTTGTGTGAACGAGCTCTGGATGCTAGTTCATAGCCTTTCACGTTGAAATCATTGTTGGATGCAATTACATCTCTTGTCAGATACTCAATCATCTGAAGGAATGACTTGGTTGCCTGACGACAGTGGAAGTTGGATTTGATGAACAGATTTGCAATCTCATCGCCCATCGCTTTCTTAATATCTCTGTATTCACGGATAACTCGAAGCAGCGGCTGGCTTTCATCGGCTCCAGACAGCTGAAAATGTGCCTCAGCAATTGCGAACAGAGTACCAACATGCACTTCCAGAGATGAAGGTACATGAAAATGAATGGTCGAGATTCCAGAGTAGTCTTTCGTCTTGTTTGGCGTCAGCTGGACCGCATTTAAATACACATTTATGGACAGCAGTGTACGTTTTGCATCTTCATCTGTGAATTCGCCCTTTTTGACTTTCTCTAATACTTCTTCAGGAGAGTAGGCAAGCTTAGGATGCGGAAAACGCAGTAAGTCCGTAGTTCTCAAAGCACATAGAAAATGCAGTGAGATAAAGAGCCATGTATCAATGTAATCCTTGGATTTGGCTGCTTTCAGATACATCTGATTCTTTGAAATGTAGTCAGCGTTCAGCATATGATAAAGAACATTTAGATAGAAGTTCAGGTCATATGCCTCGTTGTTCTTGGCTTTTGAATAGTTGTTTACCTGATAGAGTCCGTTAAAAGCGGTTCGGATACTTCTGCTTTCGCTCAGCCAGTTGATGAAGAAAACGAGCACTTCGGCATCGCATTTTTTCAGGTGTTCTGATGCGTCTTTTAGCAGATACTTGATTTCTGTGTTGATGGAAAAAGCAATCTCACCAGGAAGGTAATAAAGCAGAAAATCCAGAACACTTACAACAGAGCTTCTGTCAACAGTGACATCTCTTTTAAATCTGTTGAAATACTCAAAAGTTTCAGGAAATTCCTTTTCAAACATCTGGACAAGCCTTTCATGTTTCTGTTCAGGTGTTTTGTTGAATGAGCTGAAGTAGCTGACAATTTCATTTTCGTTGTTGTTCCATGTCTCATCCGAGATATAAAGTTCTTTATTTATGACTTTGGGAGTGTCATTGAACCAGTTGTTGAAAACGAAATATTCCGTCAGTTTTGCAGTACAGTCCTGATAGGGAATGTTATTCTGTAGTGCTAGATTCTTGATTTTCTGGGTTAGATTGACCATAAATTTTATTTACCCTCCATGTGTTATAGCTCCAGATTTCATCTTCAACACTGTCAAGCTGTTTGATAAGCTCGCTCTTGTTCTGTAGATAAGTGTTGGCAGATTCTGGGCTTCTGTCGCCTCTGTATTTCATGATTGTAGGAAGCTGTTCACCAAACTGAACAAGCTTTACCGTAAACCAGTGCCTGAATATATGCGGAGTCAATGAATGAGTGTACAGCATATGCCCGTAAAGCTGTGTGCTCGGGTTGTCACTGTGAATCATTATTTCTCTGGCTTCACATATGACCTTTTTGAATTCACGTAAATACGCATCATACGTGAAAGCTTTGCCAGATTGATTCGTCGTCAATGGGCCATAATCGGTTTCAAATTTTCTGCCTTCAATAAAATCCATATAGATTTCATACAGCGTTCGAAATTCGGCAAGAAACGCTGGATATACCTTTTGTCTTCTGTGTTTTTTTATACCGCCAACAGGTACATCGTCACTGCGTAGACGAACTTCTTTTGTCAGGTCGATTTCGATATTGTAGATTTCATCGCCAAACAGCTCGAAAAAGATTCCGCCGTATTCTTCTCGGCGTACATTGCAGGCTTCCGAAGGTCTTAGCCCTGCAAAAGCTCCCAGAGCAGCAAGCATCAGAATGTTTGTATGCCTGTCTATGATCACCTGCATAATGATCTGGAAAGCTTCTTCTGTAATATCCCTGAATATTTCGTTGACGTTTTCCTTGTATGGAATCTCAAACGCAAGCTGTTCTTCTGTTATGACACGTCTTGCCTTTGTACTGATTTTTTTGACTTTCCTGTAGATTTTCTTCCAGTCTACTTTTGTCTTGTGATTCTGATGTTCCAGTTCATGTACAAAGCTCAGAACATAATTGACACACCTGTTTACTGAGGATTTGTTTCTGGATGTATTTTCATCATCATTTGGCAGAGTGCATGAACCATAGTCTTTTAGAAAGGAGATGAGCATTTCAGCCGTTATATCTGTCAGCTTTGTAATGGAATATTTCTCAAAGAATACATAATTGAGAAACTTGCATACATACAGGTACTGAGGTCCATCGTTGCTGTCCAGATGTTTCAGAGGGGCTCCTGAGCCTCCTGCAAACGTGTCGAAATTCGTGAAAGCAACCGGAAGTTTTCCATCTTTGAGAACTATCAGTTTTCGAGTTACTAATTTATCGCCATCTACAGTCAGAACATGATTGTAGATACCAAAATGCAGTTTGTTGCTGTTTGTTCTATTTCCTTCCATAAGCCATACCTCCTAAAGTGTGTTGTACGTTACAAAGTCTATAAAGAATATAACTAAATATGTACTTTCTAAAATCATAATAACAACAAAAGTACAGAAACGCAACACCTAAATATAGATTTTTTTTACAAACTTATAATTGTCATGGTTTAAAAAATAGAATATAATAGAGCCATGAAACGATATTATTTCAAGACATCAGAAGAAGAAAAAAAGAATGGAAAGACGATGCCGAATCTGTTTGAACTTTATCATGATATACGGCTGGTTAGTGTGAAATCGGATGAACTGATGGAGTATCTTTTACGTATCGAAGGCAGGAGTACGATATATTTCTGCGATTATTTCATGACGTTAAAGGATTTCAGAAATGAAGAGGATTTCTTTGAATTCTATGTGGAATGCTTTTTCAGACACATTGACATTTATTTTATCAATACACCTGAATGCAATCTTTCGTTTGTCAAGAAACTATTTGAGGCTATGGACGTCAAACCACCTGAAAGACGGATTAAAGAGTATATCATACGATGTCTAAAGTGCTGTGCTGAGCAGGCTAGATTTAGCAAGGAAATGTCGTCCAATCTAAAAAGAGCTGCGCTAAGGACTGCCAAGAAGAACGGTTCTCAAATCGGCGGAGTAAAAGGAGCTGTTTATAATATCCCAAAAGCTGAGGATATGAAGAAACAGATTATGCAGTATTCAAAATCATTCGATGGAACCTATTCGGATATTGAACTGATAAAAAAACTCGACATTCCTAGAGCGACTTACTACAAGTACAAGAAGGAAATCAAAGACAAGAAACAAACAAAATAAACACAAAAGGCAGTAGATCATCATTTCTACTGCTTGTTTTTTTACAAACACAAACATTTTCCCGTTGGATTCCAAATGAAAAAGCCTAGAAAATGTTCAATTACAAAGAGAAAGTCTTTCAGAAGCTTTGAAGAGGGGTTTTGTACATTTGTTTTTTTTATGAACAAAACCCCAAAATCTTCATGATGATTGAGAGGTTGTTTAAAGTTAATTGAGATTTTGTTTGTGTTCAACGGGATTTTGCTTGTGTTCAACGGGATTTTGTTTGTTTTTTGAAGACGTAAACTCTTTTCGCCGAGATTTTGTTTGGATTACGTGACGGGAACGGCTGTTGGAATTATCTAAGCTTAGTGTAATAACATATACTTGACAAGAAAAGGGAGGTATTGCTTTATGAGACTTATTTCATGGAATGTGAATGGGCTTCGGGCTGTGATGAAGAAAGGTTTCACAGATGTTCTGGATGAACTTGACGCAGATTTTGTGTGTATTCAGGAAACGAAGGCTCAGCCAAAACAAATCGAATTATATACGGATAATTACCCGTATCAGTACATTAACAGTGCTAAGCGTAAAGGGTACAGTGGTACCATGATTCTCTGTAAAAAGGAGCCTTTATCCGTTAAATACAGTATGGATGCACCTGAATTCGATGATGAAGGTCGCATCATTACGCTGGAGTATCCAGAATTCTATCTCGTAACTGTCTATACACCGACATCAGGTGATGGTTTAATGCGTTTGGATTACCGATTGGAATGGGATAAAGCATTTGGAAACTACTTAAAGTCTTTAGATAAACCAGTTATGGCCTGCGGTGATTTCAATGTAGCTAATAATGAGATTGATGTTCCGTATCCTGACATGATTCGTGGCACAGCAGGATTCTCTGATGAAGAACGAGACAGTTTTAAAGAGAATTTGTTGAGTAACTTGGTGGATACATATCGAGTTCTACATCCAGAAACCATCCAATATTCGTGGTGGAGTTACCGAGGTCAGGCAAGAGAGAATAATATTGGAATGAGATTGGATTACTGGTTAGTATCGAATGATTTAAAGGATAAAATCGTAGATTCCAAGATTCTAGATGACATCTATGGTTCTGATCATTGTCCAATCATGCTGGATATCGACTTATAGGAGTGTGATTTGCTCCTTTTTTTGTGCAAAGACAAACATTTTCCCGATGGAATCCAAACAAAATACCTCTAAAAATCGTTCAACCTCAACGAGAGAACTTTTCGGAAGCTTCAAGGAGGAGTTTTGTTCATTCGTTTTTTTTATGAACAAAACCCAAAAGCTCTCATTACGATTGAGAGGCTATTTGAGATTAATCGAGATTTTGCTTAGATATTACAACGAGTAAAGATAGAAAAAGACAATTTCAAATGAGAAAGTCTTAAAAGATGCCAGAGTATAGAACTCATTTACATTTTGCATTCTATATAGTATATTACACATGTAGATAGCGATTCTATCTACATGTTATTATTGTTGCCATCCTCTTTATTAGGATTCTGACCGATTGTCTTAAGTCAGTAACAAGTCGCTCATTAATGAGTAGAGGTAAAAAAAACTAACGGCAGCTTATTAGGGTTCTGACCGATTGTCCTAAGTCAGCAACAAGTCACTTATTAACGATAAAAATCATTGGTAAGTAGAGGTAAATAAAAACTAACGGCAATCAAGGATGGCTTACCTGCATCTTGTATAGATGCTTTTTTTTATGGTTTTGTTTGTTTTGTATCCAGATGATATACTAATGTCAGGAAAATGGTGGGAATATGAAAAGAAATAGGATAATTGCAGCAGTTTTAGCAGCTGTATTGATTTTGTCTGGATGTGCATGCGAAAACAGCAAAGACAAAAAGGATGAGAAAGTAGTCCAGAAGAAGAAAGAAAAGAAGGAATCAAAGCAGGAAGCAGTCAGCTTGCCTGAAGAATCTGAAGCTAAGCCTGTTGTTGATACCACTTTGTCAGATTTGTATACAGACGAAGAACTTCTAACATATGCAAATGATCACTTTGAAGATTACTGGAAAACTTATTATGGCTTCATGACGGGAACTTATTTTGAAGGAACAGGGGAATTTGGTAATGCAACAATCACCGACCCGATATTATTTTTCTAATTGCATTTATAAAGCCATCATTTAACATAACTTTACTCCTATAAAAAACGTCCTTACCCAATGAGGGAGGACGTTTTCCGCGGGCCACTGCCCTAATAATTATATCTACATATAAAAATATACCTTATATATAACAAAAGTGCAACTATAGAGGAAGCAGTGCTTCCTCTATATAGCTTTATCGTCTCCCAGTTCAACGTCTTCGGCCGAGAATCGCCAAACTTCATCGTTTCTCACTTCAGCGCCTTCGGTGGAGAATCACCATCGCAGAGAATACTTTCTCTTTCTGCATATATAATATCACATTTTACGGGAATTTTGTTTGGATTTTCAGGGAAAGTGCTTGTGTTTATCTTCTGTCATTGAACTTCCGAGAATCAATTATACTGTAATAGAAACAATCAAGTACAAATAGCCACTAACGGATCCTGTTTTTCTATACTCGAATCTTGCGAGAGCACTTCTCATCACAAACGAAAAAAAGGAGCTGATCTGCTCCTGATTTTGCGTTTCTATTTTGTTGCACCACAGATTGAACACTTGTAGCCTGTTACAACCGTTTCATCATACGCTTCTTTGTCTACGACGGTACGCGTTTCGTATTCGGCTGGGTGATAAGTAGATGCTTTAACTGTTATTGTTGAAGACCCTACGTGAGAATAATCACCCTGCATGATTGCTGTTTGTTGGTGCTGTTCAATAGCATCTTCTGTATCGAACAGTTGTTCACATCCTTGACACATCCATTTCGTAATTCCAGGTTCTGTCCAAGCATCTCTTACCAGCATCTGTTCAGTATGCGTTACTGCATCATGATGAACAACAGCTGTGATTTTCTCCCAATTATGCTTGTGTTCTTCTTTGTCCTGTTTAGCTGGTTTGCTTTCGCTAGGTTTACTGCTAGTATCAGGCTTGCTCGCTGTGTTTTCTACCTTATTATCTTTCTTGTCCTCATGTTTCTGAGTGGCAGACTCCGTTTTATGGTTTGTTTGCTGGTCTTTATTATGAGTTGTTTCAACAGCTTTCTTGGTTTCTGCAGCGTGCTGTTTCTGAGCTTCTTTTGTATCCTTTTCAGCTGTTTTGACCGCTTCTTTGGTCTTTTCTTCGTTCTTGGCCGTTTCGTCTTTCTCAGAATTCTTTTTGGTTTCCTTTTTAGAGCCCTTGGTTTTCTTCTTGGAAACCTCCTCTGTCTTGTCTTTCTTTTCCGTTTTTACAGGAGCGCTTGAACATCCTGTAAGCACAGTCGTCAAAACAACGGCTGCACATAGTAGTTTTTTCGTTGTCATATCCTATCTCTCTCCCTTTTAATACATGTCTAGTATATACCAAGAATGAGAGGGATTTGAGTAGCAAATGATATGTATTTGACAAAGTATATTATAAGGAAGCTGATGAGAAGTCTTTTCAGAAGTGCCGAACATTTTCACCACCATTCTCATAATGAAAGTATATGGGATTTCCGAGGATGATATTAGAGGGGTGATGAGAGAGTTTGGGGAGATATATGCGTTTACAGTCGCTTCCTTTATTTTCTGGTTCACTGTATATGTTAAAAGGAAAAGGAGCGTATATTACATGAATTTAACAAAAACTAAAAAGGTTGTAGCAGCTGGGCTTTCCGCTTTGATGATGATGACCAGTACTACATCAGTATTTGCTGCCGAATCAGGCAACAAATCAGCAAATTTGAATTATCAGGTTTCGTCAAGCTATGATTGGATTATCCACAGTTCAATCGACTTTGGAGCTGATGCAGGAGTAAAACACACCGTTGATCGCACAGGTAATCAGGTCAAGGTTTTAAAGAATGTCATTCCTGAAGGCAAATATTTAAACATTTCAGTCAAGGGTTCAGGAGCGAATGATGCATTCACAGTAGACAACGGAGGAAGCGAAGTATTAAATTATGACGTTTCAGACGATAATGGTGCTGTGGGTGTGAACGGAAATGTGTTGTCTGTACCAGCAGGTACCAATACGGCTACTCAGAATATGGGCTTTAAGTTGAATACAACTAAGAAAACTGCTGAAGTTGCTGGACAGTATAATGGACGAGTTGTTTACAATGCAGAAGTGGGAGAAAAAAAAGAGAAATCTTCTAGTTTGATAACAGGTTATAATTTTAAGAATAAAATTCCATCTGAGGCGACATCTGTGGCATTTACAGATGAAGTGGCTCCAGAAGGAGCTTCTACAACCGATTTAACAGTAGCTAAAGATGGCGGTGTTGTCGGATGGTTGGATGGAACTACTTGGAAAGTAAGTACTCAGGACTCTAGTAAAGTAGTAAATTTTAATGAAGTTAGTAGTTACATGTTTTTTAATAAAGATAACCTAACCAATATTGACTTTAATAATGTAGATACTTCAAATGTAACATATATGGACTATATGTTCTACGGTTGTTCAAAACTAACATCTTTGGATTTGAGTAATTTTAATACTTCAAAGGTA
>OIYG01000622.1_pt1 | contig 33139 bp, 30 predicted proteins | sample 1587861 | NCBI WGS metagenome assembly OIYG01 (sample SAMN03283272) | human gut metagenome | biome: human-associated habitat; material: feces | host: Homo sapiens | place: Peru | collected 2012 | reverse complement strand
CTACACCAGTTGGTCCTAGAAAGATAAATGAACCTATTGGTCTATTTGGGTCTTTGATACCACTTCTTGCTCTTATTATAGCATCTGTTACTAGTTTACATGCTTTATCTTGACCTAGAACTCTTTTTTTTAGGTTTTCTTCAAGATTAAGTAGTTTATCTTTTTCACTTCCTACTAATTTTGATATAGGAATATTAGTCCATTTAGATATAATATTTGCTATATCTTCTTCATCAACTGTATCTGATAAGATATCACTTGTGTTTTCTAATTGTAATAAACTAAGTTCTTTTTCTAGGTTAGGTATTATTCCGTGAGCATACTTTGCAGCGTTTTCTAAGTCATAGTTGTTTTCGTATGTTGAAAGTTTAAATTTTGCGTTATCTAATTCTTCTTTTTTGTTTTTTATTTTAACATTTATGTTCTTTTCGTTTTCCCATTTTATTCTTAGGGCGTTTTCTTCTTCTTTTTTAGTATCAATTAGTTTATTTAATTCATTTAATCTATTAATACTAAATTCATCTTTTTCTTTCTTTAATGCTTCTTTTTCTATTTCTAGACGCATAATATCTCTAGTTAATGTATCTAGTTCAATAGGTACAGAATTCATTTGAACTTTTATTGTTGCACATGCTTCATCAATTAAATCTATTGCTTTATCTGGTAAAAACCTATCTGTGATGTAACGATCTGATAATGTTGCTGCTGCAATTAACGCTCTATCTTTGATGTTTACTCCGTGGTATAGTTCAAATTTGTTTTTAAGTCCCCTTAATATTGTTATTGTGTCTTCGACTGTTGGAGCATTTACTAATACTTTTTGAAATCTTCTTTCTAGTGCAGAATCTTTTTCAATGTATTTTCTATATTCATTTAGAGTAGTTGCTCCTATACAATGTATTTCACTTCTTGCTAAGGCAGGTTTTAGTATATTTGATACATCCATTGCACCTTCAGCGTTGTTTCCTACAATCATATGTATTTCATCGATGAACATAATTATATCACCATTAGATTTTTTTACTTCATCAAGGACTTTTTTAATTCTTTCTTCAAATTCTCCACGATATTTGGCTCCTGCAACTAATGCTGCTAAGTCAAGTTCCCATATTGTTTTGTTAAGTAGGTTATCTGGAACATCCTTATTTACAATACGAGAGGCAAGACCTTCTACAATGGCTGTTTTACCAACACCTGCTTCTCCAATTAATACGGGATTATTTTTAGTTTTTCTAGATAGTATCCTAGTTATGTTTCTTATTTCTTCGTCTCTTCCTATTACTGGGTCTAGTTTACCATCTTTGGCAAGAGCAGTAATATCTCTACCATATTTTTCTAAAACATTAACGTTTTCTTCGTTTTCAAAATTCATATATATCATCCCTTTCTTTATGTATGTAATAATTATATCACAAAATTAGCAATTGTCAATAGAGATTGCTAAAATTATTTTAAAATTTATGTATCTATTTACATTTATTGTATCACATGATACAATATATATGATTGAGAGGTGAATATATGCCTAGTGTTACAAAGATAACTAAAGATATGATACTTGATATTGCTTTTTTAATTACTAAAGAGAGTGGATTTGATGCTGTTAGTAATAGAGAGATTGCTAAGAGACTAAATTGTTCAATAAGGCCTATATATTATCAATTTAAAAATACTGAAGAGTTAAAGCAAGAGTTATATAATAAGATAGAGAGATATTTTTATAAGTTTGTTTTTTGTGATTTGAATGATGATATACCTAAGTATAAACAAGTTGGTATTAAGTATATAGAATTTGCAAAAAAAGAAAAGAATTTATTTAAGTTGCTTTTTATGAGTGATAGTAGTTATTTTATGAATGATTTTATTTCTAGAGATAAGGAAGACTATATTATGCTTAATAATTTTATTAGAGAAAGTACTAATTTAAAAGAAGGGGACGCTAGTAAGTTTCATCTTCTTATGTGGATATTTACGCATGGTATATCAACACTTGTTGCGTGTGGTACTGTTAAGTTTAGTGATGAAGATATATTTGATATGTTATCTTATCAGTTCCAAGCAATGATGTTATTAAATGATAATCCTAATAATAAATGGGTATTTAAAAATTGTAAGAAAGAGGATGGTAATAATGAAAAAAAATAGTTTATGGGGAATAGTTTTAATTTTGGTTGGTGTAATAATTGGTCTTAATAAGTTAGATATAATTAGTTTTAATATATTTTTTGATGGTTGGTGGAGTTTATTTATAATTATACCTTGTTTAGTAGGAATATTTACTGATAAAGATAAGATGGGTAATATAATAGGTTTACTAGTAGGAGTATTATTACTTTTAGGATGTAATGATGTAATAGATTTTGATATAGTACTAAGTTTATTATTTCCTATTATATTAGTGCTTATTGGTATATCTATTATTATAAAGAATATTTCTGGTAATAAGATAGAAGTAGAAAAGATAAGTGATGATAATAATTATATATCAGCATTTTCTAGTCAAAAAGTAAATATTGATAGTAAGTATTTAGGTAGTAAGATACAAGCTGTATTTGGGGGAGTAGAACTTAATTTAGATAATGCGAAGATAGATAAGGATATAGAGATAGAAGTATGTGCTATTTTTGGTGGTGTAGATATTATTGTTCCTAATGATGTTAATGTTAAATTTAATACTACTAGTATATTTGGGGGATGTAGTGATAAGAGAAAGAATATAAATAAAGATGATAAAAAAACTATATATATTAATGGTATTTGTTTGTTTGGGGGAGTAGATATTAAATGAGTACTTTAAGTAGAGTTATAAAGTATTTATCTATAGTATTAGGATTATATTTAGTATATATAATAATTAGTGGTATTACATCTTTAGTGTATGATATTAAGGTTTATAAAGATGGTAATAATGATGTTAGTAAAAATATAGAATTAAAAGAAGATTATATTAAGTGGTATGATAGTATAGATATAGATTTAGGATATAGTGATTTAGAGATATATGATTCTAATAATGACTTTAAGATAGAGGTATCTAATGATAATATAAAGTATTATGAGAAAGATAATAAATTTATTGTTAGAGATATGAGTGGTATAAATATTAAGATAAAAAATAGAAATGTTGTTAAGTTATATATACCTACTACTAAAAATATTAATCTATTAGATATAGATATGGGTAGTGGTAAGTTATATATAGATAGAATAAATGCTAATTATATTGATTTAGAATTAGGTGCAGGAAGTACTATTATTAATGATATTAATGTATTAAAGTTTGATATAGAAACAGGTGCAGGAGTATTAGATATAAATAATGGTATTATTAAAAATATGGATTTAGAGTTAGGTGTAGGCAAGAGTAATATAAATGCTATACTTAGGGGTAATAATAAGATAGAACTAGGAGTAGGTAGTTCTAATATAAATCTTGATGATATTATAGATAATTATACTTTAAAGATAGAAAAGGGAATTGGTAGTATTTATGTTGATGATAAAGAAATAAAAAATAATACTGAATACGGAAATGGAGATAATTTAATAGAAATATCTGGGGGTATTGGAAGTATAAATGTAAGGTTTGGAAGTGATTAATATGGGCAGTATATTTAGAATGTTATTTCCTTATATAATTATAGATATATGTATAGTAGTTATAACTATAAATAGTAAGAAGAATAAAGATAATTATTTAGTAGAAGGAATGATAATAGGTACTCTTGTTGGAGGATTTATAGGACTATTATTAAAGTATGTGATTAAAGTTAATACTGATATTGGATTATATATAGCAATACTTTCAATGACTGGAGAAATGTGTGGAGTATTAATAAAAAGAAAGAAGTAAGTTATATGGTGTATAAAAAATCTAATATAGATGATAAGGGAATACTTATTTATAAAAGAAATAGATTTATAGATTTTAAAATTAAAGGAAGTGAAAAAAGTGATAGAGATTAAGAATGTAAGTAAGAGTTATAATGGTAAGAAGAAAGCGTTAGATAATGTTAGTTTTAATGTTAATGATGGAGAGATATTTGCTTTTATAGGACATAATGGTGCAGGAAAGACTACTCTTATTAAGTCTATGATGGGGATATTAGATTTTGATAGTGGTGATATATTACTAGATGGTATTAGTATTAAAGATAGTCCATTAGAGTGTAAAAAGATATGTGCTTATGTACCAGATAATCCTGATATGTATGAGAATATGAGAGCAATAGACTTTATTAATTTTGTATGTGATATGTATGAAACAAGTTATGATGTAAGAAAAGAAAATATAAATAAGTATGCAAAGATGTTTCAAATAGAAGATAAGTTACTTAATGATATATCTAGTTTTAGTCATGGTATGAAACAAAAAGTATTTTTAACTGCAGCATTATCTCATAATCCTAAGATACTTGTTATGGATGAACCATTTGTAGGACTTGATCCTAAGGCAGTATTTGATATGAAAAAGATTATGAAAGATATGGCAAGTAAGGGTTGTATAGTATTTTTCTCTACTCATATACTAGATGTTGCAGAAAAGTTATGTGATAAGGTTGCTATTATTAAGAATGGTAAGATAGAAAAAGTAGGCAAGATGAAAGATATTAAGGGTGATGAATCATTAGAAGAAGTATTTTTAGAGTTGGGGGATAAGTAATGAAAAAGAATATATCTTTACTTAAGGCAATACTTACTAATGATATGAATGTGTTTAAGTATAGAACTAAGAGTAATTCTAGTAAGTATAAAAAGATGTTGCTTCCTATTTTTCTTTTCTTAGTAGTAGTTAGTTCTATACTAGGATACTCTATACTTATAGGTAAGGAATTAGATAAAGTTAATTTAAATTATGTATTATTATCTATGTTTATATTTATGGTTACTTTTCTTGCTTTAATTCAAGGAATATATAAGTCACAAAGTATTTTGTTTGAGGGAAGTGATAATGATTTACTTTTTTCAATGCCTATAAAGAGGTCTACTATTCTTTTTGCAAGAATATTTAAACTTCTTATATATCAGTTTATTTATAATTTGATGTTCTTACTTCCTGCATTAATTACTTATGTTTATTTTGAACGTCCTAGTATTTCATTTTATATAGTAACATTAATATATAGTTTACTTATACCTGTTATACCTACAGTAATATCATCAGTACTTGGATATTTTGTAAAGTTAGTATCTAGTAAGAGTAAGAAGAAAAAGATAATACAAACAATACTATCTAGTATTATATTTATGGGAGTATTTTATCTATCTTATAATTTAGATGGTTTTGTAACTGATATTGCTAAGAATGCTAGTAGTATTAATGAAGTTATACTTAAGATATATTATCCTTTGGGGGTATATATAGATTTAATAAATAGTTTTAGTATTGTTAATTTTATTAAGTTACTTATAGTTAATATAGTACCGTTAGTATTATTTGTTATTTTATGTCAAAAGTATTATTTTAAGATTATATCTAATCTTAATAATGGTAGTGTTAATAATAAGAAATATAATAAGGATATTATAAGAGTTAATAAACCTATGGTGGCACTTGTTAAGAAAGAACTAAATAGGTATTTATCTTCGGTTACTTTGATGTTTAATAGTTCTTTTGGACTTATACTTATGGTTATAATATCTATACTTTTATTTATAAAGGGTAGTTCTATATTTGATTATATACTTAGTGTATATGGAATAGAAACTGATTTAAATATAAGTATATTATTTTACTTTTTAGTATTTTTTACTTGTATGATGACTTCCATTACATCTTCCCTTATATCTTTGGAAGGTAAGAGTATTAATATTACAAAAAGTATGCCTATTAGTTATAAGAGTATACTTATCTCTAAGATAATTCTTTGTTATTTGATAGAACTTCCATTTATAATGGTATCAATAGTTATGTTTAGTATAAGATTTAAGATAAGTTTATTTTATGTAATTTTGTTTATTTTACTTAGTTTAGTTTCAATACTTTTAAGTAGTAATATAGGATTACTTGCAAACTTGAAATATCCAAAGATGGAGTTTTCAAGTGATGTTGAAGTTGTAAAACAAAGTATTTCTTCGATGATAAGTGTGTTTTCTGGAATGATTATGTTTATTGTTAGTACTTTGGGAATAGTTTATTTTAATAAATATTTAAGTTTTAATGTACTTATTGTTATACATACTTTGCTTATTGGTATAATTAGTTTTGTATTATATTATATTCTTGTTAATAAGGGTGTTATGGAGTATAAAAATATTAATGTATAAAGACATATTTGATGTGTCTTTTTTTTCTTTACAACATATATGATTTTAAACTTTTAAGAAATATTTATAAACGTAGTAATTTATATTTACTTGTTACTAAAATTTATATATAATAGAGATTAATATATATATTATTTATGTTGAATAGAATTTTGATGTTCTAATTTGGAATATCAAATTATTAGTAAATGTTATATTATTTATATGAGTTTTTGAGGGATTTTTAAAAGAAGTTTAAACTTGAGGTCACAATTTGTGACCTCAAGATTGAATGTTTGTTACATTAAAAAGTTTGTTTAGGCAAGTAAAATAGAGGATTTTTAAGAGCTTATTTTTGATAAGAAATGTAACTTGATATCACTGCGCGTGATTTCAAGTTTAGATGAATAACTAGTTTAAAGAATTAAAATAATAAGGGAGGTTTTATGAATAGAGTTAATGAAAGTGATGTAGTAATTAAAGATTTAATATATAATATAAGGGGTAAGTGTGTGATGTTAGATAGTGATATAGCAAAATTATATGGTTATCTTAATGGTGCTAGAGTAATTAATCAAAATGTTAAAAGAAATTTAAATAAATTTAATTCTAACTTATATTTTCAACTTACAAATGAGGAATTTTCCAACTTGATATCACAGCGTGTGATTTCAAGTTTGGACAATTATGGTGGTATTAGAAAGATGCCATATGTCTTTACTAAGGAAGGAATAATTGTTTTAAATGATATTTTAAAGAAAGGAAAAATAACTGAAATTAAGAAAAAAGTTATTCAAGAATTTGATAATTTAGATAGTATAAAATTATATGAAAATAGTTTGCGAACTAGCATAAATAAAGGATTTAGCTTAAATGAACTTATATATAATGTTCGTGGAAAATTAGTTATGTTGGATGAAGATTTAGCAAAAATTTATCAATGTGTAAATGGTACAAAAGGGATAAATCAAACGGTAAAAAGAAACATAGAAAGGTTCCCAAGTGACTTTGCTTTTCAACTTACTGAGGATGAATTTAGCAACTTGAGGTCACAAATTGTGACCTCAAGTTTGGAAGGGCATGGTGGTAGGAGATACTTACCTTATGCTTTTACTGAACATGGTGTTATAATGTTAAGTAGTTTACTTAACAGTAGTATAGCAGTGGAAGTAAATAAAAGAATAGTTAGAGCATTTGTCTCGATGAGGAATATAATTAATACTTCTTTATTAGAACAAAAATTTATAAATAATATGGTTTTAGAACATGATAGTGAGATTAAATTACTTCAAGAATCATTTGATAAGTTAAGTAGTAAAGAAGTTAATAATCATATATTTTATGAAGGGCAAATATATGATGCTTATTCATTACTTATTGATATACTTAGTGAAAGTAAAGAAGATATTATTATTATAGATAATTATGCTGGTAAGGAATTATTTGATATTATTAAAGATATTGATAAAGATATTACTATTGTTAGTAAGAATATAGATGAGGTTATGCTTGCAAAATATAAGAGTCAATATAAGAATATAAATATAATTAATAGTAATAAGTTTCATGATAGATTTATTATTATAGATAAAAAGATATTATATCATTCTGGAGCAAGTTTTAAGGATTTAGGAAAAAAATGTTTTGCGATAAATAAAATTATAGATAAAGATATATTAAATAAATTACTTATGGAGTTAAAATTAATTAGTTTGTGATATAATTATTTATGGTAGGTAATATATGAAGAATTTTTTTAGTAAGAAAATAGTAAAGATAGTTAGTATAGTAGTTATATCTATTATTATATTATTTGGTTTATTTATAGGTAGTGTATATTTTCTTTTTGATATTAATGGAAGTGATACTACTATTAAATATAATGATATATATAATGATGAAGGTGCAATAGTAAAATATATACCCATTAAGGTAAGTAGTAAGAGTAATGTTGATACTAAAAAGATAGGTACATATAAAGTAATATATAGTGTTAATATATTTGGTATAAAATTAAAAAAGACTAGAATAGTTAATGTTATAGATAAGGATGCTCCAGTAATTAAGTTAGTGGGAGAAAGTAATGTTAGTATATGTCCAAATAATAGTTATACTGAAGAAGGATATACTGCGGAAGATTTATATGATGGGGATATAACTGATAAGGTTATAAGAAAAGAAAGTATAGATAAGATAGAATATGAGGTAAAAGATAGTTCAAATAATTATACTAGTGTTACTAGAAATATAATATATGAAGATAAGGAAAGTCCTGTTATTAAGATAAAGGGTAGTAGTACTATATATGTAATTTATGGAAATAAATATACTGAATATGGTTATGATGTAAGTGATAATTGTGATAGTGATATAGAAGTAGATATTAGTAGTAATGTTAATACTAGTATTGTTGGTAAATATATAGTTAATTATACTGCGAAAGATAAAAGTGGTAATACTAGTACTGTGAGTAGAAATGTAATAGTTACTAGTGGAGGAGTAGGAAATATATATCTTACTTTTGATGATGGACCTTCTATATACACAGAAAAATTACTTAATATACTTAAGGAAGAGGGAGTGCTTGCTACATTTTTTGTAACTGGTAGTGGGAGTGATTATATAATTAAAAGAGAATATAATGAAGGACATACAGTAGCACTACATACTAATAGTCATAATTATGGTTATATTTATAGTAGTACTGATAATTATTTTAATGATTTAAGTAGTATACAAAATAGAGTTTATAATATAACTGGAGTAAAAAGTAATATAATTAGATTTCCTGGGGGAAGTAATAATACTGTTAGTAATAGTTATAATTATAATATTATGAGTACATTAAGAAATATGGTTATAGAAAAAGGCTATACATATTTTGACTGGAATGTTAGTTCAAGAGATGCTGGTGGATGTTATACTAGTAGTTGTGTTTATGATAGTGTAGTTAATAGCTTATATAGAAATAGAAATAATGTTGTACTTATACATGATACTAAAGGTTTTTCGGTAGATGCTGTAAGGGATATAATAAGATATGGAAAAGATAATGGATATGTATTTTTACCTATTACTAGTAGTACGTATCCTGTTAGGTTTAGTTAATAACAATTTTGACATAAATAGAAAAATTTTAATTATTTTTGTTTTATTTTTATATTTTGATATGATAAAATGAAGTTAATTAGGAGGTATAAGAAAATGAAAAAATATAATGTAATAGTAGTGTTTGATAAAGATTTAAATAAGACATTAATGTGTAAGAGAACTAAAGAGCCATATATGGGTATGTATAATTTAGTGGGTGGTAAGATAGAGAAAGATAACGATGGACTTAATGAAGCATATAGAGAGTTATATGAAGAGACTAATATAAGTAATAAAGATATATTATTAGTACATTTTATGAATATAGAGTATATATCTTTTGGTAAGTTAATTGAGGTATATTATGGTATATTAAATAAGGATGTAGAGTTAGTCGAAGAAGTTAATAAATTAGAATGGGTAGATATTAACGATAATTTCTTTGATATTACTAGGTATGCAGGGGAAGGAAATATAGGACATATAATCGAAGAAATAAAGATAGATTTAAAAAAATAGTACTTTAGTATTATTTTTGTTTACAAGTATTGTATCATGTGATACAATGTTATTGTGGAGGATGATATGATGGAAGAAAATGTAATTATAGTGTCTAATTTAACTAAAAAATATAAAAATGTTAAGGCAGTAGATGATATAAGTTTTAAGGTAAAGAAGGGAGAGATACTAGGGCTTTTAGGTCCAAATGGAAGTGGTAAGAGTACTACTATTAATTGTTTACTTTCTTTACTTAATTACACTGGTAGTATTAAGATATTTGGATGTGAAGTAAATGCTGATAGTTATGATATAAAGAAAGATATTGGGGTAATATTCCAAGATGTAGCAGTATTTGATGAACTTAAGGTAAGAGAAAATATAGATTATTTTTGTGGTTTATATATAAGTGATAAAACAATAAGAGAAAAGTATGTTAATGATGCAATAAAGTTAGTAGGACTTTCTAAGTATGTTAATTATTATCCAAAAGAATTATCTGGAGGATTACTTCGTAGACTTAATATAGCGTGTGGTATTAGTCATAAACCTAAGTTAATATTACTTGATGAACCTACAGTTGCAGTAGACCCACAAAGTAGAAATAGTATACTTGAGGGAATAAAGAAATTAAGAGAAAATGGTGCTACTATTATATATACTACTCATTATATGGAAGAAGTAGAGATACTTTGTGATAATATTATTATACTTGATAAGGGTAAGATTATTGCAGAGGGTACTAGTGATGAGTTAAAGAAAATGACTAATATTGAAGAAAAGATAAGTGTAGAATTATATGATACAAGTAAGATAGATATAGATGACATAAAGAAGATAAATAATGTGTGTGATGTAAAAGTAAATAATAATACTTTAGTTATTACTTATACTAAGGGTAAAAATAATATGGGAGAGATACTTAAATATTTAAAGGATAATTGTATTAAATATAGTAAAATATATGCTGAACGTCCTACACTTAATGATGTATTTTTATATCTTACAGGAAAGGATCTTAGAGACTAATGTTTTATCATAATTTTATATATACATTAAAGATACTATTTAGGAATAAGGCACTTATATTTTGGACTTATATTTTTCCTATACTTCTTGGTACTTTATTTAATTTAGCGTTTTCTAATATAGAAAAGAGTGAGATGCTTGATGTTATAAATATTAATATAGTAAATGATAATAAAGATTTAGTGGTTACTAAAGCGATAGATAATCTATCAAAGGATGACGATAATAAGTTATTTAATACAGAGTATGTAAGTATGGAAACAGCGAAAGATAATTTAAGTAAGGGAAATATAAGTGGATATATTACTTTTTCTAATACTGGTAAACCTAGTATTTATGTTAGTAAGAATGGTATTAATGAGACTATAATTAAGTATGTTATTGATGAAATAGAAAGTAATAAGAATATTATTAATGATGTTATAAAGGATAATAATGGTACTGTTAATGTTAATGAAATATTAAATATAGATACAATAAAACTTAATAATGTAACAAGAGGTAATATTAGTTATACGATGATAGAATATTATTCACTTATTGCAATGGCTTGTATGTATGGTGCACTTCTTTCTATTACTGTTATAAATAGAGTTCTTCCTAATATTAGTAGTGTAGGTAAGAGAGTAAGTAGTAGTATGATTAGTAAGAGTAAGTTAATACTTAGTAGTATATTATCTTGTTATTTAGTAGAGTTTATAGGTATTTCTTTATTATATGTATATATGTTACTTGTATTAAAAGTAGATTTTGGTAGTAATTTTATTTATGTTGTTATTACTTCACTTCTTGGCATACTTGCAGGAATTAGTTTTGGGGTAATGATAGGTAGTACTTTAAAAGTTGGAGAAAACGCTAAAACGGGTATACTTATTGCGTATAGTATGACAGGTAGTTTGTTTGCAGGAATGATGGGTGTTAGTACAAAGTATGTAATAGATAAGAATGTTGGTATATTAAATAAGATTAATCCTGTTAATATGATTACGGATGCAATATATTCATTATATTATTATGGGGTAGGAAATAGATATTATTTGGATATACTTAGTTTAGGGTTATTTTCTTTAGTTATGATTGTAATATCAATATTAGTTTTAAGGAGGGTTAGATATGATAGTATTTAATACGTACTTAAAGGTAATAAAGAAATATATTGGTACAATTATTTTATATACTATGATGCTTGTTATATTTGGAAGTGTTAATTATATTAGTAATGAAAGTGAGAATAATTATGTTAGTAATAAGCCTAATATACTTATAGTAAATAATGATAGTTATACTGGTATTACTAAGAATTTAATTGATTATATGTATGATAATTCTAATAAGATAGAAGTTATTAATAGTGAAGAAGAAATAGATGATGCTTTATTTTATAGAAATATTAATTATGTTATATATATCCCTAAAGGTTATAGGAGTGATGTATTAAGAGGAAAGAATGTATCAATAAATATTAAGAGTAATTTAAATTATGATGCTTCTTTGGGAGAGATGTTACTTACTAGATATTTAAGGGTACAAAGTATATATTTAAAGTATTATACTAATGAAGAAGATATTATAAGAAATATAAATAATAATCTAAGTTATAGTAGTGATATTAATGTTGTATCTAAGGTAGATAGTGAAAGTATAAGTAAAGTAAGTAGATTTTATAATTTTGCTAGTTATAGTATTATGGCTGTTATTATATATATTATTTGTTTAGTTATTAGTAGTTTTAATAAAGATACTATTAAGAAAAGAACTATTGTTAGTAGTATGCCATATAAAAGATATAATAAGTATATATTTTTATCTAGTTTAGTTTATGCTTTATCTATATGGATAATATATATTATTATAGGTGTTATTATGTTTAGTGATGTTATGTTATCTTTAAGGGGGGTTATATATATTTTTAATACACTTATATATATTATTACTGCGCTTAGTCTTAGTTTACTTATTAGTAATTTAGTTAATAGTAAGGGTGCGATAAGTGGTATTGTTAATGTTGTAAGTTTAGGACAAGCATTTTTGTGTGGTGCATTTATTCCTTTTCAATATATGGATAAGAATATACTTAAGTATTCAAAAATACTTCCGGCATATTATTATAATATTAATAATGATTTAATTAGTACGATAGAGATTGTTGATATTAGTAGTATAAAAGATATTATTATTAATGATATTATACTTGTTTGTTTTATCTTTATATTTATAATTATTAATAATATAGTATCTAAAAGAAAAAGAGTAATTATGTAGTATAAATAAAAAGATTAGTATGTTTAATGCTAATTTTTTTAGAGGTATGTGATATAAATATTAGTTATATAGAAAGGTTGGAGTAGTATGGATATATATGATATATTAGAAAAGTTAGATATAAAATATGATGAGATAGTACATAAGGAAGTATATACTATAAAAGAAGTGGATGACTTAAAAGAAAGAATAGATGGTGTAGGAGTTAAAAATATATTTCTTACTAATAAGTGTGGTGGTTACTTTTTAGTATTAATTAAAGATAATAAGAGACTAGATATAAAGATGTTTGAAAGTATATTTAATACAGGTCGTTTATCTTTTGGTAGTGATATAGAACTTAAAGATATATTAGGGGTAGAAAGTGGTAGTGTAAGTGTATTTAATATTATTAATGATAAGTTAAATAAAGTTTTTATATTTATAGATAAAGAACTTGTTAGTAAGAGAATATTATTTCATCCAAATATTAATACTAGGACTATTTCTATTAATTATAATGATGTTATTAGAGTTATTGATTATTTAAATCATGATTATAAGTTATTTTAAAATTACAAGTATTGTTTTTACATGTTATAAGTGATATAATTAGTAATGTGATTGCCCAGTAGCCAAGTGGTAAGGCAGTGGACTCTGACTCCACCATTTCGTAGGTTCGAATCCTACTTGGGCAACCATTTTTTTATATGAAAAGTTTTTGAGGTGTTTAAGATGACTAGAAAAGATTTAGCAGATTTTATGTATAAAGATGTTACTAAGACAGTTTATGATTATGAAAAGATCTATAAGAAGAGAGATACAAATGGTATAGTTACTAGATTTGCTCCAAGTCCTACAGGATTTGTACATATGGGTAGTTTACTTACAGCGTTTATTGCAAAAAAAGTTACTGTAGATACTAATGGTATTTTTTATCTTAGAATAGAAGACACTGATAATAAGAGATTAGTAGATAATGGTATTAATGGAATAATTAGTGATTTAAAAAAGTATGATATAAGTATTGATGAGGGTGTTATTAGTGAGAATGAAGAAGTTGGAGAATACGGACCATATATTCAGTCTAAAAGAATAGATATATATAACACTTATATAAAACATTTAATAGAAAATGATTATGCATATCCTTGCTTTTGTACAAGTGAAGAATTAGATAATATAAGAAGTGGGCAAGAAGATAGAAAGGAAAAAGTAGGATATTATGGAAAGTATGCTAAGTGTAGAGAATTACCAATAGAAGAAGTAATGAAGAGAATTAAAAATGGAGAAAGGTATGTTATTAGGATTAAATCAAGAGGACAAGAGGGAAGCAAGATAGTTCTTAATGATTTAGTAAGAGGTAAGATAGAGTTTCAAGAAAATGATATTGACCATATTATAGTTAAGAGTAATGGAATACCTGTATATCATTTTGCACACGTTATTGATGATCATTTGATGCGTACTACTCATGTTTTAAGGGGAGAAGAATGGTTAAGTTCTGTTCCTTTACATATTGAACTATTTAAGATGTTAAATTTTGAAATACCAAAATATGCTCATTTAGGACTTGTTATGAAGATAGATGAAAATGGTGTAAGAAGGAAGCTTTCTAAGAGATTAGATCCTGAAGCATCACTATCTTATTATCACACTAAAGGTATACCAGTAGAAGCTGTTAAGTTATATTTACTTACTATTGCAAACTCTAATTTTGAGGAATGGTATAATTGCAATAAGGATAAAGATATAAATTCGTTTAAGTTTGATTTTAAGAAAGTTAGTGAAAGTGGTACACTATTTGATATAGAAAAACTTATGAATATATCTAAGAATTATTTAAGTAGACTTTCTTGTGATGAAGTATATGAGGGGTTAAGCGCGTATACTAAAGAGTATGATTATCCTTTTTATCTTGAACTTACTAAGAATCCGGAGTATAGTAAGAGGGTGTTAAATATAGAAAGAGAAAGAAAAAATCCTAGAAAAGATTATTCTTCTTATAGTGAGATATTTGGGTATGTTAATTATATGTATAGTAAATATTTCGATTATACTTATAATAATGTTGATGATTTGGTAAAATTTAACTATGAATTATTAAAGGATTATATAGTTAAATACTTTGATATTACTAGTGAGGAAGAATGGTATAATAAGGTAAAAGAAATATCAGGTATTTATAACTATTCTGTTAATGTAAAAGATTATAAGTTAGAACCTGATAAATATAATGGACATATAGGAAATGTATGTGAAATGATTAGAGTTATAGTTACAGGACGTACAGTTTCTCCATCTTTATATGAAATACTTAGGGTATTAGGAAAAGAAGAAGTAATAAAGAGATTTAATATGTTTTTAGAAAGACAAGCTAGTAAGTAAGGCTTGTTTTTTGTTTTAGAAAATATGTTTTAGATATTAAAAAGGTAGTATATATGGTATAAAAAGGGATAGTAGATTTTAAAAAAAATCAAATGTTGACAAAGAAAATATCATGTGATACTATTTAGATGATGTGTTATTATAATGGAGAAAAATAAAAATATATTAAAAAATCACTTAAAAATAAAAAAAAGTATTTTATTTTATATTATTTTTTGATATAATTAAGTTAAAAGTATGGTGGTATATATGAAGAAGAAAATAATACCTCTATTAATTGTGTTATTACTAACAGGTTGTAGTAAGATAGATAGTAATACAGATAATTATGTAGATATAGTTAATAATGTACTTAACTATAATAATAAAAGTGTAAATACAACATCTTTAGGGTATAAATATTATAAACCTATTGGTGTTACTACAATATATGATGGTGAACTTAATAAAGAGTTTAAGGCATATAATACTAAGTTTGTTTTATATGTAGATATTATTAGTTATTATTATAAGAATAGTATTAATTTTAATGATAGTTCACTTAGTACAGGATATTATTTTGCTAAGTTTAATGATGGATATATTTATATTAATAAATTAGATAAGGAATATTATTTAAAGATTGTTTATAATTATGCGAAGATAGAATCTTATGTAAAGAAAGAGAATCTTATAGATATAATAGATTATTCTACAATTATTTTAAATAGTATAACTTATAATGATACATTGATTAGTAAGAATATAGAAGATGGTATATCTTTTGGTGGAGAAATAACTTATGAGATAGATAAACCAGCGGATTCTAATAGTAAATTTAATGAATATTTACAAGAATATGTACAAAATAATGATGTTCCAGAAGAAAAAAGTGATATGGATGCAATACCTTACGAAGAATAGACGAAAGAGGTGTAAATAATGGGATTGTTTGATAAAATTAAAGATTTATTTACAGATGAAGAAGAAGTATATGAAACTAAAGAAATAGATGTTCCAGAAGAGGAAGAGAAAGAAGATAAACTTCCTACTTTTATGCGTAACAAGATAGAAAAGGAAGAACAAGAGGAAAAAAAGAAAGAACAAGAACGTGAAAAAGAAGCAAGAGAAATTGCTGTTCAAATAGAAAATAAACCTCAACTACAAGAAAAAGTTACTACAAGGAAAAGTTTATCTTTTGATTTTAAAGATGAGGACTTTGTTTTGGGTACTGATGTTAATACGAATGTACAAGCTCCATCTCGTGTTACAAGAAGTAATGTTCAAAAGATAAGAAGAGAAGAAAAAGAAGAAAACTATGTTAAAGAAAAGATTATTGAACCTACAGTTAAACCGTATAGTAAAAGACAAGAACTTGATAAACCTAAGAAATTTAAACCTACTCCAGTTATATCTCCAGTGTATGGTGTGTTAGATAAGAATTATAATGCTAATGAAGTAGTTAGTAAAGATGAAGATTCTTCTGCAATACAAAGAGCAAGTAAGAAAGTGGATTTTGAAAGTGTTAGAAAAAAAGCATATGGTACATTAAATACTGAACTTAAGGATCCTATATGTGAAAACTGTGAGTATTTAAAAGAAGTTAGAGTTAATAAAAAGATAGAGAGATTGAGCGAAGAAGATTTGTTATATAATATGACTGTCGATGATGATGTTAAGGTTATAGATAAAAGTAATAGTGATGTAATTGAAGTAAGTGATAAAAGTACTAATAGTCTTGATAGTGATATTATTAATGCTTTAGATAATGAGAAACAAGAAAATATTAATGTATTAGATAATGTAAGTAATAATTATAATACAGATACTAAAGAAGATTTAGTAGATGATGATGGAATGCTTCTTCCTAATAAAGATATTACTATTCATGAAGCAATAGAAAACTATGATGATTATGGAGTTAACTATGAAGTACCAAAAAGAGTTACTAAAGAAGAAGATGTAAAAATAGTTAATCATGCAGATAATGAAGTCGAAGCAGATAAGGTACAATTTAAGGAAGAAAAGAAAGAAGAAAAAAAGGATTTAGAACTTACTGATGATTTATTTAATTTAATTGATTCTATGTATAAAGAAAGGGATGATTAGTGTGACTATTAATGATGTTTTACCAGTAATATTATATATACTTGGTTCTATTTTACTTGTAATATTAATAATATTAGGTGTAAAGTTAATAAATACAATGAATAAAATTAATATAGTTGTAGATGATATTAATAGGAAGTCAAAAAGTTTAGATGGGTTATTTTCTATAATTGATGTTACTACTGATAAGTTAGCACTACTTAGTGATAGAATGGTTGATGGAATAACATTTATTATTAGAAAGTTATTCTCACGTAAGAAAAGAAAGGAAAATGATATTGATGAAGAAGAAGAGTAATGTTGGAAAATTTGTTTTAGGAGCAGGAATAGGAGCAGGATTAGCACTTTTATTTGCACCAAAAAAGGGTAGTGAGTTAAGGGAAGACTTAAAAAAGAAATTAGATGAACTAGTTAATAAAGCAAAAGAAATAGATATTGAAGAAGTAAGTGAAGAATTTAAAAAGAAAGTACAAGAATTAAAGAAAGAAACTGAAGATTTAGATAAAGAAAAAGTACTTAAGATTGCTAAAAAGAAAGCAAATGAATTACAAGATAAAGCAGAAGATTTATTTTTGATGGCAAAAGAAAAAGGTACTCCAGTACTTGAAGGTATTGCTAAAGATGTTAAAAAATCTACTGCAAATGTAATTAGAGAAGTATTAAAGAAATTAGAAGACGAAGAAGAAAGTAAATAGTCTTCTTTTTTTTGTATAAAATAATGAATAAGGTAACATAATATAATGGATGTTAAAAAATACCAGGTTAATTTTTTTGACATATAAAAGTTAATATGGTATAATAGAAAACGCTTTCTTAAAAAGCAAGAGGTGAATTATTTTGAAAATTAGTCGATCGAAAGTAATTTGTATTATTATTCTTTTTGTACTTCTTATTGCTGTTATAGTAAGTACTATGATAGTAAAAGGTAAGCAAGATGATTTAAAAAATATGTATGCTTTAGAAGTAATAGAACAAGATATTATACAAATTAATGTAGAACAAGATTTAGTAGAAGAGGAACAAGAAGAACTACCTGTTATAGTATATGATAATTTAACTATGGAAGAATTATCTAATAAACTTGATAGGTCACTTAAAAATGAATTATCTGGGTATGGTAGTTTTATTGCAAATAAAGCAATTGATCTTGGAATTGATCCTTATTTAGCAACTGCAATTATGTTACATGAAACAGGTTGTACTTGGAAGTGTAGTAATTTAGTTAAAAGTTGTAATAATGTTGGAGGAATGAAAGGGTACGGATGTGGAGGTTATGGATATTTTAATACTTTAGAGGAAGGTATAGAGAGATTTATTAATAATATTTATAATAATTATTATCTATATGGTCTTAATACTGCTTATTTAATGGGAAGTAAGTATGCTGAAGATCCTGAATGGAGTATTAAAGTAGATAGACACATCGAAAAAATAAAAAATAGATAGGATACTACTAGAAAAATCCTATCTTTTATTATATAATTGTTAGTAGTAGAGGTGAATAAAAATTATGAATATGAAAGATTTAAGAGTTGTATTTATGGGGACTCCTAGTTTTGCAGAGGTTATATTAAAGAAGTTAATTGAAGTTACTAATGTAGTTTTAGTAGTTAGTCAACCTGATAAAGAATTAAATAAAAAGAAGGAAATAATATATTCTCCGGTTAAAAAGTTAGCAATGGAAAATAATATAAAAGTATTTCAACCAGATAGAATTAGAAAGGAATATGAAGAAGTATTAAAAGCAGAACCTGATATTATTATTACTGCAGCGTATGGACAAATTATTCCTAGTGTTATATTAGATTATCCAAAGTATGGGTGTATTAATGTGCATGGGTCACTTCTTCCTAAGTTAAGGGGAGGTGCTCCAATACATCATGCTATAATTGATGGATATGATAAGACTGGTATTACTATAATGTATATGGATACAAAGATGGATAGTGGAGATATAATTAGTCAAAGAGAGGTTGCTATAAAGGAAAGTGATACACTAGATAGTTTATATGATGAACTTAGTATTATTGGAAGAGATTTATTAATAGAGGTATTACCTAGTATAATTGATGGTACAAATGATAGAATTAAACAGAATGAAGATGAGGTTACTTTTGGATATAATATTACAAAAGAAGATGAAGTAATTAATTTTAATGATAGTGCTAGAAATATATTTAATAAAGTAAGAGGATTATGTAGTAAGCCTTTAGCGTATACAACTCTTGATGATAAAGTTATTAAGTTATATCAGGTAGAAATTACTGATACTTTAAGTAAGTGTAGTCCTGGTACTATTGAAGTTGTTACTAAAAATAAGATGCTTGTTAGTACAAAAGATTATTTAATTAGTATAGTTATGTTAAAACAAGAGGGTAAGAAGTTATGTAAGATTAATGATTTTTTAAATGGTATACAAAACAAAGAATTATTAATAGGAAAGGTATTTAAGTAATGGATAAGAAAGAATCTTTTTCTACTAAATGGAAAGATAAGAAATATCAAGCTAAAGTAAAACTATCTATATATGGAATATTTATACTTATTGTAATTATATTAGGTAGTATTGGAAATAATAGTAGTTTAGATAATAGTAATACTAAAGATATAGATAATAATATAAGTGATAATAGTTCTATAAATGATAGTAAAGATATATTTATGTTACCTAAGAATAAAGATTATAAGTATAATATAGATATTAAGTTAGATGATAAAGAAATTAAATATAATGGAGAAGTTAATGATGAGGGTGAAGTTATTACTAAAGAGATAGATAATGTTAAATATAGTTATAAGTATATAGATAAAAAGTATTATGTTAGTAAGAATAATAATTATGTTTTAACTTCAAGAGATAATATATATGATATTGTAGATTATAGTTATATAGATAATGATATAATTAATAGTTATTTAAAAGAAGGTAAATTAGTAGGTAATAAGAGTGTTGTATATATAAAAGATATTGTACTTGATTATAAGGGTAATGATTATATTACTTATACTTTAAGTGATAAAAAAATAGAAATAGATTATACTAAGTTATATAATATACTTAATGATAATAAGATAGATAGTTTAGTTATAAAGATAGAATATATTTATTAGAAATTGTTTGTAAAATAAGATAAAGTATGATAATATATAAAAGATATAAAAAAGGAAGTGATCTATAATGTTTGTAGATGAGTGTATATTAAAGTTAGAAGCTGGACGTGGTGGAGACGGATGTATGGCTTTTAGGAGAGAAAAATTTGTTGCTATGGGTGGACCTTTTGGGGGAAATGGTGGCAAAGGTGGAGATATAGTCTTTGAAGTAGATGAGGGACTTAGAACTTTGATTGATTTAAGATATAAAAAGTTATTTAAAGGTAATAGTGGAGAAAATGGTGAAGGTAAAAATCAAAGTGGTAAGAATGCAGTAGACACTATTATTAAAGTTCCACAAGGTACTGTTATTAAAGATAAGGATACTGGTGTAATAGTTGCAGACCTTACTAAGAAAAATGATAGAGTAGTTGTATGTTTAGGAGGTAGAGGAGGACGTGGTAATGTTACTCTTGCTACTAAAAGTAATCCTTGTCCATCTTATGCTGAACGTGGGGAACCTGGAGAAGTAAGAGAAGTTATTGTAGAACTTAAGATGCTTGCAGATGTAGGTTTAGTAGGACTTCCTAGTGTAGGAAAAAGTACAATACTTTCTATGATTAGTAATGCTAATCCTAAGATTGCGTCATATCACTTTACTACTTTATCTCCAAATATTGGAGTAGTTAAAACTAAGGATGGATTTTCATTTACTGTGGCAGATTTACCTGGACTTATCGAAGGAGCAAGCGATGGTGTAGGACTTGGTCATAAGTTTTTAAAACATATAGAAAGAACTAAGATTATTGCACACGTTATAGATATGTCTGGTTGTGAAGGAAGAAATCCTATCGAAGACTATAAAGTAATACGTGAAGAATTATCTAAATTTAGTAATAAACTTATAATGAAGGAAGAAATTATTATTGCAAATAAAATGGATATTGAAGGTGCAAAAGATAACTTGAAAGAGTTTAAGAGTAATATTAAAGATAAGAAGATATATGAGATTAGTGCAATTAGTAATAATGGATTAGATAAGGTAATAAATGAACTTAGTATATTAGTTAAGAATACAAAAGAACAAGTTTTATATGAAGATGATGTACAAGAAAGTCATGTGTTATACAAGTTTAAATATGAAAAACCTTACTCTATAGTTAGGGAAAATAATACTTATATAATTAAGGGAGATATAGTAGAAAAGATGTTTAGAATGACTAACTTTAATACTGATGAAGCAATAGAAAGATTTAGTAAGAAACTTAGAAAACTTGGTGTTGATGATGAGTTAGAAAAGATGGGTATTAAAGAGGGAGATGTTATTAGAATACTTGATTATGAATTCTTGTATACTAAATAGATTTAAGATAAATAACTAAAAATATTTTAGTTATTTTTTTGTCGACTTAAAACACTATTATATAAGAAAATACTTAATATTATTTAATAGGTGATAATAGTGAGAGAAATAAATGGACTAAATGATGAAGAAGTAGTTAAGAATAGACGTAAGTATGGAAGTAATAAGATAGATAGTAAGAATCAAGATACTTTTTTTAAACTTTTTATAGAATCGTTAGGGGATCCTATAATTAAAATATTACTTATTGCACTTGCTGTTAAGACATTGTTTTTATTTCGTGATTTTGATTATTTTGAAACTATAGGTATTGTTCTTGCAATATTAGTAGCATCATTTATTTCTAGTATTTCGGAGTATGGTTCTAATAAGGCATTTTTAAGGTTACAGGAAGATTCTTCAAGAATGAAATGTAAGGTTAAGAGAAATGGTAAGATAGTGGAAGTTTATACTAATGATATAGTGTATGATGATATTGTTTATTTAACTAGTGGAGATAAGGTGTGCGCGGATGGAATACTTATATATGGTAATTTAACTGTTGATGAATCTATGATTAATGGTGAAGCAAAAGAGTCTTATAAAGAAAGTGTTAAAAATAATAAGATAGAATATAATAATAAGTTATATAGAGGTTCTGTTATATATGAAAATGAAGGATATATGAGGGTATGTGCAGTAGGAAATAATACTATGTATGGTAAGATGGCAAAAGATTTAACAGAGAGCGCTAGTCCTTCACCTTTAAAAGAAAAACTTGGGGTACTTGCTAAAACTATATCTAAAATAGGATATTTTGCTAGTGTACTTGTTACTATTAGTTATTTATTTAATGAGATAGTTATTAAGAATAATTTTAATATAAAACTTATTGTTGATACTGTTACAAATTATAAACTTATGTTTGCATATATACTTAATGCTCTTACTTTAGCGGTTACTATAATAGTAGTTGCAGTACCTGAGGGGTTACCGATGATGATTACTCTAGTTCTTTCTACTAATATGAAGAAGATGCTTAAGGATAATGTACTTGTTAGAAAGTTAGTAGGTATAGAAACTGCAGGCAGTTTAAATGTTTTATTTACTGATAAAACTGGTACGATAACTAAGGGTAATATGGAAGTATTAGAAGTAAAACTTGGTAATATGCATAGCTTTAATAGTATAGTAGAAATAAATAAATATATGAAGTATAGTGAGATATTTAATGATAGTGTTATATATAATAATCAAGGTATATATGATAGGGAATTAAATAGTGTAGTTGGTGGTAATATTACTGATAGGGCACTTCTTAATTTTTGTAAGAATGTTAGAAGTGATAATGTTAGTATAATAGATAAGATACCTTTTAGTAGTAAGAATAAATATTCTGTTACTATAATAAAAAAGAATAATAGGATACTTAAGTTAATTAAGGGTGCTTATGAGAAAATAATAGATAATTGTAATTATTATGTTGATCAGACTGGTAGTAGAAAGATACTTACTGGTAGTGATAAGAGGTTACTTGATAAGTATGTTAATGACGTTAGTAATAATGGTATTAGGGTACTTGCTTTATCTATGAGTTATGATAAGGTTGCTGTAGATAATTTAAGGGATTCAACGTTAGTAGGTATTGTAATTTTAAAAGATGAGGTTAGAGATAACGCTAAAAGTGGTATAGAACTTATTAGTAATGCTGGAGTTCAAACTATTATGATAACTGGAGATAATAAAAATACTAGTCTAGCAATAGCAAAAGAAGTAGGAATAGTAAAAAGTGATAATGATATAGTACTTACTAGTGATGAATTAAATAAGTTAAGTGATGAAGAAGTTAAAAAGATAATACCAAGACTTAGGGTTATATCTAGAGCACTTCCTACTGATAAGAAAAGAATGGTAGAAATAACTAAAAGTATGAATTTAGTTGTAGGTATGACAGGAGATGGGGTAAATGATTCAGTGGCACTAAAAAAAGCAGATGTTGGTTTTGCTATGGGTAGTGGTACTTCTGTTAGTAAGGAAGCAAGTGATATAGTAATACTTGATGATAATATTAATTCTATTGCTTCAGCGATATTATATGGTAGAACGATATTTAAAAATATTAGAAAGTTTATTATATTTCAACTTACTGTTAATTTTTGTGCAGTATTTATATCTATTGTAGGACCTTTTATAGGAGTAGGTTATCCTGTTACTGTTATACAAATGTTATGGATAAATATGGTTATGGATACTTTAGCGGGTCTTGCATTTTCTTATGAGGTACCAAGATATGAATATATGAAAGAGAAACCTAAGTGTAAGAATGAACATATTATTAATAAGTATATGTTTAATGAAATAATAGTCATGGGGTTATATTCTTCGGTACTTTATGTGTTATTTTTAAAGTTAGATATATTTAGTAATTTATATAGAAAGTCAAGTGATAATATATATTTACTTACAGCATTTTTTAGTTTGTTTATATTTACTACAATATTAAATAGTTTTAATGCTAGAACTTATAGAATTAATTTGTTATCTAATTTATCAAGGAATAAGGTATTTATGGTAATAATATTATGTACTTTCTTGATACAACTTTATTTAGTTTATTATGGTGGTAATATGTTTAGGACTAGTGGATTAACTTTAAAAGAACTTATTGTTACTATCTTTATATCTTTATCTGTAATACCTGTTGATATTATAAGAAAGTTAGTGTTTAAAAGATTTGGGGGAAGTGTGGGTGTGTAAAAAAATTGACAAAGTTTTAAAAAGTACTTGTCAAATAAATTTAAATATGATATTATATTAATTGCCATGGCGGAATTGGTGAAGTGGTTAACACATTGGATTGTGGTTCCAACATACGTGGGTTCGATTCCCACATTCCGTCCCATGAAGAATTTATCTCATAAGATAATCTTATGAGTTTTTCTTTTGCTTGTAATAATTAATGTAATATGTTATAATCTAACATGTAAAAAAGAGGTGTACTTATATGAAAAGTGTTTTTGTTACAGGTAGTTCTAATGGAATAGGTAGTGAAATAGTTAGAAAATATGCTAGTAAATCATATAATGTTATTATTAGTTATTATAGTGATAAAGAAAGTGCTTATAATTTAGAAAAAGAAATTAAAGATAAATATGATGTTGATACTTTAGTAGTAAAACTAGATTTATCTAATGAAGATGATATAAAGAATGTAGTTAATGATATTAAAGATAAGTTTGGTAGTATTGATGTGTTAGTTAATAATGCTAGTATTTCTAATGATAGTATATTTTCTATGAAGAATAAAAAAGATTTTATTAAGATACTAGATGTAAATTTAGTGGGTACTTTTTTAGTTAGTAAGTATGTTAGTGAAATAATTAACGATAATGGTGTAATTATAAATATTAGTAGTACTAATGGAATAGATAGTTACTATGTGGAAAGTTTAGATTATGATGCTTCAAAATCAGGGGTAATATCTCTTACTCATAATTTAAGTAATTATTTTAATGGTAGAATTAGAGTAAATTGTGTATGTCCTGGATGGATTATTGATACTAAAATGAATAGTAATTTAGATAAAGAGTTTATAGATAAAGAATGTAAGAAAATACTTCTTAATAGATTTGGTAGAAAAGAAGAGGTTGCAAACTTGGTATATTTTTTATCTAGTGATGAAGCAAGTTATATAAATGATAGTATAATTAAAATAGATGGTGGTGTTAGAAAATGAATGGTAGAGAGTTAGTTAATAGTTTAGAAAAGAAGTTAGATAGTATATTTAATGAAGTAGATGATATAGCATTATATAATAGTGAGAAGGTAATTAATGCTTTTCATAAGAATAATTTAAGTGAGGTACATTTTAATAGTTCTACAGGATACGGATATAATGATATAGGTAGAGATGTAATTGAAAGTATTTATAAAGATATATTTAAGTGTGAAGATGCACTTGTTAGAACTCAGTTTATATCTGGTACACATGCTCTTTCTACGACGCTTTTTGGACTTTTAAGGCCACATGATACAATGCTTTCTATATGTGGTAAGCCTTATGATACTTTAGATGAAGTTATTGGTATTAGAGATAATGATAGTAGTTTAAAAAGTATGTTAGTTAATTATATTGAGATAGATTTAATAGATAATGATTTTGATTATGATAAGATTAGTGAGGTACTTAAAAATAATAAGATTAAGTTAATTGAGATACAAAGAAGTAAGGGATATTCTACTAGAGAGAGTTTAAGTATTGATAAGGTTAGTAAGGTAATAAAGCTAATTAAGGAAATAGATAAAGATGTTATAGTTATGGTAGATAATTGTTACTGTGAGTTTGTTGGTAAGATAGAACCTACTGAGGTAGGAGCAGATGTAGTAGTAGGCTCTCTTATTAAAAACTTAGGGGGAGGAATTACTACTAATGGTGCATATGTTGTAGGAAAAGAAAAGTATGTAAAATTAGTTAGTGAAAGACTTAATGTACCTGGTCAAGGAAAGGAAGTTGGACCTTCTTTAAATCAAAACAGGAGTATTTTACAAGGATTATATTTTGCACCATCAGTTGTGTCTTCGAGTGTAAAGGTGGCTATTTTAACTAGTTTAGTTATGGAGTCTTTAGGGTATGATGTAAGTCCTAGATATAATGATGAGAGAGTAGATATAGTGCAAAATATTATATTTAATGATAAGGATAAGATGATAAGTTATTGTAATAGTATACAATCTTCTTCTGCAGTAGATTCAAATGCAATAGTTATAGAAACTGATATGCCAGGATATAGTGATAAGATAGTTATGGCATCAGGTTCATTTACTCAAGGTTCATCAATAGAGTTATCTTGTGATGGACCAGTAAGAAGTCCTTATATTATATATCAACAAGGTAGTTTAACATACTTTTATGGTAAGTTAGCACTTATTAATGCTGTTAATAAAATAATGGATACTAAATAATATAAATTTCTTCTTTTATGCATATAATACTTTTAAGTATGTACTTTTTTTGCTATAATGTTATTAATGGAGGAACTAAGATGTTTGAAAGAGAATTTGATTCAAGTAGAAATGATTACATCGAGAAAGAAACAACTAGAAATTATATAAAACAACAAGAGTGGGATATGGCAATTGGACTTCAAGAGGTTGATAATTTAAAACCATCTAAGTATTTAGAAAAATTATTACAAGAAAATGTAATGGGTGAAAAAACAATTTATGAAGTTGAAAATGAACTAAAACAATATTATGTGGAAAAAGATAAAAATGATATAAAAAATCAAGATGAATTCGAATGTGATTTAGTTTCTACTAGAGTAGTTCAATTATTGGAAGAAGATAATTTTGAATTATCAATAAACTATATAAAATATATTCATGAGTATTTGTTTAAAGATGTTTATGATTTTGCAGGAGAATTTAGAAAAGTAGATTTTTCTAAACACGAAAGAATTTTAAATAATGATTCAGTTGCTTATGGTGATTGTAAATTATTAGAACAATCATTAAATTATGATATTTCATTAGAAAAAAATAAAAACTATAATGTAATGAATATAGTTGATGTAATTAATAATATAACTAGTTTTTCTTCGAATATATGGCAGGTGCATCCATTTAGAGAAGGAAATACTAGAACTACGGCGTTATTTATAGAAAAATACTTGATATCACTTGGATATGATGTAGATAACACTATGTTTAAAGAAAAATCAATCTATTATAGAAATGCATTAGTAAGAAGTAATTATTTTAATAATTATTTAAAGATAAAACAAGATAATAGTTTCTTAATTAAATTTTATGAAAACTTATTATTAGGGAAAAATAATAATTTGCATTCTAGTGATTTAATTGTTGAAGAATTATTTAATAAAGAGAATTAGAAAGAGATAATTATAAAGGATACTAAATAATGTATCTTTTATTTTTTTAATTTTTATGATAAACTTATTATAGTAAGGATGATAAGATATGAAATGTAATAATTGTGGTAATATATTTGATGGTAGTTATAATGTATGTCCTCTTTGTAAGAGTACTAATGTTAGTAGTTTAAATAACAATAATTTTAATATAAATAATAATTATAATACTAATATTAATGTTAGTAATAATATTAATAATAATATTAATAATAATGTTAATAATAGTTTTAGTATGAATAATAATAATGTTAAGAAAAAGAGTAATATATTTAATATATATATAATTTTTAATATTATATTAGTTATAGGGTTAGTAGTATTTGGAATAGTTAAAAGTAATAATATGTTAATTAAATATAGTGAGTTAGATAAGGATAGTTTTATTAATTATTTTAAAGATAAGGGATATAAGATAAATGATTTAAAAGATAATTATATAAATTATAACTATATAGATAATTATTATATTAGTAGTTTTAATAATAGAAGTTATATATATATTACTGGTAATGATAGTAGTAGTTTAGATAAGTTATTAGATAGTATTAAGGTTACTGTAAATAAATATAATAGAAATATTAATGATAAGATAGTTATTACTGATAGTGATAATATATATAAATATGAACTTATTACTAATAATAAGTATGGTGTTATAGTTAGAGTAGATAATATGATAATATATTCAATTAGTGATATTAAATATATGGATGAAGTAGTTAGTGTTATTAATGATTTAGGATATAAGACTAGTAATAATAATACGTTATATATATATTTAGGTATTAGTTTAGTACTTATACTTATTATGTATATAATAAGTATGTGGAAGATACTTGTTAAGAGTAATAGAAAGGGATTTATTAGTTTAATACCTATATATAATATATATGTATTAAATAATATAATTATTGGTAATAGATTGTTTTTTATATTTAGTTTGATACCTATAATTAATATAATATATTTTATATATTTTAATTATAAGTTAGGTATGGTATTTGGAGTAAGTAAAAAATATATTATATTACTTATATTATTTCCTATATATTTTGTTCCTTATATAGCAAATAGTGATTATAAATATTTAGGTATCATGAGGTGATAAGTATGGATATGAAATTATTAAATGAAGAGATAGATAATTATTTAGATAAATATAAGAAATATATGACTAAAGATATATATATTACTTCAAGGATGTATGATACATTTATAGATAAATATAAATATTTATATGAGTATTTAGATAGTAAGAAAGAGATACTATCTAATAATATTAAATATACTAATATATTAAAGATAGTAAAAGATAAGAATAAGTTGCTTAAGAAGCATAATAGAAGTTATGTAGATGATAAGTTAGTTAAGTATAAAGATTATTTTGATAATATGTTTAGTAATATAGATAAGAATATTATATTAGATACTGAACAAAGAGAAGCAATTATATGTGAAGAAGATAATTTACTTATATTAAGTGGTGCAGGAAGTGGTAAGACTACTACGATAAGTGGTAAAGTTAAGTATTTAATCGATAAGAAGAAAGTAAGTAATAAAAGTATTTGTGTAGTTACTTTTACTAAGAAGGCTAAGGAAGAGTTAGATAATAGAATTAATAATAAGTTTAATTTAGATGTTGATATATATACTTTTCATTCTTTAGGACTTAATATAATTAGAAATTATTATAAGAATAAAGATATAAATATAGTGGAAGAAAAGGGACAATATAAGATTATTAGTGATTATATAAAGAATATATTATTTAAAGATAAGAGTAAGTTTGATAAGTTTTTTAAGTGTTTTGGTAATAAGACTAGGTTAAATAATGAATATAAGTTATTTGATAATTTTAGTGATTATCATAATTATATGTTTAAGAGAAAGTATATTACTAGTGGTAGTAGTATGGATAATTATATTAAAGAGCAGACTAAAAGAAGAAGAAGTTATTTAAGGACTTTGAATGGGGAATATTGTAAGAGTATGGAAGAGGTAGATATTGCTAACTTTTTATACTTGTTTAATATAGATTATGAATATGAAAAGACTTATAAAAAGTTAGATAATTTAAGTATATATAAGCCTGATTTTTATATAGAACAAAATAATAATTATAATTATATAGAACATTTTGGGGTAGATAGGGTATATAAAAGTAATAACAAGTTTACTAAGAGTGAATTAAAGAGTTATTTAAGTAATATGAAGTTAAAGAGTGAGTATCATAAAAAAGAAAAGATAGAAGATCTATTTATACTTACTTATTCAAAAGATATGGGTAAGAGTAATTATTTAACTGTACTTAAAGATTCTTTAGAAAAAAAGGGTTATATACTTAAAAGAAGAAGTAATGAAGAAGTATATGAAAGACTTAAAGAAACTAGTGAAGATAAATATATAGTAGATGTAATAAATAGGGTTATTATTCCTTTTATTAGTTATTTTAAGAAGTCTAATTATAAAGTAGAAGAACTATATGATAGAGTAGATAATGATAGTTTAAAGAATCAATTAGATGTAGTAATAGATATATATAATTATTATAATAGTTTTTTAAGAGATAATAATTTAATTGATTTTGAAGATATGATTAATTATGCTTATGAGATTATGCCTAAAGTTAAAGAAAGGAATTTAGGGGTAGACTATAAGTATATAATTATAGATGAATACCAAGATATTAGTATGCAAAGATTTAATTTAACTAAGAGAATACAAGAGTTATTTAAGGCTAAGATTATAGCAGTAGGAGATGATTACCAAAGTATATATGCTTTTTCTGGTTCTAGAATAGATTTAATTACAGAGTTTAAAAAGTATTTAAGTGATGCTAAACAAATACCTATTAATAACGTATATAGAAATAGTCAAGAATTAATAGATATTGCTACTAATTTTATTAATCAAAATAGTAATCAAATTAAGAAGAGATTATCTAGTAGTAAGCATTTAAATAATGTAGTAGAAGTATATAGTTATGATGATAAGTTATTTATAGATACTACAATGATTAAGAGCATGTTATTAGATAGTGTTATAGATAAGATATATAGTGATAATAATAAGGGTAATATATTATTATTAGAAAGATATAATAATGATATAGATAGTGTTATGGATAGTGATTATTTTATTAAGAAGAATAGTAGTAGAATAATTAATAAGAAACATAGTGATATAGAAATAGATTATTTAACTATACATAAGAGTAAAGGGTTAGAGTATGATAATTGTATACTTATTAATGCTATTAATGATAAGTATGGGTTTCCTTCGAAGATAGAAGATGAAGATATTATAAAGATACTTAAGCCTAACATGGAAGAAGATATTAGTTATCCAGAAGAAAGAAGATTATTTTATGTAGCACTTACTAGAACTAAGAATAAGTTATATATATTAGTACCTAAATCTAGGGTAAGTATATTTGTAAAAGAAATTATTAGTTATAAGAATGTAAAAGTAAATAGTTAGTAGTAATAAAAAAGAACGTTTGTGTTCTTTTTTTGTATAGAGCTTACCAATTCATAAAATTTATTATTTGTAAAAAGTAAACTGAAATAATTTACAAAATAATAAATTTATGGTAATATTAAATAGTAATAATAAAAGAAAGTATGAGGGTATAATATGTTAGAAGATAAGGTTAGTAAAAAGAAAAATATATATAATATACTTATTATAGTGGTATTTATGATAATGATTATTCTAGGTGCTACTTATGCCCTTACTCTATGGAGAAGTACTGAAAATACAGAACTTACTTTACGTATTGGGGATATATCTGGAATATATTGTGAAGTAGGAGACCCTGTTAATATTAGTAATTTAGGACCTGTATTTGATTATGAAAAGGATGGAGAAGTACTTACTTTTAGTATAGATAATCAAACTAATGAAGTAACTAAGACTTCTGCTACATTTAATATTACTACTATAAGTAATAATTTAAAAGAAGATAGTTTTAAATATAAATTACTTTATAGTACTGATAATACTACTTATGAATTATTAAAAGAAGGTACTTTTAAAGATAGTACTAATAATAGTAAGATAGAATTATTAGAAAACTATGATATTGCTATATCACAAAAAGTACACTTTAAATTAATTATCTATATTGATGGTAATATGGAGAATCCTGTTAGTATGAGAAGCGGTAGTTTAGTGGGATATCTTACTGCATGTAAAGAACCAGAAATAACAACAAAACTAGATAACAGTGGCGCAAATAGGCCAGTTTTAACAAATGGATTAATACCGGTAGTATATGATTTATCTTCTTCTACATGGGTAAAAGCCGCTACAGAACGTGAATATGTTACAGCAACCTGTGAAAAGTTAGGGGATGCAAATACCGATGGAGTAATTAACACTTTTGATAGTGTTGATGTTTTATCTCATGTTGGTTATAAAAGTGTTTTAAATGATGAACAAAGTGTGTGTGCAGATGTAGATGGTAATGGAATTATCGAGGAAGAAGACTCAACTTTAATTATGAAATATTTATCGGGAGAAATTACAACATTTCCTAAAGGTGAAGCAAATAGTACAGTAACAGGTACAGTAGAAAAAAGTAAATATGCTTGGTATGATTATGACAATAAGAAATGGGCAAATGCAGTTTTAGTATCTTCCGCTAATCGTAGTACATATCAAAAAGCAAGTATAGGAACAACAATTGCAGATGCAGATATCTTAGCATTTTATGTATGGATACCAAGATACAAATATAAAGTATGGAATATAAATAAAGTAATAGGAACTGATAGCTATGATGCTTATAATACAGGAATAGATATAGTTTTTGAAGATGGTATAGATTCCACTGGCACAATAAGTTGTACATATAGTTATGCAGCACCATCAAGTACTGCAGGAAGCCCAAATGAAGTATGCACAGGTAGTAATGGAGACTATTATACACACTCAGCATTCACTTTTGGAGCCCAAGAACTAAAAGGATTTTGGATGGGCAAGTTTGAACTTTCTAGTGAAACTCCAAGTGCTACTAATGGTGGAGGAAATAGTACTACACTTACACCAAGAATACTACCGAATGTAACATCATGGCGTGGTAACTATGTATCAAATTTTTGGAAGGTAATATATGATATGCAAAAAGCGAGTAACATATATGGACTTCCAACATCAAGAACAAATACTGATTCACATATGCTTACTAATA
>OIYG01000620.1_pt1 | contig 33189 bp, 29 predicted proteins | sample 1587861 | NCBI WGS metagenome assembly OIYG01 (sample SAMN03283272) | human gut metagenome | biome: human-associated habitat; material: feces | host: Homo sapiens | place: Peru | collected 2012 | reverse complement strand
AAATCACCGGAAAATGGCGGTTTGTCCGTAAAATGCATTTTGCTTACGGACAAATAGGCAAAAATGGGCTCCTTGTCCGTAATTTTGAGTTATATCTTGGCTTGATTACGGACAAAATGGTCAAAAATGGCCGTTATGAGGACTGCCTGCCAAAAGATTCGCTGTCAAAGCATTGCGTTTTATAATAATTTCTTCTTCCTCGTCGTCTGCAAGCGATATCATAATTTTCATCCGTTCAAATGCTTCCTCCGCGAAATTGCAAAAACAGCTGCCAACGCTGCAACGAGCCACAATGTCATGATTCCGACCTGTGCAGCCGTGCTCAAAACGTGTCCGCCGGCTTTGACGGTAATGCCGACATATTCCTGATAATTTGTCGCAATTTCTGACGGACAACCGGCAAACGTCTTATCCAACGCGGCTTGAACGCAGCTTTTGCGCAAAATCGATGCGCCGTGCAAAAAAGGCAGAAACTTCAAAACACTCGCAACGCCTTTTGGAAGATAGCCCATCGGCAAATATACTCCTCCCAAAAATCCGACCAGCGTTCCGGAAATGCTTGCAAGCGTCGACCAGCCCTTTGAACTTCTGAGCCCAAGCGAAATTCCGTACGCGCCGATCGAAAACAAAACGACGTTGAGCGCAATTCCCACGATAACCTTCAGCAGACTCGTCAGCGAAAGCATCTCTCCTCCCTTTAAAACGATAAATGCCAAAAAAACGCCGAGCGTTGCCAGACACATCATCATCGAAACCATCATTGCCGCCGCGATGTATGACAACGAGACAATGCTGCGCTTGATTGGTGCCGAATAAAAGCAATCAATCGCATGACTCTTGATGTCGTCGATGTATATTCCAATCACGCTGATGGATACGGTCAGCGAATTCGTCATCAAAATTCCGGCCAAGATGCAGTAATAAACGAGTTCCGTCGCATTCTTCCTGTCCATTGTCGTTGCTTTTGAACGACGAAATCCCTCCAAAAGGCTCAAAATGTTGTCGACGTTCATCTTGGACAAAAAGACGCCCATCAGCACGATGATGATGATCATCGCCAAAAACGAAAAGAACACGGCAGTCCTGTCGCGAAGGAATACCAAACAATGTCTCTTCACCAAATTCCAAAATTTACGCATTTTTATTTCCCCCTGTCACGTTGATGAACAAATCGTCCATCGTTCCCTGAACGACTTCAAAACTTTTGATTTCTCCTCTGATTTTCTCCAAAACGTCCAATGCGTCCTTCGTGCATTCAAGTTCTGCTTCGATCATATCGTCCGTTTCTTTTGTCAAATGCAGAGCTTTGATTGCTGCAGCTTTTTTGACTTCATCCTTTTTTTTCGGTTCAAAATAAAGTCGCAAAATGTCTTTAACGTATGTATTCTTCAACTCAAATGGCGTTCCGGCCATCAGCACCTTGCCATGATTGATGATGCAGACGTGCTTTGCCTTGGCAGCTTCTTCCATGTAATGCGTCGTCAAAAAGACGGTCATTCCAAGCTCTTTTTGCAAAGCAACGATTGCTTCCCAGACCTTCTTTCTCGTCGCTGGATCAAGTCCCGTCGTCGGTTCGTCCAAAAACAGGATCTTTGGTTTGTGCATCAGTGCTGCCGCAATCTCTGCCCTGCGTTTTTGACCTCCGGAAAGTTTTCCGTACGGTCTGTTCAAAAAATCTTCCAACCCAAGAAGTTTGACGACTTTGTCAAAATTTTCCCTGAGATTTGCTTTAGTCTCATCATAAAGTCCCCCGCGAATCTGCAGATTTTCCTTGACTGTCAGCAGCTCGTCAAGGGAATTTTCCTGATGAACCATCCCGATGTCCTGCCGAATCTTTTCATCGTCTTTTCCGACTTCGTTTCCCAAAACACGCACGCTTCCGCCGTCTTTTTTATATAAGGTGCACAAAATATTGATTACGGTCGATTTTCCGGCACCGTTGACGCCGAGAAAACCGAACAGTTCGCCTTGTTCGACCGAGAAGCTGATGTCGTCGACAGCTTTGACGTCTTTAAAATATTTTTTAAGGTTCAAAACTTCAATAGCCTTTTCTTTCATAGCTAAATTCCCCTTTTGTTTGCTTGATGGGATTATTATATTTTCAACCGTTGCCTGATTGCAAGCATCTTGAACCAAGTTATCAAAAGGAAAGCGCAAAACGCCAAATTCTCGATGAAAACACGTTCCCCCATTCTTTCGCGCCAAATGCAGAGATGAAACCTCATTTGTTTTTTGAAATCAGGTTGCGCAACTGCATTTTTGAAAAAGTCCACGTTTGTTTTTTGAAATCAGGTTGCAGCACTGAATTTGACAAAAAAACCCCGTTTCAAACCGAAACGGAGCTCATTTGCAAATAAATCAAAATGCAGCCACAAACTGCGAAATGCCTGTGACAACCAAGTAGATTGAAACGATCCACACGATTGCGATGCTGGCAAGGAGCGGATTGAACAACAATGCGATGCCTAAAATCAGGGCAATGACGTTCAAAACGATCATCCAGACGTAGTTTACTTTGCCGGCGTTTTTAAACTGCTTTGAAGTAGCAAGCTGAACAATTGCGTCGAAGATGAACCACAAAGCAAAGATATACGCTATGACCTGAGAACCAGTTGCAGCTTTGAAAATGAACAGGAAACCAAGTACGAGATCAACGATTCCCATCGCAAAAAGACCAAGCGTCTTTTCTTCGGTCGTCGTATCAAGAGCGTGCTTGAACCATAATTCATACAAGCCTTTAACAACTGCCGTTACACCTATAATAATGGAGATGAACTCAAGCGTTGTCCCGGGATGAATGAACGTGGCAATGCCTGCCACAAACAAAATAATACCTACGACTAAACTAAACCAATCAAACTTGTGTTGAATTGTTTCCATAACAATCGCCATCCTTTATCAATTTACGATTACATCGTACCACATAACTGATAACTAATGGTAATAATAAGCTCAAGTTTTTTTATCTGCTGGATTTCGGTTCACAAAAAGCCCCGACGATTTGCATGAATCCTGCCACAATCAGATAAACGGCAACCAGCCACTTGATTAAAGTATCAGAAAACAGCGGACTCATCAGCAGGAAGATTCCCATTGCTAACGCCATATAGTTCAAGCCCAAAAGCACCGCATAATAATCATTGCCTGAAAAGCTGAGATGCTTGATGACCGTCAGTTGAGTAATCGCCCCTGAAATATACATGAAGGCAAACAAATATGCCGTCATATGAAGCGACGGGTAAGGAGGGATGGTCATGATCAAACCGATGATGATGTTGATGATTCCCGTTGCAACAAGCCGCTTGAGATGATTATCATAGCACTTAAAGAAAATATGATGTAAATAAAACTCGAACCCGCCTTTGATGAGTGCCGTCATGCCGATGATGATCGAAACGATCACGCTGTCTTCATTAACGGGATTCGTCATCAAAAGTCCCGACAAAACCAAAATGATTCCGACTGCAAATGAGGCTTTTCCTTCTTTTGTAACCAACATCTTCATTACTAGCTTCCCCCGTCCCTAATTATTTACCTAAGAATAACATAGAAATAAATGATTGCGCTACCAATAAGCCATGGGACGGCAAAAAAAACCGGATGATTTGCGATTTATTGCGAATCATCCGGGTTTTATATGCAACGTGAGGTTTTGCCCGTAACCGAGGGCCGCATTTTACGGGCAAATCACAAGAATCGACGTTTTGCCCGTAACCAAGGACTGAATTTTACGGGCAAATCTCAAGAATCGACATTTTGCCCGTAACCGAGGGCCGCATTTTACGGGCAAATCTCAAGAATCGACATTTTGCCCGTAACCGAAGACTGACTTTTACGGGCAAATCCCAAGAATCAGCGTTTTGCCCGTAACCGAAGACTGGCTTTTACGGGCAAATCTCAAAAATCGCCCATTTGCCCGTAACCGAGAGCAGCATTTTACGGGCAAATTTCAAAAATCGATGTTTTGCCCGTAACCAAGGACTGACTTTTACGGGCAAATCTCAAGAATCGACATTTTGCCCGTAACCGAAGACTGCATTTTACGGGCAAATCACAAGAATCGACATTTTGCCCGTAACCGGGAGCTGTATTTTATGGGCAAATCTCAAAAATCGACGTTTTGCCCGTAACCGGGAGCTGCATTTTACGGGCAGATTTCAAAAATCGACGTTTTGCCCGTAACCGGGAGCTGGCACGCTGATTCGCAGCACTGCATTTTGCAAAATGAACCGGTTTTCACGTATAAAAATTGAAAAAATGTCGAACAAAACAAGTCACAAATCGACCTGCCTCATTCGGCATTTAATTAAGAAGAACCTTTTTAGAAAATCCAGTGCGGCATCATCTCCGCTTAAAATTATACGTAGTGAACCTTGACGTCGCCCAAGCGGACGCTTCCTTCGACTTTAAGGTTTTGTGTTCCTTCACCGGACGGCATTCCGACGAATTTGACGTCTGCCAAAAAAGCGTCGACGCTGTTGTTGACTTCCCATGACCTCGGCACGTAAATGTTGACATCGCCTAAAGAAACGTCAACTTTGATCGTTGCGTGCCCGTCCTGAAGCATGGCATTATCCAAATACAGATTGACGTCTGAAAGATTGGCCTTGACGTCGATTCGTCTGAGATTTTGTGATTGAATATATCGCGATGTCGTGTTCAAAAATGAACTGACTTTAATCGTCGATCCGACTTCATTTTCGGTGAATTCCTCATACCCTTTGTTTTCTTCCGCTTTTCCGTCATCTCCATCAATAATGTAATTTTTGTCTGATGAAACATTTTCATACCAAAATTGAAAATTCTGCTTAAAAATCATGTTCAACCCGATCGTAATCAGCAGCGCTGCCCCAAGAATCGTCCAGGATCCGACGTTTCTCAGGTTGAGCTGGTCTTGATAAATAATCAGCAAAAAAGCAATCGAAAAAACGCTCGTTCCGATTTTCTTTTTGCTCAGCCCCTCAATCAGTCCAGCCCCGAAGAACAACGTTCCGACAACCTGCCAAAAACCTAGCGGCACGCTGTATTTCAAACCCAGGCGACTGATAACCAAAGCAATCGCGGCTAAAATCAAAAGCACGCCCCAAAATTTTTTTCTCATCATATTTTTTCCCTCACTTCCTTCATGCGTTCACGCAGCAGCTTGTAATATCTTCTCGACACGTAAACCTGCTTGTGCGTATTCGCAAATTGAATCGAACATCCTGAAATAGACTGCGTCAAAGCGAATACGTGACTGAGATTGACGATGGTCGATTTGGAAATCCGCATAAATTTTCCGCTCAAAATATCTTCCAACTCATAAAGCCTGTGCTTAACGACAAAAACATCATTTTTCGTATGGGCGTAGACCTGCCTCTCGCTTGTTTCAAAAAATAAAATTTTATCCGCGGAAAAGAAATATTCCGTGCTGTCCTTATAAAAAATCAGCTGCGGCGTCTTTTGAATCTTTTGCAGCAACGAAAGCATCCGTTCAACCTCTTCGTCGTAATCGTTCGTTCTCAAAACGATTTCTTTTTCCGAAACATCAGTGCCAATCTCAACTCGAACCTTCATCATCTCACCCCTTTACGTTTTTAATTTAACCATTTTTTAAATTTGCTGTAAATAAATTCGGTCCAAGCGGTCATTATTTGCGCTCAAGCGACACAAATCCGCATCTGAGAGCACGCACTGCATTTTATAAAATACACAAAAAGAGGCTGCGGAGCATTCCGAAGCCTCTTTGAAATACTAGGGGTCTGATTTTAATATACGGACAATTCCGAGTCTTTGTCGAAGAAGTGCGCCTTGTTGATGTCAAAGCCCATTTGAACCTTCGATCCTGGCGCAAGGTAGTCGCGCGCGTCAACTTTTGAAACAAATTCCGTATTGCCGACGCGGCTGTAAAGCTGCGAGTCAGCGCCAAGAAGTTCTGAAACGACGACTTCAGCGTTGACGACAGACTCAGGGAACGTTTCGAGGAAGGCAGGTTCTGAATGAATGTCTTCCGGACGAATGCCGAAGACGATTTCTTTGCCGTCATAGCCCTTATCCTTCAAAACCTTCAAGCATCCTCCGGGAACAGTCAACGTAAAGTTGTTGCCGTCATCGGTAATTTTGCCGTCCTTAAGCGTCACTTTGAAGAAGTTCATTGCCGGTGATCCGATGAACCCACCAACGAACACGTTTGCCGGATGATCGTAGACTTCTTGCGGAGTTCCGACTTGCTGAATCTTGCCGTCGCGCATGACGACGATGCGATCGGCCATCGTCATGGCTTCAGTCTGATCGTGCGTAACGTAGATTGTCGTCGTCTTAAGTTGCTGATGCAGCTTGGCGATTTCTGCGCGCATGGAGACGCGAAGCTTGGCATCAAGGTTTGAGAGCGGTTCGTCCATCAAGAAAATCGGCGCGTCACGCACGATTGCGCGACCCAAGGCGACACGTTGACGCTGACCACCGGAAAGAGCGGCCGGTTTGCGTTGGAGATATTCCTCCAGTCCCAAAATCTTTGCGGCATGATGAACGCGCTTGTCGATGTCTTCTTTATCATACTTGCGAAGTTTCAAACCAAATGCCATGTTGTCATAAACCGTCATGTGAGGATACAAGGCATAGTTTTGGAAAACCATGGCAATGTCGCGATCTTTTGGTGCTTCATCGTTAACAACGCGACCGTCAATCAAAAATTCGCCCTTGGAAATGTCTTCCAAGCCGGCAATCATGCGCAAGGTCGTTGATTTACCGCAACCTGACGGTCCGACAAAAACGATGAATTCCCGATCCTTGATGTCCAAATTGAAGTCGGTTACGGAATATTGATCGTCTTCTGCATTGTCATAATGCTTGTAAATATGTTTTAAATTCAATTCAACCATTTTTTTCACCTGTCTTTTATCATGTTTACGCTTACAATTATATTGAAAAGGCTTTCTTGAGACCAGCACAAGTTGCACAAAAAATTCAGCAGCCTTTGTGCACTTTTACGAAAACGGTTGCATAAACAACGCGAGTTGCTAAAAACGTTCCTTTTCAATTTCCGCACCACTCAAAAGCGTCCATGGTCACTGCAGCATCAAATAGCAAAAAACCAGGTCATCCATCCGGCGCAAATTGAGTCCGGTCTCCTGACGAAGTCTGTCTATTCTGTACTGAAGCGTGTTTCTGTGAAGATATAAATTCTTTGCCGCTGATGAAACGTTGCCTTTTTCATGATACAAGGCAATGACGATCTTTTTCAGCTGCGTGTCTTCAGAAATCAATTGATGGTATTTTTGGGCAAGCGGACTTTTTGAGGTTTTTTCATGACAATAGTGATGAAGCGCAACTTCGGTCAAATCAAAAACTTGTTCAGATGGATTTTCCGTCAAAAAAACCCGCCGCTCTGCGGAAAAAAGTTTGCGCAAATCATCCTTATGATTCCAGATATGTCCGACAAATACACGGCAGCTTACACCAAGATCGGCATCAAGCGCCTGAATGATTCCTTTAAACTCCTCTTTGTCAAAACTTGCAGCATTGATTTTTTCAATTGCCACGCCGCTGTTCTTTGATAAAAAGAAAACAGATTCCGGTTCTTTTGGGAACAGCGCGGAAAAAGCCTTTTTGAACATCTCTATGTCAAACTCATCTTGGTTCAAGGAGCGTATTTCATATTGGATGAACCTGATCTTGCCGCGCTTGATTGGTTTAACGTCGCTTTTTTTCGTCAGATAATCCTGCCAGACTCCACGTTCGACTTCAAAATCAGCTGTTTTCCCCAGAAAAATTTCCAAAATCTTTCGCTCTTTTTCTGACAGTTCGGCTGCGGGAATATTCAAAAAGGCGTCCCCTTGCCTGAATGAAATTGCCCCGGCCTGTTTTTCTCCCAAATTTGCTTGCGGAAAAAGCGCAAGCAGTTCTTCAATATCCATGAACATCCCTCTAATCAATCACTATATCACTTTTATTTTATGCAAAACCGGCCAATTGTGCAAGCGCTTTTATTTTGAAGATTCTTCTTTGCGGTTCGTCATGAGGAAGCTTTAATTTTCTGTAAAAAAAGAGGCTTTGAAAAAACGATGCCCCAAATTAAAAAACCGGATGATTTGCAATCAATTGCAAACCTGATCCGGTTTTTTTCGTGTGCGGGACTATTTCCTTGTTATGGCGGAAATCCCCCGAAATAATCGGTTTCTTTTCCATGTATCAAAGCGCTCAAAAGATGTGCGCCGTCAATTTGGGCCTGATTTATCGGTCGCTTTCTTTGGCAAAATCACTGCCGTTTACGGACACATCGATGAAAACGGGCTCTTTGTCCGTAATTGACCTGCTCGAAAAATGGCGATTACGGACAAAATGGGCAAAAATGGCCGTTTGTCCGTAAAAATTCAGACGTTTCGGACCCGGTTTTACGGACAAACGCTCCAAAAAGCGTCTTCTGTCCGTAAATCCTCATCATAATGATCAAAAATTTACGGACAAATCACCGGAAAATGCCGGTTTGTCCGTAAAATGCGTTTTGCTTACGGACAAATCAGCAAAAAAAGGCACTTTGTCCGTAAATCCGGATGAAATTTTGGTTGAATTGGTTGAACGGCACTGTATTTAAACAACATCTGTCGGTTTTATCGAGAGGATTAGAAGGCACTATAGGGTTTCGGGTTAATATTTTTCGGTAAGCCTAATCGCATTATTTGACTATACAGAAATTAATTGATACAGTATACTACGTAAGCTAAAGTTAAATTTTTACGGAGGTTTCATATGGCGGTTTTGGAATTAAAGAACGTTAAAAAAGTTTATAAGATGCCTGGTGGCGGCACTTTTCAAGCCTTAAAGGGAATCAGCGCCTCTTTTGAAGAGGGAGAACTGGTTTCGATTGTCGGCGAATCCGGCAGCGGAAAGTCGACTTTAATGAATCTGATCGGCGGACTTGATTCTGATTTTGAGGGAGAAATCATCTATCAAGGCAAGAACCTGCGTGACTATACCAAACAGGAACTGGACAGATTTCACAAGAAAAGCATTGGATTCATCTTCCAGAACTTCAATCTGATTTCTCATCTGAGTCTGCTGGACAACGTTTCGCTTGCGATGACTTTATCAAACGTTGACAAGGAAACTCGCGACAAAAGAGCAGCCGAACTTTTGACTCAAGTCGGTTTAGGCGAACACATGCATAAAAAGCCTGATGCGATTTCAGGTGGACAAAAACAGCGCGTGGCCATTGCGCGTGCCTTGATCAATGATCCGGACGTGATTATTGCCGATGAGCCGACCGGAGCTTTGGATGCTGAAACGACCGACACCGTGCTTGAAATGATCAAGGAAATTGCTGAAAGCGGCAAGCTCGTTTTGATGGTTACGCACTCTGACAGGGTTGCTTCGCATTGTACCAGAGTTCTTAGAATCGACAGCGGCTCGCTTATCTCAGATACGACGCAAGACGTTGAATTCCATAAGAAACCAGCTGATAAGAAGGAAACAAGACCAGTCAAGAACATGAGCCTGATGAATGCGATTCGCCTTGCTTTCCTTAACATGAAAGCCAAGTTCGGACGCAATGCTTTAGTGGCGTTCGGTTCGAGCATCGGCATCATGGCGGTGGTTTTGATGCTTGGAATCGGACGCGGCGTGACGAATTACATCAAGAGCACGATGGTTACCTATACGAATCCGAACGTGACTGAAGTACATAAGCAAAGTCTTGAAATGGATAAAAAACAGCAGAAAAAAGTTCAGGCCGGAGATTCAAGCACGATCGGAAGCGTGCGCGAAGATCATATTTCGATGATGACCGGGACGTCCAACAAGAATACTTTTAGTCAAAAAGACATCGACAAATTGAAGAAAATTAAAAATGTCGATACGATTCAGCGCGGATATTCCACGTTTTCTCTTGGAACGAACAAGGTTGTTTTTAATTCCAATACGGCAAACATCATGATGTTGATGACGATGTCCAAGTCGGTTACGAAATCAAGCATTACGAAAGGTCATGCTCCAAAGAAGAACGAAGTCCTGCTTGATCAGGCGACGGCAGATCTTTTGGGCAAGAACATCATTGGCAAAAAAGTCAAGCTTTCGCTCACGATCGGTGACAAAACGATTGAAAAAGAAGTCAAGGTCAGCGGAATTTACGATACGCAAACGAGCACGATTGTCGTTCGTTACGGTGATTTGAATCAGGTGTTCAAAGACAACGGACAAAAGCTCAAGGCCAATACGGTATTCTTATATACAAAGAACTCCGACAATACGAAAGCCATCAAAGACAAGGTCAAAAAGCTCGGCTATTCAGGATCGATGCAAGAAACGATGACCGACATGTTTACGCAGATGCTTGACGTTATTACGTATGTCTTGGCGGCAATCGCCGGCGTTTCGCTGGTTGTTTCCGCAATCATGATTCTGGTCGTGCTGAACATTTCCGTTGTCGAACGGACAAAGGAAATCGGCGTGCTCAAAGCTCTCGGAGCTCGTCGCAAAGACGTTCGTCGTATCTTTGTTTCAGAAGCGTTTCTGATCGGGCTTGGTTCTGGTCTCTTGGGAGTCGTCATTACGGAAATTCTTGGATTTGCAATCAATTCGGTGACAAAGCCGGCCTATGACGTGAACGTTGTCAGCCTTGAACCGCAGTTTCTGATTTCCGGCATCATCATCAGCATCGTCATCAGCATGCTGGCAGGACTGCTTCCGGCAAACCGTGCTTCCAAACTTGATCCTGTTGAATCATTGCGCAAGGAATAGTCTTGAAAAAAGAATCCGGAAAAAACCGGTCCTCAAACTGAAAACTCGAGGCTTCGGAAAAAGGTCCCGTTTTCGTCTTGAAATAAATTGAATGCCGAACAAAGGAAGTTGCAAGTCGACTGATTTTGTCCGGCATTTTTTTCAATTTTGATACGTGAAACTCTTTTTGCCAAATGCAGCGCTGCATTTGAACAAAAAATATTCTCAATTTATTATTGCTGTTTTTTAATCTTGATGTTAGAATTATCTCAATATTTTACAAGGGAGTGACGGGATTGAGTCGAGAAAAGGTCGAACAATATTTGGAAAAAGAAAATTATGCGGATCGAATCATCGTGCTTGAAGATTCCAGCGCAACGGTCGAAGAAGCTGCTCATGCATTGGGGTGCGAGCCTGAACACATTGCTAAAACGATGTCGTTTTTGCTTGATGAAAAGCCGCTTTTGGTCGTGATGGCGGGGGATGCCAAAGTTGACAATCGCAAGTTCAAGGATCGCTTTCACAAGAGACCGCGCATGATTGCGTCAGACGTTGTGGAAAAGTTCATCGGGCACGCTCCCGGCGGCGTTTGCCCGTTTGCAGTCAAGGAAAACGTGGCCGTCTTTTTGGATGAGTCGCTCAAGCGCTTCAAGACAGTATATCCGGCTGCAGGGGATGCTCATTCTGCGGTGCGGCTGTCGCTTGAAGAGCTTGAAAAACTTGCTCATCCCAAGGAATGGATCAATGTTGCCAAAGGATGGGAATGATGACGAGAGGATGGAAAAAAGTCCCGTTTCCTGCTTGAATTAAATGAAATGTCGAACGAAGACGAAACGGTCGATGCGCGATTGTCATGTATACACAAAAAAACGGATTAAATTTGAGGCAGATTTTTTCCCAACCTCTTTTTTGCGAAATGCAGTGCATGAAACGTCAAAGCGAATCAAAGATTTTGCGAACGATATTCATCAAAATGGACGAATTTGTTCGATGATATTGTTTAAAAGATAGCACGGAAATTTAGACTTGTGATATAATTTGAAACAAGTCGATTTGACGAAAAAATTATAGAGGGTGTTATTTTGAACAATAAAAATAAAACGTTTCGCAGCGTTTTGATAGCGTTGTTTTGCGCAATCATCATCGTACAGAATTTTGTGCCTTTTTTCGGGTACATTCCGGTCGGTCCCTTGAATCTGACAACGATTCACGTCACCGTAATTATTGCGGCAATTGTTTTGGGACCTCGTGACGGTGCAATCATCGGGGGAGTCTGGGGGCTCATCACGTTTATCAGAGCCTACGTCTGGCCAACGAGTCCTTTGGCGACGATCGTCTTTGTCAATCCGTTGGTATCGGTCGTGCCCAGAATTTTAATCGGCGTCGTTGCCGGTTATGCATTTATTTTTCTCAGAAATAAAATTAAAAAAGTTCCGGCAATGTGCGTTGCATCGATTCTAGGGGCGATGACGAATACGGTTTTGGTGCTCGGCTTGATCTATCTGCTCTATCGCGGACAGTCACAGGCATTGTATTCGCTTGACGTCAAGGCCCTTTTGCCGTACCTGCTCGGCGTTATCGGGACGAATGGCGTTCCGGAAGCTATTTTAGCCGGCATCGTTGGTCCTGCAATTTCCGTTCCGTTGCTGTCAAGACTCGAAAGGAAATAGTCGTTTTGCGCAATCCGTTCAGTGCTTGTGGGGTGAGACTTTGTGGCACGCAAAAAAAATTATCCAAAAAAGAAGAGAGGCTTTCTGATTGTCAACGGCAAGCTTCGGTATCCTGACATTATCCTGGTTTTACTGGTCGTTGCGTTAATCAGCGTTCAATTGACGAAGTGGGTTCTGGATGTTGGAAACGTTCAAAATACCGAACCGCAAACGGAACAGGATGCTAAAAACAACTCTGATAAATCAAGCTTCATCAAAGTGCTCGTACCTGTTGCTCAAGAGCAGCAAAGACAGCATCACGTCTTCTCAAGCATTACTTTGGCGCAGGCTGCTTTGGAATCCGATTGGGGAAGAAGCGAACTTTCTTCCAAGTATAACAACTTGTTTGGAATCAAAAGCAATCAGGCAAACAGCGTGCTTCTGACGACGCAGGAATATGTCAACGGACAGTGGATAACCGTTAAGGCGCGTTTTGCTACATATGACAGTTGGGCTGATTCAGTCAGAGCACACACGCAGCTTTTTTTGAACGGAACGCAGTGGGATAAGGAGCATTATCGTTCGGTGCTTGAGGCATCTGATTATAAACAGGCAGCCCGGGCGCTTCAGGATAAAGGATATGCGACTGACCCCGGGTATGCGCAGAAACTGATTTCTTTAATTGAAGAATATGATTTGAACCAGTACGATTCGCTTTGAAATCTGATGATGTCCGGTCATGGCAAGGCTTTTTCTTAGCCGTTTATCATTGAAGAATAATTTGGAATATGTTATCCTATGCTAGTGTTACTTGTATAAATGCCGTAATATGGTCGGCAAGTTTCTACCCAAGGCCGTAAATCTTGGACTATGAGTAAGAATAGCTAGGTTTATTGGCTTTTTTTACTGTTGAGGGTAAGGAAAGCCTTTTTTGTTTGCAATTTTATTTCGTACGATGCACGAGGAGGAATTATTTTGAAATTGCTTGAGGATCGCATTCGTCAAGATGGCGTCGTTTTGCCGGGAAACGTTTTAAAGGTTAACCAGTTTTTGAATCACCAGATTGATCCGCAATTGATGTATGAGATTGGTCAGGAATTTGCGCGGTTATTTAAAGAACGTCCCGTCACCAAAATTTTGACGGTCGAAGCTTCCGGGATAGCACCTGCAATTATGGCCGGACTCGTCATGAACGTGCCGGTTTTGTTTGCCAGAAAGAAAAAACCGTCAACGCTTGATGACATGACTTACACTGCAGAGGTTTACTCATATACGAAAAAAGTGACAAATACGATTTCTGTTGACAGCAAGTTTTTGTCAGAAAATGATCACGTTTTGATTATTGACGATTTCCTGGCTAATGGCCAGGCAGTCAAAGGAATGCTTGAAATCTGCAGGCAGGCTGACGTCAAGGTTGAAGGCGTGGGAATCGTCGTTGAAAAATCGTTCCAGGAAGGTGCCGATTGGATCAAAGGTCAAGGAATTCGTCTGGAGTCTTTGGCACGCATTTCTTCATTTGAAAACGACGCCGTACATTTTGTGGGGGAAGAATAATTATGGAAAAAGAAGTTAGTCAGGGAAGAGCCGCCGTTTTAGGATTGCAGCATTTGCTCGCCATGTATTCTGGCGCTGTTGCCGTTCCGCTGTTGATCGGCACTGCTCTGAATTTTAATGCCGAACAAATGACGTACCTTGTTTCAATCGATATTTTCATGTGCGGGTTGGCGACTTTTTTGCAGCTCGCACGCAACCGTTATTTCGGGATCGGGCTTCCGGTCGTTTTGGGATGCGCGATTCAAGCGGTCGAACCGCTTAAGATGATCGGCAAGCAGTTTACGATTGGCACGATGTACGGCGCAATCATCGTCGCCGGGTTTTTTGTCTTTTTGGTTGCAGGGCAATTTTCAAAAATCAAGCGCTTGTTCCCGCCGGTCGTTACCGGAACGCTGATTACGGTCATCGGTTTGACGCTGATTCCGATTGCCGTACAAAACATGGGCGGCGGTGATGCGACGGCTAAAGCGTTTGGTGCTCCAAAAAATCTTTTTTGCGCATTTTTGACGATTGCGATTATTTTGGGAGTTCAGGTTTTAGGAAAAGGCTTTGTTCGCTCGATTGCCGTTTTGATCGGGCTGATCGTCGGGTCGCTCGTCGCATTTTTAATGGGGATGGTTTCGCTTTCTCCTGTCAGCGAAGCAGCCTGGTTCCACTTGCCGCAGCCGTTTTATTTCGGCGTTCCTCAGTTTGAGTGGTCGTCTTCGGTAACGATGATTATCATTTCGCTTGTTTCGATGGTCGAATCGACGGGGGTTTTCTTTGCGTTGGGCAATCTGCTTGACAAAGACATCACGGCAGACGATCTCAAACACGGATATCGTGCTGAAGGACTCGCGGTTATTTTAGGCGGGGTGTTCAACACCTTCCCTTATACGACCTTTTCGCAAAACGTCGGACTGCTTGAACTTTCCGGCATCAAAACCAAACGCCCGATTTACTGGTCTGCAGTGTTATTGATGCTCATGGGCCTTTTGCCAAAAGTCGGTGCGCTTGCGACGATTATTCCGACACCTGTTTTGGGTGGGGCGATGTTGGTGATGTTTGCGATGATCAGCGTTCAAGGGATCAGAATGCTGTTTGACGTTGACTTTAAAGATGAGCACAATATTTTGATCGTGGCGGTTTCAATCGGGCTCGGTCTTGGCGTTTCGGTTTATCCGGGAATTTTCCAAGCCTTGCCGAAGACGCTGCAGCTTTTCTTAGGAAACGGAATCGTCGTTGCCAGTTTGTGCTCTGTCTTGCTCAACCTCATCTTTAACGGCAAGAAGGGCTTGGATAAAGAATAATTGATGGGTAAGAAGAGGACTTTTGCTTAAAAAATGGTAAAAGTCCTTTTTGAATGCTCTGATAAATGTTTTGATACGACTGGTTGTGGTAAAATTGTTTTATAAATATGAAACTAGAAGGTTGTGGCAGAATGGAAAATGCGATGTTGTTCCCAGGTGATACGATCGGAATTATCGGGGATAGCCAAAACGGGATTATGTTGGCTCAGGCCGCCAAGAAGATGGGCTTTAAAGTGGCAGCATATTGCACCGGCCAAAGCGTGCCGACATTGTCGGAGGCAGACGTCAAAATCGTTGGTCGCATGAATGACAAGGAAAAATTACAGGATTTTGCGCAAAGATGCAATGTCGTCACATATGAATCAGAAAACATTGCTTCAGAAACGGTCGAGTTTATCGAACGCTTCACGAAAGTCCCGCAAGGACACGAAACGCTTGAGATTACTCAGGACAGACTGCTTGAGCGAGCATTTTTTGAGCAGTTGAACGTTAACATTGCGCCTTATGCGACGATCGTCAGTCTGGACGATATTTATCAGGAAATCGGCTCAATCGGGTATCCTTGCGTCTTAAAGCCGATTCAAAAAGGTTTTGGCAAAAGACGGCAGCAGATGATTACCAAGCAGACCGATATTGCAAGATGCGCAGACATCATCGATTTTGGGACTTACATTCTTGAATCATGGGTCGAATGTGCCAAAGAGCTTTCGGTTATTTTGACCAGGGATGCCGACGGTGAAGTGAACTTCTTCCCGCTGGTCGAGAACGTCTATCGTGACAGAGTCCTGCATGAAACGCTTGCACCGGCCAAAGTGCCTGAACAGATCGAACAAGAAGCAAAGCGCATTGCCAAAGAAATCGTCAAGGGATTGAACTATGTCGGCGTCATGCAGGTGGCATTCTTTTTGACGGCTGAAGGCACGCTTTACGTCAAACGCCTGGTTCCGGCGCTTAGCGTTCCGGGTTACGTGCTTGAGCAGGCATCAAGCGTGTCAATGTTTGAACAGCACTTGCGGGCTTTGGCCAAGATGCCTTTGGAAAATGCAGTGCCGCGTACCAGTGGCGCAATGGTCATCGTATCAACGGCCGATCTCGAGAAGGTGCGGCTTCAATGGTCGCTGAAATCCAACTGGTCATACCGGTTCTTCAGAATTCCCGAAACGCTGCGTCCGGTCGAAAGAGAAGGCTACATCCTCGTTTCTGCCGAGACGCCTGAAAAAGCGGCCGCACAAATCGAAGCAACCGGAATCTGGGATGAAGCAAAAACAGAAGAAGAGTAAACATGTTGATATGAAGGCAGCCGTGATTTGACGGCTGTTTTTTTGTGCGCTAAAAATTCAGTGCTCGTTTCCGATTACGGGCAAAAAGACGATTTTTAAAATCTGCCCGTAAAACCCAGTCTTCGATTACGGGCAAAATGACGATTTTTAAAATCCGCCCGTACCCCCCGGCTCCTGATTACGGGCAAATCCTCGATTTTTGAAATCTGCCCGTAAAACTCAGTCCTCGGTTACGGGCAAATCCTCGATTTTTTAAATATGCCCGTAAAACCCAGTCCTTGGTTACGGGCAAATCCCCGATTTTTGAAATCTGCCCGTACCCCCCAGTCCTCGATTACGGGCAAAATGACGATTTTTAAAATCTGCCCGTACTCCCCGGCTCCCGATTACGGGAAAATCCCCGATTTTTGAAATCTGCCCGTAATCTCGCCGTTTTCTCATTCCGGTTTCCTGACAAAGTATTCATCTCCGCAATTTGTCAGAAAAATGACGCGGGAATCGGCCGTCTGCAAGGCACTGATTGCTGTTGTGGGCGCTGCATTTTTCATGCTCGGAATCAGCATCGAAAAAACGCGAAGAAACGGGGAAAACAAGTTCTTTTAAAGCAATTTTAAAAGAACTAATGAGCCTTTTTTGGTATAATAAGAAATGATTGATTACTTTCAGAGGGGATTGAACAACTTGACGCAAAATGACTTATTGAACGGAATGAATGATAAGCAAAGAGAAGCCGTTGTTTGTACGGAAGGACCGCTTTTGATCATGGCCGGTGCCGGAAGCGGCAAGACGCGCGTTCTGACGCACCGCGTAGCCTACCTGATCGAACAGCAAAACGTCAATCCGTGGAATATTTTGGCGATCACGTTTACGAACAAGGCCGCACGCGAAATGCGTGAACGTATCGACAGGCTGGTCGAATACGGTTCAGAAGCCGTTTGGGTTTCGACGTTTCATGCTTTGTGCGTGAGAATTTTGCGTCGCGATGCCGAGAAAGTCGGATTTTCAAAGGCATTTACGATCGGCAGTCCGAGCGAGCAAAAGACTTTAATGAAACACATCGTTGCCGATACGCTGAATCTTGACACGAAACAATACGATCCGCGCAGTTTTCTTGCTTCAATTTCTTCTTGGAAGAACGAACTGATCGAACCAAAAGAAGCGCTTTTGCAGGCAAATGCAGAGGCGAATCCCATGGAAGTTGCCGCCGCACGTGCTTATCAGATATATCAGGACGAATTGAAGAAAAATCAGACGATGGACTTTGATGATCTGATCATGAAGACGATCCAGCTGTTTGAAAGCTCGCCTGAAACGCTCGAATTCTATCAGCGCAAATTCCGTTACATTCATGTCGACGAATATCAGGATACGAACGAAGCGCAATATCGTTTGGTCAACATGCTGGCGCAAGGTTTTCGCAACCTTTGCGTCGTCGGCGATGCCGATCAGAGCATCTACGGATGGCGCGGTGCCAACATGGAAAACATCTTGAACTTTGAAAAAGATTACAAGGATGCTACCGTCATCAAACTTGAACAAAACTACCGCTCGACTAAAACGATTCTGCAGGCAGCAAACGAAGTGATCGAGCGTAATCTCAATCGCAAGGACAAGACGCTTTGGACCGAAAACGAATCCGGTGACAAAATTACCTACTATCGGGCCGACAACGCGGCTGACGAAGGCTATTTCGTCATCAAGAGCATTCAAAAAGAGATCAGGGAAAAACATCGCAGCTATAATGACTTTGCGATTTTGTACCGCACGAATGCGCAGTCGCGTACGCTTGAAGAAACGTTTGTCAAGGCAAACATCCCCTACAAGCTGGTCGGTGCCCATCGTTTCTACGATCGCAAGGAAATCATGGATATTTTGGCCTACCTGCGTCTGGTTGCCAATCCGGACGATTCGATGTCGTTTGCGCGCGTCGTCAATGAGCCGAAGCGCGGAATCGGCGCAACTTCGATCACGAAGCTGCAAAATTTTGCCGACATGCATGGCATTTCATTGTATGAAGCGGGCAAGAGCGTTGATCTGACGGGGATTCCCGTGCGGACCGCGAAGAAGATCACGGAATTTTGCGATATGCTGAAATTATTCCATCAGGTCCAAAAGAAAGCCACGATTACTGAAATGACGGAACAGATTCTGTCGATTACAGGCTATCAAAAAGCATTGAACGATGCCAATACGCTTGAAGCAAAAGGTCGTTTGGAAAACTTGGAAGAATTTTTGTCAGTGACGAAAGAATTTGACGAAAACTGGGATCCGGAAGACGAAGAAAGCGATCCGTTTACGGACTTTCTGGCCGATTTGGCGCTTGTTTCCGATCAGGACGGCGTTGACCAAAATGATGACGTCGTCACGCTGATGACGCTTCATGCGGCTAAAGGTCTGGAATTTCCGGTCGTTTTTCTGATCGGAATGGAAGAAGGCATCTTCCCGCTCGGAAGAGCAGCCATGAATGAATCAGATCTCGAAGAAGAACGACGCCTTGCTTACGTCGGGATTACGCGCGCCGAAGAAAAACTGTATCTGACAAATGCTTTACGGCAGAACGCAGCAAAATACCGCCTCGCGCTTTATCGGCGAAATCTCGGATGCGCTGCTGGAATCGGCCAACGAAACCGTCAAGAACTCAAGCTATCCGTTTTCAAGCGGTCCCGTTGCGGCTAAAAAAGTCGAAAAGCCAAGGAAGAGACCGGGGACGATCGAACGACCGGCACAGACCGGTGCCGAAAACGTCGGCTGGAAAATCGGCGACAAGGTCGAGCACAAGGCATTCGGACTCGGAACGGTCGTCAAAGTCAATGGTTCCGGTGAAAATGCAGAGCTTGACGTCGCCTTTTCCGGCAATGGCATCAAGCGTCTGTTAGCCGCTTTTGCACCGATCAGGAAAGTTTAGAGGAAAAAAACATGGATAAAGAAGAAGCAAAAAAAGAACTTGAAAGTCTTCGTGAAAAGCTGACCAAATGGAGCAGAGAGTATTATGTTCTGGATGCGCCGACGGTTGAAGATCACGTCTATGACGAAAATTACAAGCGTCTGTTGGAACTGGAAGCAAAGTTTCCGGAGCTTGTGACCAAGGATTCGCCTTCGCAGCGCGTCGGTGGCAGGATCTTGACGAATTTCACGAAAGTCGAGCACGAAATCCCGATGCTTTCATTGGGCGACGTGTTTTCAAAAGAAGAACTGGCGGACTTCGTTAAACGTCTGAATGAAAATGCAGGGGCTGATTTTGGCTACAACTGCGAACTCAAAATCGACGGCCTGGCAATTTCTTTGACGTATGAAGACGGCATCTTCGTTAAGGGCTCGACGCGCGGAAACGGGACGATCGGAGAAGACATCACTGAAAATCTCAAAACGATCAACGCCGTTCCACTCAAGCTCAATGAAAAAATTTCGGTTGAAGTTCGCGGTGAATGCTACATGCCGAAAAAATCGTTCGTTGATCTGAATAAAAAGCGCGAAGCAGAAGGACAGCCGGTGTTTGCCAATCCGAGAAATGCAGCGGCAGGATCTTTGAGACAGCTTGATTCAAAAATTACGGCTGAACGAAATCTGAGCATCTTCATCTACTATCTGATGGAACCGGAAAAATTCGGCGTCAAAACGCAAAGCGAAGCCTTAAAGAAGATGGCATCCTGGGGGTTCAGGGTCAACGGCGAGTCGCGCGTTTGTTCAACGATGGATGAAATCGATGCATATCTTGACGAGTATCAGGCAAAGCGTGCAGGACTTGAATATGACATCGATGGCATCGTGCTCAAAGCAGAGCCGTTTACCGTGCATGAGCTTGTGGGAAACACGGTCAAGGTTCCAAGATGGGCGATTGCCTACAAATTTCCGCCGGACGAACAGGAAACGATCGTCAGAGACATTGAATGGACGGTTGGAAGAACGGGCGTCGTGACGCCGACGGCCGTCATGGATCCGGTTTTGCTGGCAGGAACGACCGTTTCAAGAGCCTCTTTGCACAACCCGGATTATCTCAACGAAAAGGGGATTCGCTTGCTTGACACCGTCAAATTGCATAAGGCAGGAGACATCATTCCGGAAATTTCAGAAGTCGTTTTGGAAAAACGCCCAGAAGATTCAAAACCATATGAAATTCCGACGAATTGTCCGGAATGCGGCGCAAAACTCGTGCATCTGGATGATGAAGCAGCGCTTCGCTGCATCAATCCGAAGTGCAAGGCATTGATGAAAGAAAGTCTGACGCACTTTGCTTCGAGAAATGCGATGAATATCGACGGCCTCGGCCCAAAGATCATTGAACAGCTGTTTGAGCGCGGGATGATCAATGACGTTTCCGATCTTTACAAGCTGACGTTTGACGACCTGCTTTTGCTTGACAAGTTCAAGGAAAAATCTGCCAGCAACTTGCTTAACGCGATTGACGCAAGTCGTAAAAACTCGCTTGAACGCCTGTTGTTCGGCCTTGGCATTCGTCATGTCGGCGCAAAGGCGGCCAAGCTTTTGGCAGAGCGTTTCATGACGATGGATGCCTTGGCCAAGGCGTCAAAAGAAGAGATCGTTGCAATCGAAACCATGGGCGAAACGATTGCCGACAGCCTGTCGACCTACTTCAATTCAGAAGGAGCAAACGAGCTGCTTGAAGAATTGAAGAGCGTCGGCGTCAACATGAGCTATCTCGGAAAGACTGCGGCCGAATTGGAAGAAGCTGCCTCCGGGAGTGCATTTAACGGTCTGACCGTTGTTTTGACCGGCACGCTTGAACGTCTCAAGAGAAGCGATGCCAAGAAATGGCTTGAAGAGCACGGCGCAAAGGTCACCGGCAGCGTCACGAAGAAAACGAATCTGCTGATTTGCGGACATGATGCCGGTTCCAAACTGACCAAGGCAAAAGAACTTGGAACAAAAATCATGAATGAAGAAGAGTTCCTGCAAAAGATGGAGGAAAAATGATGAAGAAAAAACTGCTGGTTTTGACCAGCCTTTTTGCCAGCGCGGCAATGCTCGGCGCATGCGGCAACCTCGGCAAGGCTACCTCTGGCGGCGGGGCTTCGCAGGCCGTTACCTCAAAGAAAAAGGGGTATCAGACGACGGGCCAGACCGATACGGACTATTATCAGGGCATTATCAAAGACGGCCGGTATCTTACGAACAAGGCCCGCGGAGTCGGCGTTTATCAAAATTCAGATAACATGCTCAACTTGAAAAGTTTTGAAGCAGGGCTGACGAACCTTTCAAAAGAACAGTTCCCGACTAAAAGCTATGTCTTCAGAGAAGGCCAGATTCTGTCAAAGGATACTGTCGAAAACTGGCTTGATCGCAAGTCAAAAGACAATCCTGACGGGCTCAATCCGGAAGACAACGGTAAAAAAGAAGCCGACAAGAGAAATCCCATCTATGTTCAGCAGATTGAAGAACAAGATTATATGCAGGAAAAAGACGGCAAGCTTTCACTTTCCGGAGTGACGATCGGAATCGGGATGAATCAAAAAGATTATTACCAAAAAGAAGAGTACGGCGCAACCTATACGACCGATATCTCGACTGAAAAAATGAAAGAAGAAGGTCAGAAGGCGGCGGCAACGATTCTTGCGCGTCTGCGTCAAAAGTCAGAAATCGGAAACGACACGCCGATTTTGATCTGCATGTTCAAGCAGGCTCCAAACGACAGTCTGGTCGGCGGTTCATTTTATGCGTATGCATTGAGCAAGAACGGAACTTCCATCAGCTCATGGACCGATACGGATATCAAGAGCGTGGTTCTTCCGGCAACCGATTCTTCAAGCGTTCCGAATGAAAATGACGCAACGTCGTTCAGTGCTTTCATGAACAAGACGCAAAGCTTCTTCCCGAACCTGGCCGGCGTTACGGCACAGGCTCAGTACAAGGGCAAGGAACTTCAAGGGATGCACGTCAACATTACGACTCAGTTCTACAGCATGACGGAAATTACGAGCTTTACCCAGTTCGTTTCGCAAATGGCAAGGACGTATCTGCCGTCAGGCGTTCCGGTCGACATCACGATCAAGGGATCGGACGGGACGGTTCAGGCCTTTTTGTCAAGAGATTCTGGCCAAAACTCGTACTATACGCATGTCTTCAACAGTTATTAATTCCGTAAAATGCGGCAAGTGGGTTTAATAATTCGGAATAATCGATTAAAATAAGAAAAGACATTACTCGAAAGAAGGATATCAAATGGCAATCACCGCAAATGAAGTAAAGCACGTTGCCTCCTTGGCAAAGCTTGAATTTACCGATGAAGAACTCCAGAAGTTCACCGGTCAGATGGATGAAATCATCAACATGGTCGAACAGTTGGGAGAAGTCGACACGACAGACGTTCCCGTGACGTCGACCGTAACCGAAGAAGTCAACGTCATGCGTGAAGACGTTGCCGTCAAGGGAACGGACCGCACCCTTTTGATGAAGAACGTTCCGGAAGAAAAAGACGGCCTGATCAAGGTTCCGGCAATTATCGATGAAAGCGAGGAAGGCTGAAAATGAACTATTTCGAAAATGACCTCAAGAGCCTTCACGAGGGCCTTGTCAACAAGGATTTCAGTGCTGAGGAATTGGCAAAGGAAACTTTTGAAACGATCAAAAAGCGCGAGGAAAAAATTGATGCGTTCATCACTTTGGACGAAGAACGCGCAATGGAAAAAGCACGCGCAGTCGATGCAAAAGGAATCGATGAGGGAAACGTGCTTGACGGAATTCCTGTCGGGATCAAAGACAACATCGTAACGAAAGGCTTGAAGACGACGGCAGCCAGCAAAATGCTCGAAAACTTCAATCCGATCTACAATGCGACGGTCATGGACAAGCTTGACGAAAAGGGCATGATTACGGTCGGAAAGCTCAACATGGACGAATTTGCGATGGGCAGTTCGACCGAAACGAGCGCCTTTAAGAAAACGAAGAACGCCTGGGATCAAACGAAGGTTCCCGGCGGTTCATCCGGCGGCTCTGCCGCAGCCGTTGCTTCCGGCGAAGTCATTGCTGCGCTTGGCTCCGATACCGGCGGTTCGATCAGACAGCCCGCTGCATTTAACGGCATCGTCGGTCTCAAACCGACATACGGTCGCGTTTCGCGTTATGGCTTGATTGCTTTTGCTTCAAGCATGGATCAGATCGGACCTTTGACTCGCAGCGTATACGACAATGCCTTGATGCTTAATGCCATCAGCGGTCACGATCCGCGCGATTTCACGAGTTCAAGCAAGGAAGTTCCCGACTTTACGAAGGGAATCAATGAAGGCGTCAAGGGTATGCGCATCGCCGTTCCGAAGGAATATTTCGCAGAAGGCGTTGACGCAGACGTTCAACAGGCTGTCAAGGATGCAATCAAGAAGTTTGAAGAACTCGGCGCAACGGTTGACGAAGTTTCGCTTCCGCATACGAAATACGGCGTGCCCGTCTACTACATCATCGCTTCATCCGAAGCTTCATCCAATCTGCAGCGTTTTGACGGCATCCGTTACGGATTCCGCGCAGAAGACGTCAAGAATCTCGAAGACGTTTACGTGCGTTCTCGTTCAGAAGGCTTCGGCGATGAAGTCAAGCGCCGCATCATGCTCGGAACGTTCTCGCTTTCTGCCGGCACTTACGATGCGTTCTTCAAGAAGGCGGCTCAGGTTCGCACGTTGATTTGCCGCGACTATGAAAATGTCTTTGAAAATCATGACCTGATTTTGGGACCGACGGCACCGACGACGGCATACGGCATCGGCGAAAAGATCGACGATCCGGTGACGATGTACATGAACGATATTTTGACGATTCCGGTCAACCTGGCCGGACTTCCGGGGATGTCCCTGCCTGCCGGATTTTCCGATGGCTTGCCGATCGGGATGCAGCTTGTTGCGCCGCGTTTCAGAGAAGATACGCTGTATAAGGCAGGCTTTGCATTTGAACAGGCAACTGATTTCCATAAAGCCGTACCTGAGATTGGGGGTCAAAACTAATGAACTTTGAAACAACGATCGGGCTTGAAGTCCACATTGAATTAAAAACAAACTCCAAAGCATACTCGCCGGCACCGGTTGAATACGGTGCAGAGCCGAACACGAACACGAACGTGATCGACTGGGGCTATCCTGGCGTTTTGCCGCAGGTCAACAAGGGTGCCCTGGAATACGGGATGCGTGCAGCCTTGGCTTTGAACTGCGAAATCAGAAAAGACCTGCACTTTGATCGCAAGAACTATTTCTACCCTGACAATCCGAAAGCATACCAGATTACGCAATCAGATACGCCGATTGCGCATGACGGCTGGCTTGAAATCGAACTGGAAGACGGAACGAAAAAGAAAATCGGCATTGAAGAAATGCACGTTGAAGAAGACGCCGGCAAGAACACCCACAATCCGGACGGATATTCATATGTCGATCTGAACCGTCAGGGCACGCCGCTGATCGAAATCGTCTCAAAACCTGATATCGCTTCTCCTGACGAAGCTTATGCATATTTGACGCGTTTGCGCCAAATCATCCAATTTACCGGCGTTTCCGACGTTAAGATGGAAGAAGGCTCCATGCGTGCCGACGTCAACATTTCGGTTCGTCCGATCGGATCCGACAAATTCGGCACGAAGACGGAAATGAAAAACCTTAATTCGTTTGAGCACGTCAAAAAAGGTCTCGAATACGAAGCCAAGCGCCAGGCACGCGTTTTGATGTCTGGCGGCCAGGTTCAGCAGGAAACGAGACGTTTCGACGTGCCGACGGGAACGACGATTCTGATGCGTGTCAAGGAAGGCGCAAGCGACTATCGCTACTTCCCCGAACCTGATCTTCCGCCGATCCATATTTCTGATGAATGGATCAAGGAAGTCAAGGACTCGATTCCGGAAATGCCTGACAAGCGCCGTGAACGTTACGTCAATGAATGGGGAATTCCTGAATATGATGCCGGCGTTTTGACGCAGACAAAGGAAATGTCTGACTTTTATGAAGCAACCGTTGCTTCCGGCGCAGATGCCAAGCTTGCTGCCAACTGGCTGATGGGCGAAGTTTCTGCCTACCTGAACGCCAACAAGGTTGAGCTCCAGGAAACGGCTTTGACGCCTGAACACCTGGCAACGATGATCAGACTGATCGAAGACGAAACGATTTCTTCAAAGATTGCCAAGAAAGTCTTCAAGGAAATCATTCAAAACGATACGGAACCAAAAGCCTGGGTCGAAGAAAAGGGCATGGCACAGTTGTCCGATCCGGCCAAGCTTCAGCCGATCATTGATGAGGTTTTGGATAACAACGAGCAATCGATCATCGACTTTAAGAACGGGAAAGATCGTGCCGTTGGCTTCCTTGTCGGTGCCATCATGAAGCAGACTCGCGGCAAGGCCAATCCGAAAGTCGTCAACAAGCTGCTTATGGCAAGCCTTGCTGAAAGATAATTGCCAAACAGGGTCTTGACTCTGTATTTCAAAGAATGATCAAGAAGCTGTGAGAGGGACCGCTTCCGGTACTTGGCAGCTTTTTGTTTTGAGGTGATAAAATGCAAAAACGTTGTCGAATCATCTACAACCCGACTTCAGGCCGGGAAGCAATGAAAAACAATCTTGTCGACATTTTGAATATTCTGGAGCGGGCCGGCTACGAAACGAGCGCATATGCCACGACGCCGGAGCCGAATTCCGCCAAAAACGAGGCAGAGCGTGCTGCCAAAGCCGGTTTCAATCTGATTGTCGCAGCCGGCGGCGACGGCACGATCAATGAGGTCGTCAACGGAATCGCACCGCTGAAGCATCGCCCGAAGCTCGGTATCATTCCGGCCGGGACGACGAACGACTATGCCAGGGCATTGAAGATTCCGCGCGAAGATCCGATTGGCGCCGCCAAGGTGATTGCCAAAGGCCAGACCGTCAAGATGGATATCGGTGAGGCGGGCAAAAACTGGTTCGTCAACATCGCAGCCGGCGGTTTGCTGACTGAACTCACGTACGGCGTGCCGTCTCAAGTCAAGTCGCTGTTCGGATATTTGGCCTACCTTGTCAAAGGCGCCGAACTTTTGCCGCAAATCAAGCCGATCAAGATGCACCTTGAATATGACGGTGGCACATATGACGGCAAAGCTTCCATGTTCTTTCTGGCTTTGACGAATTCCATCGGCGGGTTTGAACAGATCGTGCCGGATGCTTCGCTTGACGACGGCAAGTTCACGCTGATCGTCGTCAAGACAAGCAACCTGATCGAAATTTTACAGCTGATCACGATGGTTTTGAACGGCGGAAAGCACGTCAACGATCCGCGGATTCTCTATGTCAAGACTTCCAAGCTTGTTGCCAAGCCGGTCGACGAGAAGATGATGATCAACGTTGACGGCGAGTATGGCGGGGATGCGCCGATGACTTTCAAGAATCACAGGCAGCATCTTGAAATTTTCGCCAATACCGACGAGATTCCGGACGAAGCAATCACTGGCACTGAAGAAGAAGAAACGAGCGCGCGCGAACATTTCGTTGAAGGCGTCAGTCATCTTGAAGACGTTGGCAATCTGGAACTTGATAAAGAAGACAAAAAAGATTAAATTTAATGATGACAGTCAGGACCTTGCGTCTTGGCTGTTTTTTGATTGGGCGTGATTGCAAAATGCAGAATTCGTTTGTATTTTTATGATTCCGCCTTGGTAAATGCAGGGGAGATGCCGCAGTACATGTGCTGATGGATTTGACTCTGTGCATTTACGGGCAGATTTCAAAAATCGTCATTTTGCCCGTAAGAGGGAGCTGGGTTTTACGGGCAGATTTGAAAAAATGGCGATTTGCCCGTAAGAGGGAGCCGGGTTTTACGGGCAGATTTGAAAAAACGCGGATTTGCCCGTAAGAGGGAGCCGGGTTTTACGGGCAGATTTGAAAAAACGGTGATTTGCCCGTAAGAGGGAGCCGGGTTTTACGGGCATATTTGAAAAAATGGCGATTTGCCCGTAATCGGAGACCTGGTTTTACGGGCAGATTTGAAAAAACGCAGATTTGCCCGTAAGCCCGCCTTGGCAAATCGATCAAGCAAGTGATGCTAAGCACTGCATTTGGCGAAAATGCAAAGACAGTCGCGGGTCGACCGCATCCTGTTCGTCATTTTTACCCAGCATCTTTTTTGACATAAAATTTCACGCCTGATAATCTTGTTCTAAGAATATATGGAGGGATTGACATGGCAAAACCAAAAACCAAAGCAGAACTGATCGAAGCGGCAACGACCAATTATGAAAATTTACTCGAGATGATCGCAAACAGGACGGAAGAAGAAAAAAGCAGGGAATATGATTTTTCGGGCGACGACAGGAAAAAAGAAGCACACTGGAAAGAGACAAGAATCTGCGCGACGTTTTGATTCATCTTTACGAATGGCAGCAGCTTCTTTTGAACTGGCTGAAGAACCGCGATGATGACAAAAGCAGGCCGTTTTTGCCGGAGGGATACAATTGGCGGACATACGGAGCAATGAACGTTGCATTCTGGGAGAAGAACCAGGACGTTTCAGAAGAAGAGGCGCTGCGAAGACTTGAAGAATCTCATCATCAGGTGATGCAGGCGCTTGGGACCTTTTCTGACGAAGAGCTGTTTACGAAGGGATTCTATCCGTGGGTCGGCGGAAGCAGCATCGGCGGGTATTTCATCAGCAACACCAGCAGCCATTACGCATGGGCAATCAAGAAGATGAAGGCGCACAAGAAAAATTGCCGGCACTGAATTTGACAAAATAAGGCAAGTCGGGGTGAACCCGGCTTTTTTGTGTTAAAATAAACAATGGAATTTTATACGCAAAGGAAAATATCAATGAAATTTAAACCACCAGTTTCAAAAAATCAAGAATTGACAGCAACCGTGACTGACTTGACCTATCAAGGGATGGGCGTCGTCAAGGTTGACGGGTACACGCTTTTTTGCGATGATGCTTTGCCGGGCGAAGAAATCAGGCTTCACGTGCTCAAGGTCGGCAAAAATTACGGCTATGCCAAGGTGATCGAGCGGTTGACGACAAGCAAGGATCGCGTTGAATCACAAGGCAAGGCATATTCGCAAACGGGAATCGCGCCGCTTCAGCATTTGGCCTATCCTGCTCAGCTCAAGTTCAAGCAAAAGCAGATTCAGGACCTTTTGAAAAAAGCTCACCTTGACGACATCGAAGTTGCAGAAACGATCGGGATGAAGGATCCGTTTCATTATCGCAACAAGGCCCAGGTTCCCGTGCGCGGAACGAAGGGGGATTTGAAGACCGGATTCTTCAAACGAGGCAGTCACAACTTCCTTCCGCTTGAGAATTTCCTGATTCAAGACGAGCGCATCGACGAGATTCTGAAGGAAGTCGTCAAGGTTTTGAACGCTTACGAGCTTGAACCTTACGATGAAGAGCGCCATTCCGGCATGATTCGCCACCTGATGGTCAGGATTGGTCACTATTCGCGCGAAGCAATGGTCGTCATCGTCACGAAGAACGGCCGTCTCCCGCATGATCGAGAAATTGCCGAAAAGATCGTTGCCGCTTGTCCGGACGTTGTCAGCGTCATGCAAAACGTCAACCGTGACAGAACCAACGTTATTTTGGGTCAAAAGACCAAGCTGCTTTTTGGCAAGGATCACATCAAGGACACGCTGAACGGCCTCGAATTCGAGATTTCCGCGCAGTCGTTCTACCAGGTCAACCCGGTTCAGACGGAAAAGCTTTATCAGACCGCAATCAGGTTCGCCAACCTGACCGGAGAAGAAACCGCGATCGATGCCTACTGCGGAATCGGGACGATTTCTTTGTCCCTTGCTGAAAAATGCAGAGCCGTCTACGGAGTCGAGATCGTTGAAGTAGCCATTGAAGATGCCAAGCACAACGCTGAGCTGAACGAGCTTGACAACCTCAGATTTGAGGTCGGTAATGCCGAAGACTGGATGGCCAAGTGGAAAGAAAAAGGAATCAGACCAAACGTCATCATGGTCGATCCGCCGCGCAAAGGTTTGACTGAAAGCTTAATCGAAAGCGCAACGGGGATGAATCCGGACAGGATCGTCTACGTCAGCTGCAACCCTGCCACGCTTGTGCGCGACATTCAAAGCTTGATGGAAAAAGGCTACCATGTCGAGGGCAGGATTCAGCCGGTTGACCAGTTCCCGCAGACGGGCGCATGTGGAGATAAAGAAGTATGTTGCAGAGTATAATGATGGGATGAAGGTATCTAATCTGTATATTGCACAGGTGAAGAGAAAGTGTGGAATTGAATTAGCGGAGAATTTTAATATTCCTAGGTCAGAGGGAGCAAAGCAACCACAATGTCCGAAGGAGAAAGAAGAGGCAATTATTGGGGCACTGAAAGCATTTCAGATGATTTAAAATCACAAAGAGGGATGAATTACATGATGTATAATCCACAACTTGATACATTTATCTGCGTTGTAGAGGCTGGAAGCTTTAGTAAAGCGGCAGAAGAATTATATATAAGTGCACCTGCGGTTATTAAACAGATAAATTCCTTGGAAAACAGCTTAAATTTGCAATTATTTGAAAGAACACACAGAGGTCTTATTATTACGGAAGCTGGTAAATCGCTCTATCAGGATGCAAAATATCTGATTCAATATTCAAAAGAATCGTTGATACGGGCGCAGGAAGCAATGAATCATAATGAAGAAATCATTCGTGTTGGAATATCTCCGATGACTCCACCGGAAGTTTTTGTGAAACTTTGGCCTAAGATACAGAAAATATATCCGGATATGAAGTTTAAATTGATTACATTTGAGAATACACCAGAGAATGCAAGAGAGATACTGGCTAATATGGGAAAGAATATTGATGTGATAGCTGGAATCTTTGATGAAACAATGCTTGAACTCAGAGGCTGTGATGGCACTGAGATTTCAAGAGAACCATTTTGTGTGGCCGTATCAATTCATCACAGGCTGGCAAAAAAAGAAAAAATTACAATTGATGATCTGGCTGGAGAAAATCTTATGCTCATGCAAAGAGGATGGAGTTATTATGGCGATATGCTAAGAGATGATATGATGAAAAATCATCCTGAAATCAATATTGTAGACTTTAATCTGTACAATGTAGAAGCATTTAACCGATGCGAAAACAATAATGAAGTATTATTGGCATTCAAGAGTTGGGAAAGTGTTCATCCACTAATCAGAATCATTCCTGTAGAGTGGGATTATACTATGCCGTTTGGAATTCTTCATTCAAAAAAACCGTCCGTTAAGGTTAAGCGGTTGATAAATGCTATTAACAAGGTAAAATGAAGACATCATTCAAATGAGTAGAAATCTAAAGGTTAATACTGAATAACAAAACGAGACTTCTAATGGAGTCTCGTTTTGTTATTCTTTAGCTGAAGTGAAAATGGAGGATACTATATGCAGATAAAGAGGATAGCTCTTGGAGGAATCATTATGAATGTTATCATGCTAGTGGGTGTAGCACAACAGTCCAGAACTTGGCAATCGGGGAAGAAAAAACGCTGGAAACAGGAAAAACAGAGGAAGAGAGCGTGACAGAGAAGGATACCAATATGAATGAAAAAGAAAGTTTTAATGCAGAGAGTAATATAAAGAATGTTATTCACACCGGTCACTTATCAGCATGGCGGTGGATATCTGTTTTGTCATGACAAAGAAATTATGGGATGGATGTTCAATCATTAAGAACCAGAATAAACCGAAAGGTTAAGACTGAAAAACTTATCGAAACTTCTCTTGGGAACATATCAGATATATAGTATGAATGTAAGATGAATGAAAGAAAACAAGGAGGATACGACAATGGAATATGTTTCATTAAATAATGGTGTAAAAATGCCAATACTGGGATATGGCGTATATCAGGTAACAAAAGAGGAATGTGAAAGATGTGTGCTTGATGCTTTAAAAGTTGGATACCGGGCGATTGATACAGCACAGAGTTATTTTAATGAGGAAGAGGTTGGGAATGCAATCCAAAAGTCAGGCATTCCAAGAGAAGAAATCTTCCTTACAACAAAGGTGTGGATTGAACATTATGGATATGAAGAAGCAAAGAAATCAGTTCTTGAATCCATGAAAAAGTTAAAGACAGATTATCTGGATCTGGTATTGCTTCACCAGCCATTTTCAGATGCTTACGGTGCTTACCATGCATTGGAAGATCTGTACGATGAGGGAAAAATCAGAGCAATCGGAATTTCCAACTTCTATGTAGACAGAATGGTTGATTTTGCATCCTTCAACCGCATTAAACCTATGGTAAATCAGGTGGAAACCCACATCTTCAATCAGCAGAAAGAGATGAAGGAATGGGCAGACAAATATGATATCCAGTTAGAAGCATGGGCACCATTCGGTGAGGGCAGAGGAGGAACCTTTGAGAATCCTGTCATCGCAGAGATTGCAGAAAAATATCAGAAGACTCCGGCACAGGTTATGCTTCGCTGGCATATTCAGAGAGGGGTAGTGGTTATTCCGAAATCAACACACATTGAGAGAATGGAAGAAAACTTTAATGTTTTTGATTTCACACTTTCTGATGAAGATATGAAGACTATTGCAGAACTGGACAAGAAGACAAGCTCCTTCTTCTCGCATCAGGATCCGAATATGGTGGAATGGTTCGTGAATTTGGTTGAGGAAAGAAAAAAGAATAATGACAGTTCAAAAGAAAAAAGGAACTGGTAAGTATAAGAGGAAAAATCAATGAAAGTATTACTTGTCAATGGCAGTCCACACAAAAATGGCTGTACTTATATAGCTCTTTGTGAAGTATCCAGTGCATTAAACGAAAATGGCATAAGTACAGATATTTTCTGGATTGGAAACGAGCCGATTTCAGGGTGTATTGCCTGCAGAAAATGTCAGGGAAAAAATAAATGTATTCTGGATGATATCGTGAATGAATTTCTGGAAATAGCAGGGGATTATGACGGATTTGTATTTGGAACGCCAGTACACTGGGGTGGTGCAGGCGGTGCAATCACATCCTTTATGGACAGAGTCTTTTATGCCGATTTAAATGGTGACGGCGACAGATTCCGCCTGAAACCTGCCGCTGTGGTAGTTTCAGCAAGAAGAGCCGGAACAACTGCCACATGGGATCAGGTAAATAAATATTTTGGTCTTATGCAGATGCCAATCATTACATCGAGATATTGGAATATGGTATATGGGACGAATCCAGATGAAATAAAACAGGATCTCGAAGGAAAGCAGGTTATGCGGATCCTTGGAAACAATATGGCATATTTCCTTAACTGCAAAAATGTTGCGACAAAAATGGGAATTGAAATGCCAAAGGCACCGGATTTTGTATTTACCAATTTCATCCGATAGAAATTAGCGTGACAAACATTTTATACGACAGGAGGTGACCTTAGAATGAAAACAAAGAAAATAGCAGCAGTACTCTTAACATGCATCATGGCAATCGGTTTGATGGCAGGATGTGGAGCAAGCAATACCAACCAGTCTGCTTCTAATAATGACAGCCAGTCTACAAGTACAAACCAGTCTGGAAATGAAGAAGCGGATACAAATTCCGAAAACACTACAGATACAACAGAAAATACATCAACAGGAAATGGAAAAACATTGGTTGTATATTATTCAGCTTCAGGAAATACAAAAGATGTTGCTGAAAAGATAGCAAAAATTACAGAGGCAGATCTGTTTGAAATAGAGCCTGTGGAGCCATATACAGATGATGACCTTGACTGGACAGATGATGACAGCCGGGTGTCAAGAGAACATGATGATGAGAGCTTAAGAGATGTGGAACTGGT
>OIYG01000615.1_pt1 | contig 33467 bp, 17 predicted proteins | sample 1587861 | NCBI WGS metagenome assembly OIYG01 (sample SAMN03283272) | human gut metagenome | biome: human-associated habitat; material: feces | host: Homo sapiens | place: Peru | collected 2012 | reverse complement strand
ATCGTCCTGCCGAGGGTGTCAATCTGCCAGAGATCGACTTCGAGATAACCGAGGCAGGCTACAGTTTTACTGGCGAGTGGGCCGAGCGCATGAAGCAGAGCGATATGCCCACAACTAAGACCAAGAGAAAACACGCCACCAAGCCCCACGCTACCAAGAAGCACGCTTCCCATAAGTCGGACAACTCGCAGCAGAAAGACCGCAACGCCGAGGACAAGAAGGAAGAGGGTAACGCATGGTCCAATATCTTCAAGACCATCAAGAAGAAGAGCGAAGAGATGTTCTGACCCGTTTCCGCCGGTCAGAGTCGCCGCCGAGGCCATTGTTCTGGCTTCGGAGGTTGTGTCCGTCGTCCCCAAGATAGCCCTCTTGCCCCTGATTTGCGACAAGAATACCGCGTTGTTGCCCATGATTTGCAACAAAAGTAAAGGCCCGTTGCCCCTGATTTGCGACAAAAAAGACCTGTTTTTGCCCCTGATTTGAAACAAATGCGTATGTTTAGACGAAATATCATCAGTAAACTGGAGGCTTGGAAGCAAGACAAAAAGCATAAGCCTCTTATCCTGAGAGGAGCTCGACAGGTTGGCAAGACAACTGTGGTCAATGAGTTTGGCTCTCAGTTTGATAATTATCTATATTTCAATCTGGAAAGAAATGAGAATGCCAAGTTGTTTGAAATGGAGATTCCTTTAGACGACCTGGTAAATATGCTGTATGCCAGTGTCGGTAAGGTTAAGAAAGAAGGAACTACACTTGTTTTCATCGACGAGATACAGAATTCTCCTAAAACCATAGCACTTCTCAGGTATTTCTATGAACAGAGACCTGATTTGTATGTTATTGCAGCTGGCAGCCTGTTGGAGAATCTGGTGGATGTTAAAGTCAGTTTCCCTGTGGGAAGAGTACAATATCTGGCTTTGCGACCTTGTTCGTTTTCGGAATTCCTGGGAGCTATTGGTAAGAATAATCTGCTTGCCGTACTCTCGCAGAAGGCAGAATATACGGTTGCCTTCCATGAACAGTTGATGCATCTTTTCAATCAATATACCATTGTGGGAGGTATGCCTGAAGCTGTGCAGCAGTATGCTGAAACCCAAGATGTCATTGGTATCGAAGATGTTTATGAAACTCTGGTGCAAGCCTATAAGGATGATTCTGAAAAATACGTCAGAGGTAATAAGTTGACAGACGTAGTGAGATTCATCCTCTCCTATGGCTGGGCTTTTTCGGGTGAGACCATTACGTTAGGTAATTTTGCCAATTCTGGTTATAAATCCAGAGAGGTGGGCGAGGCATTTAGATTGCTGGAGAAGGCTATGCTCCTGGAGCTGGTTTACCCTGTATCTTCTACCCAGTTGCCGATTATTCCTGAGACCAAGCGGATGCCAAAACTTATCTGGTTTGATACGGGATTAGTGAACTATCAGGCGGGAATCAGAAAGGAAATCATTGGTTCTACCGATATGGTGGACAGTTGGCGTGGGCATATTGCAGAACAAATTACGGCTCAGGAGTTATTGGCTTTGGAAGATAGGGTGGGACAGCATCGCTCGTTTTGGGCAAAGCCGAACAATGGAGCTGAGGTTGATTTCATTTTTGCTCATAACTCCAAGCTTTATCCGATAGAGGTAAAAAGCGGAACGAATGCTCATCTCCGTTCTCTTCAGGTGTTTATGGATAGTTCTGATGTAAACATTGCCATCCGTATCTGGTCAAAGCCTTATTCTATAGATAAGGTCAAGACCATTCATGGCAAGGAGTTTACGTTGATTAATCTTCCGTTCTATCTGATAGGTAATTTGCGGAGCATATTGGATGCTGTTGTAGAAGAATAAAAAAGAATATAATGCATCATGCAAAATATATAATAAGGTGGACAATGCTTTTTAGGAATAGCAATGTCCACCTTATTATATATAGTTCTAATCTGCTTTATTCAACCAGTCGGATGCTCATCGGACTTACGGTGATGAGGCGCTTCTTGTAGAGGTCGCCTATGGCACGCTTGTAAACCTTCTTGCTCACGTGGAAACGCTCGTAGATGTCGTCGGCCTCGCTCTTGTCGCCAAGGTTGCACTCGCCATCGTTGTCCAGAAGATACTGGTAGAGGGTTTCTGCGAAATCGGCAGTCTGCTGGATGCCGGTCTTCTGCAGGGTGACGTCTATCTTTCCGTCAGGACGAACTCTTCCGATGTAGCCCTTCATCTTGTCACCCGTATGGATGTACTGGAAGATCTGGTCCTGATAGAGGAGACCCGGATACTGGTTGTCGATGATAACCTTGAAGCCGAGGTCGGTCTTCTGCCAGATGAGAAGATCCACCTCATCACCATGCTTGTAGTGAGGATGGTTTTCGTTGAGATAACGCTCAATCTTGGCAGAGGCAACGATGCGATAGCTCTCCTCGTCGATGTGGATATGCACGATGTAGGAGTTGCCGAGCACCATGCGCTTCTTCTGCTCGCGGAATGGGCAGAAGATGTCCTTCATCAGGCCCCAGCCCAGGAAGGCTCCGAATTCGTTGACCCATTTTACTTCGAGATAGGCGAAGTCGCCCACCTTTGCCAATGGGGTTTCGGTGGTAGCGATGAGGCGCTCTTCCTGGTCGAGATATAGGAAGACATCCAGCTCGTCGCCGATGCCGACATTCTCTGGAACGTAGCGGGATGGAAGGAGGATTTCTCCCTCATCACCACCATCGAGATACAGACCGAAATCTACTTTCTTTACGATGCGGAGGCGATTGTAATCGCCGAGTTTTATCTTTTTGCTCATATAATATTATCTTCAGTTTTTTCTTCTGTTGTTGGGGTTTCTGCAACTTCTGCAGTTTCTTCCTGGCTATCAGCAGCTCCTGCTTCCACCGTCTTCTCTATCATTCCATCCTTGAGATGGATGGTGCGGTCGGTGATGGAAGCAAGACCCTCATCGTGGGTGACGATGACGAAAGTCTGACCGAACTTGTCTCTGAGGTCGAAGAAGAGCTGGTGAAGCTCAGCCTTGTTCTTGGTATCGAGACTTCCTGATGGCTCATCGGCAAGGATGACGGCTGGATTGTTGACCAAAGCTCTTGCCACGGCAACACGCTGCTTCTCACCACCCGATAATTCGGCAGGCTTGTGGTTGGCTCTATCGCTCAAGCCCATGAATTCCAATAACTCCTCGGCACGTTCCTTGGCTTCCTTGCGGCTCTTTCCTGCGATGAAGGCAGGAATCATGATGTTCTCCAGGGCGGTGAACTCAGGGAGAAGCTGGTGGAACTGGAAGACGAAACCGAGATGCTGGTTGCGGAAATCGCTCAATTTCTTGGTGCTGAGGCTGCGCACATCCACACCATCAACCATGATACTGCCACTATCAGGTTTGTCGAGGGTACCGATAATCTGGAGAAGAGTAGTCTTGCCGGCACCACTAGGACCGACGATACTAACCACTTCGCCCTTGTCAATATGCAGGTCGATGCCCTTGAGTACCTGCAGGGAGCCGAAGCTCTTTGTTATACCTTTTATATCAATCATTTTCTTACTCAAAATTATTTTGCAGGCAAAATTAAGCAAAATAATTGGAAAAGCCTAATTTTAAGAGATAAAAAGAAATAAGGAGGGATATAAAAAAACAAAACGAGCCTTATTCTTGCAAATAAAGCTCGTTTCAGTACTCAATTCTGTATTACTTTCTATAAAATGTATGTGTTATTTCAACCCATCGGCATCGCCGGTGGTCTTCAATCCGTTGCTCTTTTCTCTAGGGATGATATTCACCTTCTTTGCTACGGTGTTCTCGATGAGATTGGCATCGAATGCCATCTTCTTGTCGGTGCAGTTGATGTTCTCGAAGGTGAAATCTACCAGACGGTATTTCTCGCTTGTTCCTACATCGAAGAAGTTGTCACAATCCATCTGGATATTCTTCATCGTGATGTTGTTGCACTGGCTCAATGGCATGTCCTTGCGATCGCCTGGCTTGAAGAACTGGGTCCATGGACGGATGACGAGGAAACTGCCGGTCTTGCCCTGGATGTTATCCACCGTTACATACTCGTAATGCTGAGGAGTATCAGGACGCATCTTCAACCAGAGCACGCGCTGCGCATTGCCTACCTTGATGTTGCGCAATACGATGTTTCGGTCTTTTATGCTTTCGCTGCCAAGGGTTAAGCATCCGTGCACTCTACCATAGGTGCAGTTCTGGATGAGCACATTATATACAGGACCGTTCTCCGGTGCCTGGTCTGCCCAGGTTCCCTTTCCGCCCTTGATGGCGATGGCATCATCGTTTACGCTCATAAAGCAGCCATCCACCAGTACATCGTGACAGACATCGATGTCGATGGCGTCGCTACTTGGTGCCCGCATGCCACTGGTTGGGGCGAAGATGGTGCAATCCAGGAAGCGGACGTGGTCGCAACGATAGATGTGGTTGGTCCAGAACGGACTGTTCTGGATATGCACATCCTGCAAGGTTACGTTGCTGGAGTTGCTGATATAGACGAGGCGAGGGCGCTGTGCATCTTTGTTGGTGCACTGTCGGTTCCAGGTGCGACGAATCCAGAACTCCTCCCAGTAGTGATAACCATTTCCATCGATGGTACCCGGACCGGCGATGGTGAAGCCGTTGCATTTATCGGCATTGATGAAGGCCGAGAAGTATTTGCAGGTCTCGCCTTCGATGCGGGTTTCTACCACTGGGAAGTTGGCGATGCGGTCGCTGCCTTTCAGTTTTCCGCCTTCTTCCAGATACAGGTGGGTTTTTGGTTTGAAGAAGAGGGCACCGCTCTGATAGGTTCCGGCAGGAACCACGATAATGCCACCGCCATCTTGGGCAGCACGGTCGATGACAGCCTGGATGGCCTTGGTCTGAATCAGGGTGCTATCCGTTTTTACGCCATAGTCGGTGAGGACGTATTTCTTGCCCAGGGTATCCACATTCACCTTCTGGGCGTTGCTGAACCAGGCATCCATCTTGGTGCCATCAGGCCAAAGTTCGGTTTGTGCCTTCTTTGCTTTCTTCTGTTTCTTTGCGGCGTTGGCGCTTAGTGGCGAAAACGCCACCAGGCAAGCCATCAGCCAGATATATTTCTTCATGATTTGTTCTTTTTGATTAAGACAGGGGGACCCAGCGATGGAATCGCTGGGAACGGGGGTGCAAAGGGGGCTTTCTGCTTTCTGCTTTCTGCTTTCTGCTTTCCGCTTTCTGCTTTTCTCCTTTTTTTACCCTTTTACCCTTTTACTTTTTTACCTTTAAAAGCTTGTAATACTCTGCGGCGCCTAGCAGGAGGCAACCGGTGCCGTAGTCCTCGAAATCAGGAACGGAGGTGAAGGTGACAGGCTGGCCAGCTGATGGCTCCTTTCCTGTGCCCTGGTTGTAGCCGATGAAACCATCCTCGTGAACGGATGCGGCAAGTGCCTTCCATGCCTTGTCCATTGCCTTCTGATAGGTGGCTCTAGGAAGAATGCCCTGCTGAACACCCCATGCCATACCATAGAGGAAGAGGCCTGTACCCGTCATTTCTGGACCGCCGTAGTTGGCTGGACAAACGAGGCTCACGTTCCAATAGCCATCTTCGCGCTGGCATTTCAGGATAGCCTGACTCATCAAGATAAAGTCTTTCTTCAGATACTGATAGTACTTGTCTGTCTTTGGCAGAGTCTCCATTACGCGGACCAGGGCTGCATATACCCAACCGTTGCCACGGCTCCAATAGCAGTTGCTGCCATCCTTCTCCTTGTAAGGTGGCACGTAGTCCTTGTCTCTCCACCAGAGCCCCTCTTTCTTATTGAAGAGTCCGTTAGCTAGGGTATCACGACTCCATTTATAGGAATTCATCGCATAATCCAGGTACTTGCGCTCGCCGGTAATCTTGGCATACTTGGCATAGGCTGGCATCGCCATCTGGATTGCATCAATCCAGGTCCAGTAGTTTACCCGGTTGGTGGCCATCTGATGGTCGAGGTTCTCCTTCACCTTGCTTAAGTCCTTCTTGCCGCCTGTCTGAACGTAGCGGTCCATGTAGGTCTGCTGGCAGCACTGGTTGTCGGCATCGGTATCGTTCACGCTGCCACGGGCAGTCCATTTGTGGTAATCCGCCCATTTATCGGTGTAGTCAAGATAGCGCTGCTGAGGGTCAATCTCGTAAAGCGCCATCAATCCCTCGTAATATACGGCACGGGTCCAGAGGTTGCTGGTGCGGACTTTCTTTACGAATGTGTCGAGAGTAGGGTCGCTGTACTTCGTCATGAAGTAGTTGTTGGTGCGATGAGCTACTTCCAGAATTTCATTTTGCAATGCGTTCTGGGCAGATATTGAGGTCAAGCCTATGAGCATGCAGAGCGATGATAAGATCAGTTTCTTCATTTGTCTTGTTATTAATGTTAGTTTATTATTTTTTTTATCAAGAATTTAGAGAATACGAGAATTTTTCTTCTTTCCTGATGATCCGGAATGGAAATTCTTGAATCCTCTAATTCTAGACTTGTGATATTTACTTGATTTCCACGAGTTTCACGGTGCTGTTCAGTCCGCTTGGCACAGGAGTCCATTTCTCGTAGGTGGTCTTCTTGTAGTTGATGTCCACCACGTTGATTTCCTTCATCTTGCGCCACTTTACGCCCTGGCGGTCCATTTCTGCGATGCGGTTGGCAGGCAGATTGGTAACCTCGATGCGGATGGTGTTCTTGCCCTTGTTGAGCGCATCCTTGCAGTTGAGGATATATGGTACAGCCCAGGCGCAACCTACATATTTATTATTGATATAGACACGGGCACTTTCGCGAACATCCCCCAGGTCGATAGCCCACTGCTTGTTGGCATCATCCTTCGACAGCTTGATGGTGGTTTCGTAAACACCCGTTCCCATCATCACCTTCGCCTTGTCGCTGAGTCCTTCCCAAGACTTCAAACCCTTCAGGTTGAAGTTTTCTCCTACCTTAGGAGCATCCTCGGTGAATGACAGCTTCCAGGTATTGGCAGTCAGGTCGATGGTCTTGCTATCCGCAGCCGCAAACTTCTCCTTTTCGCTCACCTTCACCTTGGAACCGAGTTTCCATTCGCTTACAGGCTTATTTGATGTGATGAGGATGCGGCTCTCACCACTCTTCAGGTTCAATTCGATGCCCTTATCGCTGATAGCAGCCTTGTGATATTTGCCCGTCATCGGGTTATACCAGAGACCGTTCTTCTCGTTTACAGCCAAAGCTACGGTAGAGGCGATGTCCTTGCTGGTGAGGTTGGCGATGAAGTAATGATGGCCGATGCTGTTGTTGCGGCGGATCATCTTCAAGCCCAGGTTCTTTCTCATCAGTTCCGGTTTTGCTGCCAGTTCCATTGCCTTGATGTTGTCGCCCTTGATAATCTTGGCGCCCTGTGCCTTGAGGGCTGAGATGTGCTCAATCACATCGCTTGGCATGATATTGTTGCCAGGGATGATGATGCCCTTGTATCGGGTTCCGGCTGCTGTCTCTACCATTCCATTCTTAAAGGTACACGTGCGGAGATATTTGTCGCTGATGTAGTCGCAGTCGAATCCCGCCTTGTCGATATCGAGAATCACCTTGATAAACTCCGGTGCCTTCTTCGCCATACTGTGGATGTCAAATTGCATCAGCCAATTTTTGGTATCTTTGCGCCACATGTCTCTTACCGGCAGATAAACCAGGAAGTCATTGTCTGGCTGTCCCCACTGCAGATAGGTCTGGCAGTTGGTGATGTACTTCATCAGTTCCGGAGCATCTCGCCAGATGCTGTTGGTAGGACTCATATCCACCGAAGCATAGAATTTCCAGCCTGGCCATGGATCGTTCTTAGGCGAATAGGCGGTGCCATGGAAGAACATGTGGTTTACGCCGGCGCAGAACATCAGGTCCATATCCGGTTTCATCTGGCTCAGGGATGTGCGGAAGTGCTCGGTGAGCCAGGTGAAGGTTTCGCTGGATGTATATTTCTTTCCGGTGATGTGCGCAGCTGATGGGGCATATTTCAGCATACTCAGGTCGCTGAAGTTAGGACGGGTCTTGCCCGGATCCTTGCGCAGTCCCTTGATGCCGAAGTCGGTCAGTCCAAAGCCTTCAATCTCTGGGATGTCAACGGCAGCATAGCAGTCGATGAGGTTGGCTGGTGAACCGTGTGCCTGGTTGCGGGTGATGGCGCCACGCTTGTTTGCCCATGCTGTCCACTGCTCCGTGAAGTTCTTGAGCAGCATGTCGCCCAGGGTTTCACGGTAATCGCTTACCACTACGGCATCGCCATCCAGAAACTCAGGGAACTTATCCTGCAACTTGTATCCGTGATATTTCTCGAATTCCGTCAGGAGGGTAGGCGTCCAGTTGGCACCATATACCTCGTAGCTGTCGTTGAAGAAGGTATGAGGATATGGAGTCTTTGATGCCACGAAGGCGCTGTCGATGTGGTGCAGATAATTCGCCACGGCAGTAGAGTCGAAGTGGTCGATAACGTATCCTTCTCCTCCAGGAGCGGCACGCTTCACTTTCTGTCGGGTGCGGCTCTCATAGAGAGCGATGACGCGTTTCTTGTTCTTTGCTCCTTCTACCGGGAACGCCTTGATGACCTTCAGTTTGGCGAAGGCACGCTCTTTCTGTGGCACGTTGAATTCTATCTCCATCAGTTTCTGCTTTACATCCACGATGGTATCCACGAACACCGCCTTGCATGCTGCCTCGCTGATAGGCACCCAAGGACCACCGAAAGGCCATCCTGTGCCGGTAGCCATATCGGTCTCGATGCCCACTTGCTTGTTTTCCTTCTCAACAAATTTGAGCATATCCATCCATTTAGGCGAGAGATAAGGAATATCGTTCTTGTCGTTGCCTTGTACGCCATAGAGCGGTGTGATTTCCACGGCACCGATACCCGCCTTGGCGTATTCATCAAGGTTCCATTTCAGGTTCTCTTGATCCACAGCAGATCCCATCCACCACCATCTTACGCCCGGTTTGGCTTCCTGCGTAGGGGTAGGGAGCAACTGTGCCTGGCAGTTGAGTGATGACATCAATGCCATAGCAAAGGATAATCCTATGAATTTATGATTTCTTTTATAGTTCATCATATTGGGTTTTATTAAGTTGTTCTTAATTGTTTATTCTTCGTTTGCAAAGATAGCGAAAAATACCCAATAATAGCAGTATTATGATTCTTAAAAATGTAAAATCGTACAAATATGCTAGGTGTTTTGCCAAAAAGTCAAGGAATTGCACACAAAAGAAGATCTCGCAAAATGCAAGGTATAAAAAAAAGGTAAGGTGGTCATCGGCTGATGATCACCTTACCTTTTGATGGTTCTATCTGAATCAGATATTTTTCGTCTTTATATTTGACGGGAATGTTCTTGCCAGCCTGCGTCGCCTTGATGGGTTGGAAGTCCAAAATCAGGGTGAGCGGTACTTGGAAGATGTTCTTGTTGAGTTTCATCTTCGGGGTAACCATTATCTGGTTCTTCTTGGCTTTTATCTTCAGGGTAGTGTTATCACGTTCCTGCTGGTATGCTGCCACATCATGAAAGGTAGCAATCCAGAGTTTCCCATTCTGGGCTTGATTCAGGGCGTAATCGAACATTTTCCAGAGACGGGTCTCGTCGCCGAAGCTGTCGTATCCCATGCGGATGCCGTGGGTCATTGTTACTGCCCATTCACCTTTATCAATCACTCCTTGCAGATAATTCTCAAACCATTCCTGGGTGCGCTTGCTGCCAAGACTAACCTGATAGGTGCGCGTACCCACACGATCTTTACTGCAATATGCCACCGCTTCATCGCTCTTCCTGTTGCCTGGATAGAAAAAGGTGCGAGGGAAAATGCCGATGCGCTTATGGATGAGCGTGTCATTGTGCTGCACCTCGTAGCGCAGCTCTTCTGCCGTCAGCTTGGTAACATTCTTGTGATTGTAACCATGACTCGTCATTTCCTGTCCGTCCAGTGACATTTCCTTAGCCTGTTCCCAAGAGAAGGTCTGTTTCTCAGGATTCTTGGGTTGATGCTCCATACGGGAACCGATGAGGCAAAAGGTGCCCTTGATTCCCAGTTCTTTCATCTTCGGGAAAAGGATGGAGTATTGCTCCTTGAGACCATCATCGAAGGTAAAGGAGATGGCAGCCTTTCTGTTGTCGGCATACTTGGCGATGGAAATACTTTGAGCATGAATGCCCGAAGGCACCATGCTCAAAAGTGAAAGTATAATGTAACCTATTGATCTCATATCTTTACTTCAGAAGTTTTTTCTTCTCAATAAGCTGGAACATCTTGTTGCCCAATTCCTGAGCCCCCTCGGCATCGAAGTGCAGAACATCGCTGCGCAGGCTGGCATTTGGCACATCTACCACATAGATATTCTTGTCTTCCTGGGCAAGTTGATGCTGCGCATCTTCCACCCCTTGGCTCCACTGCTTGCTCTTATGTGAGATTCCACCTATTATAATAGGTAGGTTGGCATACTTCTTATTGCCTGTTTTCTCTACAAGATAGGTGCGGATATAGGTGAGCATCTGCTTCAGGTTGTGATAGTAGTTCTTTGCCTGATGGCGGTCGCTTTCTCCCTGGTGCCAGAGCATGAATTTGATGTCGTATCCCTTTGGCAGATGGCTCAGCTGGTTGTCGATGCAGGCACCGATATTCTCGGTGAAAGCCTTGAGCAGGCTCTTTCCGCCCTTGTCGGAAGCCACGTTTTTGGCAAGGTATTCTGGTGAAGCATTCCAGTATTGCTTGCTGGTGCTGGTGCAGAGGGTGTCGATGGCTGTGCCGCCCAGACTCTCCTTGATGACGTAGAAATTCTTCTTCAATTTCTTCTCTACGTTCCAATATACGATGGCATCGTAGGCCCAGCGTCCCGGCTTGTTCTTATTGTAGATTCGAGGCCAGAAAGTCTCAAATTTTCCTTCACCAGACAGACTGCTGGAGCCAAAACTCCACTGGCAGTATTTGTACTTCTGCTGTTGTATTTCGGCAGGAAGTTCTGTATTCATCACTCTACCATCGGTGTTCGACTGTCCAGCTGTGAGTATCACCACGGCTGGCTGTTTCTTGGCAGCTACTGGCATCAGACTCATGGCTGCGAATAAAATGCAGATCAATTTCTTCATTTTCTGATTGTATTATTATGTTGTTATTGATTTGCCTGCAAAATTACGCAATTAAAAAGAAAAAGGCGTGGTTAAATCGTTCGAAACCATGTCTTTTTGTGTCAATTATGTGTGTTAAAGCAGATTTGTTAAAGGCACCGAAGTTGCCCGTTGTAGAAAACGATGGCAAACTTGACGGTGCCGTATGAAAAACTTCAAGTTAAATATTCTTTGTGTCTTCCTTTTCCACCATTTGTGTCTGTGCATACTTGCTTGGTGGTATTCCATATTTTGACTTGAAGCATTTATAGAAATACGAAGAATCCTGTATGCCCACCATTAGGGCAACCTCGCTCACGTTGTATTTGCCTTCGCTGAGCAATTCACCAGCTATGCGCATACGTTCCGACTGCAGGTATTTGTTGGGCGACATACCCGTGAGTTCTTTCATTTTTCCAAAGAATTTGGTACGTCCCATGTGCATCTTCTCTGCCAACTTATCCACGGTAAATTCTGGTTCGCTGATGTTTTGCACTATCAGTTTCATCACGGTTTCGCGGAAGAGTTTGTCGGCTTTACTTTCCAATATCACCTCCTTCATCGTGCCTGAAGTTGGTGGAGGAGTGCTTTCAGCAGAAGTCGAAGCGTTGTTTTTTACTTCGTGGGCGACGTTTGCCAGATTCCATTTGATGAGCTGGATGATGCGAGTAATGAGGATGCGTTCATTATACGGTTTGGTCATATAGTCGTCGGCCCCACTCTTGTAACCTTTTATCTGATGCTCTTCATCATCGAGTGCTGTCAGCAGGATGACAGGCACATTCTTGAGATAGGTTGTAGAGCGTAGGCGTGTTACAATATCATATCCGTTGAGATCGGGTAGCATCACGTCGCAGATGATCAGGGCAGGCGGATTGCTTATTACACCCTCGTATCCTTGTTGCCCGTTCAAGTAACAGTCTGGCTTGAAGTATGGGCTGATATCTCGTTTCAGTTGCTCCATCATGTCGGTATCGTCTTCGATAATCGCTATGTGTTGCGTGTTGAGTGCTTCTCCCTGCATTTCTCTGATGATGCTTTCCATTTCTTCTTTTACCTTTTTGTTAGCTTCTGTTGAGTGACGTGTAACTGAAGCCTGGTAATCGTCAGGAGCATAAGCATCATTGTTGTCTGGTAGGGTCAGTTCAAATGTGTTTTGTTTATTTTCCTTGTCATAGCGATAGGAAAGTTTTCCCTTATGCTTCTCGGCGTATTGCTGTGAAAGATACAGACCGATGCCCATGCCTCCTTGTGAGGTGTATCCGTGCATGAATGGCTGGAAGAGGTGCTCTCTGTTTTCTGTATTGATACCTTCTCCAGAGTTGCTGATGGTAAGAGTCAGAAGTCCCTCATTGTGGGTCATCTTCATGCTGATGTTGCCTTTAGGTGCCGTATATTTCACGGCATTGCTCAGCAGGTTGTAGATGATGGTTTCCAATTTCTCATGGTCGAAGCAAACTTCATAGTGCTTGGCAAAAGGCGTGAAGGTGAGACTGATTTCCTTTTGGTTTGCCATATTCCAGAAATCCTTGTGCAGTTGCAGGATGAACTCGATGATGTCGCCCTTGGAAACATTCAGTTTGATGGCATGGTCGCTCACCTTTCTGAATTCCAGTATCTGGTTGATAAGACGGAGTAATCGTTGGGTGCCTCGGGTGGCAGATGCGATAGCTGCCTGTGGATATTCCGTTCCCTTGTTGTTGTTCAGGCGTTCTATTCCTCCCTGGATAATGGCGAGAGGAGTTCGGAACTCATGTGCCACATGGGTAAAGAAGTTGAGACGAAACTCGGTGAGCTGCTTCTCTATCTTGATTTGCTGATTCATGCGGAAACGCTCCAGGCGTTGACTGTATATGCGATATACCACCAGACCTAATATAATAAGGTATAGGGAAATTGCCCACCATGTGGCGTAGAACGGTGGGGTGATGACTATTGTGAAGGCGGTTTCTTCTTGTGGAACCCCATTGATGAGACTGCGCACATGGAATACATACTTGCCCGGTGGCAGGTCGGAATAGTTGATGTGATTCTGGGTGCCAGGTTCCAGCCATGAGCGGTTTATACCTTCTAGATAATACTGGTAGAGATTGAAGCTACTCTTGTAATTGAAACAGGAGAAATAGATGTTGATAGAGTTTTGGTTATGTGCCAATTCTATGCTGTTCTCTTTCAGATTTGTCGTTTTGGGGTTGTCGTCATTAAAGATAGACTTGCCGTTGATTTGCAAGTCGGTAATAAGACAAGGATATGTTTTCTCTTTCTCAAGAGTCTGCGCTGGGTTGATGATGACGAGACCGTTGCGGGTTCCAAAGACGAGTTTGCCCGATGGGGTGATGGCAGAAGTGTTCTCGCTGTATGAGTTGCTGGTGATGGTTGTGGAATACTCATACTTTTGAATCTTGTAATAGTCGAGCGAGAGACGGAATATTCCCAGCTCGGTTCCTATCCAGAGATAGCCATAGCGGTCTTGTTCTATGCTGTTGATAACGTTCATGTTGAGTTTGAGTCTGTTGTTCAGTACATCATAGCCTTTGATGCGGTGCTGCGCATCGAGCAGGCATTCTACCAGACCAACACCAGTAATGCCGGCATAGAGTTTTCCCTGTTGGGTTGTCTGAAGGCAAATGATTTCATTGCCCGGCAATAGCCGGTTGGCCAGGTTGTATGCCTGGAAATCGCTTTCCTGTATGTTCTTTCTGTTTGTGTCAACTGTATAGATACCGTCGTTGGTGGCAATCCAGAGAATACCGTTTTTGCCCAGTTCTAAGTCATGGATTCTGTTTTGCGAGTGTTTCTTGTTCAGAAATTCAGTAAAGTGAAGAGGGATATTGGTACGCACAGTCTTCTGTTTGCTGCAGGCTTGTGTGCCTTCTGCAAGCAGTATTCCCTTGTCCCAAGTGGCTATCCAGATTCTTCCCATCTTATCTTCCACGATGTCGTAAATCTTGTCGGCTGGTATATGATGGGTTGTACTTGTTGGCGTATAGTGGATGTCATCCACATAGAGTCCGTCACCACGGGTTCCTATCCAAAGATGGCCTTTCCGGTCTTTCATGATGTCGAATATCATGTCACGAGTTTCTTTGATAAGGCTGCTTTTTCCGGTAACAAGATTGCATTTGTAAATTTTGTCTTGTTGTGTTCCGATGTAGGCTTCTTCGTCCGATACGACGTAAAGCGATCTGATGTAGTTGCTCCAATCACCTTTGGCTGAGGATTCTGGAAAGATATATCGGACATCATTTCCTTGCGACAGACTGATGCATGAGATTCCTGTTTCTTCAGAACCTGTCCAGATACATCCATCCCTGTCGATGAGGAGTGAGGTGAGGAAGTTCGACAGGATGACGGGGTTCAGGTCTTGTGCGGTATAATGGGTGAGCGACCCGTTGCTGCTGTTGTAGCGGAAGAGTCCATTGCCATAGGTGGCAATGATAAATTCAGACTTCCCATTTTTTGCTACGTAATATTTATGTCTTTTGTTGGTGGTGTATCGGGCATTGCTGAGCAGGTTCAATTTTTGGATGTTTCCTTCTTGGGGAAAAATCCAAAGCGTACCTTCCTGGTCTGAGAGATAATAGGTGCCATCGATGATTTCTTGTATGTGAGCTGTGTGCTCATTCACGAGATGGTGATGGCTATCATACGTCTGCAATTTGCTGCTTGAAGTATAGACGTACGTATAACCTTGATAGCTTTTTCTGAATAAGTCCTTGGGGGTCTTTTTCTTCTTGCCCTTTTGGGTACTCTTTGTCTGGTAGTCAACAAATCGTGAGGAAATGAAATGGTAGGTTCCGATAGAGCCATCCGACGTTTCTACATACATGTTGTTGGCATCCTTGCGCAGGTTGCCTATGTGTGGATCTGTTGGGATAGACTTGTCGGGACTTATATTTTTGAATAGCAGTATGTTGTATCCGTCGTATCTGCAAAGTCCATTGTTGGTGCCAATCCATATATATCCATCAGAATCTTGCAGCAAAGAGGTGATGCTGTTGCTAGACAAACCATCGTTGATGGTGATTCGTCTGGCCTGGAAATTTTGTGCATAAGCAGCACAGGTTGTCAGTAACAGAAATGTGAGTTGTATCAGTTGTTTCATATCTAATAGTTTTTCTATATTTTTGTTTTCCTGCAAAGATAATAATAATAATTGGAAAGAGAAAGAATAATATGTTTTTTTTAAAATAATATATATTTCTTTCTGTAGACTTGTACGGATAAAGATGTTTTTGAATGTTTTAACCATATCTGGCAGCTTGTTTCTTTTTACTTTTGCAAAGTAATGGACTTATGTTTAGTGATCCATTGGTAATTAATAGCAAACAATATTCATAATTTCAAAAATGAGAAAAAAAACTTTTATAACGGCATTAGTGATTGTAGCATCTTTTCCTGCTTATCTTTATGCGCAGGTTACACCGCCTATTATGGGTTGGAGTTCATGGAATACCTTTCATGTTAATATTAGCGACTCGCTCATTCGGGCGCAAGCCGATGCTTTGGTACGCTTGGGACTGAAGGATTTGGGTTATACCCATATCAATATTGATGACGGATTCTTTGGCTGGCGCGATTCCACCGGCTTGATGCATCCACATCCCCAGCGTTTTCCTAACGGTATGAAGGTGGTTGCCGATTATATTCATAGCTTAGGATTGAAGGCAGGCATCTATTCGGATGCGGGTGCCAACACTTGTGGTTCTAAATATGATAATGATGAGAATGGTTTCGGAGCCGGTCTCTATGGGCATGAGTTGCAGGATGCAAGATTGTATTTCCATGATTGGGGATACGACTTCATCAAGATTGACTATTGTGGTGCAGGTACCTGGCTCGACCTTGATGAGAAAAAGCGTTATAAGGCTATCTGTGATGCCATCAGGCAAGAGGCAGGGCATCCTGTTTCCATCAATATTTGTCGTTGGGCATTTCCGGGTACTTGGGCTAAGAGTATGGCTACATCTTGGCGCATCTGTTCTGACATTCGTCCGCGTTGGTCATCTATCATGAAGATTATCAGCAAGAATATGTATCTTTCAGCCTTTGCGGGTGATGGTCATTACAATGATATGGATATGCTTGAAATAGGTAGAGGATTGAAGCCTTCTGAAGAGGAAGTGCATGTGGGTATGTGGTGTATGATGAGTTCGCCGATGTTGATTGGTTGTGATTTGAATTCTCTCAACGAACAGTCACTTTCTCTACTGACGAACAGAGAATTGATTGCTATCAATCAGGATTCTCTGGGATTGCAGGCTTATGTAGCGATGCGCCAGGGTGAAGGTTATGTGATGGTAAAGGATCTGGAGAAGAGGCATGGCTTGGTTAGGGCGGTGGCTTTATTTAATCCATCCGATTCGGTAATCTCCTTTTCTGTGCCGATGGAAGAACTTGAAATGGGAGGAAAGATTGTGGCAAGGGATGTTATCAGACATCAGGTGGTAAAGATGAACAAGGACAAGAAAAGCGGAAAGTATGTTCTGAAGGCGGAACTGCCGGCTCATAGTATCCGGGTGATGAAGGTAACAGGTAAACAGCGACTGGAAACTTCCCGTTATGAGGCGGAATGGGCTTTACTTACTGCATACGATGATTTGGGTAAACGCAAACTGCCTGTTAAGTTTATGTCTGTTGATGGGGCGAGTGGTAGTATTTGTGTAGCTAATACAGGTGGTTCGGAAGATAATGATATTGTCTGGCATGATATTTGGTCAGATAAAGGTGGTAGTTATCTTATGAAATTCAGGTTCGTTGATGAGTCACGCTTGAAAATGATGTTAAAGGTGAACAATCAGCCAAGTGGTGAGTTTTTCACAGGAATTCAGAAAGAAGATGGCAAGAAATCGGGGGAAAAAGGTGCAAAGAGCAAGAATAAAGAAAAAAAGATAATTTTTAAAGATGCTGTTTTTCGGGTGAATTTGCAACCGGGATATAATTCCGTCAGGCTTTATAGTCCCCTGACCTTGATGCCTGCCATCGATTGCCTTACGTTGCAGCGAGTCTCTTCTGGTAGTGAAGGTTAGATGAGTAGAATCTTAAAAATAATGATGTGTTATGACGAAATTGATAAAGATACATTTGTTCATTTTAGGTTTATTTATGTTTGTGGCTTCTCTGCAAGCCCATGTTTTGATTACGCATCCCACTGTGGAGGGGCGCACCGAGCCTTTGGGCTTGGATGTGCCTGCTCCACGGATGGGATGGAAAATAGTGTCTGATAAGAAAAATGTAATTCAGAAAAGTTATCACCTTATTGTCTGTTCGTCTATCGATAAGGCTATGAAGCATGAAGGGGATGTCTGGGATAGCGGAGTAATCAAAAGTCAACAGTCGCAATGGGTAAGCCTAGATGGACTTAGGCTTTCCCCGAATCAGGATTATTATTGGTTGGTCAAGGTGAGGACAAACAAGGGTGATTCTGAATGGAGCAAACCTCAAAGATGGTCAACGGGAATGCTTGGAAGTAGTTGGAAAGGATATTGGATAGGTACAGATTCACTTTTTGAGGGTGAGACTGCATCTAAGTTTTCACGTATTGCAGCCCGCTATCTCCGAAAGAATTTCAAAGCTGGAGGTAAGATAAGAAAAGCCATGTTGCACGTTTGTGGATTGGGACTTTATCAGTTGCATATCAATGGGCGTAAGATTAGTAGCAGTGAGTTGGCACCTCTAGGTACAGATTACAACAAGACTTTAATTTATGATACTTATGATGTGACCCAAGCTTTGTCTTCCAAGAATGTCATGATGCTTACATTGGGGGCTGGTAACTATTTTGCTCCTCGTCAGAAATATCAAGTCAAAGTTCGTAGTACCTATGGAATGCCTACAGCCTTGCTTAATTTGATTATAGAGTATGAAGATGGGCATGTTGATACCTTAGCTACTGATGATACGTGGAAATTAAACGTGAATGGTCCTATCCGATATTCCAATTTCTATGATGGTGAAAGGTATGATGCTACGAAGGATTTAGGCGATGTTTTCAATTGGGAATATGATGATAGCAAATGGTTGCAGGCTCAGCGTATGAGTGCTCCTTCGGGTAGGTTGAGGGGAAATATGAGCAATCCAATCACTATTTATCGGGTGGATCATCCAGTGAAAATATGGAAAACGAAGTCGGGAAGTCATCTTGTTGATTTTGGAACCAACGAGGCTGGTCGTGTGCGTATCCAGTTGAAAGGCTTGAAGAAAGATGATTGTATCAAGATAAAATATGCAGAATTGTTGGGTAAAGACGGTGTTTCGCTTTATACGGATAACCTCCGCTCGGCAGAGAATCTTGATACTTATATCGCTAAGGGACAGGATGGAGAAGGTATGGATTGTGGCATTTTGGGTGCTGAAAATAAAAACGTCTGGGCACCTCTGTTTACTTATCATGGCTTTCGGTATGTGGAGATTTCGGGTCTGTCTTCCCTATCGCCTTCTGATATTCAGAGAGAACTTCTGGCAGATGAGATGAGTGATGAGGATACGCAGTTTTTTGCAGCAGAACATGACAAGCCTTCTCTTCTGAACCGTTTGGTTGAGAATGCACGCCGTGGAATAAGAAGTAATTATAAAGGAATGCCTATCGATTGTCCGCAGCGTGATGAACGAATGCCATGGTTGGGCGATCGCACCACGGGATGTTTGGGTGAGAGTTATCTTATGGATAATCGGGCTCTTTATGCCAAATGGATGAATGATATAGAAGATTCTCAGCGTGAGGATGGTAATATTTCGGATGTATCTCCATCTTATTGGCGTCTTTATACCAATAACGTGACATGGCCAGCAGCATTTCCTTTCGGTTGTGAGATGTTGTATCGTCAATATGGGGATGATGCTCCGATTCGTCAGCATTATGCTTCTATCAAGAAGTTTTTATCGTATATCCGAAAGGAATGTTCTAAGAATGGCTTGATATCGAAAGATAAATATGGAGATTGGTGCATGCCACCCGAACGACTGGATATGATATTCAGTAAAGATTCTACGAGAATAACCAATGGTGAGCTGATTAGTTCTTGCTATTATGCTTATCTTTGCCAGATGATGGCACGTTTCTGTTCGGTTGATAGTACTGTTTATATGCAGGAAGCTCGTTCCATGATAGATGCCATTAATCGCAAATATCTCAAAGATGGGCAATATGACAATGGTACGATAACTGCCAATCTTCTGCCTTTGGCTATGGGCTTTGTTCCCCGTGAGGAAAAGGCTATGGTTGAGAAAAAACTATTGGATTCAATTTTGGCTGCCGATGAACATGTGGGATGTGGTGTGATTGGTATCCAGTGGTTAATGCGCTATCTTTCTGATTGTGGTCATGGAGAACTAGCCTATCGGATAGCTACTCAGACTTCCTATCCAGGATGGGGCTATATGATAGAAAATGGGGCAACTACGATATGGGAATTATGGAATGGCAATACTGCCAACCCAGCTATGAACAGTGGCAACCACGTGATGCTGTTGGGCGATGTGCTTCCTTGGTGCTATGAGCGGCTTGGTGGTATTAGCCCGTTGAAGCCTGGATTTAAGGAGACCCTGATAGCACCGGATTTCATGGTAAATATATTAAATAAAGTAGAAGTTTCTCATTCTACTCCATACGGACCAGTCAGGAGCTTTTGGCAGAGAAATGGTGATGAGTCGATAGAATGGCAGGTGAGCATTCCGGCTAACACTAAAGCTGTTCTGGTAATGCCTGGTGGAAAACGAAAGAAGGTTGGATCTGGCACTTATGTCTTTAAAATCAATTAATGCTTTCTAGTATAAAATAACATTCCGGCTATTTTGTGGTTGCTTGTACTTCTCCCCATGATATTGTACATTTCAACCATAGATAAATTTACTGATTTTCATAACTTTGCAGCACAATCTTAAAAGAAAATAATAAATTCTAAAAACGATAATAATTATGGTAAAGACTAAAGAATTCATAAGGCATGCAGTGCAATTCTCTTGCTTGTGTTCCTCCTTTTTCATTTTACCAGCATTGGGAGTGCAAACCGCTTTTGCTCAGCAGAAGATGGCACAACAAGGTGGTATAAATGGTATGGTTGTAGATGAACAGGGTGAGCCTGTAATTGGTGCTAGTGTCTTGGTTGTGGGAGGTTCTTCTACAATGGGTACGGTGACCGACCTTGATGGTAAATTCCATCTCAAGGTGATGCCTGGACAGAAAATCAAGATTTCCTATGTGGGTTATAAGACTACGACCGTGACAGCCAAGAATGGCTTGAAGGTACAGATGGAAGCAGACAGTCAGATGCTGCAGGGTGTTGAGGTTGTTGCATACGGAACCCAGAAGAAGGTAACCATCACGGGTGCTATTTCTTCTGTGAAGGGTGAGGAACTCACCAAGACTCCAGTTTCTTCTGTTTCCCAAGTGTTAGCAGGACAGATGACAGGCATCAGTTCTATTCAGACTTCAGGTGAACCTGGAAGTGATGCAGCCCAGATATATGTGCGAGGTAAGGCAACTTTCGGTAATGGTGATACCAGCCCGTTGATTCAGATTGATGGTGTGACGATGGATGCCAGTGCCATGAACGATCTCGATCCAGAGGAAATCGAAAGTATTTCGGTTTTAAAGGATGCTTCTGCAACAGCTGTGTTTGGTGTGGAGGGTGCCAATGGTGTAATCCTTGTTACCACCAAGCGTGGTGCTGAGGGTAAGACCAAAATCTCAGGAACGGTTTCTGCCACATTATTGACTCCAACTAAATTGGTAGAACTGGCAGACTCATATCAGTATGCGCTTTTCCATAATATGAGAAATACAAATGATGATAAAGTTCCAGAGTTCTCTGATTATGTCATCAATCAATTTAAAACCGGTGAGAATCCAATGCTCTATCCTAATACGAAGTGGACAGACTACATGATGAAGAAGAGTACATTGCAGACTAAGACCAATGTGAACATCAGCGGTGGTACGGATAAGGTGAAGTTCTTCCTTTCGGGAGGATTCTATACCCAGGGCGGTTTGTTCAAGAGCTTAGGTCAATCGTACGATTGCGGTTATGATTACAAGCGTTTTAACTATCGTGCCAATTTGGATATCAAGGCATCCAAAACTACCAAGATTTCGCTTAATGCATCGGGTAAAGTGGATAATGTATCTCGTCCTTATTCGGGTGGAGGCAGTTCGAGTACCATGATCAAGAATATGTATTATAGTACTCCGTTCAGTTCGCCGGGTATCATTGATGGCAAGTATATTACTACTGTTGCCAACGACTATTATTCTGATGATCCTACCAAGAATTTGCCTTTTACTGGTGTTACTGCCCTGACAGGTTATTATGGTAATGGATTCAATCAGGGTGGTGCTAATTCCATTAATCTTCAGTTGGGCTTGCAGCAGGATCTGGGTATGATAACCAAGGGTTTGAGTTTCCGGGTAAAAGGTGCTTATAATACTATATTCTCTACCACCAAAACCGGAGCGGCTTCTGTGGCAGTCTATACTCCGCTTATCAGCGAAGGACAGGTGGTGTTCAGAAAGTCTGGCGAAGACACAACTCCTTCTTATAGCATTTCTTCAGGAAAATCCCGAAATTGGTATATGGAGGCTGGTATAGATTGGAAACGTTCGTTCGGACTGCACAATGTGAGTGCCCTGGTGCTCTATAACCAAAAGGCGAAGTATTATCCTTCTTCCTATTCGGATATTCCTCATAAGGTGCTTGGTATGGTGGGACGTGCCACCTACGACTGGAACAATCGCTATATGGCTGAGTTCAACATCGGTTACAATGGTTCAGAAAACTTTGCTCCAAGTCGCAGATTCGGTACTTTCCCAGCGGGATCTGTAGGATGGGTAGTGAGTGAGGAGAAGTTTTGGAAACCTTTGAAGAAGGTGGTTGACTTCTTGAAGTTGCGTGCCTCTGTTGGTCTTGTTGGTAATGAGAATATTGGTGGAGGTCGATTCCTTTATACTCCCGATTCATACGAAGTGCTGAATAGTGGAGTATATGCTCGTGACGGATGGGGATATGTTTTTGGTATAGACAACAATGCTGTTCTTCATGGAGCCAGAGAGTTGGCACGTCACAATCAGGATGTAGGTTGGGAAAAGGCATTGAAACAGGATTACGGTTTCGACATCTCTTTTTTGGATGGTAAGTTGCGAGGCAACTTTGATTACTACAAAGAACATCGTACAGACATCTTCCTTCAGGATGCTACAGCACCAGGATTGCTCGGATTTTCGGTTCCTTATGCCAACCTCGGTGTGGCAGACAACTGGGGATGGGAGGTTGCCGTAAACTGGTGCGATAAGATAGGAAAGGATTTCCGTTATAATGTAGGGTTCAACATCAGTTACAACCAGAACAAGATAGTGGAAAACAAGGAGGTTCCTCGCGAGTATGATTATCAGATGGCGAAAGGCAAGCGTATAGGTTCTCGTAAACTCTATCAGTTCTGGAAGTTCTATTATGAGGGAGCTCGTGAGGATTATGAGAAAGAATTCGGCTCTCCATTCCCAACCCAACTGGCTGAGACTGCTGGTGGTGAACTGAAACCTGGTGATTGTGTCTATATCGACCTTAATGGTGATAACGTCATTAATTCAGATGATATGAAGTATGCTTCCGGTTATACAGATGACCCGGAATATACCATGGGTATCAACATGGGCTTCAACTGGAAGAAACTCAGCTTCAGCATGCAGTGGACGGGTGCCTGGAATGTAAGCCGAATGTTACAGGGTGTTTATCGTCAGCCTTTCTATGCTAATACCGATAGCGAGCATGGAGGACTCCTGCAATACATGGTAGATAATGCCTGGACTATAGACAACCCTTCGCAGAGTGCCAAGTATCCTCGCGCCACCTCGGTTAATGTAACTAACAATTATGCAGACGCTTCTCTCTATGAAGTTGATTCTAAGTATTTGCGCTTGAAGACCATTCAGGTTGCCTACGATTTCAAGTTCCCATTCATGAAGAAACTGGGACTAACCAATTTGCAGGCTTCACTTAGTGCCTACAATCTGCTCACTTTGTCTCCATACAGTAAGTTTGGTGACCCAGAGACTAGTGGTAAGGGTGATGCTCCTTCTTATCCATTGCAGAGAACTTATACATTGACACTGAAGCTTGGCTTCTAATTATTCAATAAGATACAAAATGAAACAATTTGATATAAACAGAATGATGATGGCTGGGCTCTTTGCTGCAGCGTCAATGGCTGTGCCGATGATATTCTCCTCTTGCACGGACGACATCAAGTTTGGTAACAGCTTCATCAATAAAGCCCCTGGTGGCGATGTGACGGTAGATACTGTATTCAATAATGCTGAATATACCCGCCAGTTTCTGAATGCGTGTTATTCTCGTCAGTATTATGGCATTACTTTCGCTACGGGTAGAGCCAATAGTGTGGATGGTTGGGTTGGCAAGTTTGAGGCTATCACCGACCTTTACCACTTGTCTTATTCCAACACCTCCATCTATCGTGATTATTACAATGGTAGTCGTTCGGCAGCTTCTTCTGGTAAGGGATATTTCGGATTTGTTGGTGAATATGTGTGGGAGACGGTGCGTTACTGCTATCTTCTGCTAGAGCATCTCAACGATGTACCAGGCTTGTCAGACAAGGAAAAGGAGACGATGGCAGCTGAGGCAAAATGCCTGATAGCCAATCGTTACTTTGATGCTTTTATGCATTATGGTGGTCTGCCTATCATCAAGTCTTCTTTTGGCGGAACAGAAAGTTCCTACGAGATTCCTCGTGCTACGGTTGAAGAGACTGTGGATTTCATGGTAAATCTTCTGGATGAGGCCATTCCTAGTTTGCCATGGACTTATGCCGAAACCTCTCCTAACGATGTGGGACATTGGACTTCGGCAGGTGCGATGGCATTGAAGTGCAGAATCTTGCAGTTTGCAGCATCTCCACTTTTTAATAATGAACAGGGATATTACGGTGGAACATCCGAGGCAGAGCAGAAGCATTTGGTATGGTATGGAGATTATAAGAAAGAGCGCTGGACCCGCCTGCTACAGGCATGTGAAAATTTCATGAATGCCTTGGGAACTAATGGCTATTATGCTTTGGAACAGGCTGATGGTACATTGCCAGAGAACTATCGACTGGCTTTCAGAAAGTCTTATTTCTACCAAGGTGCCACAGATGTCTTGCATTCGGTGCGTGTTACACAGAAAACCAACGATACAAAATATAACTTCTATAGTTGGGTTAAGAATGGCCGTTCGGCTTATTGGTGTACAGAAGAATACATGGAACTCTTCCCTTGGAAAGACGGAACTCCATTCGATTGGGACAAGATGATCAGAGAAGGTAGGCAAGACGAGATGTTCCTGGTGGGTGATTCAGACGTTACCAAGAAGAATCTGGGACTTCAGAATATCCGACTTACCCGCGACCCTCGCCTTTACGAGAGTATGGCTGTCAACGGATTGCCTCGTAACCTCGATTGGTCAACAGGCAAGATGAGCGGTGATGCTTACGAAGTTTGGGAAGGAGGCACCGATTCGGGAACAGCAGCATCTACCCAGGCTGAAACCAAGAAATGGGGTACTTCTTTGCTGAACATGAAGTTTTCTTTGGGTGATGGCAATGTCACCGACTATCGCCAGCATCTCTTGCAGTGGCCTACTATCCGTCTCTCTGATGTTTATCTCACTTATGCCGAGGCATTGGTTCAGGCTAGTGACAACTATACGGAGGCTGTAAAGCAAATCAATAAGGTGCGTTCGCGTGTAGGTTTGAATGGGTTTGAGATGGCTTATCCTGAGGCTATGAACAACAAGGAGGAGTTTATCAAGCAGCTCATCGATGAGCGTGCGAGAGAGATGGGATTCGAGAACTCCCGATTCATGGATATCATGCGCTACAAGCGTTCCGACTTGCTCCAGAAACCTTTGCATGGCTTGATTATCTATCGCCTGAAGTATGATACTAAGTCCGGAAAATGGGAACGTATCACCAGTAAATGGCGTAATGGTACCGATGGAGATTCTAAGAAGAAAAAGGCTTACCAGCCAAGTAAATTCGACTATGAGAAGACGGAACTCAAACAGAAGCGTGCCTGGTGGAACAACTGGGACAATAAGTGGTTCCTCTCCCCATTACCAAACAATGAGATTCTCAAGAACTACGGTCTGATACAGAATCCAGGATGGTAAACAACTTATAATGAATAATAGATAATAGATAATTATATGAAACGAAATCATATCTATGTGTTGATGGCTATGGCAGGCATGGGCCTGCCAGCCATGGCACAAAGCGACGATAAAGAGCAGACTGTCTTTGACAATAACTATCTTGATCAGACGGTGGATGTGGGTGCAGATGTCTCGGTTCCGCTTTCTGAATCTACAGCCTCTGTCTCTGTCATTACCAATAAAACCGTTGATAAGCGTGGAGCCCGTAATATCGGCAATTCCATCATCGGACAGGGTGTGGGCTTGCAGTCTTTGCGCAAGGGTGGTGTATATGCTTCATCCAACCCTACCATGTATGTGCGTGGCTTGCAGAGCCTTTCGGGTAGCTCGGCTTTGGTGTTGGTAGATGGCATTGAGCGCAGCATTGACAATATAAGTCCTGAAGAAGTGGAGTCGGTAAGCATCCTGAAGGATGCGGCAGCAACTGCCCTTTACGGATACAAGGGGGCAAATGGTGTTATCCTGATTACCACCAAGCGTGGTGTTGCCAACAGCAAGTCTATCAAGGTAACTTATGATCATGAGTTCAATAACCTGACCAATAAGCCTCGTTTTATCGATGGTCCAACCTATGCCATGGCAATGAACGAAGCTCGTGCCAACGACGGGCTGGGAGCGAAGTATAGCGATGAGGAAATAGCTGCTTTCAAGAATGGCAACTATCCTTATTATTATCCTAATGTAGATTGGGTGAACGAGGTGTTCCGCAACCATGGTGTTACTAATAAATATGGTGTGGAATTCCGAGGTGGAGCTACGAAGTTCCGTTATTACACCTTGGTTAATCTGGTTTCCGACAAAGGATTCATCAAGGAGCCTTTCCTGAACGATGGATATTCCACTCAGGATAAGTATGTGAGAGGAAACCTGCGAGTAAACCTCGACTTCGAGTTGACCAAGAGTACCAAGATGAAGGCAAACATCTTCGGTACGCTTGACGAACAGAGCAAGCCTGGCAGTGGTTCTGATATCTGGGCATCTATCTATACTATACCTTCTGCTGCTTATCCTATAAAGGATGCCTACGGCAATTGGGGTGGTAATTCTACCTGGAAGGGCACAGCCAATTCTGTGGCTCAGGCTACTGGAGCTGCTTATTATAAGTATCACAAACGTGCTCTCTTCACCGATCTTTCCCTCGACCAGGACCTTGGCTCATGGATTAAGGGACTGCATGCTACAGCTCGCATCGCCTATGATGCTTCCTCAAAACTTTATGAAGATCATTCCAAGACCTATAAATATGGTATGGACATTATTACAGGATGGGAGAATGGAGCACCAGTGTTGAGCAGTAAGCCGTATTCGGATGGTAAGGATTCTGAGATGGGAACGGATGCTGGTACCTCTTCATTCAATCGCCGTTTCTATTTTGACGCAGGATTCAATTATCAGACCATGTTGAGTGAAAAGTATAGTCTGTACAGTCAGCTGAAATGGAATTATGAATTTCAGGACAAGTATGAGACCAACTCTACCATCTATCGCCAGAATGCGTCATGGTACACCCGTTTTGCCTACGACCAGCGCTTGCTTGCCGATTTTGCCTTGGTGGCATCAGGCAGTAGCCGTTTGGCTCCTGGTACCAAGTGGGCTTTGTCACCAACGGTTTCGGGAGCTTGGGTGGTTTCTCGTGAAAACTGGATGAAGAATGTTAGTTGGGTAGATTACCTGAAGTTGCGCGCATCTTTCGGTATGCTCAATTTAGACTTGTTGCCAGAAGATTCCTGGACCTACTATTCTGACGGTTATTCTCAGGGGGGAGTAGGTTATTATTTCGACAATACCTATGGAGCAGGCACAACGCCTGTAAAGATTGGTCGTATGGCTGCTATCAATCCTACCCACGAGAAGGCGTATAAATACAATGTAGGTATCGATTCCAAACTCTTCGGAGGTCTCGACTTCACAGTGGATGCTTACTATCAGCGCCGTTCTGATATCTGGGTAGAAACCAGCGGAAAATATACAGCTTTGGTAGGTTTCAGCACTCCATATGCCAACGATGGTAAGGTGGATACTTGGGGCATCGAGTCTGGCTTGGATTACAATCGTCGTTTTGGAGAGGTGGATTTCAATTTGGGTGGCACCTTTGCCTGGAATAAGAATAAGGTAAAGAACAAGGATGAGGAACCAAGAGCCTATGAGAACCTGGTGGAGACAGGAAGCCAATTAAATCAGCTTCGTGGTCTTCGTGCCATCGGATTCTTCAAGGATGAAGCCGATATAGCCAGCAGTCCTAAACAGTTGTTCTCAACCTGCCAGCCTGGCGACGTGAAATATGAGGATGTAAACCAGGATGGAGTTATCGATAAGAACGACTACGTGAACATCGGTTATACCAGTGCCTGTCCTGAGATTTACTATCAGTTCCATCTCGGTGTTGAGTGGAATGGAATAGGCATTACCGCCATGTTCCAGGGCACAGGTCGATTCTCTGGAATCAAGAACATTTCGGGTGGATATTACGGACTTATCAAGAATACCAGTCTTTTCCAGGATGCTTACGACAATCGTTGGACGCCTGCAACGGCAGAGACGTCAAAGTATCCACGACTTAGTTCACAGAGCAACAGTAACAACTATCAGAATAGTACCCTTTGGCTCTTTGACCGCTCTTTTTTGAAGCTCCGTAATCTGGAGGTTTACTACAATTTGCCAAAGAGCGCATTGCAGGGAATTAGTTTCCTCCATGCAGCCAAAGTATATCTGAGAGGTGTGGATCTCTTTACCTTCGATCATGTGAAGGGAATGGATGCAGAGTATTATAGTGCCACTCAGCCACTTACTAGAAGTGTGGTGGCAGGAGTAGCGGTAACATTCTAAAATAAACGAGTAATGAAAACAAAACTGAATCAATTCATTCTAGGGTTTGCCGCATTGGCACCCCTAGGCTCTTGCGCAGACAAGATGAATTATAATGAATACAAGATATACGATAAGGAGTATATCAGCGAAACCTATAGCCGAGTGTCTGGTTTCATGAGTACTATCTATAAGGATATCGATTATGATTTTGGAGCTAATTTTAGTGGAGCGATGCTTTCTTCTGCTACGGATGAGAGCGAGTTTGCTACTTCAGGCAACCAAATTGAAGATTTCTATAATGGAGCTTGGGGACCTACCAATTCCAAAAGTTGGCTTTGGACCAAGTATTTCGAGGGTATTGCTTATTGCAATCTTTTCCTTGATCAGTTTAATAATCTTACCTTTCCTAGCTATGAATGGAATGAGGATTATGCCAAGCTGATGAACAGTTACAAGAACTTTCAGTGGGAGGCTCGATGGGCCAGGGCTTTCTTCTATCTGGGATTGGTGCGCCAGTATGGTGGAGTACCTTTGATGGATCATGTGATGAATGCCGATGAGACCAACAAGTTGAAGCGAAATACCACAGATGAGGTTTTTGCGTTCATCGACCAGGAATGCGATGCCATCAAGGATAGTATCATTGTTGATTATACCAACTTGGGTGATTTGATGATGGGTAATGCTGAGACAGGCCGCGCCAACCAGTTGGCTGTGTTGGCTTTGAAGGCACGTGCTGCCTTGTATCATGCCAGTCCGCTGTTCAATACTTCCAGTGATAAGGAACTGTGGCATAAGGCTGCCTTGGCACAGAAGGCATTGCTTGATTCTGCGCAGGTGCAGGGACGCCATCTTTGCAATAAGTATGAAGACCTGTGGAGCGAGAATGCTTATATCGATGTGCAGCCTTATGCCGAGATTATCTTCTCTTATCGTGAGGCGGCAAGCAATAAGCTGGAAGGTTGGAACTTCCCTGCCGGTGTGGAAGGTGGCAGCGGTGGCAACTGTCCTACCCAGAATTTGGTGGATACCTATGAAATGCAGGCTACCGGATTGCCTATCACCGATGCCAACTCTGGTTATGATGAGAATAAGCCATACGAGGGGCGTGATCCTAGATTTGAGGCAACGATAGCCCATAACGGTACGGGCACAGGTACTGCTTCTGATCCATATTGGCCAACTTACAATGACCAGCCGCTGGAGACCTATTATAATGGTCGTAATGGTCAACCTCTTTCCAATGGAACTCCTACGGGCTATTATCTGAAGAAGTATTGCAACAAGAGCGTAGATCTTCGCTCCGGTAAGGCTAATACGAAGAAGCATCAGTATATCATCTTCCGCTTGGGTGAGTTCTATCTCAATTATGCTGAGGCCGTGTATCGCTATCTGGGCAGTCCATACGCAACTTCTGCAGAGTTCCCTATGTCTGCAGCAGAGGCTATCAACAAGGTTCGTGCACGCTCTTCTATGCCAAACTTGCCTTCCACATTGTCTAACTATGAGTTCTGGGAGCGCTATAAGAACGAGCGCATGGTAGAACTGGCTTTCGAGGGACATCGTTTCTATGATGTGCGCCGCTGGAAGGAGGCTGATAAGTACTTCAAGTCTATCACCCAGATGCACATTACCAAGAACGATGATGACACCTATACGTATCAGCGACAGGAGGTAAGCCGTGAGTGGAACGACAAGATGTATCTCTTCCCGTTGCCTCAATCAGAAATCATCAAGAATCCAAACTTGGAGCAGAATCCAGGGTGGGTTGAGTAGCTGCAAGGAAACTTGATACAGATACAAGAGCATTAAAAAAATCCAGGTTAGAATTCTAATCTGGATTTTTTTATGCTATCAGTAATATATTTCTGAATCTTTTTATTTGAGTACTATCTTCTTGCCATTGTGGATATAAACACCTCTCTTTGGTGTGGTAATCTCAATTCCCATCATGTTGTACCACTTGTTATTGTTTATTTTGCCGGAATTTGAAGAATTCTCTGTCTTGATTTCCTTGATGCCCGTTGTAGTTGGATAAACGCCAGGACTATCGCTTCCCAGATAATATCCCGTGTGGGTAGGTTGGTTGTAGCCAATGTTCTGATTGATGGCACTCATCTTATATACATGGTCTGTCATCAGCCAAGGATATGTGTACTGGGTAGGATACCAGGTAGAGAAAATGCGTAGCTCTTGTTGCTCTATAGCCGATGTGGTAGGCAGGATGACTTCCTCTCGCCAGTCGCCGAAGAGATCGCCATACCAGCAAGGATTCTTCTTGGAGTCATTGATATCGGCTACGTCATAGCGATAAAGGGTAAAGACACGTCCGCTCGGAAAACCTTCGGTTCCTTTAGTAGCATCAATGGTCGTTCCGTTGAGCAGTTGTCGATTCAATGAGCCACTGAACCAGATTCCCATGTTGCATGAACTTGGCTTATAACCCAAGTCTTCACCTGTAGAAGAATAAGCGTTTCCGCCTGCTCTCCACATTTCGCAACCAGGACTTTTGGGGTCGATGTCGGCAACCATGGCACGTCCGCAATCACCTTCTTTGTCAGCTATGTCTGCCCAGATAGTTTCTCCCGTCTTGGCATCACGAAGTGCAGCATTGGTCTTGCCGGTTTCGAAGCAAGACCAGATTTGAAGTCCTTCGCGATCAGGACAGAATTTGCCAAGATGCAAGGCATCGCCATGTCCCAGACGGCTGTTGTTCAAGCCTGAACCATCGTGGTCAACGGTCATCGAACCATATACAATCTCATCGAATCCATCCTCATCTACGTCACCTACGCTCAGCGAGTGGAAACCTTGTGACTCCCAGTCGTGATAACCATCGTTGTCTGTGTCGAAACGCCAGCGCTTGGTAAGTTTGTTGTCCTTAGACAAATCCCAAGCTTCCAGTACGCTTCTGGCATAAACGCCTCTTGCGATGATTACGCTAGGGGTCTCGCCGTTTACGTTGGCAGAAGCTACTCGATAGCTGGTGGCGCGCTTCCAGTAATTGTCGCCCCATGATTCGCTGGTGTCTCTATAAATATAAGGTGCACGAGCTAATTCTTTTCCAGTGGCACCTTCCAATACGGAGATAAATTCTGGTTCAGCCCAAATCTTTCCCGAGATGCTTGTACGGTAATAGGTGATTCCGTCTCCATCTGTATCACCAATTTCTGTTTCATCGCCAAAGACGGTTCCTTCTGATGTGCGTACGGCAACTTCTGCCTTCCCATCTCCATTGAAGTCATCCACAGCGAAGCTCCAACTGTTTCCCCACATGATGTTCGGACCTGATTTCAGACGCCAAAGGAATGTGCCGTCTAACTTGTAGCATTCCAATGTGTACATGTGTTGTACGGTTGTATCATCATCTGGCAATTTTGTACCATCTCCACTGGTGTACTCCAGGCAGCGTTTTACGATGATTTCGTATTCTCCATCACCATCAACATCACCTACGCTCACATCATTGGCAAGATATTTGAAACGATCGTGTACATCTTCTGTAGATTTCAGCGGAATGGAAGTGTAAGGGAGACCAGTTGAGACGCGTGTCTTGGTGATGGTGTAAGTGCCTAGAGTCTCGTTCTTGCCGGCATAGGTGAGACGATAGGTGTTGTCGTTCTTGAGGTCTGCACCTGTGTCGGTATAGTTGGTTACGCCCTTGATAGGTTCTGTGTTCACCTTGCTCTCCACACCATTCACAGTGCGATAGAGGTCAAAGGCTGTGTTCTTGTCGTCAGTTGGCAGGAAGCGCCAATTAACGAGTACCTTTTTATTGTACTTCTTGTAGTCACCATAGTTGGCTTTACTATTGTTGTTGATACTAGCCCAAAGTGCACGTGGTGCTTCTTGGGACTGTGAGTCGGATACACTGTTGGCTTGTGCCATTTGTGTACTTGCTGCCAATGCAAGGAAGGCAGCAAAGCTTGTTTGTAGTTGTTTCTTCATTTTTTTGTTTTTAATATTACTTTATTGTTTGGTTTTCAAAGGTTTGTTTGAAAGCCGTTTTGACAATGGCAAAGGTAGGCATAAAAACAAAAGTATATCATGTTCATTTGTACGAAAAGATAGATTTTTGTATTGTCTGGAGCAAAATATTCGAGCTGTACTGTTGAAACGGGCTAAAGGCCTAAAAGAGGGTGTGTCATAAGTCTGGATAATAATTGGCGCATAACAGTTGGTCACCGCATGCACAACAGCTGTTGTGCATGCGCATATCAGCCGTTATGCAAGCGCACAACAGCTGTTGTGCGACCAGAGATACTAACTATCTCAACAACATATACTATCTTTTCCAACAACATATAGTATTATTCCAATAAAAAGAGGGTGAATCATTAACTTACGACTCACCCTCAGCAATCAGCAATGCGCCCAGTAAGGGCGTGTGGGACAAAACTTGTGAAAGTTCAGTTATCTTATCTAACAGAAAAAGAGCCGTTATATGATTTTCCTGACACTATTCGATATTCAGGATAATTGAGTCGTCCTTTCTCTGAACGTCCGAGGACATGGCTTAATATCCTTATTTCGGAAGAATCAACGTCATCGCGATCAATATACCCATCGCCATTTAAAACAAAGCGTCTGCCATCGGTTGTTTCCACCCACTGTGCAGAACGTGTACCTGTCAATTTTCTTGCATCCCATACTCCAATGAATCCATACGACTTCTTGTTTGGGAAACACTCATCAGGACCTAAACCTAACCATTGTTTAGGTTGCGCCTTTATTGCCATCCCAATAATAGGGGCATAGGTAGAACTGATAGTTGGAGTTATGGTATAGTTTACATCCATCTTACCATCATTGTATATAGTAAAGGTATAAACACCATCAAAACAATTACTATCATCGATAACACATGTTATATCTGATGTTATAATTGTATGATCACCATTTTGTTTTTTCTCCATTTTATTTAATTTAATCTTGTATTTATCCCCATCAGATGGGCGTTTACGGATAATCTTATCCCCTTCATTGAGTTTGTGCCAAATTGTTGGTCGCATACCATTGGGTAAACCTGTAGTCTTATCAAAGTTCCATTTATATCTACGCCCTTTAACTACAGAGGTCTGTGGCGATGCTAACATCACACTTTTACGTGCAATCTCTTTACCATTACGTTCAAACTCCAGCTGTATATATGCTGTTTGCCCAGCTTTAAGGCTCTTAATCTTTGTCTCAATCTCCAGATTTGCGTCATGGTGTGGAGCTATGTCAATATATGTTTCACCACGATTACTCAACTTATCGTCAACATATACCCTATATACTATTTTTATATCCTTTGAAGATCACTAGTGTCCCGTTAAAATGAGACGATTGTCAAATAAGTTATTAATACTCAA